>Ga0180007_10001270_pt1 | contig 35655 bp, 31 predicted proteins | sample MM_PC_MetaG_FD_121122 | JGI IMG/M metagenome (GOLD analysis project Ga0180007, IMG submission 121122) | Groundwater microbial communities from the Aspo Hard Rock Laboratory (HRL) deep subsurface site, Sweden - MM_PC_MetaG | ecosystem: Environmental > Aquatic > Deep subsurface > Groundwater... | reverse complement strand
GGTTATAGATTATAATTAATAGAAAATTCTAATTTATCTCGAGCGGAGTCCCGAGCGAGTCGAGGGGCGGAGTCGAGAGGTAAATTACCTATTGGAGTAGCGACTATATATAAAATACCCATAGCTATTCTTCTAGTTTGAGTTCGGTGTTAATCTTCTTCTCAAAAAAATCGCTTAAAAACACCGAAACGCCGGTGGCTACCGGCACCGAAAGCAAAGCGCCCACCACTCCGCCCAGTTTAGCGCCCACTAAAATCACCACAATCACCACCAAGGGATTAAGGCCCACTGTTTTGCCCATAACTTTGGGCACAATAATATGATTCTCCAGCTGCTGGATAATAATATAAAGTGCTATCACAAAAATACCGGTTAAGGGCGACTGTAAAAAGCCGAAAAACACGGCCGGGATGGCTGCCAAAGTCGGGCCCAAAAAAGGAATAACTTCCAAAAGGCCGGCAATTAAAGCCAGCAACAAAGCGTACTGCACGCCTAAAATAGACAGGCCAATAAACACTAAGGCAAAAATAATCAAAGAAAGGATCAGCTGGCCTCTTAGCCATAGGCCCATTTTTCTTTGAATCCTAAACATCAGCTGGTTTATATACGGTTGAATTTTAGACGGGCTGACCGCCCTGATAAAGCTCTTTAAGCCCTCCTCTTCAACCGTAAAATAAAAAGTGATTACCAAAACCAAAAAGAAAGAGATAATGCCGCCAAAAAAACCAAAGACCGTGGAAAAAATATTGGTGATGGCGCCGGGCAGGCTGGAACTTAAAGAATCTATGCCCTGTTGCAGTTCGGTTTCTAACCGCGCCGGAGCCACGCCCTTAAAATAATTAATGCCGTGAATCACCTTGTCATAGTAATAAGGGAAATTTTTAGCGATCTGGCCGATCTCTTTGGTGATGGGCGGAACAATCAAAACAATGGTTGTGCTGATAATGGCAAAAAGGAGCAGATAAATAATAATAATGGCTACGCCCCGGGGAATTTTTCTTTTCTGAAACCAGTCAACCCAGGGGTCAAAGGCCGAAGCCAAAACCAAAGAAATAAAAATTGAAGCAATCACTTCCTTGATTAAATAAAGAAAAACAATAATTAAAAAAATGAGTAATAATTTCAAAATAGTGGTGGTAGAGATATTAATTGTTTGAGAATTTTTGTTTTCCATAAATTTGTGGGGTTATGAGAACATGGGAGCATGTGATCATGGGAGCATGGGAGCACTTGATCTCATGTTCTCATTTTCCAGTGTTCTAATGCTCTAATGTTCCAGTGTTCTAATGATTTTTGAGTATTTTTAAAAACTTTTTTTTATCTTGATAAGGCCCGATGATGCCCAGATTGATTTTCTGGTTTTTGATGATTTCTTGGGCTGTTTGCCGGACCTGGCCGGCTGTGACTTTTTCCACTTTCTTTAACTGCTGGTCTATGGTTTCTATTTTATTTTTCAAAAGCTGCTGAGCGGCCAGCCACTGAATTCTGGCCGCTGAATCTTCTAGCCCCAAAATCAATTTGCCTTTGATATATTCCTTGCTCCGCTTCAGTTCTTCGGCAGTGACATCTTTATTAACCGCTTTTTCCAGCTCTTTAAGAATGGTTTTTATAGCTAAATTAATTTTTGATTTATCCAGTCCGGCATAAACCGCCAACGCCCCGGTGTCCTGATACGGGCTAAGGTCGGTTTTAATATAATAGGCCAGCCCCAGCTTTTCCCTGATTTCCAAAAACAATCTAGAGCTCATATTACCTCCTAAAATAATGGCTAACAACAATAACGGGTAGTTCTTGGGATTAGTGATTTTATAAGCGGGAAATCCCAAGGCCAGATGAACCTGCTCGGTGGCTTTGGTTTTTAAATTGATTCTAGGGCTTTTTTGGAGACTGCTAAATTTTTTAAATGAACTTTTTTTAAAACCGCTGGCTGGCTGATTAAAATATTGACTGGCCAGCTTTTTAGTTTTTGGCTGGTTGAATTTGCCGCCCACCGCCACGATAACGTTATCAGCCGCATAATTAGCTTTAAAATAATTAACAATTTCGGCATGAGAAATTTTTCGGATATTCTCTTTGGAACCGCTGATTACTCTGGCCAGCGAACTGCCCGCAAACACCGCCTCTTCAAAAACATTATCAACCATCAAAAGCGGATTGTCTTCGTACATATTAATTTCTTCGATAATCACTCCTCTTTCTCTTTCCATCTCTTCTTTGGCAAAAAGTGAATTATGGAGCATGTCCGAAACCACATCCAAAGCCAGCTCTAAATGTTCGTGATTAACCTTAATGTAATAGCCGGTATGGTCTTTGGCTGTAAAAGCGTTAAAGCTGGCGCCGACGCCGTCCAGTTCCTTGGTAATATCTAAGCTGGTCGGCCGTTTTTTGGTGCCTTTAAACAGCAGATGTTCGACAAAATGCGAAATGCCATTAAGCTTTGCGGATTCATAGCGCGAACCGACTTTAACCAATATTAAAACCGTGACCGTTTCTGTGCCTTCCAAGGGCGCCAACAGCAGTTTGGTTTTATTATGTAAAGTTTCTAGTGTATACATGGGAGCATGGGAGCATGAGAACATGGGAGCAAGTGTTCTAATGCTCTAATGTTCTCATGTTCCAGTGTTTTAATGCTCTAATGTTCTCATGTTCCAGTGTTCTAATGCTCTAATGTTCTCATGTTCCAGTGTTTTAATGTTCTGGTGTTCTAATACCCAAACTTCTCTCTAAAATAATCCCTAAGTTCTTTGATGTTCACCCGATCCTGCTTCATGCTGTCACGGTCTCTGACGGTTACTTTTTTATCTTCTAATGAATCAAAATCAATGGTTACACAATAAGGCGTGCCGATTTCATCCTGCCTGCGGTAGCGCTTGCCGATTGTTTGAGTTGTATCGTAAGCGCACATATAGTTTTCTTTAAGCTGGCCGTAAACACTCATCGAAAGCTCTTCTAATTTTTCTTTTTTTGAAAGCGGCAGGATAGCTATTTTAATCGGCGCTAAATCTTTATGAAGCTTAAGCACAGTTTCTGTTTCGTGCTTAGCATCTTTATCGCCGCTTCTGGCTTCCATCTCGGTATAAGCATCAACAATAAAAGCCAGAACCGACCTGTCGATACCGCCGGAAGTTTCTATAATATACGGCAGGTATTTCTCTTTGGAATCTTCGTCTAAAATTTTTAAATCGTGTCCCGAAAATTCTTCGTGTCTTTTTAAATCGAAATCACCGCGATTATGAATGCCTTCCAGTTCTTTATCGGCAAAAGGGAAATCGTACTCTATATCCACTGCAGCTTTGGCATAATGCGCCAGTTCGTTGTTTTTATGCCGGCGGAGTTTAAGTTTAGCTTTATTAAGCCCCATTTTCTGATACCATTCGAATCTCTGCTGTTGCCAGTATTCAAACCATTTTTCCGCTTCAGCGGGATGAACAAAATACTGCATCTCCATCTGTTCAAACTCCCTGGTCCTGAAAGTAAAATTGCCCGGGGTAATTTCGTTCCTAAAGGCCTTGCCGATCTGGGCGATGCCAAAAGGCATTTTTTTATTGGCGGACATCCTCACGTTTTCAAAATTGACGTAAATGCCCTGGGCCGTTTCCGGTCTTAAATAAATTTCCGAAGCTTTGTTTTCCAACGCGCCCATAAAAGTTTTAAACATTAAATTAAAATCTCTGATTTCTGTCAGCTCGCCATCGCATTCCGGACATTTTATTTTATGCTTTTTAAAATCCGCCTGCCTAAAATCCGGCTTAATGCCCTTGGATTCTAAAAGATGGTCAGCGCGGAATCTTTTTTTGCATTTTTTACAGTCAACCAGCGGGTCAGTAAAACCTTCCAGATGACCAGAAGCTTCCCAGATTTTTGGATGCATTAAAATTGAAGAATCCAAGCCCGCCACATCGTCTCTTAGCTGAACCATTTCTTTCCACCAGGCCTTTTTAAGATTATTCTTGAGTTCTATGCCTAAAGGACCGTAATCGTAGCAGGAATTAATACCGCCGTAGATTTCGGATGATTGAAAGATGAAGCCGCGGCGTTTGGCTAAAGAGACTATTTTTTCCATTGTATCTTGTTTGTCCTCTGATTTATCTGATTTCTTTGACATATAAATTCACTATAAAATTAATAAGATTAGCTTTATTATAGTAGAAATAGGGTTTTTTGGCAAATAAAAAATGACGTCTTCATTTGTCACTGTTCATTGTCCATTGATTCACTCAAACTCCGCCAATCTATCTAAAAGCGCTTTGACAACATGTTTTGGTTATTGTATACTTAATTGCTTAAATAATTCCGTATAATGCCCCGAAGCTTTACTTTGAAAAATCCTCTTATATTAAAGTAAAAAATACACTTTAATAAATTAGATAAATTAGGAATTATAAAAGCGAAGGGGTATAATTTTGGAAATTGGAATTTATTTAAAATTTGCCGATAGGCCCCGAGCGGAGTCGAGGGATGGAATTTGTTATTTGAGATTTTAAAACTTAGTAGCTTTTTCCACCCTAAGCTCCCCGCCTTTTTCTAAAATAACCTTATCGCGCCGCCCGATCTTGCCGGTTAATAAATGATTGGCCAGCGCATTATCCACCCTGTCTTGGATAACCCTTTTTAACGGCCTGGCGCCAAAGGTCGGGTCAAAACCGGCTTGAGCCAGCTCCTCAACGGCCTCGTCGGTAGCTTCCAGATAGATGCCTTTATTAATTAACCTTTTTTTAACTTGAGCCAAAAGCAGGCCGGCGATTTGCTTAATATGAACCTGGCTTAACGGCTTAAAAACCACTGTGCCGTCAAAACGGTTTAAAAACTCCGGTTTAAAATACTGCCTTAATTCTTCTTGAATTAATTGATTTTTGATTTCGTCCATGGTTTTGCCGGCCCTGATGCTGTCCTGAATAAAATGAGCGGCGGCATTGGAAGTGCCGATAATAATGGTGTTGGAAAAATCAACGGTCCGGCCCAGGGCATCGGTCAGGCGGCCGTCGTCCATCATTTGCAAGAATAGGTTTAAAATATCCGGGTGGGCTTTTTCTATTTCGTCAAAAAGCAAAAGGGCAAAAGGCCTTTTTCTGACGGCTTCGGTTAAAATGCCTGTGCCTCCGCTTTCTTTAGAGCCAATCATTTTATTGACGCTTTCTTTAAGCTGATATTCGCTCATATCTAATCTGATCATGTTATCCTCGCTGCCAAAATAGATCTGGGCTACGGTTTTGGCCAGTTCGGTTTTGCCCACGCCGGTCGGGCCTAAAAATAAAAGATTGACAATGGGGCGATTAACGTCCCTTAGTTCTGCCCGGGCCCGGCGCAGGGCCGCCGCCACTAAATTAACGGCCTCTTCCTGATTAATTAAGCGCTGGTGGATTCTTTCTTCAAGATGCAGCAGCTTTTCTGATTCATCGTGAGAAACTTCGGTTAAAGGAATATTAGTTTTATGAGAAATGACTCTGGCAATATCTTCTCCGGCCACTATCTGATTTTTGCCTTTCTCCTGTAGAACCGCCATAGCTGTTTCTTCTAAAATTTTAATGGCTTTATCGGGCAGATAATGGTCAGGAATGTATCTCCGGGAGAGCTTAACCGCCTTATCCAGCGCTTCGTAGGTAAAAAAGGCCTGATGTTTGCCTTCAATAAAGCCGACCTGGGCTTCCACCATCTGAATGGCCCGGTTATCGTCCGGCTCATCGATAATGACTTTTTCTAAAACCTGGCCCAAAGGATTATTTTCTAGATATTTGATATAATCGGCCGGGGTGGTGGCGGCAATAGTGATAAGATTTTTCTTGGTTAAAAAATCGGCAAACATCTCCGATAAATCTATATTTTCGGTGCCGGCCGAAGTTAAGCCCACTAAATTATGAACATCGTCAATATGCAAAATAATATTGCCGGCCCTGATTATTTCTTGCATAATAATCATCACCCGCTGTTCCAGTTCGCCGCTCCGGGCCGCTCCCGAAACCAGCCGGGAAATAGACAAGCTGACAAATCTTTTATCTTTCATAACTTTCGGCACTTCTTCTTCCACCATTAAATTGGCAATACCCTCAACCACATTGGATTTGCCCACGCCGGGCAGGCCCGTTAAAACCACGCTGTTTCTGCCTCCCTGAATAATGTTAAAAACCTCATTAATCTCTTTTTCTCTGGCTATGCACAAAGGCAGATAGCCGGCCCGCGATAAAATGGTCAAGTCTTCGCTAAAGCTGTCTAAAACCGGGGTGGCTAAAGCGGTCATGGCCCGGTCCATTGCTCCTTTGGGCTTAAAAGCCGCTTTGGTTCGATGGCGCTGATAGCGCTCCAATAAAACTTTATTGATCTTTGCCCATTTAATGGCGTTGGCCATCATTTCTTCGGTTACTTTATAATCAAACAAAACATCCTGAATCACTTTATCCTGCTTGATAACGGCCTCTAAAAAATCCAGAACCGTTACCTGGGATGATGAGCTTTGGTAAGCCAAAAAATAAGCCAGAGATAAAGTTTTAAGAATTTTTGAACCGGCTTCCTGGCCCTCTGTCTGTGGCAGTTTTTTAACTAGACTGCCGATAACCTTTTCAAAATTTTTGAACGGCAGGCTTAAACGAACCATAGTATTGACAATCTTGTTATTGGCAAACAGTCCTGCCAAAATATGCAGAGGGTCTAAACTCTGCCCATTAGCTAATGATTTTAAATAAGCTTTATCCAAAATCTTCAACGCTTCATGGGAAAAACTTTTTGAAATTTCGATCCGCTTAACTTTTTTCTTGGCTGCCGCGGCTTGCTTAAAGCTCTTTTTAACAACTCTTAACGATTTTCTTGAATCAAGAATAAAACTGTAAAAAAGATAGCACCAGCCCAAAACAGACCACCAGAAATATTTTAAATAATCCTCCTGCCAAACTGCTGAATTAAAAAATGACTGCCCTGATTGTGACAGCAGCCATAAATGATTGGCTAAAATATAAAGTCCGTAAAAGCCCAAAGCAAAAAGAGCCAATCTGATAATAAGCTTGATTATTTTTTCTAAACTGCGATAAAAAATAGCTTGTTTAGAAAACTCCCGGCCCCAGTAAAGCTGCCGCCCTTCCAGCTCTAAATATTCTGATGATAAATTTTCAAAATTTTGTAAATCCATCTTTAAAAAATTACCAAACACTAAAACTAAAAGAACCAAACAAGAACCAAAATTAAAAATAAAAAATTTGTATTTTGGAAATTTTAATTTGTTTGGTTCTTGGTTCTTTTGATTTGGTCATTTTATTATAAATAATTGCCAGACCGCCGCCAGCGGCAGACCTAAGTAAATAATAGGGATTAGTAAGATAAAAGCGGAAATGATGGCCATAATAATAAATCTGAAAATAATCTGCACCACTCTCATTAAAAAACTGATTATTCTGCTGGCCGCATCGTACTGGCCGTACATAGGCCTAAAGATATTCTTTAGCCAGACATCCAAAGCTAAACCTATCCAGGCGCCGGCTATTTTTTTAAAAGTATTCTTTAAGATAATCAAAAAACCGCCGGAATACCACCAAAGCGGCCAATAAAAAATGTGTTTAATAATGGCTAAGCTAATGCTTTTGGCTGAAAATAAAGTCTGCTCTCCTGTTTTCATACAGTAATTTTACCTCACCGCACCTTTTTTCGCAAATTAAAGGCGATGTTTCCGATATGAAAAGTCCCCGCTTACCCGGCGAGGACTGCTTTTTTGCAAATTATTAAACTTGATTAAAGAACTTCCTCCAGACAATCGGCAGGCCAATCACCCAATCCAGGTATTTTATATCGCTGGATAGTTTTGATAAGTACCGCCTCATAGACATCGCCCGCCCGAGGATAATCACCGCCGTCTGTGCTTTCTTCGCTTCTCTTTATGAGTCCGGGGGGATTTGTTGGAAACCTAAGGACATCTGGAGGAGTTTCGATAAATTTTACTTTAACCTTGATTGCTTCACCATTAGTGACTTCATCATCAGTACACATTTTGCACCTCCTAAAATGACCAATTATCTAAATTTATAATTAGTTTAAAAAACAAGATAATCATTTTTAAATAACATTCTTGCCAATCACCCTATCCTGTTTTTTGAAAATCGTCTTGAGTAATTTCGGCCGACTCTGCTTTTTGTAACTGGGAGGGTTTGCAATTCAAAGGCATTTCTTGATTTTTAAATTTTACCAGAACCGTTCCGTCAGGTACTCCTGGTTTAATAACCTCGCCTACTCCCAAATCCGCATAGGGACGTTCTAAAAAAACTTCTGTACCGATGGGCAGGTCCTCGAGCGTCAACTCTTCCTCCTCTTTTGATATTCGTTCAAAAGGTATATTTTTCATAATTACAATTTATTTAACTATTTTAGATTGATGATACTTTTCTTGAAAATAAGTTAATTTCTTTATTTCCTCTTTAGAATAATCCTGATAATCAGTCACGACTAATTTTATCTCATCGTTATCTCGCTTTATAACAGCGATAACTATACCTGCAAATTTTTTAATGGGAAAATTAGGACCTAACACATAGGCATCAATTTCTTCGTTATCAACTTCGGAAAAAGTATCAGGGATAAAACCATAATTTACCGGATAAACAGTTTTAAACTTTGAGTCTGGATGCCTCGATCCCAGCGGCCTATCGATTATTACTTTTACTTTTTTACCCAACCATGATTCGCATTCATTATTCATAATTACAATTTATTTTGACTAATTGACTTTCTAATTCCTGGAGTCGCTGACAAACGCTGACTGACGCGAACTTACGCAAACCGCTGACATTGATGGATAGGTTTCGCGGTTCGCATAAGTTCGCGTCGTTCGCATTTATAATTTATTCTCTTTAACAGCGCTTCTGATCTCTTTCATTAAATTAATATAAAACTCCAAATTATTCAAGGTGGCTAAGCGCAAAGCCAGCGGTTCGTTGACAGAAAACAGATGGCGAAGATAGGCCTTAGAATATTCTTTGAGTTCGGGGATTTTTGAATTTGGATTGATTGGATTTATATCTCTGGCGAATTTTGCCGACTTAATGTTGATAGTTTGATAAAACAAGGATTGGGTATTGAAAGTTGCAGCCGACAGCTCGCCTTGATTCGGCGAAGCAGGCCTGGCTGTCGGCTTCCGAGATTTGTTGAAATAATACAGCCGTCCATGCCTGGCCTCGCGCGTCGGAATCACGCAATCAAACATATCAACGCCCCGCCTAATCGCTTCAACGATTTGCTCCGGATAGCCAACGCCCATCAAATACCGGGGTTTATCTTCCGGAAGTTCCGGAACAGTATAATCCAATACTTTATACATCTCTTCTGGACTTTCGCCCACTGCCAAGCCGCCGATGGCATAGCCGTCGAAGTTCAATTTGACTAACTCACGAGCACAGTGTATCCGAAGCTCTTTATATAATGACCCCTGAACTATGGCAAATAAATTACCAAAATTAAAAGAACCAAAAACCAAATTTTTTGATTTTTGATTTTTGATTTGTTTGTCTCTTTTAGTTTTTAATTTGGAATTTTTATATTCAATACTTTTTTCCGCCCATTTCAGAGTTCTCTCCACAGCTTCTTGGGCTTTCCCGCGAGCGCAGGGATTAGCTACACACTGATCCAAAACCATGATAATATCTGAACCAAAAATCTTTTGCATTTTAATGACTGATACTGGAGTAAAAAGATGCTTTGACCCGTCGTAGACTGACTTAAATTCTACGCCCTTATCTGTAACTTTAACCAGGCCTCCCGGCTGGCTGTCCTGGCGTTTTCCATCAAGACTGAATACTTGGAAACCGCCGCTATCTGTGAGAATCGGCCCCGGCCAGTTTATGAATCGGCGCAAGCCGCCTGATTTTTTGATTATTAATAAGCCCGGTTTTAGATATAAATGATAACTGTTGCCTAAAACAATTTGCGCGCCGATTTTTTTGACTTCTGATGAATTGAGGGTTTTGACGCTGCCCCTGGTGGCAATGGGCATAAAAAACGGCGTTTGGATTTTGCCGTGGGCCGTTTGTAAAACGCCGGCTCGAGCCAAACTTTTTATTGATTTTTTTGTCAGCTTAAATAAATTCATTCAATTTTTTAGTTGCTTGCTCCCCATAAGTTAGAAGGATAATCAAAAACTGCCCCGGTGATGCCTGTTTCCTGGTTAGCTACCGAGATTACTTTGCCTAAACCGAACTTGTCTAATATCTGTTGCGCAATATTATTATTTAACATTTCAGCAAACTTGAATGAAGCGCTATAATGTCCCTCGCTAATATCGCCTTGATTTTAATCAACTACCACCCTTCCATTGCCTTGGGCTACGGGATCATAAATTAAATCTGATGTTAATAAATTACTGGTTTGAGAAATTGAATTATTAGACTGTTGTTCTGTAGCTTCTAAAATTGTTGGATTAGTTAAAATTAATAACTGGTTCACCTGCGATGCGTCCGGAGTTGCCGCTACCTCAAAACTGGCCATGACCTGCGAGTTGGGCGAAAGGTCGTCGATTAACCAGATTACCTCTTTAGTAGAACCGTCAAATTCCAAAGGCGAGCCCATGGTTACTTCGGCAGAATCTTCCTGGCCTATAATATAAGGCGGCAAAGTGGTTTTAATTTTAACATCAGAAAGGCCATGGGAGCCGGAAAATAACTTCCAATAAATGCGGTAACTGGTGGTTTCCCCGATTACCGGCGGCAGGGGCCCGCTGCCCACCTTGGTCTGCTGGTCTAAATAATATTTAGCTTCGGTAATTAGTTTAGCTGAACTGATAATCGGCAAGACTAAATTTTCCGCAGAAAAAACTTTATGCTTCTCCTGCGACTTGAACGAAAGCGCCGCTATTGCCTCCAGCGCTAATTCCTCCGGGGAATAATTTATTAAATCTTCCGGTTCGTTTTGCAAGGGAATATTTAAGTTTACTTCCAGCTTGTCGCCCGGCTTTATTTTAGCCAGCTGGTCGGTCCAGCCGCCGCTGGTAGAAAGCCAGACTAAACTATTGGTTTCCGCATCCAGCTGGGCGTTGGACTGATTATCAAAATTTTCCCAGTCCACAAAATCATTTAAAAAGGTTAATTTTAAAACCGCCTGATTAATTTCAATTTCGCCGCTGTTTACAATCTCTATTTTATAACCGGCTGCTTCTCCCCAGCCGACTTCCTGTTCTTCATCGGCTAATGACAGGATGATATCCACTTTAGGCGCTTCAATTTTTATCTGGCCGGCGGTTTTATATAAATACCTCACCGCCTCTTCGCTCTCCATATCGTTTGTTATTAAACCGGCCGTAAAATACCATTCCAAAGGATTAGCTAAAGTGGAATCTATGGTACCTTTGATAATCTGTTCCTGCTCTTCGCCGGCTTTTAGTTCCTCAATTTCCCAGGCGGCGCCAGCTGTTTCCGAATCTGTTTCGCTGACGGCAAAAGCTTCGCCTAAATCGAAGTTGAAAAATAAATTCTCTAAAACTTCTGTTGAATTATTCTTATATTTAACTTTGAATTCCGCTTCTGCGCCGTCTTCAATTATTTCCGGGGCGGAGGCGGTTACTTTAAGAAGGCTGTCTTTAATAGTAACTTTTTTGCTGATGTCTTCCTGAAAATCTGAACTAAAATTTTCCGGCCGATAATGAAAGATGACTTTAAAGTCTTTATTCTCTTTAACTTCGCCGATCAAATAACCGCTGACTTCGATTATGTCCGTAGCGCCCGGCGGCAAAGGCGCTAAGCGCCAAACATTATTTTCTTCGTTGATGGGCTTTTTATTAGACTTAGTAAAATAAAAATTCTCCGGGTATTCTATCACTACTTCCATTTGGCCTAAGGATACTTTATCCAAATTTTCATAAGCCAGGGCTAAAGTAAAATCTTCGCCGGCTACTGCCTCTTTGGGAGCGGCCAGGGCCAATTTTAAAGATTTGCCCGTCGGCCCCTTGTCGTAAAAAATAAAAAAACCGGCTATGGCTGCGGTTACTAATAAAAATAACAGAATTATTAAAAAAGATAAAAAAGACAGCTTTTTCTTCATGGAACGGCGGTGAATTTGCTGATAACCCGCTTCGGCTCGGAAGCGAGACGAGCTGCTTCTGCTGTCGTTAAAATATTTTGGCAGATTCTTTCTTTCCAAACTTTGGCTTCCGCCTCTGCTGGTTGTTTTGCTTTGTGGCCTGGCTGAACTTGAGGAGGCGGCCGGCCCGCCCGGTTTTTTTAGATTAACGACAATCTTCTTAGTTTTTCTAATGTCCATGCTTTTAGGCATAAGAAAATATCTTTAAACTTTTTAATTCGCTTTCCAAAATATAATTAAGAAAGTTAACTGTATAGTCCTCAACTTCTTTTAAAGATGAGACGGAGGTTTTAAAATTATCCGGATTTTGCTTCTTAAGCAATTGCTTAATTAATAACTGGTTGGCGGCCGCCGATAACAACGGCAGTTTTTCAAAAACCGAAGAATTGTTGTCAGAGACGCCATAACCAGAGGCCTCCAAGAGCTGCCAGATAAATCTTAAAACAGCAATGCGCTTTAGTTCTAAACTACTACTGCCGGCTAAAAAAGGCAAGAGCTTTAAAAGTATCCAAAAAATTCTCTCGTTAGCCAGGCCCGGCTTAGTGATTTTACCCAAGACTTCCGCTGACAAATTAGCCAAAGCTAAACTGTTTAATTCGCTAAAATGAAAAAAGCTTATCAGCTTGGTTCCGGCCAGGGTTTCGTTGCTTTTGCCCCTGACAATCATTACCCGGGCGTGGGAAAACGGCTCTAAATGGCCGGCCAGCTTGCTGGAGCTTTTGGCCGCCGCTTTAACTAGCACCTCCAGCTTGCCGTAGTCTTTGGTGTAAATAGTATAAAACCTGTCATCCTCAACAAAAGGGCGCTTGGCAAGAACAATGGCTTCTGTTTTGAAAGTTGACATTTATATATAATCAATCTCAATTAATTCTTTTTCTGTTTTGTAATGATTATGAAATGATGAGTAAGGCCAAGTTATGGGATCGTCAACGATTCGATGCTTAACAGCGTTATAGTTGATGTAATCTATTTTATTATCTAATTCCCGGTCCGAACGAACAATTCTGTCGTGGAAAGAACGTTGCCAAATGGAATTTAGACATCGTTGGCCTTCTAACCACGCGCCGGGCAGCCGACAGCCAGGCTGTCGGCTGCGGAGATCGTGGTTATATTTGCGAATATCACGCGCAGTTCGATATTTTATCAACTGCATTATCTTGGAAATATTTTTTCCTCTTCTAGGTAGAATTAATAAATGAACATGCCAAGGTATAATACAATAGGCGTATAATCTAAATTTTAACTTTCTTCGATAAAAATCAATATTTTTTAATAAAATCTGACAATATTCATTATTGGTAAATATTCTTTGATCATTAATTGTATTTGATGTGACAAAATAAATCTCACCATCAACATTCATTCTTATTTGAGGCATAAAATCGCTTTTCGTCAATTGTTATCTATCCGGCAACCGACAGCCAGGCTGTCGGCTTCGTGGTTCGGTGAATGATTGCTGTCGGCTGCGGATGTGCGGTAGGCAATGGATGTGAGGCAGACAACGGATGTGCGGCAACCGACAGCCAGGCTGTCGGCTTCGTGGTTCCGCAGTCTATGACCAAGGCTTAATTCCCAGCCAAATCTTTTCTCCGTTTATTGTAATCTCTTTGCCTTTTACATCTGGTCTAAATTGCTTTTTAATTTTTATGGAAATCGTATTTTTCAATAAATCATCTTTGTATTTTTCTATAACTTTATCAATATAATTTGAATCAGTATAATAAAAAAGGCGAGCAGAGTTTGTAATATTAAAATTTTCTTCTTTCCTTAACTGATTAATGCTCCTGACCAACTCACGATACATTCCTTCTTCCTTTAATTCATCGGTTAATTTTGAATCTAATTTAACTGCTAAAGTTTCACCCTTTTCAAAAACAACCTCTTTGACGTTGACTTCGTCTTTGATTAAATTGACTAATTCTTCTGATAACTTTTCCGATGTAACAATCAATTGATTTAAGGGCTGCCTAACTTTAACACCTGCCTCATCTCTTTTAGCCAGCGCCAGTTCAACAATTTTTCTTACCTTGTCCATTTCTTTGATAATGTTTTCATTATATTTTTCTGCTTTAGGCCAACTTTCCAAATGGGCTGACTCTAACTGACCGCCTAATTTTTGATACAGCTCTTCGGCCACAAAAGGCGTAAACGGCGCCATTAACTTTGATAATATTGAAAGGCAATAGCCCAGCGTTTGCATGGCCAATTCTTTATCTTTCTGATCATCGCCCTTAAATCTGTCCCGGCTTCTCCGTAAATACCAGGTGGAAAGCTCATCAATAAAATCTGTGATAGATCTGCCGGCGCTAAAAATATTATATTCATCAAGATTTTTAGTGATTGTTTCGGTCAGCTGATTTAATTTAGCTAGCGCCCATTCATCCAAAACATTTTTTATTTTCGGCTGTTTTTCTATAAATTGACTTTTACCTTGATACATCTGATAAAAATTAAGAACATTAAACAGGATTATAAAATTCTTTCTGACCGCTGACTCTACATTTTTAATGTCAAAATTTTTAGATTCGCCTGGCTGGTTGACTGTATAAAGATGAAAGCGCAAAGCATCGGCTCCCCATTTATTGATGACTTCCATCGGGTCAATAATATTGCCTATGCGCTTGGACATTTTTCTGCCCTCGGAATCATTAATATGGCCTAAGCAGATAACATTTTTATAACTGGTTCCCCTTTCCACTAAAACACCAATGGCCAGCATGGTATAAAACCAGCCGCGGGTCTGGTCTATGGCTTCAGCGATAAAATCGGCCGGATAATAATCTTTAGATTCTATTTTCTCTTTATTTTCAAAAGGATAGTGATGCTGGGCAAAAGGCATGGAGCCGGAATCAAACCAACGATCCGCCACCTCGGGAACTCTGGACATCTGCCCGCCGCATTGGCATTTTAGTTTATATTCATCAATAAACGGACGATGAGGGTCAAAGTCATCTTTTTGAATCAGCGGGCATTGAGTTTCTTCGTAAAGCTCCTGATAACTGCCGATGACTTTTATTTCTTCGCACTGTTCACATTGCCAGATCGGCAACGGCGTGCCCCAGTATCTTTCGCGGGAAATGGCCCAGTCTTTGACCTGCGCCAGCCACTCGCCGAACCGGCCCTCTTTAATATGCTCCGGAATCCAGTTGATTTTTTGATTCTCTTTGATTAAATCTTTCTGCAAAGCCGACATTTTAATGAACCATGAATTCTTGGCATAATACAACAAAGGCGTATCGCAACGCCAACAAAAGGGATAATCGTGAGTATAGTCTTCTATCGTGAAAAGTAAATTGCGATTTTTTAAATCTTCAATAATGCCTTGTTCAACTTTTTTGTCTTTAACGAACTGGCCGGCCCATTTTTTTACAGTTGCTTGAAAATTGCCGTTTTCATCAACGGTATGATGTTTCGGCAAACCGACCTGGGAACCCAGTTGATAATCATCTTCACCGTACATTACGGCTGTATGAACTATGCCAGTACCGTCTTCGGTAGTAACAAAATCTGCTTCGTAGACTTTAAAAGCATTTTGATAATTTTCAACTGATTCAGGAATGGCGCCTGGAAACAAGGGTTCATATTCCACGCCGATTAAATCCGATCCTTTAAATTCAATAGTCTGAAGATCTTCAATAGAATAGTCAATTGGTAATTCAAAACCATTAAGAATTTTTGTAAAACCAAAATTAAAAGGTTTTGCTTTAATACTTACAGGATCAGCTTTAAGTTCGTTATATATCTTTTTTGACAGAATTACTTCATCATAAACTGCTTCTTTATTACTATCCCACTCACTTATAAATCTTTTTACTTTTACATACTCAATATCCCCCCCGACAGCCAAAGCCACATTGCCCGGCAACGTCCAGGGCGTAGTGGTCCAGGATAAAATATAAGTATTATCATTAGTAGTAAAATTCCCGATTTTTTGACCAGACTTGACTTTGAATTTGATATAAACCGACGGCTCGGTGATTGATTTATAGCCCTGCGCTACTTCGTGCGATGATAAAGCCGTGCCGCAGCGCGGGCATTGAGGCACCACTTTATGACCTTGATACAATAAACCGCGTTCGTGAACTTTTTTGAAAATCCACCATAGGGTTTCAATATAATCCTTGTGGTAAGTAATGTAAGGATGTTCCAGATCCAGCCAAAAAGCGATCCGTTCCGTCAATTTTTCCCATTCTTCCTGATACCGCCAGACGCTTTCTTTGCATTCACTATTGAATTTCTCAATGCCAAATTTTTCTATATCCGGCTTGCCTGAAATTTTTAATTTTTTTTCAACTTCCAGTTCAACCGGCAGACCGTGAGTGTCCCAGCCGGCTTTGCGTTCTACAAAATAGCCCTGCATAGTTTTGTAGCGGGGAATTAAATCCTTAAAAGCTCTGGCCAGAACATGATGAATGCCTGGCTTGCCATTGGCCGTTGGCGGTCCTTCATAAAAAATAAAAGGGCCCTTGACAGACTTCTTTTCTAAAGTCTTTTTGAAAATATTTTTATCCTGCCAAAATTTCAGGATTTTTTCTTCTAGTTCCGGAAAATTTATCATAATAGGTTCGTGATTAGTTCGTGAATATTCGTGTCATTTGTGATTAGTTCGTGAAATATTCGTAAATAATAATAATTACATCATACTGAAATATTGCTGATAAATCAAGCCATCCATACCAAAAAGCCCCCAAGCATAGCAAGGGGCTTTTTGATATTCAAGGAACAATGGGCGCATAACCCAATAATTTATTACGATTTGCGATTTGCGATTTAAAAAAGCATAGCTCTAATGGTCTGCCACAAATTCTGTTTAACCAACGCCCGGCGCCTATAACAGCGCGGCCAGCCGACAATCTTAATTTTCTGGCACGATATTTTAGGATGATAAATTTTCTTAGTTTCTTTTTTATTCATAGGGTGTGGTGGGTAGGGCGTAGGGTGTGATTAACGATTAACGATCTTCCTTATTTCATCAATGCGCAGGCGCTTTTGGTATTGAAGCTTTTGAATTTTTTTAATCTGGCTGACGGCGTAGCTTTCGTTATACAAGCGATACCCGCCCTGGCTGCGAGCCGCTTCTTTTAACAAGCCTTCGTTAGTATAAAAATTAATGGTCGAAGGCAAAACCCCGACTTTGCGGGATAATTCACCGATTTTTAAAAGTTTTCCTGGCATTTTTTTGTTTTTATTTCCGAACAGGCATATTTATCCACATATATCACCTGCTACTATATATCATATCATATAAACTATAAAGTGTAAAGCGGTACTTTCTACTTTATGGTTTATTCCGCACCTTCCCTGAATACCCCGCAGGAAAGTGCGGGATTTATATAAATTAAAAATGACCCTTACAGGCCACTGCTCCAATCTAATATTCAAATAGTCAAATAATCTAATATTCTAATATCCAATTAATTTTAAGAATTCTTTTTCTGAGATTATTTTTACCCCGAGCTTCTTCGCCTTATCAAACTTTGAGCCCGGCTCATCGCCCGCTACAACGTAATCGGTTTTCTGGCTGACGGATTCGGAGATCTGCCCGCCTAAGCTTCTGATTTTATCTTTAGCTTCATCTCGGGGCAGTGATTCCAGCGAGCCGGTTAAAACAAAAGTTTTGCCCGATAATTTGCCTGATTGTACTTTGCTTGATGATACTTGCACTCCAACGTTTTCAAGCTTTTTTAAAAAATTCTGACTTTCGCGGTCTCTAAAATACTCATAAATACTCTTGGCCACCACGCCGCCAATATCCCTGATTGACTCAAGCTCTTCTAAATCTGCCGACTCCAGTTTAGTTAAACTGCCGAACTGATGAGCCAAGGCAATGGCTGTTTCCTCGCCCACATGGCGGATGCCCAGGGCGTTGATAAATTTTGCCAATTCAATTTCTTTGACTGACTGAATTGATTCAACAAGATTTTTAGCGGACTTCTCGGCAAACCTTTCCAGCGGTTCTAAATCGCCTTCTGTTAATTTAAATAAGTCTGCCGCGTCCGTAACCAGGCCTTCGTTAATCAGCTGCTCAACGATTTTTGGCCCTAAACCTTCTATATTAAAGCCGGCTTTGGAAACAAAATGATTGATTTTTTCCCTTTCAACGGCAAAGCAGTTTTTGTTGGAACAGTAATGATTGACTTCGCCTGATGGTTTGATGACATTGCTGTTGCAGATCGGGCACTTGGCCGGCATGTTAAATTTTTTCTCTTTGCCGGTTCTAAGCTTGGGCAGAACTTTAACGATATCGGGAATAATATCGCCGGCTTTTTGGATAATCACCGTATCGCCGAGACGGACATCCAGGCGGTTGATTTCATCTTGGTTATGGAGCGTGGCTCTGGAAACGGTTGAGCCGGCCACCCTGACTGGTTTTAAAATTGCTACCGGAGTCAAAGTTCCTACCCTGCCCACCTGAACCTGAATATCTTCAACAATAGTGGCGGCCTGTTCGGCCGGGAATTTATAAGCGGCCATCCACCTTTCTGCCTTGCCGATATGCCCGAGCTTTTTTTGAATATTGATGTTGTTGATGACCACGACCACGCCATCTGTCAAATACTCCAATTTTTCTCTGGCTTTTTCCCATTTTTTTAAATAGTTGCCTACTGCCGGCAAATCTTTGCAATGCTGATTATGAGGATTGGTTTTAAAACCCAGCTCTTTTAACAGCTGGTGGACCTCTTCGTGGGTTTTTTGGCCGGCAGCGGTGATAATTTCAAAAGCAAAGCAGTCCAGCTTCCTGGAGGCGGTGATTTGGGGGTCTAGCTGGCGGATGCTGCCCGCAGCCACGTTGCGGGGATTGGCAAACTTGGGCTGGCCTTTTTTTTCCATTTCTTTATTGATTTTCTCAAAAACTTTCTTGGTCATCACCACCTCTCCCCTGACTTCAAAAACTTTGGGCAATTTAATTTTAGAAGATTTTTGAAGTTCAAGCGGAATTGATTCAATAGTTTTTAAATTTTGCGTGACTTCCTCGCCGGTCTGGCCGTCGCCCCGGGTGGCTCCCCTGATTAAAACGCCGTCTTCATAAGTTAGAACTACTGTTAAGCCGTCCAGTTTAAGCTCGCAGTAATAATCATAGCTATCTTTGGCTATTTTCTGATTCTTCTCTGCCCATTTCCGCAATTCTTCCAAACTAAAAACATCCTCTAAAGATAAAATTTGCTTTGAGTGCGTTACTTTTTTAAATTTATCTAAGGGCTTACCGCCCACCCGCTGGGTCGGCGAACTGGGCGTGATAAATTCCGGGAAGCGCTGTTCCAGTTCGTAAAGCTCGTGCTTTAAGCTGTCCAAAGCCGCGTCGGAAATTTCCTGCTTATCTAAAACATGATAAAGATAGCGGTGAGTTTCTATTTCTTTCTTTAATTTTTCTATCCTGGTTTTAGCTTCCTGTTTATTCATAGTTCTAATAATATTAATTAATTCTCAATTCTTTGTTAATCGTAAATTGTGAGATAAACTCTCAACAAAAAAACAACAAATCTCGGAAGCCGACAGCCAGGCTGTCGGCTGCAACGTTTAATCCCCAGCCCTCCCAGCCAGAGGCTGGTCGGCCTTTGGCCGAAATCATCAATACTTAACAATAGGGGCTTCGCTGAACAAAACATAGTCGTAAAGTCCGGAAAGCGGCGCCACTTCCGGCATAGTAACCAAAATGGCCTGTTTAGAGGGCTGGGAAGAATCAGCGGGAAAGGCGCCTAGTCCCTTAATTTTCACTCGTCCGGCTATACCCACGGCACAAAGACCCAAAGGATCGCATCTCTCATCATTTTGAGGGTCAATAGTATCATAAGCAACTATCTCTAAATAAGTAATTGGAGCATAGCGCGCTGTCATTCTGACGTTATATAAATAGGTGTCCCCGCTTCCTAAATTAATTACATAGCCCAAATCTTCTATTAAATTATCCAAGCTTATTTTAATTCCTTGATCCGTCCCTGGGGTTAACTCTCCAGCTATGGTCCAGGGAACCCAGCGCACCTCCAGCCACGAGCCCGCCTCTGCTGACCAATTAACTATTAAAGACTTAATGGGAGTCTCAAAAGGAGTTAACGAATGAGGAGTATACAAATCCAACTCCAATATCTCGTCCTGGGCTAAAGTTTTATAAATTACCGGTTCGGTGTCTTGGGCAATTATTTTGTATTCAGCGTTATTGTCCAGCAACACCTCGGTTAAATTAAATGATGAGGGGTGAATATCCCGCTGTCTTACCTGATACAAGCCTTTTTCCACAGCGCTTTCGGCCGCATAATAAGCCACCATAGCTCTGTCCAGCTGACTGGATTGCTGAATCTCGCTCATAATTAAAGTGCCGGTGGCAAAACTGATGGTTATAATTCCGGTCATAACCATCAAGGACAGCAGTAAAACACCTCCTGTGGTTGAAGTTTTAAATTTTGGTTTGCTGAACTGCATTTTAATTTATTTTATACCCCGTTGCTTTTATAATTCCGAAGCGGCGGAGCTTAGCATGAGAACATTGGAGCATGGGAGCATGAGAACATTGGAGCATGGGAGCATTGGAGCATGGGAGCATTTGATCATATGTTCTAATGCTCTAATGTTCAAGTGTTCCAGTGTTCCCATGCTCCAATGTTCCATTGAGTATAATATTATCTACTATACTTTCTGGAAGTTATAGTTGTTTGGAAATGAGTTACTCTTGGCTCTGTCTCGATATTGCCTTCGCTGTGCAAGCTTTCGGTTTCTAAAATAATGGTTGCCATTGGCTGTTGATTATTGGCATAGCCGCCGTCTGGCTGCCATAAAAAGGGGTTTTCGGCCGGCGTAATATAAAAATCCAGGCGAATAACATTTAAATCTTCGGGAGTGATATCCAGCCACTGTTCGCCTTCTGTGTCATAAAATTGAATAACAAAACGCTCCGAACCAAGTTCGCTTTCCGCTCTCCTAAAAATAAGCTGATTATTATCCGGGTCTATAATGGCTAAAATTGCAAGAGGCATATTTCCTAAGGGAGTTTCATAGTAACTATAATCAATCTGACCCATTCTCACCTCCCGCGCTATAACTTCTAAAGCATAGCGGGCATCGGAAAGAGCCCGCTGAATGTTGGCCGTTCTTTTTTGGACAGTATTGCTCTGGACAAAAATGGCCAAAGAATAAGTGGCGGCCACAGTAAAAATCGCCAAAGCCACCACTGTTTCCATAATGGTAAAGCCCCGGCTTTTCTGAATATTAAATTTTATTTTCTTGAACATGAATAATATATTATTGAACCACGATTTACGAATGACGAATAACGAGTTACAAACCCTTATTTCCAATCATAAATTCTGTCAATCACTTTTAAATCGTGGTCTTGGTTATTATCATGCCAGGTTACTTGAGAAGTTAACTGCCAGCCAATTAAGCCCAAGCCAAAACTCTGACAATGCTCGCTGTTATCTAAAACCGCTTCTTCTTCAGACAATTCGCTCCAGCAAATTTCCTGAATGGTAATTAACCTTTTAAAACTGGTGAGCTCGCCGCCGTCATCGTGAGAAAAAACGCCGTTATCGGCATTATAATAAAGCTGGCATTCTGAACAGTCGGCAATATCATCGGTCTGGTCTGCGGTTGACCAACTGTTATCAGTAGGATTAAAATTAACGGTCAGGCGATAGTTATATTGAGGATCTTCTAAAATTCCTGCATCCCAATCCTCACCGGCCAGCCAGTTGCTGTCGCGCATCTGCCTGATAACTTCCAGGCCTTCCCTGGCAAAATTAGCGGCCATTAATCTGCCTTCGCCGGCTACCGAAACATTTAAATTAAAAGTGGTTAAAGTCAAGCCGCTGATAATGCCTGTTACCAAAATGCCTAAAGCGACAATAACTTCCATAAAAGTCATGCCTTCCTGGGCAAGCAAATTTTTAGACGATAATAACTTTTTAAAAATCATTATTGATAATCGGTTAAATCAGCAAGTTTATTTGCCTTTTGGTTTTTTGGGCTTTTTAAAGCCGTCGCCGCCCAGCATATTGCCCAATGCCTGGCCGCCTTCCAAAACTTCGGCGGTAATGCGGCCGGTTATGCGGTTAACATTAACTACGCCCATCTTGCCCGGCACATTAGATCTAAACAAGGTAATGTTGGACTCAGTAGCATGCTCCTCCTCGCCCTCAACATAATTAATATAAATCATTGGTTTAGGCGGTTTAAAAACAACGGCTAAATCATCAATCTCCTCTGAACCGGCCTCTACACCTATTAAATAAATATCTTCTGGCAGCTCCACGGTTTGGATAATGTCGTCTTCCAGGCCATAATTTTTATCACCATTGTCGTCAATAAAAATTACATATTCCCAAGCAGGCGTAGTCGCATCAAAATAAACGCCATAAGCAATGCTGGACATATCCTGGTCGCTGACTCCGGCCAGAGCCATGGTCTGCGCTTTTCTGATGTCGCTGGCCACCTGCTCAATGGCCACTCTGAATTCTTCTATGTGCCGGCTTTCCCTTAGCCCCTGGTAGGAAAAAATAAACACCATCATAAAAATGCTGACCACCACTATAAGCTCGACAAGGGTAAACCCCGCACCAGAAATTGGTGCGCGGGTAAAGCCGGCTGTTTTTTTGAATCTAGCGAAAATTGAGATTAACCTAGGGCCGATTTTTTTATCATCAGCCGCTTTTTTTTCTTTAACCATATAAAAAACTCCTTGAATACCACTCTAAAATTTGTTGACCAAATAATAGAGTGATTAATGTGGCGGCCGATAAAAAAGTGCCGAAAGGAATTTGGCTATGCCATTCTTTTTTTTTGGCCATAATCAAAACCAGGCCGATAATCGAGCCGCTTATGTAAGCTAAAAATAAAGCAATTAAAGCCTGGGGCCAGCCCAGCATGGCTCCCATAACCAAGCCCAGCCGGACATCGCCCCCGCCGATCCATTTGCCCTTGGAAAGTACCAGCTGAAAAAAGAAAAAACCCGCCACCAAGATGCTGGCCAGCAATAAGTTGAATAAGGGGTGGCCCAAAAGCAAATTTATCAGCAAAGCTATAAAAAAGGCGGGCAAGCTGACTTTGTCAACAATCAAGTAGTGCTTTAAGTCGTAAACAAAAATAATAATTAAAAAACAGCTGAAGACCAAAAAAACTAAAAACTGAAAATTCAAGACTGGAAATTCGTTTTGATACTTTAAATAGCCGAGAATGAATATTAAAGCGGTGGCAAGTTCCACCAAAGGATACTGCCAGGAAATTTTTTTATGGCAGTAACGGCACTTGGCTCTTAAAAAAATAAAGCTTAAAACAGGAACTAAATCTTTAACCGCTAAAAGATGCCGGCAATGGGGGCATTTGGACCGTTCGCTGACAATGTTCTCGCCGGATTTTAAACGATAAATAACGGCATTCAAAAAACTGCCGATAATTAAGCCGAAAATAAATAAAAAAAATAGTATCATTGCTTAAATTATACCATTTTTAACCTTTAAAAATCAACAAAATTACTGATCCTTTAAATAACCCAGGCAGATAACACTGCCCCGCTTAGTCTGTATTCTGCCTGTACCGGCATTATCGCTGCAGTTTAAAGAGCCGATATTGCCGCCGGATGATATACAATCAAGACTGGGGGCATAATTATGAACGCCATCAATATCGCCGTCTGTATTCCTTTCTTTTTCTAAAACAACAGCCACTAAAAAATTTTCATCTGAATCTTCTAAAAGACCGCCCTGGCCCTCATTACTGCTGCAAACAACATAAAAATAACCATCATCATCCTTAGGATCTTTTGGCAAGCCCACAGCTCCCGTGTAAATACTTAGTTCTGCTTCTAATGCCTGCCAAGTGGGCGTGCTGGCATGAATATTAGGAACATAACCATTGTCTTCCACATAAAGTTCTAAAACATCATTTAATAACTGCGCATCATATATTCTTTTAGCATCTCTGGATTTTCTTCTGGAGTCGCCGATATAAACAACGGATATAGCAACAATAATGCCGATAATAGAAATAGTTATCATCAGCTCAATTAAAGTAAACCCCGCACGGGTAAAGCTCTGCCTTTTTCGGCATTTCTTTCTATTAAACATAAGTTAAATATGGATCATGCCAGTTCAATTTAGAGGGGTCAGACAAATTTATTCACGGATAAATCACCGATAATTCACCGATCTATCACTGATGAATCACGGATGAATCACTGATTGATAATATAACATCTCCGTGATTCATCCGTGGATATCCGTGATAGATCCGTGCATCTCCCCGCCAAAGGCGGGCAAGCGTGATTTATCCGTGAGCAATCCCCGGCCAGCTTTGCTAGCGGGGCTGGCAGCGCGTCATCTGTCAATAGACTTCAAGTTTATTGAGAAGTGAACTCTCCGTGACCATCAAGCTGCTAGATTTATTGCTCCTGATAAATACAGTAATGGGGGTCGGCGCAACTCCCAAAAACACCACCGTCTAAAATAAAAAGTTCATTATAATCCAAATAATCACTATTGCCGTTAACGCCAACATTATTGTATGTATTTGTATTGTCTCTAATTGTTGATCTGAGATCGTCATTATCATTATCAAGCGCGGAATTGTCCCCGTCTTCTAAAACAGCTCCTAAATAGAAACGGCGCGGATTGACCATATTTCTCCAGCCATAAAAATAAATATCGCCGTCTTCCAAATTAGGCGGGAAGGGCAGTTCGTTTAAATAAGGAGCTAAAAGCAATTGCAGATCAGCCCAATCAGCTGGCGCAGGATATTGAGAATTTGAATCTTCGCTGGCATAAAGCTCTATGGCTTTGCGCATAATGTCTAAATCGCTGATCCGGCGGGCGTCTCTGGCCCTGGTTCTGGCGTTAGTTAAGCTGGCCACCACCAAAGTGGATAATAAGCCAATAACGGCAATCACCACTAAAAGTTCAACTATGGTAAAACCCGCACCTTGAGCGAAACCGAAAGGTGCGCGAGTAAAACCCAGCTGTTGCTTTAAACGCTTTTCCCCGCTTCTAATTTTCTCCCTCATATTGTTAAAATTACTTAATTATGCTCCATCAGCATCACAAACGCCAATCTGGCCGCCGCTTTCTATAGCATAAACACCGCTGGCCATAAAACTGCCAACGCCAACCTCTAAATAAAAGCAAATTTCGTAATCTGCCACCGTAGCGCCGCCTTCGCCTATGGCGTTGCTGATAGAATAATCGCAGGTGAAATCCAGGCCTCCGGTACAGGGCCAGGAATCACCGGTATGGCTGGGGTCCTGAAAATAAGAAAACTGCTCTACCAGGCCCGGTCCGCCGCAACTGGTAGTCTTGGTCGCTTCGGCAGTGCAACCCTCTAAAGGGGCCGGAAAAGTTCCTTCGGTAGCTTCCATTTCTAAGATAGTGGAAAGCTGTTTAACATCAGAAAGACGACGGGCATCTCTGGCTTTGGCTCTGGCGCTGTTTAAATTAACCATAGCCAGCGAAGAAAGCAGACCGATAATGGCAATCACCACCAAAAGTTCAATAAGAGTAAACCCAGCGCCTTGAGCAAAGCCGAAAGGTGCTTGGGTAAATCCCGCTCTTTTTTTAAAAATGGGCTTAGCTTTCCTCATTTATCTATATTATAATAAATCAAAAAATTATTTCTTATAGAGTTATTAACAAGTTTTTATATTATACCATTTTTTTAAGGTTTTTACAATTTTTTTCTCAATATAAACAATGGAGTTAAAATTAAATTTGTGTTAAAATTAAACCAATATTATAAGTTATCAACGGACCGCTTCGCCGCAGCATGCAATAAATATTTAAATCAAAGTCAATGAAAATAAATAACTCATTCCTCATATCGCTATTAATTTTACTAATTTTATTATTCGGTTTCAGTCTTTTTAAAAATATTTCTTATCCTCTTCTCTGGAATGATGAAAGTATAACTGTAATGTTGGGGAAAAGAGTATTAAATTATGGTTACCCAAAAGTCCATGATGAAAAAAATATTATTTATCATTTTTTCCCTGATCCAAATTTAGGTGTTTGGAGAAAAATTGATGCTAATATTGATGGCGGATGGACACAATATTATTTCTCAACTATCGGTATTAAACTTTCTGAATTTACAGATGATATCTACTTAAAGACCGCCTTATTAAGAATACCCTTTGCTGTCATTGGATTAGCAGGATTAATAATTTTCGCCATTGCTATATCTCAAATCTTCTCTAATAAAAAAGAAAGGATAACTTTCTTTATTTTATTCTCGATATTTGAACTTTTTTCGATATCGCTTATTCTTCATTTAAGAGAAGTGCGATATTATTCTATAGTGATCTTTCTATATTCCTTATTAATATACCTTTTTATTAAATTTAATTATCTAAAAAATATTAAGCGTAAAACTTATAATGTTATACTAATATTATTACTATTGCTGTTATTAAACACTTTTTATACTTCTTTTATTATTTTTATTCTTATACTGCTAATTTATGAAGGGATAAAATTTATAAGAAATATTCTACAAAACAAAAATTATTACACAGAAAGTAAAAAATTATTACAAGCTACCTTACCTATATTTATTTCGATACTAATTGCGACCCCCTTTACTATATTTTATAAAATAATTCCTATTCTCAAAGCGCTTTCTGAATTAAAACACTTTAACCTATCTACCTATTTTTCACATATTAATACTATTGTAACTTTTTTTTATCAATATGAATTTCTATACCTCGCTTTAATAATAAAGCTTGTTCTAACGTATCTGTTATTCTTTAAAAAAAAGAAGATATTAATTAATTTCCATAAAATAAAATTATCAAACTTTTTTCTACTATTATTTATTATATATATTTTACTAATTGCTAAGATGCCCTATCTCTATGAACGTTATTTCATTTATATTCAACCAATTTTAATAGGTATGATTATTATTGATATTTTTATTCTATATGAATTACTTTTAGATAATATTAAAAAAACAAAAAAATATTTTTATCAATTTTTATTTATTCTTATAGTTTTTGGATTAATATTTAAAATTAATATAATATCAGAACATTTATATGAATTAAATCAACCCTATTATGGACCAGTTGATTATGTTATAAATTATTTAAAAGAAAAATTTGTTAAACCAGAAAATTTAATTATCGCCACAAACTATGAAGAAACCTCATATATGTATTATTTAGGCAGTAAAGTTATCATTGGCTATGCCAGAGCAAATTTAAAAGAAGATTTAAAAAAACAGCCTGACATAATAATCTACCGTAAATATAATCCTGGTGACCCAGGAATATTTAATTATTTCTTACAAAATAATAAATATAATAAAATAATTTTTCCTGTCTCTGATTACTTTGTAAACAATATGCCCGATACCTGTTGTCATTTATTTAGAACTAAAATGCCGGAAAATAGAAATCAAAATCTCATCATCTTCGTAAAACAAAAAGAGAGTGATTAACTCTTCAACAATCTTCTTATTTATATTAATAAACTCTTTCTAATAAAAAAATTTTCTGATTTGGTTAAATTTTTATAAAGATTACTAATTAATTTTAACATTCTACCAATAATCTAGAGAGTATATCTTAATCAATCTTCTCTTTTAATTAAAGCAATCAAAGAAACTCCCCAAGGGAACTTAAAAAGCTTTAAAAAATACTTCTCGCTGTTAAAAATATAATAATATATTTTATTTAATAAAGGACAAGGAATGGGCAAAGTATCGGATTTAAGGGAGGGTATTTTGAACAACTTCCTTAGAGTTCTAAGAAATAGTACTGGTAAAAAAAGCCAAAAATTATAATAGCTTATAAAAGACCATTTAATATCTGCTATTTGACCTGCTTTAATTAAACTCCTTTTGTTGTATCTCCTATGGTGGTGAAGTATTTCATCGTGAGCTGACCAAAGAAAATTAAAAGCTGGCACAGTAACTAATAAAAGACCGTGGGACTTTAAAGAAAAAAATAATTTTTTTAAAAGTAAAGCATCATCATCAACATGCTCTAAAACGTCTGAAAGTAAAATAATATCGTAGCTATCTGGCTTAGCTTGCCAATGATCGGGATTAATAACTTTTACATTTGTTAGGCCTCGCTTTTTACAAAACTCTATTGCTTTCTCTGAAATGCTTTCTCTGAAACATCCACGCCTTCTGCATGAATAACGTTTTTAAAAGAAGCCAACGTTGCTCCGCAACCACAGCCAAAATCAAGAATTTTTGAATCAGTTTTTACATTATCCTTTAATAAATATTTTATAATAGCTCTCTTGCCTTTAAACCACCAATGCCCATCTTCTGCTTTAAACATATTTTGAAATTCTGAAATATCCATAAAAATCCCATTGTTATAACATTTAAAAATTTTTACTGCTGTTTAGTAAAATTAAAAACCTTTATCCGCTCTATCTGGCAAAAATTATCCTGAAGCTGCCAGCCGTTATTCAAGAACCACTTAAAAACTTTATTATCAGGGTCTAAAATAGGAACGTAAATAGCCTCTACCAGTAAAATATTATCGTAATCTTCCACCGCGCCGGCCATTTTTTCAACATTATCATTGGTTACTACAGGACCGGCTCCTCTTTGAACCACTCTCTCTGCAAACGATAAGCTGTCATTGATAGGATAAAAACCCTCCACAGGCAAAGAGCCGGTGTAATATCTTTTAAGCATCATGGCAAAGGCAAAATTATGAACAATAATTTTGGAATCGGGCGAACTTATCTGGTTAATGCATTCATCCACCCTGGTCCAGTAATTTCTTTCGGTAAAAAAACTGCCATAACCCACTATCAGTGAAAAAATTATTAAAGCCATTAAGCTGGCTTGCATTGCTTTACGAGCATTCAACCAATTGACTATGCCCTGGCCGATTAATAAATAAGTAAAAACAGAAGCTAAAATTAAATATCTGGGCGTTACCCAATGAGCAACAAAACAACCCGCTAATGACGCCAAAACCAAGGCCAAACTATAAACAACAGGAGGACTGAATTTAAATTTAACGCCTAAATCATAATCCCCTTTTATTCTTTTGACAATCAAAAAACTGGCTAAAGCAAAAAGCGGCAATAGTGAATAAAATAATTCCAAATAGAAAGCGCTGTTTGTGAGTCTGAAAAAATATTTAAAAATTTCTGTAAAAAAATGGAAATCATAGGGGACATAAAAAAGATAGGTTGAAAAAACGGCCTCTTTTTTAACCAAGAAAGAAATAATAATATAGCACAATAAAGGAAGAGCGATAACCGAGTAGCTTAAAAGCCATGCTCTGATGCTTTTTTTTCGCCTAATATAATTAAAGATAATAAAACACGCTTGGGCCAGTATCAAAAAACTGCCAACTAAATGAGTAAAGGCCAAAAGCAAAGAGCTTAAGATATAACCAATCCAATTAAGCCGAGTTTTATTATCGTTAAAAAGCTGCCAGAAAAACCAGGTAGACAGCAAGCTTAAAAAAACCAGCAAAGAATAAGGCCTGGCTTCGGTGGTTAAAAAAATCTGATAGGTGGATAAAGTATAGAATATCGCGGCTATAAGCGCTGTTTTGGCATTAAAAAGTTTCTTACCTATTAAATAAAGCAAGGGGATATTGCCGACCGCAAAAATTATTGACAGCAACCTGGTAACAAATTCCGTTTCTGCAAAAAATTTATACCAAAACCATAAAATAATGCTGTATAAAGGAACATTAACGTCCTGAATAAGCAAATCCAGCATTCCCTTAAAGGAAAATTTGGTAAAATTAACCGCATATAATTCATCAAACCAGTAACTGCCTAAAAAATGGCTAAAGAGCAGTCTTAAGCCCAGGCCGGCTAAGGTGAGCAGGGCTACCAGCCAAAAATATCCTCTGTTTTTAAAAATTTGTTTAATCATTGTTTATAATCTGGTAAATTTTGGTTTTTTTGTCTTCGTAAACCTGCTTAAAAGAATCGCTGGAGCTTAAGTTGCTTTCCAGCTTAACAAAGCTCTTTTCTACAAAAACATAGTCGGCGTTGAAATTCTCTTTGATTTTCTTGGCTAAATCCTCCTGTTCTTTGCCGCTGATAATGTTTTCGTACAGCCAATACTTTTCCTGATCTTTTTCATACATAAAGGTATGATCCAGCCCTGTTAAATAATAGTTATGGTCGTTATAATAAAATAAAAATGGGAAATCGTCCCAGTCGGAATGAAACACCACGGAATGCTTTGGGGTATTTTGCCTAAGCCACTGCGCCGCTTCTTGATAATGGTTAATAGGAAAACCCACCAGCATATCTTTTTTAACCGCTAAAATATCTCGGGGCGCCTGAAATAAAAAAGTCAAGACAAAAATTGACAGCAGAACTCCTAAACAAGTGGTCTTAAAATTAAAGATTTTTTTTATTTCCTCTTTGGCAAACTGCTTAAGATAACAGTTAAAGCTAAAGGCAAAAAAGATAATGGTTAAAGGTATAAAGAATTCAATATTTCTGCGGGATTTTAAGGTTAAAAACAAAAGGGCCAATGCCAGCAGGCCCCAAGTTAAAGAGTGAACCGACTGTTTTTTAAAAGTTATAACAACCAGGGCCAGCCCCATTATCAGCAAAGCGCAGATTAGGGGGTGGATGGTAATTAAATTAAACGGGCTGTAAGGGTACCATTCGTTGCCCACCCTGACAATTTCCTGATAGTTGATAATGGCAATCTTGACAATCTGCACCCAGTAAAAATGCAAATTAGCCGGAAAATAAGGGTTGATAACCAGACCGGCAACACTGCCGCCCACTGTGGCCGCCAAACCGGCCCAGGGCAAATTCTGATTTTTGAACCCCGCGCCTTGAGAATGCTCTGTAATTTCTGTCACAGGTCTGCGCCGCTTCTTTCTTACTACAAGATGTAATAACTTCATAAGACAGAGGCGCGGGGTAACTTTCTGCCGCCAAGAACCGGCAAAACTCCGGCTCAATAGCCAACAAGCTAACCAGTAAAAAACAGTCAGGGCTATCATCATTGGCCAGCCGCCATAAAGCCAGACCGCCAGAAAGGAAATTATAAATAAATCCAGCCATCTTTTTTTAACCAGAAAATAATAAGCCAGAAGCAGAAAAATTAAAAAAAGCGCCGGCGCTTTGACCAGACTGGCTCTCCACAGCCAGTCCCGGGACACAAATAAAACTATAATGTAAAAAAACGGATAAACAACCTTAAAACTTTTAAGCAGCCAGTAAAACGCCAAAACAGCCAAAGAGCCAAAGATGGTAGTGGCGGTTTTTACCCCCACCAGCGGATCGTCCAACATCACAAAAGGCACCAGCAATAGGTGGTATAAAAAGTGATGGTCCACAAAATTATTGGCCAGATCGGTTTCCTGAAGCCACGGCAGTTGATGCAAAACCTGCCCCTCGCTTAAAAACTTGGCGATTTTAGCGTGATAAAACGAATCCGGCTCCGGCAGAGTAAAGGTTCCCTGCAAAGAAGAAAAAACAACCAGAGCCAAAATAAAAACTATCAGATAATCCAAATTGAATTTTTGGAAAATGCCCCGGAGCGCCGACCAAAGTTTAAACATCATAGGGATATTTTACACCATTTTAACAATTAAATAAACGCTAATCTCCACGGCTTCCAAAATATCTGGTATTGACATTATAGAAATAAAAGGTAAAATACCATTAAACAAGGGTCTTTTGTCCTTGTTTTATTTTATTTATGAAAAAATCATCATATAATCCCCAAATCCATCACCGGCGATCGATTAGATTGCCCAATTATGATTATTCGCAACCGGGCTATTATTTTATCACCATTTGCACAAAAAATAGGGATTGTTTACTTGGTGTTACAAAAAATAATAAAATTGAATTATCACCGATTGGTGAAATTGCTAAACAATGCTGGTTGGATATTCCAAAACATTATCCCCATACACGGTTGGATGAATACATTATAATGCCGAACCATGTTCATGGGATAATTTTGGCCGAATTCAACAACGTGGCAGGGGCACACGTAGGGGCAATTCATGAATTGCCCCTACGTGTGCCCCTGCCGCATACCAAAATATTTCGCCGTAGAATGTTAATACCAAAAATTATCGGGCGTTTCAAAATGAATTCGGCCAAAATTATCAACCAATTATGCAATACGCAAGGGATTCCGTTTTGGCAACGCAATTATTACGAACATATCATCAGAAATAAAGAATCATTATATCGCATCCGTCAATACATTAAAAATAATCCTAAAAATTGGATAAACGACAGCAATAATCCTGATAATAAAAAATCGACCAAATAACGATTTGCCCCGCGCCACAAAATGATGTGGTAGAAAAAAGACCCGGCCAAAAGACCGGGTCTTAACTCTATTATTACGCAATAAATTTATTCACTAAGGAATAGGTTTAACACACGTACCAATTAAACCGCCTGTTGTTATCGCATGACAACCGTCGCCTAAACTGCCGGAGCCCGACTCTAAATAAAAGCAGATTTCGTAATCTTCCACAGTAGCGCCTGCATCGCCATCTTCTTGAGCAATGGAATATTGGCAAGTATTACCGGTACCGCCGGTACAATCAAGGCCACAGCCAGTCTCGGGACTGGAAGGATCGAGAAAGCCGTCAAACTGGTCTACCTGGTGGGGGCCAGTGCAACTATTTGTATTAACACCAGCCGTAGTACAGCCCTCCAAAGCATTAATACCGGTGCCTTCGGTGGCTGCCATTTCTATAATGGTGGAAAGCTGTTTAACATCGGAGAGCCGGCGGGCGTCTCTAGCTTTTTGCCGGGCATTGTTTAAGCTGACCACGGCCAAAGTTGAAAGCAAGCCGATAATGGCAATTACCACTAAAAGCTCAATTAAAGTAAAACCTTTTTTATTTCTCATAATTTCAATTTTTATTTATTTATAAATGATTTTATGCCTCGACCTTTTTGAGGATATATATAAAATTGTGGATAACTTTTCCACACTAATTCACCTTATATAGTATAACAAAAATTTCTGTATTTGACAATGTTTCAACCGGTTTTCCGCAGATAAATCGCGAGTCGGGAGTCGCGATACCCGCCCATGTTCTCACTCTTATTTCATTAAAGGTCGAGCTACGGCGGGGCAAATACGATACCCCTCGACTCGCTACGCTCGCTCGGGGCCTGTCGGCAGGATATAGGATATAGGATATAGGATTTGCGACTAAAACTGATTGGCTAAATTATACATTGGCAGAATAATGGCCGCTACCATGCCGCCCACGGCAACGCCTATAAGCACCATAATAAACGGTTCAATCAAGCTGGTTAAATTAGCCACCATATTGGTGATTTCTCTGGAGTAAAAAGCGGCCACTTTATCTAAAATATCATCCAAACGGCCGGTTTTTTCTCCCACGGCCATCATCTGGGAAACCAGCCGAGGCACAATGTCCGATTCTAAAAAAACCACCGCCACCGAGTTGCCGTCTTCCACTTCTTTAATGGTCCGGTCAATCAAGTCCTGGTAAAGCTGGTTGCCCACCACCTCCGAAACTATTTTCAAGCCGGCTGTTAGGGGAACTCCGCCTCTGACCAAAGTGGAAAGCGACTGGGTAAAGCGGGTTAAATAGATCATTTTAAAAAGCCTGCCAAAAAGCGGAAACTTTAACTTTAAAATATCAAAAGCTCTTCGGCCCCGGGGCATTTTAATTAACTGCTTAAAGCCCGCTGCCCCGCCTATAATAATCAGCAGAAAAATCCACCAATAATTTTTTAAAGCATTGCTAACGCCAATTAATATTCTGGTAGAAAGCGGCAGGGTTGCGCCCGAAGCTGTTAGCATGCCGGTTAATTGAGGAATCACAAAAATCATCATGACGGTTCCGACTAAAATCAAACCGCTGATAATAAAAGCCGGGTAAATCATGGCGCCCTTGATTCTGCTGATTAAATCGTAATCCTTTTCTTCTTGATCGGCTAAATATTCTAAAACCTCGTCCAGCTTGCCCGAGGTCTCGCCGGATTTAATCATGCTGATAAAAAAATTGGAAAAGGCCTTATTGTGCTTGGCTAAAGCCGCCGAGAACTTGGCCCCGCTCTCAACTTCATCGGCAATATCGGAAACAATTTTTTTTAAAATCGGCTTTTCGGTCTGTTTAACAATAATTTTTAAGGCCTGAACTACCGGCAGGTTAGCGGAGATCATTACCGCCAATTGCCTGGAAAAAATTACAATGTCTTTCTTGGTGACCTTGTCGAGCCAAGGAAGTTTAAATCCCCCTTTTTTGCCCAAGACCAGCCTGCCTCTGCCCTGCAGAGTAATCACCGCTAAACCCTTGTCTAATAAAACATCAGCGGCCATTTCATCATTAGGCGCATCAACCACGCCCTTGAATATTTCTCCCTGATAATTTTTAGCTTTATAATTGAATTGAGGCATACGAAAATTTATTAAATTGCTAAGTCTATCTCCCACTTTCCAACTTAGTAACTTAGTAACTATTTATTCAACGCTTCTTTAAAAACTTTAGAATTTTTAGCATGCTTAACGGCCTCTTCGGCGCTAATCTCCCCTTGATGGACCAGCTCTAAAAGCGACCGTTCCAGACTGATCATTCCTTCGGCTCTGGAAGTTTGGATAATGCTGTCCAGCTGGGCAAAACGGCCCTCTTTAATTAAAGCCTGGCTGGAGGGCGTCTGGGTTAAAATCTCCACGGCCAGCGCCATGCCTCCGGAAACTTTAGGAATTAATTTTTGAACAATAACGCCCACCAATAATTCAGCTAACACATTTTTGGCCCACGTTGCCTTTTCGTTAGCAAACTCGCTAACCATGCCGTTAAAAGCCGAGGTTACTGAATCATAATCTAAAATAGCTATCACCAGCCGGCCGGAGTTGCCTAACTCTAAAAGCGCCTCCAAGCTCTTGGCCGCAGGCACGCGAGACACCGCCACTATATCCACGTCCTCGTCCTTTATTGACTCCAGGCCCTCGGCAAAGCTGGAAACATCTAAACCCACTTCCCGCTGTTCGATAATGCTTTTGTGGCTGACAAAAAGCTGTTCGATGGGCTCTTCTAAATAAAGGATGTGCTCCGCTCTGGTTTGGTTGATGTGCTGGATTATCGCCGCCACCGTAGCGCTTCTGCCGGAATTATAAGGTCCGGAAATAAACAAAAAGCCCTTGGTCTGCTGGATAAAATTATTTATAATCTTGGGCAGGCCCAGCTCGGCTAAGGTTTTGATTTCATTGGAAATTAGTTTTAAAGAAACGCTGAAAAAACCTTTCTGCTGAAAAATATGGACCCTAAAACGGGCTTTGCCCAGCCAATCGTAAACAAATTTCAGCTCTTTTCTTTCTTTAATAAATTCTTTTTTATCTTCGGCAACAAAAAAATTAATGATGGCCTCCATAGTCTGGGGGTTGATCAGCCCTTCTTCGGCCAGCGGCAGCAGCTGGTCTTTAACTCTGACATACGGATAGTTGCCGATAACAAAATGAATATCTGTCGCTTTTCTTTCTGCGACAGTATTCAAAATTCTATTGATAGTCAAAGTCTCGGTAGTGGACATAATAAAAATCTTTGGATAAATCCCGCACCTTCCTGCGGGGTATTTGACCCCGCAGGAAGGAATTATTTAATTCCCCTTCATCCCCGCAGCATCATGCCAAAGGCAGATTCGCCTATGGCGAAAGCTGCGGGGTATT
>Ga0180007_10001269_pt1 | contig 35677 bp, 19 predicted proteins | sample MM_PC_MetaG_FD_121122 | JGI IMG/M metagenome (GOLD analysis project Ga0180007, IMG submission 121122) | Groundwater microbial communities from the Aspo Hard Rock Laboratory (HRL) deep subsurface site, Sweden - MM_PC_MetaG | ecosystem: Environmental > Aquatic > Deep subsurface > Groundwater... | reverse complement strand
TGGCTTGATAAATTTTACATCCATCTCAGAAACCTTGGCGTGAACCTGCAAATTACGCAAGTCTGCGATCTGCATAAAAGGAATGCGTTCGTAAACCGTATCACCAACCCTTGCCTTGCCAACCCCGCCACCACCCTGTTTATTAAGTTCATTATAAATCAGCACTCCGGCAACAGGAGCTTTGACACTGGCAGAATCAACTTCGCGCCTGAGATTGCCAAGCGTCATGTCGAGTTTTCGGATCTCGGCTTCCAATAGTTTGAGATTCATAAGATTTCTGAAACCTGTCATGCCGGCCTCGAGTTTTGCGCGATGCAATTCAAGCTCAGCCTTGCGGACATCAAGCTCAGAAAGCATGATCGAACGACGGGTCGGACCGGAGTCTTCGTAGTCCAATTTATCTTTAGTAATGGCCCGATCTTTTTTGATTACCGCGAGTTCGGTTTCGGCCTTCATTAATTCAAGCTCAGAGCTTAAACCTTTTTTCAACAATACAGAAACATGCGAAATCTTTTCCTCGGCGAGCGCGATACGTGCGTCCAGCAACTCCAGAGAGCGCTGCAGGCTGATAATAACGTCTTCATCGCGACTTTTCAGCAAAGCCGCGTGCTTGAGCCGAGCAACTTCAAGAGCCCCCGCACGAACCTGCTGGGCACGTGACAGTCGCTCGTCTTCGAGCGCACTTTTCTGAATCTGCAGCTGCTGTTCCTCTTTTTTCTTGTTGAGCTCTATCTCGCTATCTCTGGCGCTCTGACTGATTTCTTCGCAATCAACCTCGGCAATAACCGTTCCGGCTTCGACACTGCGCCCCTCTTCTTCTAGACGATTCAGCTTTCCTTCGATTGCGCTCACGATAAAAGCTGCGCTGGCTGTTTTGACATCACCAGTAACGCTCATGATTCTCTTAAACGGCCGGCGCACCAGCCTGGCCTGGCGGTTGCCAGCGAACCTCGCCAGATGCTCCGCAACAAAATCGAAACAGTAAATGGTTCCGGATAGACCAGGCATGAGTCCGGCCGTATACGAAGCTACCGGAACCTTGAAGGCAACCTGCGTTCTGCCATCTGGTCTGGCCTGCGGAATATCAAGAGCAACCGGCACCCGTTGCGGCTCAAAGCCAACCAGGAGTCTTTCGGGAAAAGCATCGGCACGAAAACAAAAGCGTGAAGAAGAGGCAGCAGCTACAACATCGCGCTGATCAGTAGCAAAGCTCATACCACAGCTTGACATGTCAACTATACGCAGAAAGCTTATACCCGCGTAAGCCTGCGCCCCGATTCTCGTCTTAATCATTTCTGCTCCATCGTAGGTATCACCGTAAATGAGCAGACCACCACGATGCGCGTAAATGCTCAACGAAGCTATCTGTTGTTCGAGCTCAGCAACTGTAGAAGCAGTTTCAGCCTGTTTGCGAATCGCCTCGTTGAGACTGAACTCATAATCGGCAACATTTTTTATCACCGTAAAGGTCGCCAGTTCATAGCTGAAACGGGATTTAGCAAGGGCTTCTTCGGCATCGAACACTTTGTGAGAATCGGCGTGATTTTCGACAAACGGAATCAAGCGTGCGGTAAGGGAGGCTTCGAGAGTCGAAACCGCAAGATCTCTTTCGCTGTCGACGAGCTCCTGTTGTGAGACAAAGCCGCGACCAGCCATTTTTGCAGCAGCAGTCAACTGCAGATGCAGCATTTTCATGCGCACCTTGTCAGCGACAGCAGACTCAGTGAGCTCAGTCAGTTTTGTCCAGTCACGCCCACCAACCGCGCGATCATATTCTATCTGTTTGGCCGTGTACTCAAGCTCAGCAATCTTTGAGTTGCTTGCTTCATATTCACCTATCATCTGCAGAAGCTTGCGGTCGCGCTCTACTGTCAGACTGTATTGCTCAAGATCTGCGCTTAAACTCAAAAGCCGTTCGCTGCGGTCACCCGGTGACAGTTTGGCGATTTCCGCACCAGCTTCAACCATAGAGCCCTCAGGAGAAAGCTCGAGAATTTCGGTGCTGAATGGTGCGTTAAGCAGTGTTTCTTCGAGCGACACAAACTCGCCACGCGCTGTCAACACCTGCCATGACTGCTTTGCAGATTCTCCGGCCGGGGCAACTTCTGCCGGTTGCCCGCAACCATGCAGGCCAGCCAGCATACATATCAGCAGCATGGCTGCAGAAAAGATCCGCATGCTCAAAACCCGCTGCCTTTTTCCTGTCGATGTCTTAATCATGGGAACAACAGCGCCCCCTGCTCATCAGGTGGGTTTTTCCAGAGAACCCAGTCCTGATTAAATTCTTCAACCTCTATTTCGCAGCGCGAATCACCAAATCGACCAGATTGTCTGACCATGGTCTTTTCGCCCTCTTTCAACAACAGTTCTCGCGGCAGAAAAATTCCGGTTTTCTCGCCCAGAATTATTTTCACACTTCCCTTGCCACCGATAAGCAGATCCTGATCTCCTGCAAGCGAAATCTGCACCGGAAAAAACCTGATCGCACTGTCCTGCTGCCCACGCACCCGGCGCGGAGCCTTGCTTATCGACTTGACCGCTCCTGCAAACACCTTGCCCGGAAAAGCGTCAAACTCAATCGTCGCTGAAGCCTTTTCAACAACAACATTGGCCTGAGCCTCGTTGGCAAGAGCTTCGAGATAATAGCCGTCATCACCGACGACTTGGACAATAGTAACACCAGACCAGGCGTTCACACCGGGTCTAAACTTAAACTCTCCCCATAGAATCGGATGAATGACGATGCCTGACCGCGGCGCCTTGAGTTCTTCCTCTTCCAGTGCCTTGTTCTGTTCACGTAACGACGACCTGATTCTTTCAAGGCGAACTTCGAGATTATTAACCTGTATTTGTGCAGAAAGTGATGCAGATTCCAACTGGTTTGAAGCCAACCAGATCTCGCCCGAGGCAACTGATTTCTGATACCTGTTCTTTGCCAGCTCTTCGGGTATTGGTGGCTCAGAAAGCTTATCGCGAATGCGAAGGGCATATTCGAGCTCGATTTCGCGCGAACGCTTATCGATCTCGCTGGTTCGCAAAGAAAACGCACTATCAAAGCCCTTTTCGACCACCATTTTCTTGAGTTCATACTGACGACTGGCGTGAGCAAAACTTATTGAGGCTATCTGCAGATCAGAATAAATCTTCCAGATTTCGTCGTCAGTTTTGCGATTCTGCAACCAGTCAGATTCCTGCATTGCCCGGGCATATTCGAGTTCTTTCTCTTTCAATGTCTTGTCGAGTGCTGCAATATCAGAAGGCGAAACCTGCGCGAGATTGCGCAGGCGGTCAAGCTGTGTTTCCAGATCACTTTCGTATATGCGCCGGCGTGCATTGATTTTTTTCATGTCAATTTTAACCAGCACACCGCCAGAAGCTACCACGCTACCCTCTTCTGCCATCCAGTCTACTATACCGTAGCCGTTTTTCATGCCGACATTGCTGATATCTTCAGCCTTAAGCGTTGCGCGCAGTTCGACAATATTCTGCCGGGTCTCAGATTTATATTTATATGAAGGCTTTTCTGACTTTGCAGTACTGCCGCAACCCGCCACAAACAGAGCAATTACGCAGAATACCAGCGCCAGCAACCCACCGAATCGGTGGGTAAAATCCTGCTGCTTAACTGGCAGGTGACTCTGATATGATATGATCACTGCGCTTCTTCCACGATTATCTGAGTGTCTGCACTGGTTCTTTTGATCTGCTCAACCGCCCTGGCGGCGCCAAGATAATCAGCCAGCATACCGGTTTCGTAAAGCAGTCTGAACCATTCAGTTATCAGCCGCGACTCGCCCTGTACAACAGCAAGACTGGCATTGTCGAAATCCTGTTGATAACGAGTAAGATCAAGCAGTGTAACCTTGCCAAGCTGGAAGTTAAGGCGCTGTCCATCAAGCACTTCTGCCGACAGCTTTTGCGAAGCTTTAAGCGCAACAAGATTTTTGCGATAAAACTCAAAGCGCTCGTGTGCCTGGGTGACAGCAATCTTTATATCGTCGCGCTTCTGTTCAAGGCGCGCTTCAAAAGCCTTGAGTTTGTGACGCTGACTGGCAAGATCAAGTTTTTCTGCTTCCGGGCCAAAGCTGAAGCGATAGGTAACCGAAACATCCCAGTTTTTATCGGGCATCTCTTCAGCCGAGTCAATATCGAAGGCACGCCCCTGTTTGCCCCAGCGCGCCCTGGCGCTGATGTCAGGGCGGCTAAGTTCTCTCTGTTTTGCAACGGCCGTGCGCTGCTGGCGATGTTGGCTCTCATAAACCCGCCAGTCAGGTCTGCGGGCGTAGGCCTGCTGCAACAGCTCTTCAGCCTGTAATTCTTCCGGGATAGACTGCAATACCAGCTCAAGCGAAAAACTTGCCAACTCGGGGTTCCAGCCACTACTACCCAGTCTCGCAGCCAGTCTGCGGTCGTTGTCGCGCAAGGACAGTGCGGTCTCTTCATTGCCGGTCTCGGCCTGCTGCAGACGCATACTAGCCTGTTTGAGATCAAGCTCACTGCCAATTCCATTTGCCAGCTTAACTTCGGCCTCTTCGACCAGAGTCGCGTAAAAACTGGTATTCTGCGTTTTCAATGATTCGTTGCGGGCAACAACGATTCGGTCAAACAAACTTTGCAGAGAATCAAGCAGAACATCAAGCACCACAGCATCAGTCTGCGCTTCGCTCATCTGATAAGCTGCATGAGCGAGTCTGCGGTCAAGCGCATTTACTTTGGCGTCATTGCGCAGTAAACCGGTCTGCCAGCTGAGGTAAAGCGATCTGAAATAACTGCTCTGCGAGCTGGTGTATTCAGTTTTGCTCTGCGAATAATCGTAACTGACTATACCAAGCGGAGTCTTCTGGGCAATTCCGGTGGAGGTACCCTGACGGCGGGTGCCGTAATCTTCTTCGATACCGGTTAACGCGTTAAAGCTGCGGTTAGCAGCCTTGCTCGCATCGGCAGTATAGTAAAACTCCGGCGAAAAGGCGGCGAGAGCACGATGTTTTTCGGCCAGAGAACTGTCGAGATCATGGCCGGCAGCAAGCAAATTGCGATTGCCTTCGATTACCAGCCTGGCAAATCCACGCAGAGACTCAGGTGCCTGAGTGGTCGGCGTGGCAATTTCTGACGCTGTCAAACAGGATGAGATGAGAACGACAATTAAAAATGTGACGGTAAAAGGTTTAAAAAAACACTTCAAGGCAAGCGCTCCATTTCAATCTGCAGAGTAGTGCTGGTTGTAAAAAAATCACCAGAATTATCAGGCATTGCCATGCGATACTTATACTCGATGTGGTTACTACAGCCATGTATCCACTTTTCTTCGCGATCAAAGGTAAACACACCACGACCAACCAGCTGACTGGCCGGATCGTCAGGGTGTCCCGAAAAAAGCTCGGTCGAAAAAATCATCAGACACTCTTTTTCTTCGTCCAAACCTGCGAAACAATAGCGGGTATGAAAGGCCGAGGCGGCACCAGAAGCATCTTCTACCGGTTGCACCCAGCTCTCACCAACTTCCAACGATTGTTCCGGAAAGCGCATCATTGAATGCTCAGCGCCCTGCCAGGCAGCAGCACCATCGACCCAGCGCACAGTCCCAAGGCTGTCCATCTGCATAACCGACTCAACACCAGTCTTAGGCAGCGATTCAGTTGGTATATTACGATCAGCCGTTACCCGATCGATTATCACTTTGATCATAGCCTGTTCAGTATCAAAGCTGACAATCTTCTGACTGATGCGCATCTCCATACTGATCGGATTGTTGATATTGCCCATCGGCATCTCAAGATCAATCCCACCCTTGATGCTGATAACATAGCGCATCTGCTTGTTTTTTGAAAAACCGTATCTGAATAAATAGCTGCTCATAGTAGCTATTTATAACTGATTTTTTGACGATTTGCCAGTATTAAAAGTTCTGCGTAATTTTAAAATAGACTGTTGTCGATAGAGCATTGCAGGTTTTGCATTTATTTATCTATTGGTGGTCTCTATGATTAGAATTATATGTTGTCTACTCGCGCTTTTGTTGCTTCTACCGGCATCAGGCACAGCCCAGACTACTAACAGCGACAAGCAACTGCTATCTGGAAACGAGATAGACTTGCTGGTTGGTGCCCCTACCGGGGTTGCAGAGCCTCTCGACACCCGGCGCACCCGCGTCGATGAAAGTGTAAATCACGATTTAAGCAATCTTCTCGATGATGACTTTGCCAGCGAGAACAACTTTGTAGCGCTCGACTGGTCTGACGCTGAAGATGCAAGTCCCGATCCCGGCCAGACGGAATCTCAGTTTCTCGACCTGCTCGCCGAAACTGGTGAGCTTGAAGAAATCGAAACTAAAGAAGACGCAACGGCAGAAGATGTAATTTCTACTGATTACATTGAAACAGAATTTAAGCTGTGATAATCTAAATGAAAAGTATTTCAGGAGGGTGACTACATGTCCGAAATCCGGCGCCGAAAAAAGTATTTTATTAAACCGGGCTTTCAGAGCAGGTTGACTGCGATTTTCATTCTAATTGTAATCATCGTTGCCAACATTGTAGGAGCTCTGGTGTATGGTTTCTCAGTCGAGCGACTCGAAAGCAATCTGGTGGAAGAAGCCAAACTGCCGGTAGATAGCAAGCAGCTTGGGCAGGCTCTCTTACCTGGCGTCATAACGGCGCAGCTGATCAGTATTTTTGTGGTGGCGTTCATCTGCATTTTTGTGACGCATACGATAGCGGGGCCGGTCTACCGCATGGAAAAAGTCGTTCGCAACATTGGTGAAGGCGATCTTACCCACTTTATCAAATTGCGCCCGAAAGATGAACTCAAGGATCTTGCTGATGCAATGAACGAGATGACCATGGGATTGCGCAACAAGATTATCAGCTTCCGTGAAAACACCAGCAAAATCCAGGAAGGCATTACTCTTGCGCGAAGCACTGGCAAAACTGACAAACTCGATGAAGTACTCAAGGCAGTAGAAGCCATGGAAGAATCACTTGGCTCGTTTACCCTCGAAAAAGAGCGTCGTGAACGCAAGGTTGCCGACGAAGATGACGGCGCCGAAAAAGAACAGGAATACGCGAAGAGCTGATATTTATAGCTAATCAGACCAGGGGATGGCCAAAAGCCGTTCCCTGGTTTTGTTTTAGAGCTTAATTACAGCTGTGCGCCGGCTTTGCGCAATACTGAGGCGGCAGTGTCTCTCGAAGTTACCGGTATCCTCTTTATGGCAAATGGGTTAGCGCCTGGTTCGTTATAACCATAAACACTGGTGAAATGCATGCGAAAACCGGAATTGCGAGCTACAGCAGTAAACTCGCCGTTAAACTTTCCATACGGCCAGGCCAGCGCAATCGGGCGCGCACCAACAATACTTTCAAGACGCAATGAAGATATGCGCAGGTCGCGCTGCAGCAGGCGCAGCACAGGATTCTCCGAGTGCCCGGCAAATGCGTCGAATATGACCAACGTATCGGCATGCAGGTCATGAGTGTGTGAGCCAAAATCAAAATAACCGTTGGCTGTCATTTCTCGGATCTGGCTCTCAGACAAATATCTGGCAAACTGAATACGGCGAGCACCCCGCGAAGTAATCATAAACACCGTCATCGGTATCTTAAGACGTCTCGCTACCGGTAATGCGAAATAATAGAGACTTTCATAGCCATCGTCAAAGGTAATTAGAACCGGCCGTTTAATATCTTCGAGCGTTCCGGCCAGAAAAAGCCGAGTCTGTGCGAGAGTGATCGGCGTAAAACCGGCATCGAGCAATGCCTGCATATGCTCGGCGAACTGATCTGGCGTGCATGAAACATCTGAAGTCACTTTTTGCTGAATGTGATGGTAAACCAGAACAGCCAGCCGAGGCGGCTCAGATGCCAGACCAGAGCAGCTCAACATTACAAAAATCAACCAGACCGGCAAAGTTTTCAACCAATGACTTAACAAATCAGATATCTCCCGTACAATCAAAACCGCCCGTCGGATGACGGGCGGTTTTAGCTTCAGTTAAACAGATTACAGGCCGGCAGCTTTTTTAAGAGCTTCGACCTTGTCAAGTTTTTCCCAGGGCAGACTGATGTCACTGCGGCCAAAATGACCATATGCAGCAGTCTGACGGTAGATCGGGCGGCGCAGATCGAGATTTTTGATGATAGCGCCCGGTCTGAGATCGAAATTAGCGGTAATGATTTCTTCGATCTTTTCGGGAGATATTTTGCCAGTGCCAAAGGTATTAACATGAACAGAAAGCGGCTTGGCAACGCCAATAGCGTAGGCAATCTGAATTTCGAGACGATCAGCCAGACCGGCGGCAACAATATTCTTTGCCACGTAGCGGCCCATATAAGCGCCTGAACGATCAACCTTGGTCGGATCTTTGCCCGAGAATGCACCGCCGCCATGGGCAGCCATGCCACCGTAGGTATCAACGATGATTTTGCGGCCAGTCAGACCAGAGTCACCCTGTGGTCCACCGACAACGAATCTACCGGTTGGGTTAATATAAAATTTAGTATTGGCATCGATAAGTTCAGCCGGAATTACTTTTTTGATGACCAATTCGATCATGTCTTCAGTAATTTTAGCATGAGTAGCGGAAGGATCGTGCTGAGTTGAGAGAACTACTGCATCAACGCGGGCAACCTTGTTGTTGCGATATTCTACAGTTACCTGAGCTTTACCATCTGGTCTCAGATAGTCTACACCTTTGCTTTTGCGCACTTCGGCCAGCTTGCGGCAGACATTATGAGCATAATAAATAGGAGCAGGCATATAGTCCGGGGTTTCGGTGCAGGCAAAACCGACCATCATACCCTGATCGCCGGCGCCAGTATTGAGATCTTCGTCTTTATCAGTGCCGTCTTTAGCATGGTTAACGCCTTGAGCGATATCGGGAGACTGTTCGTCAAGAGCAACCAGAACGCCACAGCTTTTGCCATCTATACCATAATCGGCGTTAGTGTAGCCGATTTCGGTGAGAACGCGACGGGCAATTGCCTGAACATCAACATAACACTTGGTGGTGATTTCGCCCATTATAAGAGCAAGGCCTGTAGTAACAGCAGTTTCGCAAGCAACTCGACCCTTAGGGTCATTGGTTAGAATTGCATCGAGAACGGCATCAGAAATCTGATCTGAAACCTTATCGGGATGCCCTTCAGTAACTGATTCAGAGGTAAAAAAGAAATTTTTATTCACGTGGGTCCTCCGTGTACCTTTCAATAAGTGGCGTGATTATAACAGCCACTTCTCTCAGCGTCAAGGAAAACCCAAGAGAAAATAATCAGACAAAGGACATATAACGAAATGGGCCGCTCAGCCTCAAACAAGGCATTGCGACCCATTCTACCGGAACGAACTTCTACCTGTTCGCATTGAACGAAGTAGAAAACTGCACCGTGGCGGTTTAGGATTAGAACGCTCCGGCGACCGTTCGATAGGCAAAGCCATAGCTGAGCACAAAGCCAACAACGCCAGAAATAATGATAAGTGCTAGAGCAATCAGTTTCATAGTTCTTCCCCCCTGTCACAGTCAATGCCCTATCGGCAGTGTTTAATGTTTGCTGAACCCAGAAAAGGTAGCAGCTACAATAAATTTATGCGATAATGGCATGCAATCAAGACTAAAAATAAGAAAGGCTTTTTGATCAGATGCCCGCACTCTGGCAAAGTTTTATTTTATCTGCCTTTCTGGGAGGCCTGATCGGCTGGGTCACGAACTGGCTGGCTATCAAGGCGCTGTTTCGCCCGAAACAACGCTACAAGTTTTTGCTGTTTGAATTTCAGGGACTATTGCCAAAACGACAGACCGAACTGGCGAGAAGTCTCGGCAAAATAGTAGAAGGGGAGCTGATCAGCGTCGAAGAGCTCATCAAAAAGGTCGAGCCCACAGATATTGACCCGATCATCGAAGATGTCATGCGCAAGAACCGCGATGAAATGGAGCAGCGCATCAAAGATTTCATCAGCAACATCGCCAACAAAATACCTTTCTTTAATCTGAAAGCCGACACATTAGTTAAATCAGTTATGGATCGCATCGAGAACGAAGTTTGCATCGTTTTGAAAAGGCAGGTGCCTCTGTTGCTGGAACGCGCTGCCGAAAAAGCTGCCGAAAAGATTTCAGTGCAGGAAATAGTAATAGAAAAAGTCTGCAAAATGGATCTGATAAAACTCGAAACGATTTTCAACCGTATTGCTGACAAGGAAATGAAAGCAATCATCAGGCTCGGCGGAATTCTTGGCGTGCTCGTCGGTATCTGCCAATGGGCCATTCAAAATTTCGTCATCGCCGCTATCTAGTCTTCCTGTTTTCAAAGAGATGTATTTACAAAGAGAATACAGAGGATTAAAATTCATACTGGATCTGAACGAATCCAATACAAGTTGTTTAAAAGGGAGTTTGAGATATGAAAATGATGTTGGTTATGCTGATGATGGTAATGATGAGCGGTGCACTTTTTGCGGGCATGATGCCGGCCGAAAAAGAACTGGCAACCTTTGAAGCAATGGTAGACAAGCTGATGGCCGCCTACAACGCCGAAGACGCCGTGGCTTTTTATGCTGACTGGGCTTCGATGATGGCTGCTATCTGCACGCCCCAGGTTTTCCAGACCATGTTTGTCGATAACTACAAAAAAACTTTTGGCAACTACACTGCCAGAACCATCAACGCTGAAGAAACTGTTGTTATGACGGACGTTCCGAATGGTTTGCTGGTTTACACTGCTCAATTTGCCAACAACGAAAAGGTCAAGCTTGCTATCAACCTGTTCAAGGAAAACGACATCTGGAAATTTCAGCAGGTAACCATCCAGGCAATGCCCTGATCTACCTCTGCAAGATACAAAGCCGCCCGCCACTTATCAAGTCGGGCGGCTTTTTTTGCGCAAAATTTGCACACCTCTAATGGCATGATTTTTGCTATAATACGCGGAATTCACAACAGAATCATTCAGGAAAGGCAATAAAGCTCAAATTATGCGCAAAACTAAAATACTTGTCACACTCGGGCCATCAGCAGAAGAAGAAAACGTATTGAGAGATCTCATCAACGCTGGCATGAACGTAGCCAGACTCAATTTTTCGCATGGCGATTACCAGGAACACGGCGTGCGCATTGAGCGCGTCAAAAAACTGCGCGATGAAATGCAGAGGCCAGTGGCTCTGTTGCTGGATACCAAGGGCCCGGAGATTCGCACTGGCGAAATTGAAGGCAAAAGCATTTTTCTTGAAGCCGGCAAAAAAATAACTCTGACCACTGAAGACATAATTGGAACCCCTGAGCGGTTGAGCATTTCTTTCAAGCAGTTGCCTTCAATTATTGACACTGACTCGACAATTTTGCTCGACGACGGACTGATTCAGCTGCAAATTGACTCTGTTCCCGACGACAAAAACATCAATTGCACCATAATTAACAGTGGCTCGGTAAAATCGCGACGTGGCGTAAACGTACCCAGGCTGCAACTTAATATGCCCAACCCAACCAGCAAAGATCGCGACGACATCATCTTTGCTGCTCAAAATGACTTTGACTTTATAGCTGTGTCATTCACCGAATCCGAAGACACTATAAGAAAAGTTAAGGCCATTCTTGATATTGAGGGCAAATCAGCGATCAAGGTAATTGCCAAAATTGAAAACCACGCCGGACTCAACAACTTCGACGAAATCCTGACAGTTGCTGACGGTATCATGGTTGCACGCGGCGATCTTGGCGTCGAACTGCTCCCTGAAGAGGTCCCGATAGTACAAAAAGAGATCATCAGAAGATGCTATATGGCCGGCAAACCGGTTATTACAGCTACGCAGATGTTGCATACCATGATTGAAGCTCCAAGACCTACGCGCGCCGAAGTCTCTGACGTGGCAAACGCCGTTTATGACTTCACCTCAGCGGTAATGCTCTCCGGCGAAACCTCAATCGGCAAGTACCCGATCGAATGTGTAAAGCTTCTCGACCGTGTTTCCCGCAACACCGAAGAGGCAATAGACTACAAGCGCATCTATCAGGCATTTGCGAGCACTGAAGAGTTCGCCGACCGCACCGGCGCCGTTACCAATGCGGCAATCACAACGGCCTATAATGTGGGAGCCACAGCGATTATAACGGTTACTGAATCTGGTCGAACCGCACAGGCGCTCTCGAAGTTGCGGCCAAGTATTCCGATAATAGCTGTAGTAAGCAGCAGACAACTGTATCACCAGCTCAGTATAAACTGGGGCATAACTCCGGTGATGGGCAGCAAATTCAAGACCATCGAAGAACTGTATCGGGAAGCAGTGCGTCTGAGTCTCACCACAGGTATCATAAAGGAAGGCGACACGATAGTTCTTGTTGCTGGTCTGCCAGTAGGACGCAGCGGTGGCACCAACATGATTAAAGTTGATACCGTCGGACACCCTGGACACTGCCCAAAACGCCGCAAGGACGATGAGCCTTCGCATGCGCTGCAGTTCAAACTGGGTCTCGAAAAGAGCGCACATGCCCGCCTTAATCAGACAACAGGCGGCGGATCTGGCTCTCCACTCGATCTGCTGAGTCGTCCACTGGTTTCCAGTCCGCGCCGCCATCTTCGCTGACGCTTCCTTTCAGACGATTTCAGGCGAAAAAGCGACGCACGGTATCGACAAACAGTCGGTTTTGTTCAGGGCTGCCCACGCTTACCCGCAGATGCTTTGTCAGAAGCGGGTGAGCGCCGACATCGCGAATGGCTATTTCGTGCTGCTTGAGGTGCTCAAATAAGGCGGACGACCGCTCGCCTGCACTGAAAGTAAGAAAGTTGGTGGCAGACGGCAGCGTTTTGATCGCTTCGATCTGCGTCATTTCTTCGTAAAGTTTGTGCTTTAACGCGACGACAGCAGCAGTATGGCGCAAAAACACCTCTTTATTAAGCAGCATGGTCATTACAAAAGCCTGAACCATAATACTGGTATTGAATATGGTCTGTGTCTTGCGAATTTCCTCGATGTTCTGTGACTGGCTGACAATATAGCCAAAACGCAGACCAGCAGCAGAAAAAGATTTCGAAAAAGATCTGACAATAATGAGATGCGAAAAGTCAGAAACTCGATCAACAAAGGTTTTGCCGCTGAACTCAAAATAGGTTTCGTCGATCAACACAGGCTTATCAGTGTTTTCGAGAATATGCAACACTTTTTCAGCGCTCAACAGGTGCCCGGTCGGATTATTCGGGTTACAGAGAACACCAAGCCGACAATCAGGCGAATTAAGAACTTTGAGATATTCTTTCTCGTCAAAATCAAAATCTGACAGGTAGTCAATAAACTTCATTCCAAGTCCTGCAGCTCGCGAATAGGTCGAATAGTCAAAGTAAGACGGGGCCAGCGACACCGCAAAGGCGGCATCGTTCTCGCGCGCAGCCAGAAAGCAGGCAAACAGCATGTCATCGGCGCCGTTTCCCCACAGCAGATTGTCTTTTGTGGCGCCATGGCCAACATATTCGACCAGCAGACGTTTGAGTTCACTGGTAACATGGCTAAAATAACGGTTAAGGCGAACATCCTGCATGGTTTGATGAAAAGCTTCGTCTATGGCCTGATAAGGATCGAGAACACTTTCGTTAAGGCACATCATGTTCTCTTTGTGCGGCACTGATATATCTGAAGGAGGACCGGCCTGAAGAAGATCGGTTCTAAAAAGTTTCATTTTCATGTCCTTTCCTGCTATGCTTTTGCAGAGATCTTAACAGGGAATATGCTACAATTCAAGCAACGCAAGTTTGAGGAAAGCCAATGGGAAATTATAGTTCCGGGAACCAGAAAAACACAGGCTGCAGCTGTGGCCAGATTGTTATGTTCATAATCTTTGTTGCCCTGATGTTTGCTGACAATTTTTACAAAAATGTTGAAAAACGGAAAAAACAGGCAACTGCCCAAAGTCGGAGAAACGAAAAACAGGTTGATGCAATAACCAGTCATATTGATGCTTACACTGACGAGGAGCTGCATAAAATTTACCCGGCAGAGATTGCCAGCAATGCAATGGACAATAAAACCGGGCGCTCGTTGATTCATATACTCTGCGAGTTAAACCGTTTTGAGCTTCTCGAAAAATTGCTCAGCGAAGGAGCCATGCCTAATCCACGCGATTTGTCAGGCGGGACTCCTATGCATAGCGCATTGCGCAGCAAAAGCAGTGAAGCCGCGACTGTATTGTTAAAATACAAGGCCAATTTGACCGCTGTTGACAACAGAAATTACTCTGTTTTACATGGGGCGGCGGATTATGGCAATTATGAAGTTGCCAAAGAAGCTCTCAGAGCTGGCGCCGGCATTGAAGACAAAATTTGTGATTTTACTCCTGTGCAATTAGCATGCTTTGGGGGCCATCTGAAGGTTGTCGTTCTTCTTTGTGAAAATGGCGCCGAAACGAAATCTGGAGGCCCCAATGGTTGGACTGCCGGTGATCTGGCCTTCGGTAAATCCCCTGAGATCGTAAAGTATCTGAGCACTCAGGACGCGGCATTTTCTAAGGACTATTTGATCCGTAAATATGAGCTCAGAGACGGCTGGCCGGCTCTTGGCGACAAGGAAATAATGCACCTGCCAGGAGACCACCCGGCTTTTCTCGCGGTAAGCGAGGATTCACCCGATCAACTTGCTGAGCTGGACCGCCAGATGACAGAGCTAGATATAACCAACAAAGCTGGCACACCCTTGCTGATACTGGCGATTGGGAATCACAAATTTGCAGCAGCAAGCTATCTTGTCAGCTATACTCGCAAAATAAACGATGCCGATGCTAACGGCAAAAACGCTCTAATGCACGCGCTAGATGCCGGCAACAAAGACATCTGCCGCCAGCTTATCAAGAAAAACATTAAACTTGACCATCTTGACAGCGGTGGTAATTCAGCGTTGTATTTCGCAATCACCAGATGTGACAACGACCTTGTCGCCGAGCTGATCGAAAAAGGTGCAAACATTTTCGCAGTAAATTATTTTTCGCGCGGGATGATGCATGCCGCCGCCGAAAGCTCGAACGAAGTTATTTTTCCGACCCTGATTGCTAACGGCTGCGACGTGAACCAGGAAGACATCAGAGGCAACACCGCTCTACATCTGGCTGCCAAAGCCAACAACGCCAGGATCATGAAAGCGCTGCTGACCAACGGTGCTGATTTTGCGGTGCGCAACCTAGCAGGAAATCTGGCGGTCGACCTTGCCACCAGCCGAGAAGCCATCGCGCTGCTGCGCAACCGCTTTGAAATCGAAGGAGAAAATCCTGCCAACAAAGAGCTTCCAGCCGAGGTGCGCACGCTAACGACACCAACCCGAGATCTGATCGAGCGGAATGATGCAAGATAGGCATTCTGGGAACCAATTCAGGAAACTGTCCCCGACTACTCCATCTTTAAGATCATTATTGGTATTCTGGTTGATAGCGATTGCCATGCCTTTGCTGGCAATACTCGGACTGATAAGACACAGCGAACAGAATAGAACAGAACAGATAAAAATCGCGAATACCGAGCACATGTTCAGTGAGATGGAAGAACTGCAAAGGCTTTGCAGTGTTGAGGCATATTTTAAGAACTGCGTTCTGACCTCGGAGGTTGTATCCGGTTTGCCATCAAGACACTCTTCGATGGTCGTGCAAAGCTCTTTTTCACCAGATATACTGGAGAATCTACAGCGTTCCTTTGCCGCAATAAAGGGGTTTCGACTGATCACAGTCATTGCCGGCCGCGAAAATTATTCTGACATAAAAATCTTCCATAACAGTCAGCAGTTCGCCGAATACCCGCGTCCAGGGCAAAGAGCAGCCAGAACAATTTTAAGAACCATTGATGAACGTCTAAAAAACGGCGCAGTCGTTAAGATTCCAGAGGTCGAACAGCGTATGTTGCGCAACTTTACCGATTCAGTGTTCGGCAATTATTTTAATCCCCTCGAAATTGATGAAGACTTTGCCAGCGGATTTACCACCCGCATGCAGGGTATAACCCTGCATACTGCCAGGCGAATAGTCTATGATGCCGATAAAAAGGCTGCTTTTGCCTATCTGGCAATATTTACCGAAAACGCAACCGTGTTTTCAGAAGCGGGCAAAGCCGCCCAGGCAGCTCGAAAAAACACCACCGACAACTTTTGTTTTGTGCTCAAAGAAACGAAGGCCTTCCCGTTTATCTACGAAAGCGCTGATTCCAGCCTGCACCTACTGGCTCCTGTTTCATTTGCAAGCCTTAACACCGGTGCCAATGCCGGTGCCAATCTTCTTAACCAGTTGCTTGACCAAGGACTGGCGAAGAAAAAACCGGCACGTTACCCCTATCTGCTTCTTTCATCGCCACCTGCGAGCAGCCAGCTTGGCAAAAGCTACTTTTATGCCAGGTTTGCGATTTTCATTCTGCTATGTGCTTCACTGCTGGCATTAAAACATTTCCAACAGCATGGAATGCTGAAAATAAGCATGCGCGGCCAGATGTTTGTCGCAGTTTTTCTGGCAACCATATTGCCAGCAACAGCTTTTCTGGTTACCGCATACAGATATAATCTGCAACAGAAACTTTTGCGGGAGCGTCAGCTGAAACAGAACATGAAGACACAGCTGAAGCTGTTTGAACTCACGATTAAGTCGAAAGATGAAGCCATGAGCAGACAGGCGCAAAAGCTGGCTGAGCAGCTGCAACATAATATTACGCTTCCTGAAAACGAGTTAAAAAGAATTATTGATACAATGTTGGATTCAACTTTTCCAGGAGTAATGCTATTTAGAAACGATGGCCTGAGCCTTGAAGTGATTGATCCGGACTCTGTTCCACTACGTAACAACAAGGCCAAACTCGACTTTTCACGCGATGTTTTTTTCGCAGCAATGATCAAGTTCTTTGACAAACAGCAGTTGATTAAAAAATCATTTCGAAATAAGCTTGAGACCACCTCAAGCGGGCGAAGACTAAAGGCTCTCGCCAATATGTTTACCAGCGAAGATGTCGAAAATTTTTGCAACTATGAGGGTATTGCACAGACAACAAAAAAAGACACAACCACGTTACGTTTTCACAATTTCAAAATCCTGCCGCCGGGACCGCCTGAAGAAAGGTCAGCAGCCGTTCTTTTCATGGCACAGGATGTCAGAACTGTTGTTGATAAAATTCTTGAAGACTACAGAGACAACTGGTCTTTTTTTAATCATTCCGACAATGAGGGATTGGTTCGGACTATTCTGATCGGAACCTATGATCTGGATGCGACTTCGCTGGACTTTGACAAGGTCTGGCCAGCAAACACTGTCTTGAATCAGCAACAGAAAAGAGTTCTCGCTCAGGTTGCCCAAGGGCGAGCTGAGGTCAGTAATATTATCCAGGAAGACAGCGGCCCAGCGACTGCAATGGTGGCCAGAAAAATCGGTGTTTACCCGCTAATTGCTCTTTCACAGTGCTCTATGTCTACCCTGGCATCAGAAATTAATCAGACCGAAATGCTTCTGCTCTTATATTTTGTTTATCTGCTGGTGATACTTTCGGTTCTTGCCAGTATTCTCGACGAACTGTTTGCAGCGCCAATAAAAAAACTGCTGACTGCGACAAGATTAACCGGAGAAGGGCGTCAGGTCGAACTGGCAAACTGCTTTAACAACGATATTTCACAACTCACCAGCGAGTTCAATATTATGAACAAGCGCCTTAAGGAGCGCGAACGCCTGCAACGCTTTATCTCATCGGAAGCGGTTCAGACCATTTCACAGGAAAGTCGTGATTTAAGTAATATCGGCGCTAAAAAGGCCAGTCGCAGCATAGTGTTCATACATATCAGAGATTTTGGCGCACTTTGCGATAAACTGGATGCAGGCAGCCTGATTAATCTGCTGAACCTGTTTTTTCCCTATATAGAAACTAAAATAAAGCTAAGTGGAGGACAGATCGACAAATACATCGGCGATGCGGTAATGGCAGTATTTGCCGATGAGAATGGTGAAGCCACCTCATCTATCAGAGCATGCAAAGCAGCACTCGCAATTAAGAATGATTTTTCGGCTCTCAGCGCGCAACTTATCGAGCAGGAGTTTCCTCAGATAAGCATTGGAACTGGCATAGCAACCGGAGAAGTCATCTCTGGCCGCATCGGATCATACGCAGGCAGGCTTGATTACACAGTAATAGGTGATCGCGTCAATCTTGCAGCCCGCCTTGAATCAATATCGCATTTCGATTGCAACATGCATATTCTGGTTGATTGCCAAACCATGCTGGCGTCTGAACCAATATTCTGCTTTGCCAATCAGGGTGAATTAAAGGTAAAGGGGAAAACCGCTCCGGTAGAAGTTTATGAACTGCTCGCAGCACGCGGACAACAAGATGAATAACGACTTAATAAAACTACATATTAAGCAGAGCAGCTTTTTACGGCTGGCTCCAGTTATCCTGTGGACAATGGTAATTCTTGTTCCCATGCTGATTGGCAGCCGACTTTACTTTGATTCGTTGCGAAAACGGCAACAACAGATAGCGAATTCCGCCAGGCAGAACTTAATGACGAAAGCACAAGAATTCATGGCACAGCTGAATCCTCTAAGGATCATCAACAGTAGAATCGATAAAGAAAACATCGAAAAAATTCACAATTCTTACAGTCAGAAATCAAATCCAGAAAGATTTGAAAGTCTGGAAATTGTAAGAGCTTTACCCGACTTTAATAAAAACGTTAAGCGCGAGCTTATCAGGTTCAACAAGTATTTCCAAAAACGTTTTGAGTTTAAACCAGAATTTTTAATGGCAATCAATGCAGATTCAGAAAAATGCGACCTGATACTTTCGCAGCGACTGGCAACAAACAATAAAAAACTGGCATTGCTCAGGCAGGAACTGGCAAGCATGTCTCCTCTTTTGAATCAAAGATCCTTCTATCAAGAAGATGAACCACGTGAAATAAGACATTTTGATACATTTCCAATTTTCAATGAAACTCTAGGCTTGTCTCATAACTACAACACCAGATTCTGGAGGTTTGAAGGACGATTTTCAGGGATTATCAACCAGAATATTTATCTGATTACAATGAGATATCCAGGGAAAAATGGGCAATGCAATTTTCTGTTGACCGGCATAGCCATTGACAATATTTCACCAGTTTCAATTCTTCGCGACATAAGTCGGTCACTGTCAAATGATCAGATAACTATCAAAGCGGGCTACTCGCCTTCACAATTATATCCATTTTTTATCGAAGAATTGGGGCAGGTTTCACTGCTCACCAATATGCCTGCTGCTTTTACACATTTATTCTCTAGAACAATGTCTGGCACAGACAAAAAGGCGCTGGTGATAAGACTTCATACCAATATTGAAAACCTGCGTTCCAACACAGAAAAATATGTCAGTCAAATTAGTCTTTTTCTTCTTATCGTAGCTTTTGCAACGTTTCTGCTGGCGGCAGGCATCTCATTCGGGCGCATAAATATTCGCGTCAAAATGACAAAGGTTATTGCGTTCAGCTTTATTACCTGCCTGCTATTTCCTCTTACGGCCATGTTGTGGCTAGGTATCATGCAGACTCAAACAAGCAATGATGCCGCCATTCAGCAGAGTATGCAAACAGTTTCCCGCAAATTAAAAGAATATGAACAGAGCTTTCTTCTGGTGAGTTATCGACGCCAACTCCTGTTCAAATCACTTATGCAGCTATTCGAAAAAAGTCCGGTAAACGACTGGAGCAAAATCGCGAGACATTTTTTCTCGCGGCAGCATAGTGCTCTTTTTGGCCGGCATTTTTTTAATTTCTATCTCTACGACAGCCACGATCACGAATATTTTCGTGGCCAGGGCCCGGATGAAAATCCAATGCGCGGCGAAATTTGCCGGCTGTTTGTTGGGCCGGCCAGAAAAATCATGACACTAATAGGCGCATTTGATGGATTAAGCGAGACCGAGCGCACCAGAATAGCGCAGATCGGCGACTTTGCGTCTGGACTCATGGATCAGATGATGCGCCCGCAGTTAATTAGTCAGATGCTTAAAACACCAGGCGAACTTTTTCTTTCAGACTTCATGGCAAGACGTGATCTGTTCTGCTCCTATCTTATCCGTCAGAGCAATAAAATTGCGGGGTTGCTGTTTTTTCTGACTGACAACAGGATACTGATGAGCGTTATCTCAGACCTGCTTGGGGCCAACTGTATCCCAACCAGGTTTATTGTCGACAGATATCAGGTTGATCTTGCCTTCTACCCCATCAGTGATTTCGATCGCAGTCTGAACGGGCGCGTAATGCCCAGGTCGGCGGACAAGCCTCAGGTTGCTGATCAGTATCAGGATACTGCAAATGCAGTTTACAGCAACTCCGATTTTAATCAGATTAACAATCTTCACCAGACCACCCCACATCTACTGATAACCGACTCGATTTTCAACAACAGTGTCTTTGCCTTTGCCTATGCCACACCAATTGCTGGCAGCGGTCAGCAGACAGTTGCGTTGATCGTTTTACTGATCTTCATAGCAGTTCTCAGCTGTTTTTTTCTGGCCGGAGGAGTTGCCAGACTGCTTTTATTGCAGTTACCACCTTTTCTGACGGCAATGCATGAAATTGAAAACGACAGATATGACTGGCAACTGGCTATTCATGGTGGAAACGAGTTTGACGAGCTTGCCGATTCAATAAACACAATGCGCATCAGTCTTTTTGAGCGGAAAAAAATGATGCAGCTGGTATCTGCCAACGCAATTGAGGCGGCGCAATCTGACTTTCATGGTCAGTTAACATCCCAGCGCCGGGAAGCAGCCATATTGTTTTGTGATATCAGAGGTTTCACAACTATAAGCGAAACCAGATCGGCAGAAGAAGTGGTTGAGATGCTCAACGCCTATTTTTCTCAAATGTGCCCGATTATTGAGCAGCATGGCGGCTTCATCGACAAACTCATCGGCGACGCAATTCAAGCAGTATTTTACGGTGGCGGCGAAATATCGGTAAATGCCGCCGGACAAGCCGCATTACAAATGCGTGAGGCACTTACCGTCTTCAACCGTGAACGCGCTTTAAATGGGCATTTTACCATAGACAATGGTATAGGCATTGCGTTTGGGCTGGTAATAACTGGTCTGGTTGGCTCCCAATCGGGAAAGCTTGATGCCGCAATACTTGGAAATGTTTTAAATAGCGCTCAACAACTTGAGACACAAAGTAAGTTCGCCAAAAACACAAAGATTCTGTTAGACTTCGAGGCATATAGCAAGATTCGCAGCATTGCCGAAGCAGAGCTAATACCCGAATGTGTAGCACAGGCTGCAAATTCAGAGAACACTGGAATTTATGAACTGCTGAAAATAAATGAAACAACAGACTGACAAAACCCCGGAACTAAAGACGATAAAACCCGATCGACCGGTCATTTTGCATCTTTTTCTGTTCTGGCTTATTGTCTTTGTTTTGCCGGTTCTAAGCAGTAAATTGCTTATAAATGCCTATATTGCCGAGCAGAAAAACGAAACGGAATTTCTTAATCGCAGTGAACTCAGGCGTGAGATGGAACTGTTCATGGCAGATCTCGATCTGGCAAACAGACTAAAACAGGACATCGGATTAGTCGAACGACTTTTGCCCCATGAACTCGAAAAAGCAAAAGAGGCATCGGCAGCAGAACTCTGCGCTTACATAAAACTGCTGCTCAAAAAAAACTCGCTGTATCAACCAGCTTTGATCGCAGTTTACGATCCGGTAAAACGCGAAACAGAAGTTATTCGATCAAATACCAGCATTGTCAGTACCGGCAACAAATCCATGGAGATAATGCTTTCATGCCTGTTAGAAAGTAAAACTAAAACAGTCAGTAGCAGTAAAAGCCGACTATATCAGCAGATCTGCCGATCAATTTTTGGCGATTTCCTGAGACCAGCAGATCAACCTGGCACTATTGAAAGTGGATTTATAACCAAAGATAAGGGTGAGCGCCTGTTTATCTACTACAATTATCTGCAGGAAATTGGATATGGCGAACAAAAACCCATTATGATGCTGTTTTTTGAAGAATCTTCGACCGGTTTGCGCCAACTTGTTAAACAGGCTTGCCGGCAAACTGTAAACCCATCAATTACCCGCAGTTCCGGGTTGCTGCGCGCCATCGCCAACCGGGATTTTTTTTACGACAGGCAGAACAGACTGCACTACGCTGCCCCACTGGCACCAGAACTGTTACGAATAGGCTCGCACAAGGGTAGAGACTGGTATACAATATCTATCGAAGCTGGGGTTGCGCAAAAAATACCGGCAAGAGTTCCATTTGCGATAGTAAGTCGCAGCAACTTTGAAGAAAAAAATAATCAGCCATCGATAACACTGCTTAACCTGGCATTACTCGGGCTTATATTTATTGGAACTGCGCTGGTAAAAGAGATAATCAGCAATCGTTCTTCGCAAAGTTCGATTAACCGGAAATTGACCCTGAGCATACTTTTGTCCACAATCCTGCCGTTCGCAGCTCTGCTCATTACTGCGCATAAATTCACCGAACAGTATAATCTGACGCTGATTCATAACCGTCTGCGAAATATGAGCAATGACCTGTTCACGCTCGAAGCCAATATCAACAACAACGATCTGCAACAGAAAACAAAATTAAACGCTTTTGTCGAACAGATTCGAGCGAATGTAAACGAATCAGACATATCGTTAAAGAAGCTGTTAGACAGCACATATAACAAGCTGGCTGTCGGATACATTTTTTTTCGCAGCGATGGCCTTCTGTTGGAGAAATTGCCTGCAGACAAAGGGACGAGTGGAGAAGACCGCAGCAAACTCATGCTGCTGAGAGAAGTCACACTGGCACAGTTCTATGATGTTTTTTCACAGGCCGAAGTACTGCAGTCAGATTTTCACTCAAATGCCGCAAAAATACCTGGATTCAAAAACTGGCGGGCGATAAGCGGGCATCTGATAGCAAGTGACCGCGATAATTTTTGCCTGCGAGATGGAGACTATTTTCCGATAAAAATCACTGATCGCCCATATGTAAGCTTATCGACGCATAATCTTTTTTGCGAAAAAGGAAGCAACAGTCCCTGGGGTTTCTTGATGCTGTTTACAGATAACAGCAAATTTGCCGAAAATTATCTTGCAGATATGCCGGGCAGCAGCTTTGCGAGTTACGAAGATGATACCATTACCCACAGCGCAATATTTCGCGTTCAGGATAATGCCAGTTACCATTTCGACACCAGACAATCCTGGCCAGTAAACGCCAGCAAAGACAAGCTTATGCTGCAGGCTGTTGGCAGGTTGAATTCTAATAATAGAGAAACTGCCTGGTATAACTTTGATAAAGATAGAATAGCTAGTTTGATTGCCGCGCGAACAGTTACAGACCTGCCATTTGTTCTTGTCAGTCGAACAGACCTGACAGACACAGCGATGTCAGGCACGCTTTTACCGGTTCTGGTTCTTATTGCAGTTTTCTATCTGCTGGCACTTATCAAATTGCTGGGAACGGTTCTTTCCGACACATTTGTCCGACCAGTCAACATGATGATGCAGGGTCTCGAATCACTCGACAACTATCAGTATCCCGTGATTGTTGATGGCACAAGCAATGAACTTGGCAATCTGATCGGCCATTTTAACAACATGGTTGAGGGCATGCGACAACGCAAAATGCTCGAAAGATTTATTTCTGAAGAGGTTTCTGAAACAATAGCCAGCACCGACAGCCACAGTCTTGATGGACGCCTGGTCTACCGCGCCATCATGTTCATTCACATACGCAAATTTGAAGATATCTGCGAAAACTTTGAGCCTGAAGCGGTTATTTCTCTACTAAACCTTTATTTCAGCACTCTTGAGCCAGTCGTAGTTGCACGAGGTGGTCAGATAGACAAATATATTGCAGATGCAATAATGATAAGCTTTGCCAGCGAACGCACGAATTCACAGCCAGAAACTGCAGCCGCTACAACAGCAGAAGCATGCATGAAAAAACTCCCAAAACTCAACGAAAAACTTCTGCAGGCCGGACTTCCAACGATTAAAACGGGCATCGGCATAGCAGCCGGACAGGTTATTTCAGGTCAGATTGGTGCATATAGAGGCCGAAAAGACTTTACTCTCATTGGCGACGCAGTAAATCTGGCTGCACGACTTGAGGCTCTCTCGCATTTTGACGACATGCCCCATATACTGGTATCCCAGCAGATAAAGCAGAATGCGTCAGAAGTCTTTGCATTTCGATTTCACAATAGTGTCAAGGTAAAGGGAAAAAATGAATCGGTAGAAGTCTTTGAATTGCCGGAATCAACCAATGAATAAACAGATTATAACCTCAGAAACAAGCTGGTTGGTAAGACTCGCTCCCATATTGTTGTGGGTTCTGGTAATTCTGCTGCCGGTAATAACTACAAAAGTCATTTTCACATCGGCGTTGGCCATGGAAAAACAGCTTTACCGCTCAAGAATGCGGCAAAAGCTACAGGTTGAGCTGCAGAAATACGAAACAGCACTCAAGCCTGAGCCGTTTTTCCACAATGATACGAAAATGAGAAAATATGAGCAAATCCTGCAAGGGTGGCTCAATAATGAAAATGTCGAAGCGCGATATCGCAATTGCGAAATTTCTTCACAACTTCCTGATTTTTCTGAACAGCAGGACGAAATTCTAAAAAAACTTGATCGCCTGTCGCAAAAGCAGGTTGGCACGAAACCCGCACTGCTTTACATTATCGCAGAAAATCAAAAAGACTGCTTCTGGCGGCTGAAACCGCCTTTATCTCTTCCTGTCAGCGATGACGAGTTTCGTGGCGCTCTGTCAAATGCCTGGCAGATAATAGATAAACGCCGCCGGTTCGGTCTTAAACAAATTCCAGCTGAATTAAGTAATTTTGCCCATACACCGTTATTGAATAAAACTGCCGGCTCTTTTATACCGTTTAACATGCCTTTCGCCAGTATGGATGAGCTCTTTTCTTACCTGATCAACGATGCGCTTTACTATACGATTCTGGTCGTGCCGGACTTTGTTACCAACAATGGTAACAGATATATTCTGACAGCATTCTGTAAATCAGATCTGTCACCACATTTTATGCTGAAAAGATCTACTGAGTCATTTTCGAACTCGGCATTCACTCATAAATTTGGCTTAACCAGCAGAAAAATTCTGCCAGTATATGAAGAAAATGAGAGTTATATGGCCCTGACAGGCGAAACTCCAAAATCGCTCACCCAACTGAGTAAATTTTTGCGACCAAAAGATCAGCAACCGGCAATACGTGTAAGTTGCAATAGAGAATCAACTGACAGCATTTTTAAAAAGAAGATTGTCAATTTTGCTCTCTCTCTCATAGTTATTACGTCAGCAATGCTGCTGACAGCTATTCAACTGGGTCGAGTCACAGCATCAGCGAGTCTGCACAGACTGGTAATGGCAGGTTTTTTAACTGGTATGATCCTACCTCTTTCAGCTTCAATATGGCTGGGAATCTGCCATATGAATTCTAAGCAACAGCTTGAGGCTGAACAGATGCTTGATTTTATGCAGCAACAGATAGCCTTGTTCGAACAAAAAATTCTGCTGCAGAAATTCAGAACAGTCCTGTTTAACAATATCTTCACCAGATGGACCGGCTCTCTTCCAATTGAACAGTTGCGCAATTTCAACCAGATAACCGGATATAGCGATAATTTAAGCAATATCCCGCGCAAAAGAGATTTTTCCAATGCATTAGAGCGGCATCTGCCAAACTATTTTTTTATTCATCCCGACATAGACAAAGATATTATAGGCATGCCTAAAGTTGGCAATCACGCAAGAGAAACCATGATGCCGGTATTCTTAAGCCCCACGCGTGATGTTCTTTTTAAACTTGGTGCATTTAATCACATTGCTTCAGATAAGAGACAACAGCTACAGCAAAGATCAGAGCTTACAATGGGACTTATCGACGAGGCTGTAGACATGAAATTACTTTCAAGACTCTATGCCGAAGAGGGTATACCGCTGTTCAACACTATGACAACAGGCCGAGAAGATATCGGCTGCTACTTCTGGAAAAATAAACTGCGCAGCAAAATTGGAGTCATGTTTCTACAGAGTAAACGCGGCGTCTGGAACAAAGACATAGTCGATCTTATAAAAGATAAGAAAATCAAGAGCCTGTTTAACAGGAATGGCTACGAAATGACTATTCGCCTGTATTTTACTAATGCCCATCGCTATCGCATACTGGATCCTGAAATGTATGATCTGCCGACCAGCTACGGCCCAAACACAGCCAAACTGTGGGAAACAGCCCAAGCCATGCTGTCTGTCTCCCAGGCTTCCAGAATAAACAATCTTGACAGTGCACAGCCGCAACTGTTGGCAGGGCAGACGATAGTTGACGGCCAGGCTTACCTGCTGGCTCACGCAGTACCCATACCGACTGGAATATTTACTAACCAGCAGGTCATTTTCACTTTACTTTCTCTACTTGCATTTATAATCAGTTACGTCCTGGCACGCGGAGTGACCTGGCTGCTGATGCGGTCGATTCCAGTCTTTCAGAAATCTATTCTGGAAATGACTCAGCAAAATTACCTCTGGCAAATTAAACTTCAGAGCGGCGACGAATTCGACAAGCTGGCTCTGACCTTTAACAAGCTCACTCGCCAGCTTCACGAAAGAGAGCAGATATCTCAGCTGGTATCACGCAACGTCCTCGACGCAATTAATTCTGGTGACGACCAGATGCTTAAACCAGGCGGCAGTAGAGTTACCGCTTCGATTCTTTTTTCCGACATTCGCAGCTTTACGACTCTAACCGAGAAACATCCGCCCGAAAAAATTGTTGCCATGCTTAACGACTACTTTTCGCTGATGGCCGAAAAAATCGAAGAGCACGGCGGCATAATCGACAAGCTGATTGGCGATGCCATTCAGGCAGTATTCTATCATCACGAATGCGAAAACTGCGCAGAAAGTGCGGTAAAAGCCGGGTTAGCCATGCGCGAAGCACTTGCCGAATTCAATCAGCAACGCCAGCAGAATGGATTTTTTACTATTGACAACGGCGTGGGCATCGCCACTGGCAGCGTTATCTGCGGCCGCGTCGGATCCGAGCATGGCAAACTTGACGCCACTGTTATTGGGAAACTGGTCGGTCAGTCTTCTCATCTCGAAAGTCTCAGCAAGTTCGGCTGCAGCAGCAAAGTCTTTATCGACAAACCTACAGCAGAAAAGCTGAGTGAGAAAATAAAGTTTGAGAACCGCAAGATTAACGACACAATTTTGGTCATCGAAGTTAAAAGCTGAACAGCGCCCAAACGCAACGATATCTGCACGCAGCAGTTAGCAGTTAATAGTTTATAAAACTGACAAAAAGTTATATGATTTAATCTGTCATGGCGATGATAATTGCGCTTCTCTGGCAGGATCCAGACTGTCTGTGGAGAACCCAGGACTGACATGGCAACAGATTAAGATGTAAGCAAACGGGAGCGGAGCTGGCAATATGCTGAAAGTAATCAAGCCGGAAAAACCAGCGCCTTTTCGCCTTTTCATCTTCTGGCTAATAGTTTTTGTCGTACCGATCATCAGCAGCAAGCTTCTTATCAATGCCTATGTTTCCGAAAAAGCCAGAGAAAATGACCTGCAGAACCGTGAAACGCTAAGACGCGAAATGGATCTCTTCATTGCCGATCTTGACCTGGCAAATATGATCGAAACAAACATCAATCAGGTTGAACAACGTCTGCAATACGAAATATCCAACAGTCTGACGCGGCAAAACCCAGCAGAAGTCTGTCTTCTGGCTGATCGGTTGTTTAAAGAAACCACTATCTACCAGCCTGTTCTTATCGCAGTTTACAGCTCGCAAAGCAAAAAAGCTGAGGTGCTTCGTCTGGATCCCGGCTATATAAATCCAGGACGCAAATCGGTTGAGATCATTTTGTCATATCTTAAAAACTCGGCTGAAGGCAAAGCCAGCGAAGCACAAACTCGACTTTATCAGCAAATCTGCGGATCGACGTTTGGCGACCTGTTACAACCAGCTGAACAGGCAGGTATTCTTACTAGCGGCTTCCTGGCAAAAGGCCGCGGCGACCACCTGTTTATCTACTACAATCATTTAAAATCCGGCAAAGACAAAGCGAGAAACCTGGTTTTTATGCTCATGTTTGCTGAAGCAAAAACTGATTTTCGGCGGCAACTCGGCTGGGCGCGACAAAACAACGAAAACCCGTCATTAAAGCGCGGCTATGCACTATTACGAACACTTGCTGATCGTGATTACGTTTTAGACGAACAAAAACGCCTGCACTACATTGCTCCCATACCGCCAACCGTATTGCGAACAGGCTCGCACGCCGGCAAAGACTGGTATACAAAAGCAATCCGCTCCGGACTTGCACGCAGGAAACCATCGCGATTGCCTTACGCGGTAGTTTCACTCAAAATAGACAGACAAAGCACTGAAACGTTTTCTACTCTGGATCTAGTTAATCTGGCACTTTTGGCGGCCTTCTTTATCGGAACTGCTCTAATGCGACGGATAATCACCGAACGCTTTACCAAAGCCCCGATAAACCGAAAATTTGCCGTCAGTATCTTTCTGGCAACCACTCTGCCTTTTACAGGACTCATTATCAGCGCACACAAATTCATCGGGCACTTCAATCAAACTCTTGTACAGAATCGTCTGCGCAGCATGAGTAACGAGCTATACACGATTGAATCAAATATTCAGAACTATGAGTTCAGACGTCAGAAGCAGACAACAGCTTTTGTCGACAAAATCAATGAGAATGTGCATAAGCCAGCCATAAACATTAGAGAAATGCTCGATTCACATTTTGGCGATCTATATGCTGGCTACGTCATGCTTCGCAACGATGCAACACTTATCGAAAAACTGCCGGAAATGACCGAAATAGATAGCAATGATCGAAAAAAACTGCAGCTGATGAGAGATCTCATTCTGGCGCAAACCCACAATGTTTTCTTACATGCAGGAACTTTAACCGCAGATTTTGAGAAAAATGCTGCCAGAATTCCTGACTTTAGACGTTGGCACGCATACAGCAGCCATTACGAACCAATAGATCGCAATTCTTTCTGCATGCAGGATGGTAATTATTACCCGACAAAAATTTCTGACCGCCAATATATTCGTTTTTCAACTCACAACCTCTTTCCGAAGGATGGAGACGGCAAATACTGGGCGTGCCTGATGTTGCTGACAGATAGCAAAGAAACCACCGAAAAGTATCTCGACACGATGCCTGGACAACTGTTCATCAGCCTTAATCAGGACTCTATAACTCATACTGCCATTTATAGATACCAGGATAACGCGAGAAAGCATATCGACCGGGAAAAGGCCTGGCCTCATAGCGCGATTCGTGATAAGCAAATGCTACATACTGCAGATAGTTTAGGCTCAGGCAAGAGCGAAGCCTCCTGGTTCTCCACCGATAAAACTGGTATTATCGACCTTTTTTGCGCAAGAGCGGTTTCTGACATGCCCTTTGTCATTACATCACGGGCAGAACTTTACACCCCGGCACTGCTCAGCAATTTTCTGCCTGTCATGCTGCTTATCGCAGTAATCTATCTGCTGCTATTGATCAAATTATTAAGTTCTGCATTAACCGAAGCCTTTCTCAGGCCGGTCAATATGATGCTGCAAGGCCTGGAAGCTCTAGATAGCGGAAGTTATCCAACAATCGCCGACAGCTCAACTAATGAGCTTGGTTACCTGATCAATGATTTTAACGGCATGGTGGAAGGTATGCGACAGAGAAAAATTCTTGAAAGATTTATATCTGAAGAGGTGTCACAGAGCATAGCTCGCCAGGGATCTGATCAACAAGTCCCACAAGGACAACTGGTCTACCGCACAGTCATGTTCATTCATATACGTAAATTCGATGAAATCTGCGAAAAGATTGAGCCAGAATCAGTTATTAAACTGCTCAACATTTATTTCAGCTCACTTGAATCAGTCATAATCGAGCACGGAGGACAAATAGACAAATATATCGGTGATGCCATAATGGTAAGTTTTGCCAATGAGCGCACAAACGGACAACCAGAAATAGCCGCATCTAAAACGGCCCTATCCTGTAAAAACTTGCTGCCAGTGCTTAACAAAAAACTTCAGACATCGGGATTGCCCTTGATTATAATCGGAACAGGAATTGCGGCAGGGCAGGTCATCCTTGGGCAAATTGGCGCACAGGACGGTCGAAAAGACTTTACGCTGATAGGAGATGCTGTAAATTTGGCCGCCAGACTCGAATCAGCCTCTCATTACGATGCAATTCCACAAATTCTGGTCAGCAGAGCGATCGAAAAAAAAGCCTCAAGGGTTCTTCAATTCAAGTCTCACGGGCAGATAAATATCAAGGGCAAACAAAGTGCCATCGAAGTCTTCGAACTTGAGACTACCAAATTATGATCAAGAAAACTATTAAATCGCAGGCCAGTCAATTACAGAAATTTGCTCCGATCATTCTGTGGATTATGCTGATTTTGTTGCCGGCAATGGCAGCAAAAATGATATTCAACGCAGCTCTGAGTATTGAACAACACCTGTATTACTCACGAATGCAGCAAAAATTACGAGTCGAACTTCAGAAGTATGACAACGCGCTAAGTCCACTGCAGTTTCTTGTCAGTGAATTTGCTGTTCGATCAGGCGATGATATCTTGCGCAGCTGGCTCGAAGGAAATGATATCCAAAAAAGTTACCGCACCCACAAGATTTTTGGGCAATTACCGAATTTTTCTGAGTCTCAATCTGAAGTAATCGAAAAATTCAATCGGCTTGCCTTGAAAGAAATCGGCATGTTGCCAAAAGCATTTTTTGTTCTTTCTGAGCAGAAAAATGATTGTTTCTGGCAATTGAAACACCCATTTAAGCAGCCTGAAAAAGCCGATGAATTTCGCAGCTCACTCGCAAAAGTATGGCAGGTTTTAAGGCAACGGAATGTCTATGGCATAAATCAGGTTCCAGCAGATCTGGACAAATACAAATCTGTTCCTGAGCTTAATCAGACAGTTGGAGCTCTTGAGCCAATTAAAAATTACTATGGCAGTTTTTTTGAGCGCTTTTCCATTCTGGAAAACGCTGTAAATTACTTCATTACACTGCCAGTGCCAGATTTTGTCACCGGAAAGGGCGACAAATACATATTGGCAGGCTTCAGCAGATCGAATTTTTCGCCGCAATTCATGCTGAAAAAAAAGACCGCTGATTACTCAAATTCAGTTTTTACGCATAAATTCGGGGTTACTGGCGAAAAAAATCTACCAGCATTTGCAGAATATGATGAGCAGATGATGCTGGTCGGTCAGACTCCTGCGTTTTTTTCAAAAGTTGCTGATAAAATTGTGGTAGCCAACGACAAACAGTTGGCAATCAGTGTCAGTTGCCAACTAGTTTCACATGAAGCCCGTTTAAAAAAACAGATTGTCGATGCTATCCTGGCTATTGCAACAGTCGTTTCAGGTATACTGCTGTTGGCTGTCTATCTAAGAAAAATAGACTCAATCACCAGTCTTTATCTGCTGGTCAAGTTGGGATTTTTGACCGGAATACTTCTGCCACTCTCTGCGTCAATCTGGCTTGGAATTTGCCACCTCAATTCAAAAAAGCAGCTTGAAACCGAACAGATGCTCGATTTTATGCAGCATAAACTTGGCACTTTTGAAAAAAAGATCGAGCTGCAGAAATACCGCAGCGTTCTGTTCAATAACCTTTTTGCTGAATGGGCGGGCTCTTTGCCAACAGACGAACTAAAGCATATAAATGAGCTCACCGGTTATGCTTCCCATAAGCCGGACAACTGGGAGTCCTTGAAGGTCAAAGAAAATTTGTCAAAGCGCTTCTATAGTTATTTTTTAGTGCATCCAGCTATCAACGAAGATGTGATTGGCCTTGTCAGTGGGCAATGTCAGAATACAGCTTCCCTGCAACCGATTTTTATCAGTCCCGCCCGTGACATTCTGTTTCAGCTCGGTGCTTACAACTATCTATCCGGCGAAAATACCCGTCAGACTATACTAAAATCACAAATAACAATGGGACTGATCGATGTCGCAATCGACAGGAAAATGCTGTCAAAATTATTCGCTGAAGAGCGCACGCCAGTCACGAACAGTATGACACCTGGGCTTGAGTTCATAAGCTGTTGTTTCTGGAAAAACCAGCAGAGCTCCAAAACAGGAGCAATTTTCATGCAATCGGATCGAAACGCCTGGAAGTCTGAAGTATTGGACATGATCAAAGATCAGAAAATTCGGACTCTGTTTTATCAAAGTGGCTATGAACTGTCACTGCGCCTCTATTTCCCGAAAGCGACAAGTCAACGCACTCTCGAACCCAGCACATACGACTTGCCGACCCGTTACGCTCCAGGTATGACAAATCTCTGGGAAACAGCTCAGGCAATGTTTTCTGTTTCGCAGACCTCACGTATTAACAACATAGACTCTGGGCAACCGCACTTGCTGGCAGGGCAAGCTGCTGATAATGGGGAAATATATCTAATGGCACACGCAGTGCCGATCCCCGGCAAGTTTATACTAAGCAGTGAAATGGTATTTTTAATGCTTTCAATTCTGGCACTGGTGAGCAGCTACTGTCTTGCCAGCGGAGTCGCTTGGCTTCTTTTGCGTTCGATACCTGCTTTTCAGGACTCGATGCAGGAAATGGCGAAACAAAATTATCTGTGGCAGATTGAGCTTAACAGCGGCGACGAATTCGATAAGCTGGCTCTGACTTTTAACAAGCTCACTCGCCAGCTTCATGAAAGAGAGCAGATCTCTCAGCTGGTATCGCGCAACGTACTTGACGCAATAAACTCTGGTGACGACCAGATGCTCAAGCCTGGCGGCAGCAGAGTTACCGCTTCGATTCTCTTTGCCGACATCCGCAGTTTCACGACTTTAACCGAAAAACATCCACCAGCAACGATTGTTTCAATGCTTAACGACTACTTTTCGCTGATGGCCGAAAAAATCGAAAAGCACGGCGGCATAATCGACAAGCTGATTGGCGATGCCATTCAGGCAGTATTCTATCATCACGAATGTGAAAACTGCGCAGAAAGTGCTGTAAAAGCCGGGTTAGCCATGCGCGAAGCGCTTGCCGGATTTAATCAGCAACGCCAGCAAAATGGACTTTTCGCTGTAGATAATGGTGTAGGTATCACCACGGGCAGCGTTATTTGCGGGCGTGTCGGGTCAGAACATGGCAAACTCGACGCCACTGTTGTTGGCAGTCTCGTCAGTCAGGCTGCACATCTTGAAGGATTGAGCAAGTTCGGCAGCAGCAGTAAAGTCTTTATCGATCAGGCAACGGCAAAAAAGCTGGATAAAACTATAAAACTCAAAGATCGCAAAATTGACGACGCAATTTCGGTTATCGAGGTTATCAGCTGACCAGCGTCTGACCAGACGCTATTTGCTCTGAACCCTGAATACGCCATCCCAGTCGGCACCGGGCGGGTTCGTGTGCAGCTCTCGACATCGGCTCATATACATTTCGGCAGCCGGATCCTCACCCAGAATTTCGAGCAGCGCCTGAAATTGCTCATAAGAAGTGCGCCAGTCGCGATTAAGATAGCTCTCTAAAGCTTCGACCGACATTCTCGATATTTTCTGCCAGCGTTCGGCATCAGGGGAAACTGCCATGCCAAGGAGCTGATAGACCTTAACACTGCCCTGACGCCCCTTAACCACAACCAGATCCAACGGTCTGAAAATAAAATCCGCACCTGCCGCGTTTGCAGTTGTCTCGCTCACGATTATTTCGGTTTCATACAGCTTATTCAGGCCTTCTAGACGGCTGGCAATGTTAACACTGTCACCAATAGCAGTATAATTGAAGCGATCAGAAGAACCAAAATTACCAACGAGAGAAACCCCGGTGTTTATGCCTATTCTGGTGGCAAATATCTCACGTCCCTGTTGCCGCCATTTCTCGTTCAGCTCGTGGATCGCGGTAATTATATCTATCGCAGCACGGCAGGCGTGCTGAGCCTGCTTGGAATTGGCGAGCGAAACACCCCAGAAAGCCATTACCGAATCGCCGATGTATTTGTCGATAGTGCCGTCATACTTGTGTATAATGGCTGCAATGCTGTCAAAATACTGCGAAAGCTGTTCCATCAGGATAGAAGGAGTAACTCGCTCGGTAATCGAAGAAAAATTGCTGATATCAGTAAACATAAGCGTTATCTCTTCAGCGTGCGCTTCCAGTCGCGCTTCATCATGCCGATTAACCAGTCCCTGAACGATTTCTGAAGGCACATATTTCTTAAACGCACCCAACGCCTTTTTCATCGAGTTCATTGCCTCGCTCATAGCATGAATCTCAGTAATAGGCGATTTAATCGAAATCTCACCCGAAAAATCAAGCTTCTGAATTCTTTCGACCTCGTGAGTGAGGCTCTTAATCGGGTCAGTCAGCTCACGAGCCAATGTAGAAGTTAAAAAGCCACCAATAATCATCAGCCAGAACGAAAACAGCAGGGTCGTTTCATGGATTCTCGCAATTGGCCCGATAAAATCTTCTTCGGGCACAATTATGCCCAGCGTCCAGTCACGTCCAAAACTGTCGGGAAACGGTCGAAAAGAAGCAATATAGCTGGCGCCATGGTGTTCGTAGGTGAATCTGAGTTGCTTTTCGGCAATAAACTTTTCAAGCGCTGATTTGATCCAGCCAGTCTTTACGCTCTGCTTCATCGGCGATCTCGGCGACCTGACATTATCAAATTCAATTCCAGACTTCTCGGGATATGCCAGCACGTTTCCTTCACTGTCGGCTATGAATGCGATGCCTGAATCGCCGATCTTAAGACTTTTCAGGAACTCAGCCAGCTCGCCAAGTCGAAAATCGATGCCAACTGCGCCAGCAAAGGTTCCATCTGCTTCATATACCGGATGTGCACAGGTAATGCCTGGCACCTGATCAGTAAACAAACGATATTCGCGACTCCAAACCGCGCGACCTTCGGCTTTTGCCAGCACATACCAGGGCCGCTCGCGCGGATCATAATTAAGAATTGAACTGGTGCGGGTTGCAACTATCTGCCAATCGTGGCCACGATCTATCTCAATCACGCCAGCCGGTTCGCTGGTGCGCGACACAATGCGGGTCGAATATGTGTCATCATCAAGTCTGCGCGCCATTACAAAGTTACCGCCCTCATCACCCATGTATACCGCTGAAAACTGCGGATAAAGATCAAGAGCCTCAAGACTGATGGTCTCAATCAGATCGGGCGAGTTAATGAACGAATCACCGCGCTCGATCATGCGGCGCAGCAGGTGCCCGGTTTTACGCGCCGGGTCGAGGTGATTGCTGGTCTGGCGGATAATAGTTTCTGATATCTGGTAAAGCAGCTCATCAGAAGACTTAAGCATTATCTCCGAGTTGCTGCGATAGCCGTAAATGACGATTCCAGCCACTATCAGCGAAAACAGTGCCAGAAACGAAAAAAACACGACTACCTGCAGACGATAAGTTCTGTGAAAGTCTTTCTTCATCAACTCGCTCACCGGGATTTTCGAGATTCTAACACTTTTCGCCATATACTGCAGCAATATCAACACCCTGCACTAAATAGTTTATAAATCTGGAAAAAAGTTATATGATTTAGTCCGTTAACGGCCAAGATAATTGCGTTTTATTGGCAATATCTATACTGCATATCAGTAGCTATAATGGGCAAAGGCCATAAGAGCCACCTGAAT
>Ga0180007_10001268_pt1 | contig 35698 bp, 44 predicted proteins | sample MM_PC_MetaG_FD_121122 | JGI IMG/M metagenome (GOLD analysis project Ga0180007, IMG submission 121122) | Groundwater microbial communities from the Aspo Hard Rock Laboratory (HRL) deep subsurface site, Sweden - MM_PC_MetaG | ecosystem: Environmental > Aquatic > Deep subsurface > Groundwater... | reverse complement strand
ATGCCTGACTGCCCGATAAGCCGAGTTCTGTTTATGCGATCATCTATCTAGGCGTTGGGCCCCACACTTTTAAGACGAGTAATCTTCTAACAATCTTGGAGACCTAGGAATTTCTTGCGAAATCCATTTAGTCATAAGTGTTTAAAAAGTGCAGGGCCACCCAACTTGCACCAGACAGGGTTTGCACAGACGGCAATTTCTTGCCGAAAGCGTAAGCTCTTACCTTCCAACTCAGCTATTAAGCTTCGTTGGATCCCGACTGCAACGTCGGGACACGTTTTCACCATTGCTCCTACCCGAGGGCGGTTAGCTGTGTATTTTCTGTTGCACTGTTCCCTTGCCTCACGACAGCCTATTTTCGTAGGTGCCATACTCTGTGGTGCCCGGACTTTCCTCCCAGCACCACTTTTTGCTCATATCGCAATAGTGACCAAAAAGTGGTGCTGGGCAATCGCTTCAAACAGTCAGGCAGAAAAATCATAGCATAAATGAGTAAAATAATCAAGTAGCGAAGGGATTATGTAATTGAATTTAACTATATATTTTGGTAAGTTTCCTGTGATATGAGGATTAATTCTTATTTAGCCAAAGCAGGACTGGGGAGCAGGCGAGGTGTTGAGGAGCTAATTAGCTCCGGTGATGTTCAAATAAACGGAAAAGTTGCTAAACTCTCAGACAAAGTTGAAGACTCGGACGCAGTGACTTATCAAGAAAAAAAAGTAACCCTTAAGAGCAAGCGTTATTTTTTGCTCTATAAGCCGGTAGGTTATATTTCTACCTCAGAAGATCCGCATGCACAAAATAAAGTAGTTGATTTGATTCCCGTCAATGGATTATTTCCGGTTGGAAGACTCGATAAAGATTCGGAGGGTTTAATGATGTTAACAAACGACGGTGATCTTGCCCTACAGCTGACTCATCCCAGGTATGCTCACGAGAAGGAATATTTAGTAAAGGTAAAGGTACCTTCAAAAAACAAATCCGTTCTTTTGGAAAACGCCATAAAATTCTTTAAATGCGGAGTGCTACTCGATGGTAAAAAGACGCAAAGTGCCCAAATAAAATTAATTTCGCAGATTGCAAATACGGCTACATTTAATATTATCCTGCGCGAGGGCATGAAGCGGCAGATCAGAAGAACTTTCGAAAAAGCTCATCTTGAAGTTTTATCGCTCAAGCGGATAAGGATCAGCAAATATTTATTGGATAATTTAAAACCCGGAGAGTATAAAGAATTTAATGTTGACAAAAAAAACAAATAAGATATAATCAAACAAGACAAATTTAATACGAAATAATTAGTGCTTTTCGTAAACTGCTAAAACTGCAGGAGGGCTAGCTTGCTGTGTGCAAGCGTTTTGTGTTTAAGCAATAAATCCTGGGCCAACAGTGATCGCATCAGTTGGATTAGAAAATTATCAAGGCTCCGTCAATTTAACTAAAAAATAAATAGCTAGAGAGTAGAAAAAACTGCAACTTTCCGCTCTTGAGCTCCGAAGGGGTAAAATCATAATGGCCAAAAAAGAACGCCAGAAGAAAGAATACACTTTCTTTACAAAAGATGATGTTAGGGTTGAACTGCCAAACCTAATCGAAATACAGAAAAGTTCCTATAAGTGGCTTTTTGAAGAGGGAATCAAAGATTTGCTGGACGAAATATCTCCGGTCGATGATTTTACTGGCGAAGCAATGAATCTAGAGTTCGGTTCCTTCGGACTGGGGGAGCCGAAAGTCGATGAAATAACTGCCAGAAGTAGAAACCTGACCTTCAAAGCTCCGTTAATGTGCGACGTTATTTTAACCAACAAGATTACTAAAAAGAACAAGGCCTCAAAGGTTTTTCTGGGTGATTTTCCCGTCATGACTGATCGGGGAACTTTTATTATAAACGGAATTGAAAGGGTCGTTGTTTCTCAAATTGTCCGATCATACGGCGTTATCTTCGTTGCGGATAATACCGCCGGTAAGAAATTATTTGGTGCTAAGTTAATTCCGTCGCGCGGAGCATGGCTCGAGTTTGAAACCTCAAATCGCGGTGTTATTTCGGTCAAAGTGGATAGGAAAAGAAAAATACCCGTTACAACCTTTTTGAAAGCAATGGGAATGAAGTCAAATGAAGAAATTGCAAGAAAGTTTGCCGATGTCGATGACAATCCGGAGATGAAATATATCGAGCAAACAATCTCTAAGGATTCTGCCAAAGACCAAGACAGCGCCTTAGTCGAAGTCTACAAGAGAATCAGACCGGGTGATTTGGCAACAGCCGAGGCCGCAAAAGTCTTCATAGATGCACTTTTCTTTAATCCTAAGAGATATGATCTTGGTAAGGTTGGACGATATAAAGCCAACAAGAGGCTTGAGATTAATGTAAAAGAAGATATCGCCGGAAGGATTCTCAGGCTTGACGATGTTATCGAAATTATTAGAGAGATAATTCGGTTGAACAATGACCCAATGGCTGAGCAGGATGATATTGACCATTTAAAAAACAGACGTGTTAGGGCGGTTGGCGAACTTGTTCAATCGCGCCTCAGAGTTGGATTTTTGAGAATGGAGAGAATTATCAAGGATAGAATGAGCGTGGTTGAGAATGAAACCGCTACGCCTGCCCAGCTAGTCAACTCGAGGCCGATCGTGGCTGTTCTGCAAGAGTTTTTTGCATCAAGCCAAATGTCTCAATTTATGAACCAAACCAATCCGCTTTCCGAACTAGAACACAAGAGAACTCTTTCAGCCACGGGTCCCGGCGGACTATCACGCGAAAGAGCCGGATTTGAAGTTCGTGACGTTCATCAGTCTCACTATGGAAGAATTTGTCCCATTGAAACACCGGAAGGACCAAATATCGGACTGGTCGGATACCTTGCCTCATACGGAAAGGTAAATGATTATGGTTTTATAGAAACGCCGTATCTCATCGTTGAGCAAAAAAGATCAAAACCAAAAGCGACCAAAAAGATAGTTTATTTGGATGCTTCGGAAGAAGAAAAGTCCGTGATTGCGCCAGCTTCGACTAAAAAAGATAAAAACGGATATTTAATTGGCAAGCGGGTTCCGGTTAGAAAATTCGGTTCACCTTCGATTGAAAATATTTCGAGTATTCAATACATGGATGTTTCGCCCAAGCAAATCGCATCGATTACGACTGCTTTAATTCCATTTATTGAGCATGATGATGCTGTACGGGCCAACATGGGATCAAACATGCAACGGCAAGCGGTTCCGGTTATTAAGACAGAGGCGCCGATTGTTGGAACGGGGATGGAGGCTGATGCGGCTAAATCATCCGGTCACATTGTTCTATCTCCGGTGAATGGAAAAGTTGAAGAAGCTGCTGATGACAAGATTGTTATAAAAGATTTAAATGGAAAAAAGCATACGTCTTACATCGAGAAATTTACCCGGTCAAACCAAGGCACTTGCATAAATCAAAAAATTATTGTCCGGACCGGTGACTCCGTTAAAAAGGGCGATGTCATTGCTGATGGTCCGGCTACCGATAGCGGTTATTTGGCGCTTGGAAAAAATGTTCTAGTTGCGTTTATGAGTTATCGCGGCGGAAACTATGAAGATGCCATTCTTATTTCTGAACGCCTGGTTAAAGAAGACGTCTTAACCTCAATCCATATAGAAAAATATGCTATCGAAATTAGGGATACGAAATTGGGACCTGAAATAATTACCCGCGACATTCCCAACGTCGGAGAAGAGGCTCTTTCTAACTTGGACGAAAACGGCGTTGTCCGAGTTGGGGCGGAAGTTGAAGCAGGGGATATTTTGGTTGGTAAAATTTCGCCAAAGGGAGAAACGGAATTATCAGTTGAAGAGAAATTGCTTAGAGCTATTTTTGGAGAAAAAGCCAAGGATGTTAAAGACTCTTCCTTGAGACTGCCCCATGGGGAAAAAGGAAAAGTTATTGAGATAAAACTATTTTCAAAAGATGCGGATGATGAATTACCGGAAGGTGTTAATCAGATGGTAGAAGTATCTGTGGCGCAAATGCGAAAAATTTCCGTTGGTGATAAATTGGCCGGAAGACATGGGAACAAAGGTGTAATTTCTACCGTGCTACCCGCTGAGGACATGCCTTATCTCGAAGACGGGACCCCAGTTGATATACTTCTGAACCCGCTGGGCGTTGTTTCTAGGATGAATCTGGGGCAGATACTGGAGACGCATCTAGGGTTGGCTGTTCACAAGCTCAATATGATGGTTGCCACTCCGGTATTTGACGGGGTAAAAGTGGATAAAATAAAAGAGTTGTTAAAAAGTGCAGGATTTTCAGAAAATGGAAAAATGACTCTCTATGACGGTAAAACAGGCGAAGCCTTTGAGTCGCCAGTGACAGTGGGCCATAAGTATATCTTGAAGCTAGCCCACCTTGTTGATGATAAAATGCACGCCAGGTCAGTCGGACCATATTCCATGGTCACCCAGCAACCCCTCGGTGGAAAAGCTCAATTTGGTGGTCAAAGATTTGGTGAGATGGAAGTTTGGGCCTTAGAGGCTTATGGAGCTGCCCACATCTTACAAGAAATGCTGACAATCAAATCAGACGATGTTACGGGAAGGTCGCGGGCTTACGAATCTATAATAAGAGGTGAAAAAATCGAAAAACCCTCTGTTCCAGCCTCGTTTAATGTCTTAGTCAGAGAACTTCAAGGGTTGGCTTTGTCGCCGGAGATGATCGGAGGAGTAGAACAGGTTAGCGAAGAGGAATACAAGGCCAGAACACTGCCCAGAAGAGAGGTTTTTCCCGATAGGGAAAGCGAGGACCCAACCGAAAAAGAGGATCGTGAATTGACTGAGATTTTAGCCGGTCAGGAGCAAAATCCACCCCATGAAGAAAGTATAGACGGGGGGGGAAGATGAATAATCGATCCACAAAAGTTCAAAAAGACGTTGTCTTAAAGGATTTTGACAAGATAAAGCTGCAAATAGCTTCTCCTGAAGAAATTATTGGTTGGTCATACGGAGAAATTACTAAACCGGAAACTATTAATTATCGTACCCAAAAACCCGAACGGGACGGTCTTTTTGATGAAAGAGTTTTTGGCCCGGTTAAGGACTGGGAGTGTTATTGCGGAAAATACAAGAAAATTCGCTATAAGGGCGTAATTTGCGATCGGTGCGGAGTTGAAGTAACCAGATCTCAAGTAAGACGGGAAAGAATGGGACACATCGAACTTGTTGTTCCTGTAGTTCACGTGTGGTACATCAGGGGCGGCAGCGGAGTTATTTCAACAGTTCTCGACATGACTATTTCCGATATCGAATCAGTATCCTACTTTGCAGCTTTTGTCGTAATTTCAGTAAATGAAGAGCTCAAGACCCAATCCTTGGAGCAGTTGCAAAAGGAATTTGATGAAGCCAAAAAAGATTCTAGGTTTAAAAACAACGAAATTGCGCTAAGTAAACTTGAGGCCTCTTTTAAGGCTTCAAGAAGCGAGCTTCAGTCAATACAATACAAGAAAGTTCTAAGCGAAAGTGAGTACACCTCCATCTCATTGAAATACGGAAATGTTGCCAAAGTGGCAATCGGTGCGGAGGCGATTCTGGAGCTTCTCAAAAATACTGACTTGAACAGCGAGATTAAAAATCGTGAAGGGCGCCTAGATGGAAGTATTACGGCCAATAGAAAGAAGCTGCTCAGGTCGCTAAAAGTATTTAAAGATATGAAAACTGCCGGTATAAGGCCGGAGTGGTTAGTTATAAAAAATCTTCCCGTAATCCCACCGGACTTAAGACCCATGGTTCAGCTTGACGGAGGAAGGTTCGCTGCATCTGATTTAAATGATTTATATAGAAGAGTCTTGAATAGAAATAATCGTTTGAAAAAACTCTTGACTGCCGGAGCTCCCGAAGTAATATGCAGAAACGAAAAAAGAATGTTGCAAGAAGCCGTTGATGCTCTCCTGGATAATTCGGCGCGACGCGGAAGAGCTGCGGTAGCAGGAAATCAAAGAAAACTGCGAAGCCTGTCTGATATTTTGAGGGGCAAACAAGGAAGATTCAGACAAAACCTGCTTGGTAAAAGAGTTGATTATTCAGGGCGGTCGGTTATTGTTATCGGGCCAGACCTCGGACTTCACCAATGCGGAATTCCTAAAGTAATGGCCCTAGAGCTATTCAAAACATTTGTCATCGCTAAGTTAATCGGGGAAGGTCACGTCTACAACGTTAAGAATGCAACTAAGCTAATCGAACAAAAAGATCCAGTTGTTTGGGACGTTCTGGAGCAAGTAACTGCCGAGCACTTTGTTTTACTTAACCGTGCCCCGACGCTGCACCGGCTTGGTATTCAGTCATTTTTACCGGTTTTGATAGAAGGTAAAGCAATTCAAATCCATCCACTTGTCTGTCAGGCATTTAACGCCGACTTCGACGGAGACCAAATGGCCGTGCATGTGCCTCTTTCAGATAATGCAAAAAAAGAGGCGGGCGACATAATGCTTTCAAGCAAAAACCTACTAAAACCCGCTTCGGGCGAACCGATTGTAACTCCAAGATTTGACATGATCCTGGGCTGTTATTACATAACTCATATGGTAAAAGATACGGAAAAACTTAAAACATATTCTGGTAAGAATGAGGCCATTATGGCTTGGCAAACAGGAAATATTCGCCTTAGAACATCGATAAGGCTTAGAACTGATGATGAAATTCGTGAAAGTGACACTGATATAAGCGAAAAGGATGATCACAGAATAATCGAAACTTGCGCGGGAAGAATTCTATTTAACAATATCCTTCCCGATGACTTTGGATTTGTTAATAAAGCAATTGATGCCAAAATAATGAAAAATATTGTCTCCGAGGTTTTCAAAGCTCACGGTAATGTAATGACTGCAAAACTGCTGGATAAGATAAAATCACTTGGTTTTGAATACGCAACTATTTCAGGAATGTCGATTGGAATTGACGACATTGAGGTTCCAGATGAAAAAGAAGAGATAGTTAAAAAGACTCAGGAAAAAATAGATGAAACAGAATTACTGCTTCGCCGCGGACTAATTACACCTGATGAAAAAAGAATTAAGTCGATTGATTACTGGTCGCAGTCCCGCACGAGGATAGAGAAGGAAATGATGGAAAATTACTCTTTGGATAACCCCGTTTTGACCTATGTAAATTCCGGAACTAGGGGTTCTGTCGCACAGCTTATTCAAATGGCGGGCATGAAGGGTCTTGTTGTTAACCCCGCCGGAGAAATAATTGAAATTCCCATCATTTCCAACTATCGCGAAGGTTTAACGGTATTTGAATACTTTATATCCTCGCACGGTTCAAGAAAGGGTCGATCTGACACTTCACTCCGAACATCCGACGCAGGATACCTTACAAGAAGGCTTGTTGATGTAGCCCAAGAAATAATTGTAAGAAGTAATGACTGCGAGACAGTAGACGGAATAGAGATGGTGAGAAGCGAATCTGAAGATTTTGGCGAAAACTTTACAGACCGAATAGATGGAAGAATTGCTGCCAAGGCCGTTAAAGTTAAAAATAAAACGTTGGTAAAAGCCGGCGAAGAAATCACCAAAGCGCTATCGGTTGAAATTGCGCAATCCGAGGTTGAATCAGTTACGGTTAGATCTGTGGCATTTTGTAAAGAAACCTATGGGGTTTGTCAAAAATGTTACGGCCGTGATTTAGCTACTGGTTCAATAGTGGAAAAGGGAGTAACCGTCGGAGTAATTGCCGCACAAGCTATCGGCGAACCTGGTACGCAGCTTACCATGAAAACATTTCACCTTGGAGGAGTTTCAGGTGAAGATATTACCTCCGGGCTTCCGAGGGTTGAAGAGCTGTTTGAAGCTAGACGACCTAAGTACGAAGCCCCAATCTCCGAAATTTCGGGAGTTGTCCAAATTTCCAAAGGGCGCGAAGGCAATATTATCGATGTTATCTCCGACGAGGATATGAGAGAGGAGATCGATATTCCGGACGGTTATGAACTGGTAGTAAAAAATGGCGATGAAGTAAAAGCCAAAAAAGCAGTAGCTGTTTGTAAGGATAAAAAAGCGATACGAACAAACATTCCCGGGCAAGTTAGTCTGTCAAAGGGAAAGGTATCGATCACCTCGCGAGACAAGTTATCCGCAAGCTACGTGGTTAACCCCGGATTAACTGTCTTTGTGAAAGCTGGTGATAAAGTCGAAAAGGGACAGGTACTTGCCGAGGGCCATCTTAATCTTTCGACGCTTCTCAGACTTCGTGGCTCTCAGGATGTAATAAAGTACATGATTAAAGAAATCAAAGCGATCTATATGTCACAGGGTCAAACAATTAACGACAAACACCTTGAGGTTATTATCAGGCAGAATCTCTCAAAACTTCGGGTAATTGACGAAGGCGACAGCGAATTAATACCAGGGCAAGTAGTTGATTTGTTGGAATTAAAAAACGAAAATGAAAAACTCAAGAAAGCCAAGAAGAAAGAAGCAAAAGCCGAACAAATAATTATGGGTATTACCAGAGTTGCCTTGAAAACCGAGAGTTTCTTATCGGCCGCTTCTTTTCAGGAAACAACCGGAGTTTTGATAAACGCAGCCATTAGAGGTTCAATAGATGAGCTCAAAGGGTTGAAAGAAAATGTAATTATTGGTAAACTAATTCCCGCTGGAACCGGTCTTAAGACCAGCAAGGAAAAAAAGTAATGCCAACGGTCAATCAACTCATAAAATCCGGTAGGAGATTTAAATCTAAAAAAAGCAAGAGCCCTGCTCTGGCCAAGAATTTTAATTTCCTAAAAAACAAGCCAAAAAATGCTCAAAAATCTAATCCGTTCAAACGAGGCGTTTGTACTAAAGTAACCACCATGACGCCGAAAAAACCAAACTCCGCTCTTCGCAAAATTGCCAAAGTTAGGCTTACAAACGGTCAGGAAATTACGGCATATATTCCGGGTATTGGACATAATCTGCAGGAACACTCGGTTGTTTTGATCCGAGGTGGAAGAGTTAAAGATTTACCCGGAGTGAGATATCACATTGTCAGAGGTAAGCTTGATACCCAAGGTGTACAAAAGCGCAGGAAATCAAGAAGCAAGTACGGTGTTAAGAAGGAAGCGGAGAAGTAGAAATGAGAGGAAATAACTATTATAAAAAAAGGTTAATTGCTCCTGACAAGAGGTTCGGCTCTACTTCTGTTAGTAAATTTATCAATTATATTATGGAGCGAGGAAAGAAATCTGTTGCTGAAAAAGTCGTCTATAACTCTCTTGATGAGGCCTCGATAGTTCTTAAAAAAGAGCCACTCGAGGTTTTCAACGCTGTTTTGTCTGCAATTGCTCCTTCAGTCGAAGTAAGAAGCCGCAGAATCGGGGGCGCAAACTACCAGGTGCCGATTGAAGTCAGAGAACCGAGACGTACAGCCCTAGCGATGCGCTGGATAATTGCTGCAGCAAAAAGCAAAAAGGGAATGCCAATGCACAAAAGATTAGCAACGGAATTTCAGGACATTATTAACGGGACAGGCGTAGCGATTAAAAAACGTGAGGATACTCACCGAATGGCTGAAGCAAACAGAGCTTTCGCGCATTTCGCTAAAATGAGATAAAAAAATGTTGGGGGTAATTTTTAAGTATTGGAAAATTTATGTCAAGAGAATATACACTGGAAAGAACAAGAAATATCGGAATAATCGCACATATCGATGCGGGAAAAACTACCGTTACTGAGCGAGTACTTTTCTATACGGGTAAAAAACACAAAATAGGTGAGGTTCACGAAGGACAAGCGGAAATGGATTGGATGGATCAGGAGAAAGAACGAGGTATTACGATAACATCCGCCGCAACCACCTGTTTTTGGTCTCCTCGAGAAGAGAAAACAAAAGACACCAGAATAAATATTATCGATACTCCCGGCCATGTTGACTTTACCGTAGAGGTTGAAAGATCACTTCGCGTCCTTGACGGTGGAGTAGTAGTATTTGATGGCGTTGCTGGAGTTGAACCGCAAAGTGAAACTGTTTGGAGACAGGCCGATAAATACTCTGTGCCAAGAATTTGCTTTATTAACAAGCTCGACCGGATGGGAGCAGATTTTTTCAAAAGTTATCAAAGTATTTTAGATAAGTTAGGGGCTAATGCCGTTCCAGTTCAAATTCCGATTGGCAGCGAAGAAAAACTGTCTGGACTCATTGATCTGGTTGAGATGAAGTCACTTATGTTTAAGGATGATTTAGGGAAAAAGATTCAAAAAACGGACATTCCGGCAGAAAATTTAGATGAAGCTAAAAAATGGCGGTCGCATCTTGAGGAAAAAGTAGCCGAAACAAATGAAGAATTGCTTAATAATTATCTGGCAAACGAGACTCTCGCTTTAGATGAGTTAAGAAACGGAATCAGGCAGGCGACTATAAATAATGAGCTCGTACCAGTCTTAACGGGATCAGCTCTTAAAAACAAGGGTGTACAGCTCTTGCTTGATGCAGTTGTAGATTATTTACCGAGCCCTCTCGATGTTCCCCCGATGCACGGGAAAATTTTAAAAACAGAAGAGGAGATAGAAATCAAAACAAGTGACGATGATAGTTTTTGCGCCTTAGCTTTTAAAATTGCTACAGATCCTTTCGTCGGAAGGCTCTCGTATATAAGAGTATATTCGGGTGTCTTAAAATCAGGAAGCTACATTATCAACTGTTCTACAGGCGAGAAAGAAAGGGTGGGAAGAATTTTGAGAATGCACGCTAATCATAGAGAGGAAGTGCAAGCCGTTTACTCCGGTGAGATTGCAGCGATAGTCGGACTTAAAAACACTACAACCGGTAACACGCTTTGCGATCCGTCAAGACAGGTCTTATTGGAATCGATAATATTCCCTGAACCTGTCATCCAGATTGCTATTGAACCGAAAACGAAAGCAGATCAGGCCAAGATGGGTCTTGCACTTGCTAAGCTTGCCGAGGAAGATCCAACATTTCGAATAACCTCTAACAATGAAACAAACCAAACCTTAATTTCAGGTATGGGGGAACTCCACCTGGAAATAATTGTCGATAGAATGAAGAGGGAGTTTAAGGTAGAAGCAAATGTAGGAGCGCCGCAAGTTGCTTATCGTGAAACAATTGTTGAGGGAACAAAAGCAGAAGGTAAATTTATCAGACAGTCCGGTGGACGAGGGCAGTACGGACATGTTTTTATTGAGATGCAACCCAAGGAGCGGGGAACCGGCAATGAATTTATTAATAAGATTTTTGGTGGCTCAATTCCGAGAGAATTTATTCCGGCGTGTGAGGATGGTATAAACGGGGCGCTCAATAAGGGAGTAATTGCCGGATATCCGGTGGTGGATGTTTCGGTTACTTTATATGACGGATCATATCACGATGTTGATTCATCAGAACTTGCTTTTCAAATTGCCTCTTCAATGGCGGTTCAAAATGCGGTAAAAAATGCAAAACCGGTAATTCTAGAACCGATTATGAAGGTGGAGGCTATAACGCCCGAAGAATTCATGGGTGATGTATTGGGAGATTTAAACTCAAAGAGAGCTCACATCGGAACAGTTGGGGATCGCGGAAACGCTAAGGCAATTCCGGCCGAGGTTCCACTTGGAGAAATGTTTGGATACGCAACATCCCTAAGGTCTATTACTCAAGGTCGAGCGAGTTATACGATGGAGTTTCTAAAATACGAAATTGTGCCTTCAAATATCGCTTCTTCTATCATTGAGGGTCGGAAAGTTTCCACAAGTTGACGATTTTGCGATTATATGGTAAGATAAATTGAAAATTTAACGTAAAATAAAAGTTAAAAGGCGGTTTTCGGGGATTTGCGGGAGGAGCGCAAATCTGAGTCAACGAAAATTAACCCATAAGAAAGAAAGGATACGATAATGGCTGCAAAGTTTGAAAGAACAAAACCCCACGTCAATGTTGGTACGATTGGTCATGTCGACCACGGAAAAACCACTTTGACAGCTGCAATCACCCAGGTTTTGTCCAAAAAAGGCTTGGCTGAAGCAAGAAAATTTGATGATATCGACAACGCTCCCGAAGAAAAAGAGCGTGGTATTACAATTGCCACGTCTCATCAGGAATATGAATCCGAAAAAAGACATTATGCGCACGTTGATTGTCCTGGGCATGCGGATTATGTAAAAAACATGATAACCGGTGCTGCCCAAATGGATGCTGCAATTTTGGTGGTTTCGGCAGCTGATGGCCCGATGCCGCAAACTCGTGAACACATTGTTCTGGCTAAGCAGGTCGGAGTTCCTTCGATTATCGTCTTTATGAATAAAGTCGATCAAGTCTCCGATAAAGAATTGCTAGATTTAGTCGAAATGGAGATAAGAGACCTTTTGACAAAATATGAATATCCCGGAGCTGATATTCCGATCATCAAGGGTTCGGCCTTGAAGGCTCTTGAGGGAGATGCTGAGGCAGAAAAGTCGATTATGGAATTAATCAAAGCAATGGATGACTATATTCCAGAGCCAAAACGTGAAGTTGACAAACCATTTTTGATGCCCGTTGAAGATGTTTTTTCTATCAAGGGTAGAGGAACGGTTGCGACTGGTAGAATCGAAAGAGGTGTGGTCAAGGTAAACGAAGAAGTAGAGCTTGTTGGAATAAAGCCAACTAAAAAAGTTGTTGTTACGGGAGTTGAGATGTTCAGAAAGCAGCTTGATGAAGGACGAGCCGGAGATAATGTGGGGCTTCTTTTAAGAGGTATTGAAAGAGACGATATTGAAAGAGGGCAAGTGGCTGCAAAACCCGGTTCTGTCACACCCCACACCGAATTTGAAGCCGAAGTGTATATCTTGAGCAAAGATGAAGGTGGAAGACATTCGTCTTTCACCAAAGGCTATAAACCGCAGTTTTACGTTAGAACAACTGATGTGACCGGTGAAGTGACCGAACTTGGTTCAGGCGTAGAAATGGTAATGCCTGGAGATACGGTCAATGTTACCGTTAAATTAATTGTCCCGGTTGCCATGGAAGAGCAGATGAGATTTGCAATTCGAGAAGGCGGTAAAACAGTAGGAGCCGGAGTAGTAACAAAAATAAACAAGTAAACAAGAATAAACAAATCGTACATTAAAATGCCTAGATCAAACTCGTCAGAAAAAATCAGAATAAAAATCAGAGGATATGATTACCGAATTCTTGATAAGTCCGTCAAACACATCATAGAAACGGTTGAGAGAACCGGGGCTAAAATAATTGGTCCCATCCCTCTACCAACGGAAATCCAGAAGATGACGGTTCTGAAGAGTACATTTGTTCACAAGGATTCCAGGGATCAATACGAAGTCAGGGTGCACAAGAGACTTCTCGACGTAGTTGAGATAAATAATCGTACGATTGATCAATTGATGAACATTGAACTTCCAGCCGGTATTGACATAGAAGTAAAAACTTAAGGTAGTTAGGCAATCCAGCTCTTTCAAATGGAGCTGGGATCGTAACTAGCTTAAAAGGAAATTAGTTACTTCCCGAATAATGCGCTGAATTAAACAGAGTGTTTTCTGGAGCAAGTTTTATGGTGAAGATATTTGCAACAAAGGTTGGCACAACACATCACTACCTTGAAAATGGAAAACATCAGGTCGTTACTGTTTTGAAGTTGAAAAAAACTGTAATTGGTGGAATTAAAAACAAAGGAAAAGACGGATATGAGGCGGTCGTATTGGTCCAAGATAACGAAAATGCAAAAATAAAAAAGTCCGTTCAGGGAGCATTTAAAAATTTGTCACCTTCAAAAATCATCGAAGAAATAACGGATATTAAAAATAAAAAGATTGGTGAAGAATACACGATCGAAAACCTTAGCGAAAATGATATGTTAAAAATAGTATCGAGATCAAAGGGAAAGGGCTTTCAGGGAACAATTAAAAGACATAATTTCAGTACTGGTCCTAAGACCCATGGTTCAAGAAATTACAGACGGCCCGGTTCAATCGGTATGACAACCCCTTCAAGAGTTCCCAAAGGAAAAGAAATGGCTGGCCATTTAGGACATGATAGGGTCACGCTCCAAAATGTAAGAATCGAGAAAATTGACAAAAAACTTAATACGATTTGGGTTGCTGGTCATGTCCCAGGGGCAAATAAATCATCAATTGTGGTTATAAAATGAAATTAAAAATTCCTTATTACAGTTCGAAGGCAGTCTTACAAGAGCCAATCACAATAGTAATTAGCGATAAATTTCAAAAAGTTAATGTTGATTTGGTTTCACAAGTTAGTCACGTCGAAAGAAACAAAACGGAATTTAAAAGCGGACACACTAAGACAAAATCCGAGGTGCGCGGCGGTGGTAGAAAGCCTTGGAAACAGAAAGGAACCGGCCGTGCTAGAGCCGGATCGAATAGGTCTCCTCTTTGGCGCGGTGGCGGAGTTACTTTCGGACCCGATGGAAAAAAAAGAAATCTTTCAATCCCCCAGAAGATGAAGCGGTTGGCAATATTATCTATGATCGTTAACAAAGCAGTAGAAAAAGAATTATCAGTAATTGAAAAAATTGAAATTGAAAATAACAAAACTAAAAACGCAGCTAAAATTTTAGAAAAGATAAACAGCGGCAAGAGGGCTATTGTGGTGTCTGATGAGTCAGAGAAAGAAAACATTATTGCCTGGCGAAATCTTCCGCTTGTTGAACTTAGAAATAATGGAGATTTGGTTTTGAACGATTTGAATTCCAAGAAAATGATTATATTTACAAAGACCGCCTTTAATCAAGTAGAAAACAAGCTTAAATCAAAATGAGAAAAATCAGTCCGTACATAACTGAAAAATCCGTAGAGCTTGCCAAGCAAGGTAAGTTTACTTTAAGGGTAGATTTTGATGCTAACAAGGATGAAATCAAAAGTTTAGTAAAAAAATATTATTCTGTTAATCCGATATCAATCAATATCATTAAGGGAAAGTATTTATCAACTACCAAACACCGTAAAAAGTTTATTGATAGAGGCGTTAAAAAAGCATTGATATTTCTCGAAAAGGGAAAGGTAATTCCGGGGTTTGAATTTGAAACAGAAGACAAAAAGAATAAGAAAACCGAAACAACAACCAAAGAGAAAAAAGAGATAAAAGATGTTAAAAAAAACTAAGAGATTCACAAGCGGATACTTCGAAGCCAGCTTTGAAGTAAGGTCGGATCTGAACAAGCTTAAAAAAGCTAAGTCTTTAACTGTGAGATTAAAAAAGCACAACGGACGAGATGATACGGGCCGAATAAGTTCTAGACATATTGGGGGTGGAGCAAAGAAGGTTTACAGAGTAATATCAGATCTATCAGAGATAAAGACTCCCTGCAAGGTATTGGATATTCAATATGATCCCAACCGATCGGCCAATATTGCTCTATTGGAAACCGAGGAAGGTAAAAAGAAGTACGTCATTTCTCCTGAAAAATTGAAAGTTGGATCGATCGTTTCATACAAGGATGAAGAGAATTTAAAACTCGGCGACAGGGCAATGCTAAAAAATATCCCGGTCGGATCAAGTGTTCACAATATTGAAATCACACCTTTCTCAAGGGGTATATTCGCCCGATCTGCAGGAACATTTGCGACACTTATGGCGGTTGAAGAAGGTTACGCTCTTCTAAAAATGCCATCGGGGGAATTGCGAAGAGTACACGAAAGATGCTTGGCAAGCTTAGGACAGGTTTCGGCAACCGACCACTCTAATGTGAGAATCGGTAAAGCTGGACGGATGAGACATATGGGCAAAAGACCGACTGTTCGCGGTAAGGCCATGTCTCCCGCGGCTCATCCCCATGGTGGTGGCGAAGGTGTAAACCCGATCGGTCTTAAATACCCAAAAACCCCGTGGGGAAAAATCGCAATCGGTAAAAAAACCCGCGGGAAAAAACTTTCAGATAAATACATAATAAGCCGTCGAGGCAAGAAGAGGTAAAAATGTCTAGATCACTCAAAAAAGGATTGTTCGTTGACGAGAAATTATTAAAAAAAGTCAATTTAGCAAAAAGTGGCGATACCATAAAAACATGGTCAAGAAGTTCAATGATAACCCCAGAAATGGTTGGGTTGAATATGGCCGTTCATAACGGAAAGGAACATATATCTGTCAACATTATCGAGGAAATGGTCGGGCATAGGCTTGGAGAATTTTCTCCGACTAGAAAGTTTAGAAAACATGGCGGACGAATGGCCAGAGAAGAAGAAAAAGCCCAAACACCTTAAACATTATGAGCAAAATAACAACCGTATCATTAAGAGAACAGAGAGTTAGCCCCAAAAAAGCTAGACTTATTATGAATTTGATTAGAAATAAACCCGTTGAATTTGCAAAAAACACATTAATGAATGCAAATAAGAAATCCGCTGAACTTGCTCTTAATCTTTTGAATTCTGCAATCGACAGTGCCAAGGCGAAAAACTTTAAAGAAGAGGATTTGTATATTAGCGAATCTATCGTCCAAGAAGGCAAGAAAATGAAAAGGTTTTATATAAGAGCCAGGGGACGTTCGGCGAAGTTTCAACACAAACAATCTCACCTCAAAATTTCACTTGGAAAAGTTGAGATAATAAAAAAAGAGAAAAAATCAAAAAAAGATAACAAGAATTTGAAGAAAGATGAGAAAAAGGTAGATAAAAATGGGTAAAAAAATTAATCCTATAGTATACAGGCTATCCGTTTATAACAACTGGAAAAGCAAGTGGTTTGCTAAAGGTTCTGATTATTCAAAGTATCTGCTTCAAGATGACAAAATAAGGACGACTATAAAGCAAAAAATGGGTCCTCAGGCTGGCATTTCTGAAATTTATATCGAGAGAGGGGTTGGAAGACTGGATATTGTAATTCATACTGCACGACCGGGAGTATTGATCGGCAGGGGTGGAAAACAGCTTGAATCTTTAAGGCTTCTACTGGCAAAGATAATTAATGAAAAATTCAAACTTGAAATCGTTGAAATAAAGAAACCAGATCTTGACAGTGCGGTCGTAGCACAAATGATTGGAATGCAAATTTCTAAAAGAATGCCATTCAGAAGAGCCTCCAAACAAGCCCTTCAAAGAATTAAAGACGCTGGCGCAAAAGGAGCAATGATTAGGGTAGCTGGTAGACTTGACGGCGCAGAAATTTCACGTGCGGAAGTTTTTAAATACGGGTCAATTCCTCTTTCAACTTTAAGATCAGACATAAATTTTGCCAAACATGACGCAATTACAACATATGGAATTGTAGGGATCAAGGTTTGGATCAATTTAGGTGAAAAGGTCAAATAATGTTAATACCCAGAAAACTTAAACACAGGAAGCACTTCAGGGGTAAAATGCCCGGCCTAGATAGCAGAGGCAGTACGATTGATTTTGGGAGATTTGCGATAAAGTCTCTGGAGAGAAGCTGGATAACCTCAAGACAAATTGAAGCTGCTAGACGTGCCATGACCAGATATTGCAAAAGAGGCGGTAAGATTTGGATTAGAATATTCCCTGATAAAGTCGTTACTTCAACTCCTGTAGAAGTAGGAATGGGTGGCGGAAAAGGAGCGCCTGATCATTTCGTTTGTGTCGTGAAACCCGGGAGAATATTGTTTGAAATGGATGGAGTAAATCTTGAAACGGCGAAAGAAGCAATGAGATTGGCTTCAAGCAAATTACCGGTAAAGACTGTTTTTATGGAGAAATCTTAATGAAAAATATAAAAGAATTAAGAGAGCTTGAAATCTCGAAGTTAAATGTTAATTCGGAACAAACAAGAAAGCAGTTAGTTGAGGAAATTGCTAAACTTTCGCGAAGTGGTAAAAAGAATTCCAATGCAACCAAAAGACTGAGAAAAGACATTGCACAAATGGAAACGGTGATAAATGAAAAAGTTGGTGATTCACTAGAAGGAAAATAATGGCTAAAAAAAGAATTATCGGACAAGTTGTTTCAAAAAGCTCGGCTACTGTGGGAGTTTTACACATCTATAAAGCTCGCCACAAACTTTATGGTAAAACAATCAAAAGGCACAAGAAATATTTATGCCATGATCAAGACAGTCAGGCTGAAATAGGTGCAAGTGTTGAAATAGAGGAGTGCGTACCGGCATCAAAGCGAAAAAGATTTAAATTGCTAAGAATAATAAAATGATACAACCAAACACAAGATTAAAGATAGCTGATAATACAGGTGCACGTGAGGTAATGTGTATCCGAGTTTTGAATCGCGGATACAGCGAATTTGCCGAGCTCGGCGACATTTGTGTAATTTCGGTAAAATCCGCTAACCCAAGAGGAATAGCCAAAAAGAAAGAAATGCACAGGGCTGTTGTCGTAAGACAAAAGAAAAACTACCGCAGACGCGACGGTTCATCTATCAGGTTTGATGAAAACGCGGTAGTTTTGATAAACAACGATAAAACGCCCAAAGGAACGAGAATTTTCGGTCCTATTGCTAGGGAGATTAGGGAAAAAGAATATTTTAAAATTGTTTCAATGGCACAGGAAGTAATATAAGATGAAATTTAAAACTAGCGATCAAGTCATTGTAAGAAGCGGAAAAGATCGGGGTAAAACCGGAAAGATTATTAAAATTGATATAAACAAGAATAAAGCAATAGTTGACGGAATCAATATATATAAAGCACACATCAAACCATCCAAAAAATATCCTCAAGGCGGAGTAATTGATAAAAACATGCCACTTGAATTATCTAATCTTAGTTTACTGTGTTCTTCCTGTAATAAGTCGACACGGGTGAAATATGTCGGCAGTAAAAAAGAAAAGAGAAGAATTTGCCTTAAATGCAAGGAGTCAGTCAATGAAGTTAAGTGAAAAACTCAATAAGGAGATCATGCCAACTCTTGCAAGAGAGACTAATTTTAATTTGTTGAGTTTGCCAAATATTGAAAAGGTTACTGTTACCGTGGGACTGGGACCGTTTATAGATAGAAAAGATGTTCTTGAGACAATAGAGAGGGAACTTGCGCAAATTACTGGACAAAAACCGAAAAAAAACCTCGCAAAAAAATCAATTTCAGGGTTTAAATTGCGCGAAGGACAAATGATCGGTTATCAAGTAACACTTCGCGGCCAAAGAATGTGGGATTTCATCGAGAAACTAATTAATGTTGTTTTGCCAAGATCGAGGAGTTTTGACGGAATAAGCGAGAAATCATTTGACGGTACATCCAATTTAACCTTATCAGTCAGAGAACACATTGTCTTTCCGGAAATAAAGCATGATGACATCAAAGAGGTTTGGGGTATGGGAATTACTTTCTCCCTTAAAAACAGACATAATAGCGAAAGAGTTAAAAAATTTTTAACTTCCCTTGGATTTATTTTTAAATAAGGTAATTTTCAGCTTGAACAAAAACCTAATCAATAAACAAAGAAAGAATTATGGCAAGAAAAGCATTAATTGAAAAAGCAAACAAAAAACCTAAATTCACTTCGCGCTTAATCAGAAGGTGCGGTAAGTGCGGTAGAACACGAAGCTACATGAGAAAGTTTGGTCTATGCAGAATTTGCTTTAGGGAATTAGCCATGAGAGGTGAGATTCCGGGTGTAACAAAATCATCGTGGTGAGCCGAACGAATCATCCAGAAAAATAAAACAATAAAAAATGTCTTTAATGAAAACCAACATAACACAAACCCAAGCCTACATCGGTAGCATATTCAACGGGGTAAATATATGAATGATACAATTTCGGATTTATTAACCAGGATATCGAATGCAAAAAGTGCAGGAAAAGCATCTCTCTCTTTACCATACTCGAAGATAAAGATGGGAATATTGGGTGTTTTAAAGACGGAGGGATATATCGGTACATATTCGAGACAAGAGCTCAATATAAATATTGACCTCACTGGCACAAGCAAAGATTTTACGAAGATCCGTAGACTTTCTAGACCGGGAAGAAGGGAATATGTGAAGAGTAAAAATATCCCATTTCCGAGGGGTTACGGTTTGGTGATTCTTTCTACTCCCAAGGGAGTTTTGAGTGGAAAAAACGCAAAGAAATCAGGGACCGGCGGAGAATTAATCTGCGAGGTTTATTAAATGAGTAGAATTGGCAACAAAATTATTGAGATTCCTGAAGCTGTCGAGGTTAACTTGAACGGTTTTGTACTTGAAGCAAAATCTCAAGACCGAAAAAATTCCGTTAGTCTTCATCCGCTTGTTGAAGTAACAATCGAAAAAGATAAAATAAAAGTCAGCAGAAAAAACGAAACAAAACTAGCTAAATCCATACACGGGCTTATGCGAAGCTTGATCTATAATGCGATTACCGGAGTCAGCCAAGGCTTCAAAAAAGAGCTAGAAGTGGTTGGAGTTGGATACAGAGCTCTGGTAGAAGGAAATGTCTTAAAATTGAAGGTTGGTTATTCGCATGAAGTTGAACTAATTGCACCAGACGGAATTGATTTTGAAGTCAAAAAGAATATAATCAGCATTTCTGGTGTAGATAAGCAATTAGTTGGTCAAGTTGCAGCAGATATTAGATCGGTCAAAAAACCGGAACCGTACAAAGGCAAGGGAATTAAATATGTTGGCGAAAAAATTATGAGAAAAGTCGGTAAAGCCGTAAAGAGCACAGAAGAATAACATGAGACAGATATTAAAAATATACAAGTCAAACGCTGCAATAGAGGCTCAGCTAATGGATGCAGGCAAAACTTTAATTGGAAAAAAATACAATTTTAAAGATAAACCTGAACCATTAAAACAAGCTTTCTTCTATGGTGAGGATTTTGCCAAGAGATTAAAGGATAACAAAGTTAATATAATCTCATTTGATAGAAATGGTTCGATGTATCACGGAATAGTCAAATCATTTGCCGATGGATTGAGAAAATCAGGAATAAATTTTTAAACCCAGTTGGAACTAACAAAATAATGGAAATAAATATGAATATCAGGAAATTAAAGAGAACCAACATAACATTGGGTTTTAAAATAGCGTCTAACGGGGTAAAGGTATAAATATGTCTGAAGATAAAATGTTTGAAGAAAAAGTTATCGAGATAAGCCGAGTTAGCAGAACGGTTAAGGGTGGAAAAAGAATTTCCTTCCGTGCGTTGGTTATCGTTGGTGATCGAAACGGTAAAGTTGGAATGGGCATTGGGAAAGCAACAGATGTCTCCGCCTCTATTAAAAAAGGAACAGCCCAGGCCAGAAAGAAACTACATAGGGTATTTTTAACCGAAACAGGATCTATAATTAAAGAAGTTGACATTTCATTGAATGCAGCAAAAATTCTATTAAAACCAGCTCCTGAGGGTACTTCTATAATTGCCGGAGGCGTGGTAAGAAGTGTCTGTGAATTATCTGGGATTAAAAACCTTGTCAGCAAGTCATTTGGTTCAAACAATAAAATTAATATTGCCAGAGCAACTCTGAAAGCTCTGGATATTTCCTCTGAAGGTGCAAAATGATCAAACTTAAAACAATAACCAAACGGACAAAAAGGCTCGGACGGGGTCAATCATCGGGAAGGGGCAAAACGTCTGGCAGGGGGATGAATGGCCAAAAATCTCGAACGGGCGCATCAACGACACTCAAAAACGGCGGTCAGACTAAATTTTATATAGGCTTGCCGAAGACAAAGGGATTTAAAGCCATAGAGAAAAAGTATATCTCTATAAATGCAGAAAGGCTAAATGGAATAATTGATGATGGGAAAAAGATTACAAAGGAAGAAATTCTAAATAAATTAAAAATTCCTGCCTCGGATAAATCGCTCAAGATATTCTCGCTAAAATCCCTTAAGTCTAAAGCTATTTTTGATAGTTCGATTATATTATCAAAACCAAAAGAAAGATGATAAATTTTACCCTGCTTAAAAGAATTTTCACCTTGAAGGATTTAAGGAACAAAATTCTTTTTACGGGTTTGATAATTTTAATATATAGATTTCTGTCCCACGTACCACTACCAGGAGTAGACACTACGGGTCTTCAGAGCTTCTTTGAAAATAATCAAGTTCTGGGAATGCTAGACCTTTTCTCAGGCGGATCAATAAGCCGTTTTTCTCTTGTAATGCTTGGTGTGGGACCTTACATCACCTCCTCAATAGTGTTTCAACTTCTTACTATGGCAATTCCTTCTTTAGAAGCCCTGCAAAAAGAGGGGGAATATGGCAGGGAAAAAATCAATCAATATACGAGATATTTGTCGGTCCCTCTTGCCGTCGTCGAGGCTTACGGGCTAATAAGAGTCCTCCAGTCTCAAAACGTTTTGTCAGCTCTTACATCAGCCGATTTGGCCTTGGTTATTGTCAGCGCAGCCGCAGGAAGCGTTTTTCTGATGTGGCTTGGTGAAATACTTTCAGAAAAAGGCATTGGTAATGGAATTTCGTTGATAATCTCAGTTGGAATAATAGCCGGACTTCCTAATCAGATTGCTGCAACAGCTCAAATTATCGAAAACCAATATTTAATCGCCGCAGAAATTGTACTGGCATTTGTGGCAATGATAGCCTTTATAGTATTCGTAAATGAGGCCGAGAGAAGAGTGCCAGTAAGTTATGCCAGAAGAATAAGAGCTGGCCGATCACTTGGAAAAATTGACTCGTATCTCCCGATAAAGGCAAACGCTGCTGGGGTTATCCCGATTATTTTTGCAACCAGTTTGCTTGTTGTTCCAAACGTAGTATCACAAATGCTCCAAACAGCAAAAAGCGAAACGCTCCAAAACATAGGAAGCCAAGTGACGAGAATATTTTCTGACAATCTCTTTTATGGAATAACATTCTTTGTGCTGGTATTCGCGTTTACTTTTTTTTATACGTCGGTTATTTTTCAGCCCAAACAAATGGCTGAAAATCTCCAAAAACAGGGGGGGTTTATACCCGGAGTCAGGCCCGGGGGTCAAACTGCAACATATTTATCAAATATTATCTACAAGGTAACATTTCCTGGTGCTCTGTTTTTAGCAATAGTAGCTCTTTTCCCTATTCTTTTGACACAGACAACAGGTATACGAACTCTGACAATCGGTGGAACAGGAATTTTAATTATTGTATCGGTGACACTGGAGCTCGTAAGAACCCTCAAAGCCCAACTCGCTATGAGGAGCTATGATGATTTATTATGATTACGGTTAAAAGTAAAGAAGAAATTTCCAAAATCAGTAAGTCCGCGAAAATTGCGTCTTTCGCTCTCAAAGAGGTAATCAAGAACATTAAACCCGGAATAACTTCACTGGATCTTGATAAAATTGCTCAAAGAATTATTGAGTCCCGAGGTGGAAAGCCTTCGTTTTTGGGGTTTAAGGGGTTTCCCGCATCTATTTGTGTTTCGTTGAATGACGCGTTAGTCCATGGACTGCCGGATAACAGAAAAATTGGGTTAGGGGATATGGTAAAAATTGATGTTGGCGTGGAGTTTGATGGATATCATTCCGATACTGCAAAGACCGTTTTTCTGGGTAGACCGAATAAGGATCAATTAAGGTTAATGAATGGTGTTAAGACAGCATTAGCTGAGATCGCAAGATTTATAAAACCTGGTGTGAAGGTAGGCGAGATAGAAGCAATAACAGGAAGGGTACTCAAAAAAAATAGGCTGTCTCCCGTAATGACTCTTTCGGGGCACGGGATAGGCAAAAATCTCCACGAAGAGCCGTCAATTAAATCAGATGGGAACGCCCGTGACGGTGAAGTATTGCATGAAGGGATGGTTTTGGCTGTCGAACCGATGGCTACACTTGGAAACGGCAAGGTCAAAGTTTCTACCGATGGTTGGTCGATAAAATCTGACGATGGATCGCTTGCGGCTCATTTTGAGCATACTATAGCAGTTACAAAAAACGGTTCAAAAATATTGACATAAAAGAAGAAAAATGATAAAATATTTTTGTAAAGATTTTGTTAAGGGTGAATGCCAGATAAAGATATTATAGAGTTCGAGGGTGAAGTAATTGAGGCATTACCTAATGCCCTTTTTAAAATTGCCTTAGATTCAGGACAGGAAATTATGGGTCATTTGAGCGGTAAAATGCGAATGCATTATATAAAACTTGTGGGGGGCGATAGGGTTCTTGTTGAAATGACTCCTTATGATTTAACAAAAGGTAGGATAAAGAGAAGGATTGATAAGAGATGAAAGTTAGACCCTCGGTTAAAAAAATCTGTAACAAGTGTAAAATTGTCAGGCGGAGAGGAAAGAAATCTTCGACCAAGGTTATAGTGTCTTGCGAAAATCCTCGCCACAAGCAGAGACAAGGTTAATTATGATTAGAATAGCAGGAGTAAATTTACCGGAAAATAAAAGAGCTGTAATAGCTCTGACTTATATTGAGGGAATTGGTTTATCCACTTCGAAAAAGATACTTTCCTCATTAACACTAGACGAGTCCGAAAATCTCTCTAAGGTTTCAGAGGGACAAATTGAGCAAATCAGAAGCATTATAGAAAAAGATTATATTGTAGAGGGGGACTTGAGAGTTGGAGTTACAAATAACGTAAAGCGACTCAAAAACATTGGAACATATCGGGGCTTAAGACATATCAAGAATTTGCCTGTTCACGGTCAAAGAACAAAAACAAACGCAAGAACCAAGCGGGGGAAAAAAATAACTGTGGGTTCGGGTAGAAAGAAAGCAGCAGAAAAGACATAATATGCCAAGAAAAACATCAAAGAAAAAAATCAGAAACGTTCCTCACGCCAAAGTTTATATTAGCTCGTCTTTTAATAACTCAATAATGAGCGCAACTGACCAACAAGGAAATGTATTTGCGTGGTCTTCAACAGGAACGGCAGGCTTCAAAGGAACAAAAAAATCTACTCCTTTTGCAGCGACGCAAACTGCTAAGATATTGATCGATAAGATGCATGAATCAGGAGTGAGTGAGATAGAAGTTTATGTTTCAGGAATTTCAACAGGAAGAGATTCTGCCCTACGAGCTATTGCAGGAGGCGGATTTAAAATTACAAAAATTAAAGATCAGACGCCCATTCCACACAATGGTTGCAGAGCGAAGAAACCCAGGAGAGTATAACATGCAAAAACTCGATAAATGTAGAATTTGTAGACGTGTTGGAGAAAAACTTTTTTTAAAGGGCGAAAAATGTAATCTTCCAACTTGCCCCGTAACCAAAAGGCCATATGCTCCCGGACAGGCTGGGAATAAAAGAAGGATGAGGAAGGGGTCTGATTATTCCAAACAATTGCTCGAAAAACAAAAAGCTCGTGCAATTTACGGTGTAACAGAAAAACAAATGGCAAACTATTTTGAATTAGCAAGGAAAACACGCCATTCAACAGGTTTAGAATTGTCTAAATTGCTAGAGAACAGGCTTGATAGTGTTGTATATAAAGCAGGATGGGCATCCAGCCGCAGAGAAGCACGACAGATGGTGGCACATGGAAATATCGCCGTAAATGGCAAAATATCTAAGTCTCCTTCATTGCAAACCAAGACTGCAGATAAAGTAACACTGAAAGGCAGTAAGAAATTAGAGATTAAGAAAGATATTCCAGAATTTATCAAGTTTTCCAAAGATCAAAGAGAGCTTGAAATAATCACGAGTATAAATGTTGAGGACATTCTGTCTATTTTAGACATACAACTAATAATTGAATTTTATTCAAGATAATAGGGAGAGATCATGGATTATATTTTACCCGATCTGAATCTGCTCAAGATTAAATCAACATTGAGCGATGAAGGCAACACCGGGGTGTTTGTAGTGGAGCCCTTGCTTCCGGGATACGGCGTAACAATCGGAAACAGTTTGAGGAGAGTATTACTTTCTTCACTTGAGGGATACGCAATAAAAAGCGTTAAGATTGACGGTATAGATCATGAATATTCTACCGTCAAGGGCATGAAAGAAGATGTCGTGGATTTAATTTTAAACCTCAAAATGGCTAGATTCCGGCTAAATGGAGTTGGCAGCGCCAAACTTGAATTATCAGTCAAAGGGCCTAAAGAAGTCACTCTTGATGACTTTAAGAAATCTTCAGACGTAGATATCGTATCCGTAAATCATCATCTCGCAACACTTGAAAAAGGTGGAAAACTCGAGTTGATTATTGAAATAGATAAAGGCAGAGGCTATATCCCTGTAGAGAAAAGAATTGAAGAAAAACTGCCAATAGGAACAATTATGGTTGACAGTATATATACTCCTGTTAAAAAGGTGCGTTTTGATGTTGAAAATGCTCGCGTAGGCGGAATGACCAATTATAATAAACTGATAATCGAAATAACCACTGATGGTTCGTTGTCGCCTCAAGAATCACTAGATGTAGCATGTAAGATTGTTAATGAGCATTTGAGCATAATTTCAACTGCCATGGAAGATCTTAATGTATCATTGAAGAGAGTAAAAAAAGAAAAATCAACAAAAACCAAAACAAAAAAAGTAGCGAAGACTAAGAAGAAATCATAATAACAATGAAGAAGATAAAACTATCCAGAAAGTCACAACAAAAAAAACGTCTAGTAAAAAACTTACTGTCGTCATTGATATTGTTTGAACAGATCAAGACCACATCAGCTAAAGCAAAAGCCTTGAAACAAGACGGGCAAAGGCTTATCAGCAAGATTAAGTCAGAGAAGAATGAGGTTAATCTCAAAAGATATCTTTCTGGTGAACTATATGGCGGGGCTCGCGAAAAAGCATATGACAATAGAGATTTGTTGACCAGCATAGAGATCTATAAACTGTCTAAACGTTTAGGGGACGGAGCAAACATCGTAATTGTTAAACTTTCTAAATCGCAATTATCACCCGCAGAAGTAAAAGAAAAAGCTTCGGAAAAAAGTAAAAAATGATTAAAAAGACAATTGATGTAAAAGATATGGCATTTGGTAGAGCAGCCTCTGAAGTTGCAAAATTGATTATTGGCAAACACATGAGTGATTATGCACCGAACAAATTGCCTGATATTCAAGTTATGGTTGAAAACATAGACCAGCTTCGATTTACCGGGAGAAAAATGATTAATAAGAAATATTTTAAACATAGTGGATACATTGGAAACTTAAAACAAAAGACGCTTGAGGCAGAATACGAAACGAACCCTGGAAGGTTATTTAAAAATTGTGTTAAAAGTATGCTTCCCAAAAATAAGCTGGCCGACAAAATGATAAGAAAACTAATTATCAAATAATATGGTAAAAAAATCTGAATATCAATTTGGGACGGGAAGAAGAAAGAGTGCAAAAGCTCAAGTCAGAGTTTTTAAAGGCTCCGGAAAGCTTATTGATACAAAAAAACCTACCTACGAGCTTACAAAAAAAGAACTATCATATATCATGGAACCCTTAAAATTATTGGGACTTGAAAGACAGTATGATGTTTCCTATATCGTTACGGGGGGCGGGATCAGCTCTCAGCTAGATGCGATCAAACTGGGCCTCTCGCGGGCTGTTTCAAAGACATCGGAAGAAGCTTCTAAGACTTTAAAAAAGGAAAATTTTTTATCTCGCGACCCCAGAGAGAAAGAACGCAAAAAACCAGGCCTTAAGCGAGCCAGAAAAGCCCCGCAATGGGCCAAAAGATAAATGCAAAAAAGCATTAGGCGGGAAAAACTTATTGAATATATTAAGCACTCAGTCGACATATATTTGAGTCAAAATGTTGAGAAACTGGGGCTTGTTCATATTATAGATGTAAATTTGAGCGAAGATGGCAAAACAGCCTTTATCTATATTTCGTGCCCTACGCACCAAAATGAGAAAAAACTAGAAAATAGCATAATCAAAGACAGACGCGCAATCTCTGAGATATTCAAAAAAACATTCAGCAGCAAATATATTCCAAGGACAAAAATTATTTGCGTGAAAGAAATCGATGTTAAATTTTAGTCTATTCTCACTAATTTTAATTTCAACTGGACTATTGTCTGTCATAATATTTAATACAAACCCCGTTCAGTCGGGTAATCTAATTATCGCAACTTTTTTCATCAGCTTATTAACCCTTCTATTCGCGGTCACTTCATTGGTTTACATTCTTGCTAAAAGAACTAAATCAAAAAAATTAAACAATTCTCTTATAATGCGTAGATCGTTATTCTTTTCATGCATGGTTGTTGGGCTCACAGCCTTTTCAGCATTGAATGTTTTAAATTTTGTCTCAGCAATAACGTTCATCATAGCAATAATATTGCTGGAGTTCTTTTTCTCAAGTAAAAAAGTTGAGCAGAATAGAAAATGAAAAAAATTTATATTGTAATATTGTTAATATTGGTCTTGGCCTCTACGATATATTTTATAATATTTTCAAACACGAAATCAGGTAGCATTCTTGGATCATCTGTGAATAACTTCTATTTAGACAAAACGGTTAAGATTTACAAGAATCCTATTAAAGACCCAACAGCCGGAGATCCCAAGATTTATGCTGACTCTGTAGTTTTGATAGATGCAAAAACAAAATATCCGCTATATGAGAGAAACCCCGAAAAACCCGTCCCAATCGCAAGTATTACTAAAATCATGACTGCTATTATAGTTCTAGATAAATTTGACTTAAGTGAAGTGGTGGAAGTTAAAAAAGACCAAACGGAAGTAATCGGATCAAGGGTATTTCTTAAGGAGGGAGAAAAAATTACAGTCGAAAGTTTGATGTATTGTCTATTGATGAATTCCGGAAATGATGCGGCAAAAACACTCGCAACCTACAAAACATCCCAAGGGGAGTTCGTGAAGCTGATGAATGAAAAAGCTAAAGAGCTTGGACTAAAGAATACAACATTTAAGGATCCAGCCGGGCTTGATGATGGTGGACTGTCCTCGGCCCGAGATATAGCGATACTATTTTCATATGGTTTGAGCAGGGATGATTTTACAAAGATGGTTTCCGCCTCGGAAAAAACAGTCAGCTCTATAGACGGGAGCGAAGTTCATGAACTAAAAAATTCTAACAGGTTGACAACAGGAGAAATTCCCATGGATGGGATTATAGGCGGTAAGACTGGTTTCACACCTGACGCTGGCCACACCCTTGTCAGCGCCGCAGAAAAAGACAATAACAGGATTGTTGGCGTAGTTCTTAATACTCTAAACTCAACCGTATCGGCAAGTGCAGAGGAAATGAAAAAGCTCCTAGACTGGGGTTTCCAATCTTATACCTTTAGCCTACCCTAGTTTTGAACAGATGATTTAAATATTAAGACTAGTCTATTGACGATCGTGAATTTTGTGTTACTTTCTAAGTATGCAATTATCACCACTGCACCAATTACTCATATTTATAGAAGACAAAAAAGAAACGACCCTTGGGGATCTAAAATTTTTACCCCCTCCGGTCTTGCGTGGAATTTTGGGAAAAATGGAAGCTATGAAGCTCATTGAAAAAACAAATGATAAAATCAAAATATCAACAGGGGGACAAAATTTATTAAATACTGTCCTAGACCATCTGCACGAAAAAACTATTCATTGGGACGGAAAATGGAGATTTATATCTTTTTCAATCCCCGAACCAAAGAGATCCCTCAGGGACAAGCTAAGAAGATTCTTAGAAATACGGGGGGCCAGGATGATTTTTAATGGTTTGTGGATATCTCCCCTTGATATAAATAATGAATTATCGATCTTCTCGAGAGAGTCAGGTATGTATAAAAACATCATAATTATTCAATCAAATGAGATTTCTACTGGTATAACGAAAGAGGAACTCCAAATGCTTTGGGATTTCGATTCCGCCAAACAGAATATTTATCAATTCATAGTTAAAGCTAATATCTTCTTGAAAAACAAGAATGTGAACTCATTCGAGGTAAAAAAAATGATTTTTGAATATGCTCATATTTTAAAGTCACAACCAAAACTTCCGATCGAATTATTCCCAAGCGACTGGCCTCAATTTAGAGCTGGAATTTTATATAAAAAAATTAAAAGATTACTTAACCAAAAAGCTTAACCAATGCTTTGGTTGCAGCGTCTTGTTCGGCCGAATTTTTAGAGCTTCCATCGCCCTCAGATATTAAATCCTCTCCCACATAAACTCCGCTCGTAAAATTTTTGTTGTGATCCGGTCCCTCTTCCTTGATAACTTTATAGTGCGGCGTAAGCTTATGAATCTCCTGAACTTTTTCTTGAAGTTCACTCTTTGAGTCTATGTAAAGTTTTTCCTTTAAGACAGTATCGACATTTTTGGCAATATTATCGATGATAAATTGTTTTGCTATCGCGTATCCCTGGTCCAGATAAATAGCACCGATCAAAGCCTCCAACGTATTAGCCAATATTAAACTTCTTGCCTTTTGGGAAGATTTCTTTTCACCAATTGAAAGAAGTAAGTAATCGTATAAACCGAGAGAATCAGCAATATCCGAAAGATTTTTTCCCCTTACAAGTGCGCTTCGTATTGCTGTAAGTTCACCTTCGTTTTTTTTGTACTTTTCATATAAGAATTCTGTGATTATCAACTCCAATACGGCATCTCCAAGAAATTCCAACCTTTCATTGCTTTCTTTGGCAACATTATTTTCATTGAGAAAAGATCGATGAACGAAAGCCCTGACCAAGAGATCCTGCTTTTCGAACTTAATCTTAATTTGCTTCTCGAGTTCTCTTAGCTTAGATATCGTTTTTTTATCCATTTTCTTTCTCCTCTTCTTGGTATTTATCAGAACCTCTATATACGGAACCAAGTACTCCATTTACAAATTTAGAAGAAGTTTCTGATCCGAACGATTTCGCTAATTCAATAGCCTCGTTTATTACAACCTTTGGCGGTGTGTCGAACTCGTAAAGCTCACAAATTGCCATTCTTAAGATATTTCTGTCAATAATTGCCACTTGCTCAATTGGCCAGTCTGGAGCATATTTTTCTATATCCTTATCTAAATCCGATTGTTTGTCGTGTGTTTTTTGAGCAAGATCTTTGCCAAATTCTGTGTTTTCTGGATTTTCCTCTATATTGTTAATATGCCTCTCGAATAAAATCGAAATTTTTTCGTCATGCCTGAAGTCCGACTCATAAAGCGATTGAAGCGCTATTACTCGCGCATAGTGTCTATTCATTATCTTTATCTTCCTTGAGTTGCTCATCGACTTTTTTCTTTTTGATTATATCTGATTTTATATCAATAACCTTTTTTCCTTTATAAAAACCGCAATTAAAGCAGACCCTGTGCGGAATGGTTTTGTGTTTACAGTTTGTACAGACCACAAGTGTTTTTTCGCAAAGCGCATCCTTGCTTTGTCTGTTTCCTGACCTTGTCGATGTCATTCTTTTCTTCGGCTCTGCCATTTTTATCCTTTCGCTTCTGTTAAGCTCTGAGCTTCACAGAATATCCCTTTCATAGGATGTCATTATTTTATATTACGAAATTTACTATTTTATTTTTTACAAATATTGTTTTTTTAACTGTTTTTTTACCAAGTAATTCAGTTACATTTGGAATTTCACTTGCTAGCCTGATCACTGATTTATCGTCTCCAGACGATTGTAAAATCCCTTTCTTCTTACCATTTATTTGAATCACGTATAGTGTAGTTTTTTCAGCAACTTTAATGTCCGGCCATTTTTGTGCAAAGACTGATTTACTCGTTAATTTCATAAACAGAAATTCGCAAAGATGCGGAGCAAATGGAGCCAGTATTGTCAAAAATAACTTCCACTGCGCTTTGCTCATCTTGGAAAGACTTGTTTCGTTAGCAAACTTCATAAAGCCAGATACCGCAGTATTAAACATATTTTTTTCAATTTTGTCACTTATTAAATATGTCAAACTTCCAAGATCAGCATCCGAATCTGTTTGTGTCGGGTTAAAATTTGCCACTACTTTCTCTAAAAATTTTCTCGTTCCTATAATTCCATTTGTATTCCATACAGCGCTTTGATCAAACGGACCGATAAAAAGTTCATACATTCTCAATGCATCGGCACCGTATTTTTCCACTAAATCATCGGGATTTATCACATTTCCCCGAGATTTAGACATTTTTTGGTTATCCGGTCCCAAGATAAGACCAACGTTCTTAAGTTTTTTGAAAGGCTCTCTATCCTTAACTAAACCAATATCGTGCAGGAACTTATGCCAAAACCTTGCATACAATAGGTGAAGAACAGCATGTTCAGCACCGCCAATATAAAAATCGACCGGCAAATAATATTTTTCAGATTCATGTGAAATTAACTTGTCAGTATTTGTCGAATCAGCAAATCTTAAATAATACCAGCAGGAGCCAGCCCAGTTCGGCATTGTATCCGTTTCTCTTTTGGCCGGTCCACTGCAGTTTGGACATTTTGTATTAACCCAATCTTCGATTTTTGCCAAGGGAGATTCTCCATCTCCGGTCGACTCGTAACTTTCAACAAAGGGTAGTTCAAGCGGAAGATCACGCTTAGCGAGAGGAACAATTCCACATTTTTCACAATGGACAACTGGGATTGGTTCTCCCCAATAACGTTGTCTGGAAAAAACCCAATCTCGTAATTTATATTGCACGGATCTCTTCCCTAGCTTCTTTTCTTCCAGCCATGCGCCAATTTTTCCCCTCGCTTCACTTGACATTAACCCGCTGAACTGATCGGAATTTACAAGAACTCCATCACCGCTGAAACACAACTCGAGTTTTTCGATTTCATCCCAGTTCTTACCGTCTTTTGGCTTGATTGAAACCTTGAGCGGTAAGTCATATTTTTTTGCCATATCAAAATCTCTTTGATCGTGAGCATCTGCAAACACCGACCCCGTACCATACGAGGGCAAAACAAAGTCAGATATCCATACTGGCATTTTGTCTCTGGTCGCTGGATTTATAGCATAAGAGCCCGTAAATACACCATCTTTATTTTTAGCATTCTCTATCCTTTCAAGCTCAGATTTTTTACTTGAATTGTCTACATACTCTTGGACTTCTTGCTTGTGGTCTTCGTCGGTCAATTTATCTACCAGGTTGTTTTCGGGAGCTAGAATCAAAAAAGTTCCCGAAAAGATAGTATCTATTCTCGTGGTGTAAACTTGAATAACTTCTTTAGAATTTACAACTTTGAAATTAACAATTACTCCTTCGCTCCGACCTATCCAATTCCGTTGCATTTCCTTTATCGGTTCGGGCCAGTCTAATTCTTCCAAATCTTCAAGCAATCGCTCGGTATATTTAGTAATTCTAAGAATCCACTGCTTGAGCTTCTTTCTTGTGACATTACTGTGGCAGCGCTCACATTGACCATTTGACACTTCCTCGTTTGCAAGCCCGGTTTTGCACGATGGGCAAAAATTAATTGGAATTTCATCTTGATATGCCAGACCTTTTACCAACAACTGTAAAAATATCCACTGTGTCCACTTGTAGTACTCGGGATCGGCTGTATTTATCTCTCGCGACCAATCGTACGAATAACCAAGCGACTCTAATTGATTTTTAAATTTATCTATATTTGTCTTCACAACTTCATTTGGGTTCTTGTTGATTTTTATCGCATAATTTTCAGCCGGCAACCCAAAAGCATCCCATCCCATCGGATGTAGAACATTATAGCCCTTTAGTCTCATATAGTGAGCGATGACGTCTGATGCGCTATATCCCTTTACGTGACCAACGTGTAACCCCTCTCCAGATGGATATGGAAACATATCCAAAATATAGTATTTTGCTTTTTTAGAATCTATTACAGTTTCAAAAGTTTTATTTTCTTTCCAAAACTTTTGAATTTCAGTCTCTATCTTTTGGTGGTTATATTTCATAAATATATATTATCGTCCTTCGACTTCGTTCAGAACGTTCGCCTCAGGTTTTATGGCTTATAACCATGAGTGAGCGTTGCAAGTCGAATGGTGGACCCGACTGGATTTGAACCAGCGACCTCCTGCATGCCATGCAGATGCTCTACCGCTGAGCTACGAGCCCAAATTTTCTTATTACTTTTTCGGTTATTATCTTTTCTATGTAATCTTTTCTTTTTAGTTTCTTCAGCCAATTTTCGACCTTTCTGGCTTTGGTAATATTTTCAAACTCTTGATTAAAGACCAGCTTTAATGGTAGCAAAATTTTCGTGGACTTGCTGTAGCCTTTACTGTGATCACAGATACGCTGCCTGAGGTTATCGGCTGATCCTATGTAATACTTTCCGTTTTTCAAACTTTTAAGATATAAACAAATGTCATATACCTCCTGAGTCCCGACGAAGCGATCGCTTGTCGGGACCCCGACTGTATTCACGTCGGGGCTACAAGCCCATTAACCAGTAACAAATTTTATCATAACTACTCCTGTATTTCAATGATTTTTTAAATCAGAGGATCATCAAAATATTCAGGTTTTTCAAATCCCGATAATTTTAGACATGTTGCTGCAACATTGCTTAATCTGCCGCCTTTTTTAAGTTTAATTGACTTGTCATTATTAATTACTATAAATGGCACAGGATTGTTCGTATGTTCAGTGTCGATTCCTCCATAAATGGGATTTACCATCTGCTCTACATTGCCATGATCGGCCGTTATAACTAATGTGGTTTGAGTATCCAAGCAAGTTTGCACAAGTTCCTTAAGTAGCTTATCGATTGTCATCACTGCGATTAGGGCGGCTTTAAAATCTCCGGTATGTCCAACCATGTCACCGTTAGCAAAGTTGCAGATATAGAAATGATAATCAGAATTTTTAATATGAGAAACTAAAGCATTTTTTACTCCTTCAGCAGACATCTGCGGTTTTTGGGCGTAAGAAGCCACGGCTGGGGAGGGGATTAACAATCTATCCTCAAACCTATAGGGTGTTTCTCTGTTTCCATTAATGAAAAAAGTAACATGAGCGAATTTCTCTGTTTCGGCAATGTGGAATTGTTTAAGATTGTTGATTGCGTAAAACCCCCCAATTGTATTATCGATTTGCTTTGATTCAAAAGCCGGCTTAAAAGAGATATTTAGTTCTTTTTCTATTCCGTAAGGAATAAACGTAATCAGATTCAATTTAATAATTTTTTTTCTTTTAAAGCGGCTGAAATTCCGACTCATCAACGCTTGGGTAATTTGTCTAGTGCGATCAGATCTAAAGTTGAAAAATATTACTGTGTCGTTGTCTTGAAGGCGCGCCGATTCATTGATTATTATTGGTGAGATGTATTCGTCCGTTTCTCCTTCTCGATATGCTTGCGACATCGCGCCAAGAGCATTTGGTGATTTTCTACCCACTCCTAAGATCAGAGCATCGTAGGCACTAAGTGTTCTAAGCCAATTTCCCTTTCTGTCAAGCATTATCCTACCCATTATCGTGGCGATTTTGCCGCAAGAATACTGCTTGCAAACTCTTTCAATTCTATTTATCAAATCAAGTGCATGGTAGGGGGCATTATCCCTTCCGTCAGTAAATAAATGCAGGAAGACCTTTGGATGTTTCAATCCGCAGCTCAATTTGATTAGTGCAAGCAGGTGATTAATATTAGCATGTATACTTGCATCTGACAGAATACCCATCAAGTGCAGATTTTTTCCTTGTTTTTTAGACCCCTGAATGGCATTGATTAAAACTTTATTTTTAAAAAACTCCCCAGTTTTTAGCGAATTATTAATAACCGATACATTTTGTTCGACGACATCACCAGCACCCAAATTCAAGTGGCCAACCTCCGAATTGCCGACTTCATCTCCGGGCAATCCGACAAACGTGCCAGACGCCTCGATAGTAGTATTCGGATAAGTTCGAAGCAATTTATAAAAATTCGCGGGTTTAGCAGTAGAGATTGCGTTTCCTCCCCAGCTTGCAGCAACACCCCAGCCGTCTAAAATAACGAGGGCTAATTTTTTCATTTAATTCATCATCGATTTTAAATTTATTCCAGTCATTTCCGCTGGTTTATTGATATTAAGCGAGT
>Ga0180007_10001267_pt1 | contig 35763 bp, 39 predicted proteins | sample MM_PC_MetaG_FD_121122 | JGI IMG/M metagenome (GOLD analysis project Ga0180007, IMG submission 121122) | Groundwater microbial communities from the Aspo Hard Rock Laboratory (HRL) deep subsurface site, Sweden - MM_PC_MetaG | ecosystem: Environmental > Aquatic > Deep subsurface > Groundwater... | reverse complement strand
TTTTATATGTTTTTCGCAGAAATCAATTTTTATATGAATGTAATTATGATGATTTAGATAAGACTGAAATTTTTAGAGCGACATCTATTATTGTTAAGGTTATTTTATTATGTGCTTTTTTGCTTTTTCCTAGATACATTTTTGAACAACTGATTCTATCTTTTAATTATTTTCAACAAATTGTAGTATTACAATCAGGATTTATTAATTTTGTTTTTTCTGATTATCTAGATGATATATTATTATCAATTGTCTCCTACTCGATGTACTTATGGATTGCAAGAATGTTTGACTATTTTCACGAAAAGTCTGTTTATAAAAATATTCTTTCAAGAAAAATAAATAATCAAGTTTTACTTTATGTTATGCTAATGGTTTCTATTTTGCTAATGACATTTGTAAAAACTGATTTATGGCTAGCACTTATTATTTGCGAATCAAAAACTCTAATGATAATGACTTGTATAGCTTATTTAATTACGATTACATTTAATTTTTGTTGTAAAAATGAATCGAAAATTAGAACAATATTACACGGAGTTCATTTGTTTATCTTTTTTTCAACCATTATCTTGTCGCATATTTATCCTGAAATTACTAATTGTATTTACGGTGTAATTTTTCTTTTTGGAGTAGTCTATGTAATTCACAAAACTATTTTACTAAAAAAAGCCAATGCAGTTATTGAAGATTATCGGTTTTATAAAAACTCATTATTTATACTTGTTTCATGTATGGCATTATTTTTCCGCTACTTTTTTGACGCAGAACAATTTGTAATATGGTATTCCTCTTGTTTTGCCATCCTGTTTTTTATTGTTCATTTTGGATTTGAGTACATTTTATATAAAAAGCAAAATCAAGATACCTTAAATATTCATTCCTAATTTTTTTAATACCAATTTTAAGTAGTCTGACATTTATTAGACTACTTTTTTTGCGTTATAGTAAAACATTAAATAATAAAACCACTTGTATCATAGCGGTAACATTGATACAATAATTTTGTGTTTTGCGCCATAAAGCACCGAATTATAAAATAAAAAAATATATTTGGCAAAAAAACGCAAAAATTTGTGTCTTATTTAGTGAAAAGTGCTTGTAAGGCTTTAAGGGGGATGTTTGTGAGAATACCGGCAAGTATTATCGAAGAATTAAAATTAGGAAAAGAAGAAGCGTTTAATGAAGTATATTACAAGTATCACAAATTAATTTTTTATATCATTTATACTATGGTAAATAGTCGAACTACTACTGAAGATTTATTGCAAGAATCATTCATTAAGATGTTCGAAAAGGTTCACCAGTTGAATAACCCATCTACATTTCACTATTGGTTCATTCAACTTGCAAAAAACATAACGAAAAATTATTTAAGAAAAGAATCGAAACATTTAAATCAAAGTAATATAGAACTTGAAACAATCGAGGACGAGTCAACAAATTTAAATGTTCCAATCTTCGAATTCAATGGGTATTTAAATAATTTTGAGAATTATGTTGTTACACTACATTTTGTCTTTAATTATTCTTTTAAACAAATTTCAGAAGAAACAGGACAAAGCATGAGTATAGTTACTAAAGCATTCTATGTAGCAAAAAAGAAAATTAAAAAATATTATGAAGGAACGAAGTGAAAATTATGAAAAAACTACAAAGAAGATATACTAAGGATTTTAATACAAACTTTCCTACACCATTTACATTATTAGAAATCAAGGAAAAGATTTCTTTTTCAACAGATGATGACAGTAATAATTCTAACCGTAGACTATCTTTTGTTTTTTTAAATATGATTTTCCTAGGGATTGCTTCTTTAGTTACTCTATCGAATGCGGCCTTTTTGTTAGTTTCAAATCTTGGTGGATTAGCAAACGATCTTAACTATAGCAATTTTATTACAAGCATCACAACCTTTTTCATCATTGGATTTTTGTTATTTGTGTTCTTTATTTATCAACTTGTTATGTATATCAAAATGAAAAGAAATAAAATTTAATTAAATCGAAGGTGAAACAAAAATATAATTAAATAAAAATGTAAATTACATTCTTATTTTACAAAATCTTTAAGGAGGATTTCATGAAAAAATTATTTATCTTAATTCTTAGCGTTATCTGTGTCACTCTTTTTGCATCAGGAAGTTTTGTAAGCGCTGATTCAATTGAAAAACAATCTATTGCAAATTTTGGGGAAGAGTATTTAATCAAGTCAACAGAGAGTATGGACAATCATAAAGTTATGATGAAGCTGTTGATTGAAGAAGCAAAAAGCCAAAATAGCAAAGAGAAATTACCAAACGAATATTCAGGTTCTTTTATTAATGAGGATGGAAATTTAGTAATTTCTTTTAGTTCACAAGAAGCTTCACATAATTTTAAATTGAAATTAGATGAAAAAATTAAAGAATCAAAGACAAAAGACGCAGATTCAACAACTGTCTCTTCTGAAATAATTTATATGGTTCAAGATTATTCTTATTCAGAGCTTGACATGATATCTGATGAGTTATCTGATCAATATTTTATTTTAAATATAATTAGTGTCGGCATTAAACAAGCGACAAATAAAGTTGAAATAACTGTTTATGCCAATACCGATATTGAAGCAATCATTGATTTTTTAAATGAGAGTATTGATAATTTCACGCAAGATTCAATAGAATTTATTGTTGATTTGGAAGTAGAGTATACTACAGCTTATTATGCTTACAGTGGCGGAGGAATCTATTATAAACTTGGATTATTTAATCTATTTAAGAGTTACGGTACGGTTGGATTTAATGCTGTAGATTTAAGTACAGGGAAATTAGGAGTTGTTACTAATTCTCATGTGGCTGCAGAAGGCGAGACAATGTATTACTATAATGGAAAAGCAATGGGTCAAGCATCAAAACGAATTTTTGGTGGGGAAGCTGACGCTGCGTTCATTCCATTTACCAATACATCAACCGTTACGTGGTTAGATACATATGAAGCTATCTATGATGATGGAGATTCTCTTACCTATCTATCAACGATAGGCGTAGATTATTACATTGTAGAAGGCGCACCGACTTATAAAATCGGATATACATCTGATTATACCTCTGGAGTCGTATTATATACTTCGTACTCTGTAACTGTAGATGGTACGGTATATACAAATGTTCTTAAATATTCAAATCAAACTCTTCCTGGAGATAGTGGCGGACCAGTATGGATTTCTTATGGAACAAGAGGCGCAACACATATCTTAATCGCCATTAATTTTGCAGCTCCAAGTGATGGATCTTATGGTGTTGGATGTAGAGTTACTTCAATAATGGCCGCTTTAAATGTATTACCAATTTTGACAACGAATTACTACCTTTATTAAAAGGGTAATGAGGTGAAAATGATGAAAAATTCTAAACTATTAGTTTTCTTATTACTTATTGTTTCCTATTTCTTTTTAGGAGGAATGGTTTCAGAAAATACATCAGCATTTGAATTAAATGTAGGGACAGTTCCCGATGTAGTTGCTTTAAATACTGATTTTACATTAAATGCTGAAATTAAAAATGTTTCATACAATTTTCAAAAAATAGAATACGGATATAATATCATTTCTGTTTATGTTGATGGAGAGAATCCAGCTGAAGTTGTTACATTCTCTATTGGACACAGTGGATACTTGTTACCATCAGATTCTCTTTCTGTTGAAAAAACGTTACAATTTTCAACCATCGGGATTCATGAAGTCAAATTAATCTCTTCCTTCTATGTTGGGGATGAACTGATTACTTACGAACAAATGTATTTTATTCAAGTTGTGTAATAGTAGATTATAACGAATAAGGGTTTAAATACCATATTACAACGATGCAAGGATATAGATCACAACAAAAAGAACAATAAAAAAACAGGGCGGAATTATACAGGATAACGTTATTGTTTTTAGGAGGTACTTTATGCCAGAGTTAGCAAATAACCGCTTCATTCCTAAGTTTATTTTAAATAACTTTTCGATTGAAAGAAAAAGCGGCACAAGTCAAGAAAATTTAATTTGGAAGTACAACATTGAAGACAATGATTGTAATTTGATCTCTTCATCGAAAGCATACGGACAAAACAGTTTAGGATGGAACGAAAACGATAAAGAAACTTCTTTTTTGGCGAATAGTTTAAATCAGAGTCTAGAACAGGAATTCCTCCCAGTCTATGAACATAAATTCCGAAAAACCGAAGATTCAATTACCCTTAATTGCGACGAATTAAATGAGGTAAGGCGTTTTCTTCTCTCCTTCCTGATCCGGAAACCTGTTGGTAATTTTTCAATTGATGACATCTATTTTTACGAGCAACAATATCTTGGGTTAACCAATCATGAGCGTAAATTTAAAGATGTATCTAAGTATTCTGAAAAAGATAGAATTACCGAAGATATCAAAATAATTATTACAACAAAGTTTGAAAATATTCCAAAGCACCCAAATTGTTCTTATCTTTTATTTCATTACTGGTATTTACTAAATAGTGCCTATCTTGGATTCTGGAAAACAAGCAAAAAAGTTGATTTTGTTTTGCCAGATGTGTATTCAGTAAGTGAAAGAGACAAATTAAAAGCATACGATTTCAGTACTGGAAAAGTTCCTATGTATACAAAAGCTGGATTCCTTTATAAATTAGTTGAAGAAAAAATTTCTTTAGCCAAACGAAACGATGTTATTTTTAATGGTCTTTTCCAATCATACCGAGAAGCAAACATTTTTCATGAAAACTTTTGGATGTTTCCTTTATTGCAAGACTTTATGATTGTTTTGATTCATCCACTATTTAAAAAATTGAATGAAAACTCCATTCTATTTGAAAGAAAAAATCAATTCATCAATCCAAGTAGAGTCCCAATCAAGTATTTTATGCCATACGAAGTAAATGTGAATTCAGATACTTTCGATGATTACTTTGATAAAAAGGATTCCTATACTTATAATATATTTGAACTAGATGATGAAACTGCTATGTATTTAAATGTATTAGCATTAGATCAAGCAGAAGTGTTCTTTGGTTTTAACGACAAAGCTAAAATTTTCAAAAGCGTTCAAGAATACCAAGCCTTTCCTTCATATAAATTGAATAACTATAGCAATCTTTTTAACACTCTTTCTGAAGGAAGATAGATTTTGTTTTAAGCTTTCATGATTTGGTCTGGCAACTTGTTGTAAGACCAAATCCTCCTGACTATTGACTCCCGATTCTTCGGGAGTTTTTTTTCAAAAATAGAAAGTCATCAAAAATCATCATTTTTCTCTCTATTATAGAAAGAAATTATCTTAAGGAATATCTTCTCTTAAAAACCTGATTTTTTTTAATAATATAATTATTAAGGAAAAGCCTCACGATTTTTTCAAATAAAATTGGTTGACAAGTTCTTAAGATGTGAGTATACTTACATACTGAAATGAGGTAATATTCATGGCCGATAAATTAGTAATCGTTGAGTCTCCTTCTAAATCAAAGACAATTGAGCAATATTTAGGAAAAGATTATCAAGTTAAATCATCCAAAGGACACATAAGAGATCTTGCGATTTCTGGAGTTGGTGGGCTAGGAATTGATATTGAAAATGACTTTACACCCGTTTATAAAATTCTTCCAGATAAGAAAAGTCTCGTAAAAGATTTAAATCAAGCGTTAAAAAACGTGAAAGAAGTCTATCTTGCGACAGACCCTGACAGAGAAGGAGAAGCCATTAGTTGGCATCTATTAGATACGCTTGATGTAAAAGATAAAATCGTAAAAAGAGTTATTTTTAATGAAATAACAAGAGATGCGATTCTTCAAGCCTTTAAAGAACCAAAAGCCATTGATTATGATTTGGTTTCAAGCCAAGAGACCAGACGGATTTTAGATCGAATTATTGGATTTAAATTAAGCAAATTATTACAAAGCAAAATTAAATCAAAATCAGCAGGAAGAGTTCAAAGTGCTGCTTTAAAATTAATAGTTGATAAAGAAAAAGAAATTGAACGTTTTGTGATTGAAGAGTACTATGAAATATATGCAGTTTTTGAAGATTTTGAAGCAAAGCTTTCAAAATACAAAGGAAAACTTGCTAAACTTCCAACCATTGAAAAAGCAAATGAAGTTGTGAATTCTTTAGGAGAAGAATACATCGTTTCTTCGGTAGAGACACAAAGAAAAACCATTTTTAGTAAACCGCCCTTTATTACTTCAACTCTTCAACAAGATGCTTCAAATAAGTATGGACTATCTTCTTCGAAAACCATGCAGATAGCTCAAAGACTTTATGAAGGAATTCATATAGGAAATGAAACGACCGGATTAATCACTTATATGAGAACGGATTCTATTCGTTTATCCGAAACATTTACAAATCAAGCAAGTACCTATATTTTAAAAACATATGGTAAAGACTATGTGGGTCACGCTAAAAAATTTAAAACAAAAAATAATGTTCAAGATGCACATGAAGCCATACGTCCTACAAGCGCTTTTAGAACTCCAGAATCAATTAAAGGATTCTTAACAAAAGAAGAGTACAATCTTTATTACATGATTTATGCAAGAGCGATTGCTTCAATCATGAAACCAGCTTTAAACGATCAAACCACCATTTCAATTGAAAACAACGATGCATTATTTCGTATCACGGGATCCATCCAAGTATTTGATGGGTATCTGAAATTATATTCTAAATTTAATACGCCAGATGAAGAAGAAAATTCAAACATTCCTAAAGTGGTAGAAAATCAAATATTACATGCAAATGAAGTTAAAAAAATTCAAAACTTTACAACTCCGCCACCAAGATTTAATGAGGCAAGACTTATTAAAGAAATGGAAGAATTAGGAATTGGTAGACCTTCGACGTATGCACAAACGATTTTAACGATTAAAAACAGAAGATACGTATCTTATACAGAAAAAAAGTTTGTCCCAACAGAACAAGGAACAATGACGATTGAAAAACTTGATGAATTCTTTCATGAGTTTATCAGCGTGAGTTACTCAAAAGAAATGGAAGACGTTTTAGATAAAATAGCAAGTGGCGATGAACTGCAATTAAAAGTTATTCGTGATTTTTATAATTATTTTATCCCTTTGGTTGAAAATGCAAGTAAAGATATGGTGAAAGAACAGCCAAAAGAAACAGGAGAATTATGCCCAAATTGTGGACATAAAATGGTGTTTAGACAAGGAAAATATGGTGATTTTGAAGCGTGTTCCAATTTCCCAAAATGTAAATACATCAAACCTCAACCAGGAAAAGAAAAAGAACAACCTTTGGATACCGGTGTTGTTTGCCCGGAATGTAAAACAGGACACATTGTTTTAAGAACCGCTCGAAAAGGAAAAAACAGAGGCAACCAATTTTATGCATGTAACAATTATCCAAAGTGCAAATTCATTGCTTCATATAAGCCAACGAAAGAATTATGCCCTACTTGCAACAAGGCATTAGTTGAAATGCCAGACTTATCCATTAAATGTATTGATTTTGATGGATGCGGCTATGGAAGACCAAAAATAAAACAAGAATAGAGTTAAGCGATTAAAGATTTAAAATCCGTCTTTCCAGTGAGGAAGACGGATTATTTTTTCTTACAAATTTGAAGAAAGTTCTAAAAGAATATGATATAATACAAGGGAATTATTTGGGAGGTATTGAATGGGATTATTTCAAAAACTCTTTTCATCAAAAGAAAAGAATTTAAAAGCTCAAAAATATAAAATTGGCATGTCAAAAACAAGAAGCGGTTCGCTTTCTTCTTTAAAAGATGTTTTGCTTTCTTCAAAAAAAGTTGACAATGCTTTATTTGATAAATTAGAAGAAATCTTTATAATGGCAGATATTGGAGTAAACACGGTTGTTTCTTTTATTATTTCTTTAAAAGAAGAAGTAAAAAAACTAAAAATCGAAAATCCAATTCAACTTGAAAACGTGATAGTAGATAAAATGTTTGATTTGTACTTAAAAAATGAGATTATTAATACAAACATCAGATACAATCCTTTAGGACTAACAGTGATACTATTTGTTGGAGTGAACGGAACTGGAAAAACAACCTCCATCGGTAAATTAGCTTATAAAATTAAAAATGAAGGCAAAAAAGTAATGATGGCCGCAGGAGATACCTTTCGTGCAGGAGCTATTAATCAATTAAAAATTTGGGGAGAACGAGTTGGTTGTGAAGTTATTTCTAAAGTGGCAGGATCTGATCCTTCAAGTGTTATTTTTGATTCCTTAAAAGAAGCAAAAAAACAAGGAATGGATGTTTTGTTAATTGATACAGCTGGAAGGCTACAAAATAAAGTGAATTTAATGAAAGAACTTGATAAAATAAATCGTACCATTCAAAGAGAACTTCCAAATCAAATTTATGAAACATATTTAGTTATTGATGCGACTACCGGACAAAACGGATTGTCTCAAGCAAAAATCTTTCATGAAGTGTGTAAAGTATCAGGAATTGTTCTAACCAAATTGGATGGAACCGCAAAAGGTGGCATTGTCTTAGCCATCCGTCAAGAACTTGGAATACCAATAAGCTTTGTAGGTTTAGGTGAAAAAATAACAGATATCGATTATTTTGATATTGAAGATTATATTTACGGACTTTTTGCGGATTTTTTTGAATAAGGAGGCATCTATGGAACAAATGGTTGAAGATAAAATTCGGTTACACAAATTATATGACCATTACAATCTTTTGTTAACTGAAAAACAAAGAATGTATTTTGAATACTATTATTTAGATGATTACTCGTTATCTGAAATTGCAACGCTTTTAGACGTGAGCAGAAATGCAGTTCATGAGCAGTTAAAAATAGTGATTAATCATTTGGAACACTATGAAGAAGTTTTACATAATTTTGAAAAAGGACAAATAAGAAAAGAACTTTATACAAAGTTTTATGATTTAACAAAAGAAGAAACCGTTTTAGCTTTAGTAAAAGAATTAGAAAAGGTTGAGTGAACAAAATGGCTTTTGAAAATCTAACAAGTCGCATTCAAATGGCGTTAAGACGAATATCTGGAAAAGCAAAATTAACGGAAACAGATATCGAAGAAATGATGAGAGAGATTCGTCTTTCTTTACTTGAGGCCGATGTGAATTACAAAGTAGTAAAAGAATTTACAGAAGAAGTAAAAGCGATTTCTCTTGGAGAAAAAATCTTAAAAGGATTAAATCCAGGTCAACAAGTCGTCAAAATAGTAAGCGATGAATTAACCAAATTAATGGGTAGCGTTGCAGAAGAGATTCAATTTAAAGAAATGGGAATCACTGTCATTATGATGGTGGGCCTTCAAGGTGCAGGAAAAACAACTACTGCAGGAAAACTTGGAAATCTTTTAAGAAAGAATCATCAATCAAAGCCTTTGCTAGTAGCCGCAGATATTTATAGACCAGCAGCTATTGAACAATTAAAAACAATAGGTAGTCAATTAGATATCCCTGTTTTTGAGCTTGGAGATAAAGTTTCTCCTCAAAAGATTGTTATCGAATCTTTGCAGCATGCAAAAGAAATAGGATATGATTTAGTGATTATTGATACAGCTGGTAGGCTTCATATCAATGAGACATTAATGGATGAACTAAAAGAAATCAAAAAAATAACTAAAGCAGATGAAATCTTATTAACTGTAGATGCGATGACAGGGCAGGATGCGGTCGAAGTTGCATCTTCCTTTCATAAGGCTTTAGGAGTTACAGGTTGCGTTTTAACGAAGTTAGACGGCGATACAAGGGGTGGAGCCGCGTTATCTATTCGCAAAGTCACTGGAATTCCAATTAAATTTGCAGGGACAGGAGAAAAATTATTAGAAATTGAAGTTTTTCATCCTGAAAGAATGGCATCTCGTATTTTAGGAATGGGTGATGTTTTATCTTTAATCGAAAAAGCAACAGAAGAAATTGATGAAACAGAAGCAATGTCCATGATGGAAAAAATGATGAGTGGGAACTTCAATTTCAACGATTTACTAAAACAAATGAAAATGATTAAACGAATGGGAGCTTTTTCGGGTATCTTAAAAATGCTTCCAGGAATGTCAGGACTTGCATCTCAAGACAAAGTAGATGATAAACAACTAGTGTATATAGAAGCTATTATTAAATCCATGACCATTGAAGAACGAAAAAACCCAGAATTAGTTGAACGAAGTTCTTCAAGAAGAAATAGAATTGCAAGTGGTTCTGGAAGAAGCACAACGGAAGTCAATCGCTTAATTTCAATGCTTGAAAAACAACAAAAAATGATGAAACAACTATCAGGCATGAACCCAAATACTGTTGAAAAAATGACGACTGGAGAAGGGCTTTCTTCTTCAAATACAAAAGGAAAAGGCAAAGGAAAAGGTGGCTTTAGAATTTAACCACCTTTTTTCTATAAATGAAAGAAATCTGTTAAGTACCTTGTTACAGCATTTTCTCTTGCAGTAAAAGGCAAAATAATTTTAGTTACTTTTAAAAGATCGGGATGTGCATTTTTAACCGCAACACCAATGCCAGCAAATTGAATCATTTCGATGTCGTTATGTCCATCGCCTATTGCAATGACTCTTTCTTGTGGAAATCCTAAAAACTCACTTACCACTTTTAAACCTTTTCCTTTATTTGATTCAGGGGTGAATATTTCAACAATCGAATCAAATTCGCCCTTTAAATCCCAAATTCTGGATAAGACTTTCCCTTTATAATGTTGGTTCACGTAGGTTTCTATGTGTTTTCCTTGACCTTGTTTTCCAATAATAATAAAGCCGTTTGGATCTTCTTTTAAGGTGTCTTTCAAATGCCCTAAAAAAAGTAGGGAATCTTTTGTGATATGAAGCAAAGGCTCAATTGCTTTTTCTTCTTTAAATAAGTAAATATTATCTTTTACTTCGCTAAAGGCGTTTCGAATGTGTTTTACATTATTTTCGAAGATATCAATGATTGCTTCTTTTTTTACGGTATAATTAACTTCAGGAAAGGTGTTATCGTGAGGATGAGTAATTAGGCCACCATTATAATTAATAATAGGCGTATCCAAACCAAAACGTTCGTAAACAAATCTTGAACTTCTGTAAGGTCTACCTGTTGCAATAACAATTTTGTGCCCAAGATTTTGTAATTTTTTCATAAACAAACAAAGTTCTTCGGATAAGGAATCGAAGTCATAAAGAAGTGTTCCATCCAAGTCCAAAGCAATTAAATAATTTTCCATGAGATCACCTTTTAAATATTATCTCATAAACAACAAAAATACGCAAACGATAAATTATTGATTAATCACCACAAATAAGGTATAATTTGTATGATAGAGGGGTGTACAATATGAGCTTCTTTTTAACTGCATTTCCAATTAATATTCAATTTTTAGAGATTACTCTTCCAGATATTTATACATTTGTTTTAGGACTTTTTACTGGGTTTGTTCTTTTGGCATTGTTTGTTGCGTTCTTCTTAATTACAGGAAGAAGGAAAAAAAGCAAAATTAAATTTTCGAAACAAACACCTCTTGATGATCAAATCATTGAAAGCATGATTGAGGCAAAACAAAAAGAACTAATTTCTACCGTTAAATTAACAGATAACGCGTATTTTAAAGTTGCGTTTGATTTGTCTTTTGATTTAATGAATGAAATTGCCAAATATTATTTTCCGGATTCAAAGTATCCTATGTATGAATTATCCGTTCAAGAAATTTTGAATTTGAATTTTTATATCACAAAAAGAATAGAAACGCTTGTGAATTCAAAATTCATACGTCATTTTAAGAATCATCGAATTTCTACCATTATTAATTTGTTAAATAAGAAAAAAGCTTTAGACAATTCTAAATTAATGAAATTTAACAAAAAATATAAAATTTCAAAACTTTATACGGTTGGAAGAACCGTATTAAATTATGCAAATCCGATTTTTTGGTTTCGTAAATTAGCCATTAAACCATCTACTACCTTGGTCACAAAAGAAGTTTGTAAGTTTATCATAAGCATTTTTGGTGAAGAAACCAATAATATCTATAGTAAAAAATTATTCCAAGAACCAGACGACGTTTTATTACTTGAAAAAGAATTTGATGAACTAGTTGAAAGCGAAATCGAAAAAACAGAAGTCTAGGAGGTCTAACATATGTTGTTTAAGAAAAAGAAGCTATTAGATCGAATCGTCCCGGCAAAATCAAGAACCGAGGACACAAGACCTTTTTTTATTCCTCAAATTAACAAGTTAGAAGACAAAGAGACGAAAAAACAAAAGTTTGTTTCGCCTATTTTTGGCAAATCTGTAAAAGATGAGGTCTCTGATTTTAATGATCGGAAACACTATGGAGACATCGATAAAAAATATGATGCATTTCGAAAACATAAAAAATTAAGTAAAGATGAAGCCAAGAAAAGATATGGCGATTCTTATTATGATTTTGTCTCAGTCACTAATAAAGATGTATCAAATATTCATACAGGCAATTTAACCGCTGATGATTTATTGAAACGAAAAATTGAAGTTCCAGAAGACACAGCTGAACCTTTATCAAAAGATTTGAAAGTGAAAGAAGTTCCTTTAAATGAATTCTTCGAAAAAGCAACCGATTACGAACAAGAACAACAAAAGCCTTCCACTCCGGAAGATGATGTGTTACGAGATATTGTAAATCATGGAGAAGAAGACTCTTTAGATATAGACCGCTTTTCTCCTATTGATGAAGAAGAGGAAGAAGATGTTTTATTTCAAGAAAACACCGTTTCCATTCATAAAGCAAATCAAGAAGAGGAAGTTCAGTTTGATGACGACTTTGAATACGTCGAAAAAACAGTAAAAAAAGTTTCTATTTTGCCTACTGATATAAAAGAAAAAATCAAAAAACAAATCATCAACGGATTTGATGATTATTGCTTGCCTCCTATTAGTATTCTAAAAAAATCAAAACCAAAAACAGGAGTGGAGGCTTCTTGGGTTAAAGAAAACATCGATGTGATAAATCAAACCTTATTATCCTTTGACATTGATGGCGAAGTAACTAACTATACAAAAGGGCCTACCGTCACAAGATATGAAATTTCTTTAGGCGCAGGAGTTCCTACTAAAAAAATCACTTCTATAAGCGATAACATCCAAATGAGTTTATCTGCTCTTTCTTTGCGGATTGAAGCTCCAATTCCTGGGAAAAACACCGTAGGAATTGAAGTGCCAAATAAAATAAGAGAATCTGTATTCTTTGGAGATGTAGTAGATAATGTTGTTTTCTTACAATCAGAAGATCCACTTTTACTTGCGATAGGACTTGATATTGATGCAAATCCAGTTTATACCTCAATTGAAGCTATGCCTCATGGACTGGTTGCAGGGTCCACACAATCAGGAAAATCTGTATGTATTGCTTCTTTAATTGCTAGTATTCTTTATAAAAACAAACCAGATGAAGTTAAACTTTTATTAATTGATCCAAAGAAAGTTGACCTTCAACAATTCTCAGACATTCCTCATTTAGTGACTCCTATCATTGATGAATCCAAAATGGCAGTTGAAGCGTTAAAGTGGATGGTCACAGAAATGGAAAGAAGATATGACGTTTTAAAGAAATTTAAAAGTGTCAATGTGAAAGATTACTATAAAAGAAGATTTGATGATCCCGAATTCGAAAAAATGCCAAGAATTGTGGTAATCGTCGAAGAAGCATCCGATTTATTAATTTCGGGTGGAAATGAAATTGAAGATAACATCTTAAAATTAACTCAAAAATCAAGAGCAGTTGGTATTCACTTATTGCTTGCGACTCAAAGACCATCTGCGGATATCTTAAAAGGTTCCATTAAAGCTAATATTCCAACACGATTTGCTTTTAAAGTGCCATCATCAACCGATTCTTCTGTTGTTTTAGACACGACAGGTGCTGAAAAGTTACTTGGAAAGGGAGATATGCTTTTATCTGAGAACGGCTTAATTCGACGCCTTCAAGGAGCTTATTTATCACCAGAAGAAATTGAAGAATTAACCGAGTTTATTAAAAATCAAGCATATCCTCAATACATGTTTACTCACGAAACATTAACTGAACATTCAAAAAGTACGGAAGAGTCTCAAGAATTAGATGAATTATTTGGCGAAATCGCAAGATACGTAGTGTCAGAAGATAGATGTTCCTTAAATAAAATAACGCAACAATTTGGAATCGGATTTAACAGGGCTACTCAAATTGTTGGCTCCCTTGAACTTCATGGAATTGTATCGGTTAATGCAGGTACTAAGCCAAGAGAAGTTTTAATTGGTTATGAACGATTAGAAGAAATTTTACAGAATGTAGGAAGAGCATAATATAAATGGATGAATTCGAAGAAATAGTAGAAATAAATATCGATACCGAAGCGCAAAATCTTGAAAATAAAAAATTGATGACAAAATCGTTTCGAAAAATCATCAGCTTTATTATTTTCGCTTTTGTGATTGTTATTTTATCCATTATTTTACAATCTAAGCCACTTTTTATCTTTAATTTTAGTTCATCAGGAGATGACACCGACACAATAAATCAATTCTTTGGAATTGTAAGTTATGTTTTTATGACAGGAACTCTGATTTATATGTGCTTTTTTGTGTATCTTTACTTTCAAAGAAAAAAAAATCCCATCGAAAAACAACTTTTAACACTTAACTCCTTTAAAAAGCATTATAATGCTTTTGATTTATTAGGCGTTGTACCAGCATTTTTAGTGTTTGTTATTATTGTAAATGGTTTTTTCTTTGGTTTTGCGACAGTCATTGGACCTTCTATGCAACCCACATTTAATTGTGGAGATTATGTAATCATCAACCACTATGATGCTGAGTATAGCAAGGATGATATTGTAATATTATTTGAACCTGATACCAGTTTAAAATTAATCAAAAGGCTTGTAGGACTGCCAGGCGATACATTACTGGTAAGTGAAGAGGGCGTTTTTATTAATGGAGTTCAAATTGAAACATATATGGATTTACCCCACCCGACTTATTTTACTTCCACCATTACAATTGAAGAAGGCTATTATTATGTTCTAGGTGATAATCGTACTAATTCAACTGATTCGAGAATATTTGGACTAGTTTCTTTTGAAGACATGATTGGAATAGTTGTGTTTAGAGTTGCTTCAGGAGCGTGTCCAGTTATTACCTAAAGAGGTGAACGATTTGAAACAAATTCAATGGTTTCCAGGCCATATGGCCAAAGCAAGAAGACAAGTAGAAGAAAAATTAAAACTCGTTGATATCGTTTTTGAGTTACTCGACGCAAGAATTCCTATTTCTTCTAAAAATCCGATGATAGAAGAAATGATCAAAGACAAGCCACGGCTTGTTCTTTTAAATAAGGCCGATTTAGCAGATGCGGCAGAAGTGAAAAAATGGATTGAATACTATAAAAAATTAGGAATTGTCGCATTAGCGACCAATTCGTTAACAGGTAATCCTTTAAACGACGTCTTAAAAAAATCAGAAGAAATACTCATTAATTTGCGTGAGAAAGAAATCAAAAGAGGAATGAAAAGTCGTCCATTTCGAGCGATGATTTTAGGAATTCCAAACGTTGGGAAGTCTCAGTTTATCAATCGTTTGGCAGGGAAGAATAAGGCAAAAACAGGAGACAAGCCTGGTATTACCAAAATGCAGTTATATATCCGTGCGGGCAAAGATTTAGAATTGCTTGATAATCCAGGAATTCTATGGCCGAAATTTGAGTCAAAAGAAGTTGCTCTTCATTTAGCTTTGATTGGATCGATTAAAGATAACATTTTACCTATGGATGAAGTGGCTATTTTTGGACTTGAATTTTTAGCCAATAATTATCCACAAGCATTAAAAGATCGTTATAATTTAGATCAAATTGATATAGAACATCCAGTCGAATTGTTAAAAGCAATTGGATTAATGAGAGGCTGTTTGCTTCCAGGAAATGAAATCGATTTTGATCGAGTTTTTAATTTAATCTTATTTGATTTTAGAAATCAAGCTTTTGGTAATTTATCATTAGAAAAAGTGAAAGACAATGTATGAATATGAAAAAGAATTGCTACACCAAGGATTTTTAAATATTTGTGGAGTAGATGAAGCGGGAAGAGGTCCTTTAGCCGGACCAGTTGTAGCAGGGGCTGTTATCTTAGATCCCAATGTTTTTATAGATGGATTAAACGACTCCAAACAACTATCGAAGAAAAAAAGAGACTATTTAGCAAAAGAAATAAAGGAAAAAGCAAAAGCTTATGGAATTGCTTTTGTAAATGAAAAGGAAATTGATAAAATTAACATCTACCAAGCATCTAAAAAAGCAATGCTTTTAGCAATTGAAAAATGTAACATAACACCTGACTACATATTAAGCGATGCCATGCCTTTAACAGAAATTACCATTCCAAGTTTACCCCTTATTAAAGGAGATACTTTGAGTGCTTCCATTGCTGCCGCAAGTATTTTAGCAAAAGTCACAAGAGATGAATTTATGGAAGAAATGGCTCTTAAATATCCGGGATATGGTTTTGAAAAACATAAAGGGTATCCAACATTAATTCACATGAATGCTTTAAAACTACTGGGAGTATCAGAAATTCATAGATTAAGTTATGCTCCTATCAAAAGAATGATTCAAGAACAACTACGATTGGATTTATAAGGAGAAGAAATCATGAACAAATACAAAGCAGTTATTTTTGATTTAGATGGAACCTTGCTTGATACCATCGACGATTTAGGCGATAGTATGAATCATGTTTTATCTTTATATGGAATAGCTCCCTTTACCAAAAAGGATTATTTTTTATTTGTGGGAGATGGAGTTGATGCTTTGGTTGAAAGAGTATTAACTCATTCAAATCAATCTTTAGAAATAAAAACAAAAGTGAAAGAATTATATATGCAAGAATATGCAAAAAAGCAACGAAACAAAACAACTCCATATCAAGGAATTCCAGAATTACTTGACGCTTTACTACAAGAGAAAGTGTTAATTAATGTTTTATCAAACAAACCAGATAAAGATACCATTTCGGTTATTTCAGCCTTTTTTAAAGAAGTGCCTTTTACATACATTTATGGAAAGAAAGACCACTATTTACCAAAACCAGATGCAAAACTTTTAGAGGAAATGATTCGTCTTTTACACCTTCCAAAGTCAGAAATTTTATATGTAGGTGATACTTCAACCGATATATTAACTGCAAAAAGAGCAGGGCTTTCTTCGGTTGGTTGCTTATGGGGATTTCGTGATGAAGAAGAATTAAAAAATGCACAAGCGACTTTCATTGTAAAACATCCTTTAGAAATTTTATCAATTGTGAAAGAAGGGATTTAAATGATTATCAAACCAGAAGGATTATTAAAACAAGACTTAACTGGAAAAATCATTGTTTTTCCTACTGATACAGTTTATGGAGTTGGCTGTTTGTTAAAGGATGAAGCTTCGATGAAACGAATCTTTGAATTGAAAAAAAGAGAAGAAACAAAACCAATGGCAATTTTAGCTGGAAATTTATTTGATTTATACCCTCTAGTTCAAAATGTGGAAGACGTTATTCCTTATGCAAAAAAATATTGGCCTGGTGCTTTAACACTTGTTCTAAAGAAATCCAGTAACGTCTCAGACATCGCTACTGCTTTTCAAAATACGGTAGGTATTAGAATTCCAAATCATCAAGATGCTTTAATCATATTAAATCATTTTGGACCGATGGTCGTTACTAGTTTAAATTTATCCAGTGAACCCGCTATCTTAAAATTTGAAGATGTGTTAAGATTTAAAGATAAAGTGGACTATATTATTGATGGAGGAAATTTAAATGGAATTTCTTCAACGGTTTATGACATTATAAACCGAAAAATATTACGACAAGGAAATGTGATTATACAAGATTAGTTTTTTGTTTTAAGGGAGGTTAAAAACCGTGATTAACACAAAAACTTTAAAACGAGTAAAACAAACATATCAAATTGATTTAATAGAAGATGTGTTTTTTTCTTCAACGTATCATGTGACATTTATCGTGGACTTATTATTAAGACCAAGAAAAATTCAAATTCTAACAGGAGATGTCACCTTACTTGGATTTTCTAAACAAGAATCATTTTTATTTTCAGAAATTGCCAGCCATATTGAAACCGAAAACGCTTTAGCAGAAGTAGAAGGAAAAGAAACGTTCTTAGAAGATTTAACGAAGAAATTAATCAATATCACTGAGGACATGCAGTTATATATACCCCTCAAAATCAAAAACGGAACCCTTTGGTTGTTGGTAGGAATTGATATTTTAACCAAAAATGAGGGACACACTGAATTGATTTTTGGTCGAATCAATCGAATCTACGATAATACTCCAAAAGGAATTCTTTATTACAAATCTACTTACCAAGATTCTTTAACAAGGTTGTTTACACGAGAAACTTTAAAAATACATCTTCAAAACCCAACTTATTTAGAAGGTGCTTATGGAATTTATTTTGATATTGATCATTTCAAAACAATAAACGATATATACGGACACAAGGCAGGAGATTTGTTCTTAATTGAACTTGCCAATCGCTTTATCGCTAATTGGGAGAAGGATGTTATTTACTATAGACTTGGTGGAGATGAGTTTTTTGTATTTGTATTAAACCATTCTGAAAAACAAATTATTGATAGAGCCAAACAAATTATTTTCTTAATTGAAAACCTAAATGAAAAAGCAATTGCCGCTAAAGTTAGTGCATCAATTGGAATTGTTCCTATAAAAAAAGAATGTTATGATTATACCAAATTACTAGATTTAGGAGACAAAGCTATGTATGAATCTAAAAACAAAGGCAAAGGAATGATTACCTTTGCAAAAGACGTTTAAAAGCGTCTTTTTTTTGGAAAGCGCTTTTTGATTCTTTTCGTTGTAAAAAAAAAGGTAATTTGCTATAATTGTAATGGAATAGCCTCAAAGACAGGAGTGGTTTTTATGAAAATCGCCATTGGATCAGATCATGCAGGATTTGTATACAAGCAACCGATAATAAAACACTTACAAACAAGAGGAATTGAAGTTTTCGATTTTGGCACAAATTCTTTGGAATCTACCGATTATCCAATCTATGCTTTTAAAGTTGCAGAAGCAGTAAGAGACAAGCTATTTGATTTTGGAATTTTAATTTGTGGAACAGGAATCGGCATGTCAATTGCTGCAAACAAAGTAAAAGGAATTCGAGCTTGTGCTTGTCAAACAGAATTCGTAGCAAAAGCTGCCAAAGAGCATAACAACGCTAACGTTTTATGCTTAGGTTCAAGAACTAATACGCTTGCGGAAGCCCTTCATTTTGTGGATATTTATTTAGATTCAAGTTATTCAAATGGAGTTAGGCACAATCAAAGGCTACATTTAATTCAAGAATATGAGGAGAACAAATAATGGGAAAAGTAGTTATTATTCAACATCCTTTAATTGATCACAAAATGGCCATCATCAGAAATAAACTGACAGATACCAAAACCTTTCGTGAAAACGTAAATGAAATTGGAAGTTTGGTTACTTACGAAATCACAAGAGATTTACAAACTAAGCCAATCGAAGTTGAAACGCCTATTGCTAAAACAATTTGTCAAACACTGGCAAAAGAAGTAGTAATCGTTCCAATATTAAGAGCGGGTCTTGGAATGGTGGATGGAATTCACAATGTGATTCCAACGGCAAAGATAGGACATATCGGATTATACCGAGATGAAACAACCTTACAACCTCAAACGTATTATACAAAACTACCAAACGTGTTAAAAGAAGCAACCGTTTTAATCGTAGATCCGATGTTAGCAACCGGAGGTTCTGCCGTTAAGGCCATTTCACTTGTGAAAGAACAAGGTGGAATTGACATTCGGTTTGTGGGACTGGTTGGATGCCCTGAAGGAATCAAAGAACTCCAAATTCATCATCCAGATATCGATATCTATTTAGTTGCCATTGATGAAAAGCTAAATGAGATTGGGTATATTGTACCTGGACTTGGAGATTGTGGAGATCGTTTGTTTGGAACGAAATGAGTGAGCGAGATTGAATAATGTTAAATCTACTTTTACAGGTGTTCAATTAATCATTCAATTTTTTATTGAATTAATTATTTCGATGTTTCTTGGTTATCTTATTGGCCAAGCCATCGATAGTTATCTATGGGAAGAGAAACATTTATTTCTATTTATTTTTATATTTTTAGGACTTTTCTCAAGTGTTATCAATCTAGTAAAAAGAACATTTAAAATGATGGGAGAGAGTAAAAATGCAGATAAAAAACCTAAATCTGATTGAAAAGACATTTTTATTTCTATGGCCTTTTATCATTATATTTAGTCTTGTGACATATCTGATATCTTTGGATTTTGATTTAGTAATTGGTTTCTTACTTGGAGCTTTCACATCGATGCTTATGAATTCTTTTCATTATCGAGTCATGAAAAAAGCATTTGAATCCCATCTAGAACAAATTAAAACAAAACAAATTTTGTTATACTTTGCAAAAATGGTTTTTTATGGAATTGTGATGTATTTCGCTATTACTAATCCCGATTGGAACATCATATTAACATTTGTAGGAATTATTTCTTACCGGGTCATATTATTTCCTGTTACTTTCTTTTCTTTAAGAAAACAAAACAAAGAAGGTGATAAAAATGCTTGATTTTAATATTATTGCCCCCTTATCACCTCAAATTATCTCGACATTAATTGTAGTTTTCGTATTAAGCATCGTATTTATTATTGTAGGGATTCGGGTAAGCAAACTAAACCCAACAGATACACCAAAAGGATTTGTTTTAGTTATAATTTTCTTCGTGGAGATGATTCAAAATTTATTAAGAGATCATTTGCCAGGAAAGAAATTAAATTTATTTGGACCTTATCTATTTTCGGTCTTAGTGTATTTAATGTTTGCGAACACCATTGCCTTATTTGGATTAAAAGCACCTTTGTCAAGTGTAAGTATTGCGATGAGCTTTTCCATTATTACCTTTATCATTTTAAAGTTTTCAGAAATTAAATATAAAGGATTTAAAAGAATGGGACACGATATTTTCATAGGACATGTATGGTGGATGTTTCCAATCATGGTACCGATTAATTTGATTGGTCAAATATCAACTCCGCTTACCATGGGAATTCGTTTGTTTGGTAATCTTGTGAGTGGCGCGGTAATTTCTGCCATGGTTTATGCAGTGTTATATTGGGTCGCAGGTGTTTTTGCAGGAGTATTCTTGCACGTAGTTTTTGATATATTTTTCGGTCTCATTCAAGCGTTTGTCTTTTTCATGTTGTCAACGGTAAACATATCGATGGCAGCGGATGCTTCATAAGAAATAATAATTTTAACGATACTATATTAGGAGGAAATTAACATGTTTGAATCAATTTTTACATCCGCTTTACGTTTTGCTGCAGAATACAATCAATTCTTTTCAGATGGTATGAGATACCTTGGAGCTGGAATTGCTGTTGTTGCTGGAATTGGACCTGGAATTGGTCAAGGATATGCCGCTGGTAAAGCCGCAGAAGCAGTTGGTAGACAACCAGAAGCACAAGGGAAAGTATTAATGACAACACTTGTTACCGCAGCTCTTGCCGAGACGACTGGTCTTTATGGACTTCTTGTTGCTCTCATTTTAATTTTTGGATAAGAGGATTTTGATTAAAAAGGAGTTTTCTAAATGACAGCAGTAGAAAGAATCATGCAAGCCGTATCGGACACCATTAAATCAGCACTAGGTGTTAGTTTACTTGATATAATCGTTCAACTTCTTGCGACGCTTCTTTTGGTATTAATCGTGAAGTATTTCTTATGGAATAAAATCACTGATTTTTTAGCAAAAAGAAGAAAGTTTTTAGAAGATGAAGTCGAAAATGCTAAAAAAGAAAATTTAGAAGCGATTAAATTAAAAGAAGATACTGAGCTTGAGTACATTAATCTTAAAAAACGATCAAAATCGGTTATCGATTCAGCTACGCAAAAAGGTGAATTGGTACATCAAGAAATTGTATCGAAAGCAAAATTAGAAGCGTCTTCTATTCTTGAATCTTCTTTAAAAGAAATTGAACTTGAAAAAGAAAAAGCCAGAGTGAAGATGAAACACGAAGTGATTGATCTTGCAACTCTTATGGCTGAAAAAATCATAGAACAAGAAGTCGATCAAAAAAAATACTTAGATAAATCCATCGAAGACATAAATCGAAGTGAAGTCAAATGACTTCTATTCATGAAGAGTATGCAAAGTCAATCTTCTCTCTTGCGATGGAAAGCAATCAGCTAAACGAATTTCAAGCTGGTTTTTTGGCTTTTACTGAAGCAATCGATGAAAAAACTATGCAATTTTTTAATCATCCGAAAATCAGTAAAAACGAAAAAAAACAAGTGATAGAACATAGTGTGAAATTAACATTATTAAAACATTTTCTTTTTGTCTTAATTGATAACGAAAGAATGAATGTGATTCCTTCAATTTTCTATTCGTTTTCGGAACTAATCGATGATTTAAATAAAATCAAAAAAGTTCAAGTTTATTCAAAGAAAGTCTTGTCAGATGATCAACGAAAGGCTTTATTAGTACAACTTGAAAAAGATACGTATCATAAAATTGAATTAGAAGAAATTATCGACGATTCTATTATTTCGGGATTTCGACTAGAATATGATGGACTCGTAAAAGATGAAACCAGCAATCGACAATTAGAAGATTTGAAATCAAATTTAAAAAGAGGATGAGGTAGAAGAAATTATGCGAATAGACCCTCTCGAAATTAGTTCTTTATTAAAAGAACAAATTAAGAAATACGAAAAATCAATCAAAACAGAGGAAGTAGGAAGTGTCATCTCAGTAGGAGATGGCATTGCTTTGGTATACGGATTAGATCATGCAATGAGTGGAGAACTTCTTGTTTTTCCAAATGATGTTGTCGGCATGGTTCAAAACCTTGAAAAAGACCATGTAGGCGTTATTTTACTAAATGACTCCTCTTTAATTAAAGAAGGAGACATAGTAAAAACTACTGGAAAAATTTTAGAAGTGCCTGTAGGAGATGCTTTAATAGGCCGAGTTGTAAATCCATTAGGACAACCTATTGATGGACTTGGCGAAATTAAAACCTCTAAGACAAGACCAGTAGAACGAAAAGCAACAGGTGTTATCGAACGACAAAGCGTGAATCAACCTTTGCAAACAGGAATCAAAGTACTAGATGCTTTAGTTCCAATTGGTAGAGGACAAAGAGAACTAATTATTGGCGATAGACAAACGGGTAAGACATCCATTGCAGTTGACACAATGATTAATCAAAAAGACGAAGATGTTATTTGTATTTACGTTGCGATTGGACAAAAAAACTCTACGGTTTTAAACGTTCTTGAAACCCTTAAAAAATACGATGCACTTAAATATTCCATCATCGTTGCAGCGTCTGCAAGTGATCCGGCTCCGTTATTATTTTTAGCTCCATACTCTGCAGTTGCCATGGCAGAAGAATTTATGTTCTTAGGAAAACATGTTTTGATTATCTATGATGATTTATCAAAACATGCGATTGCCTATAGAGAATTATCTTTGCTTTTAAGAAGACCACCAGGTAGAGAGGCTTTTCCAGGAGATGTGTTTTATTTGCATTCTAGATTGTTAGAAAGAGCCGCTAAATTGAATGATGAATTAGGTGGAGGATCGATTACGGCCCTTCCCATCATTGAAACACAAGAAGGAGATATTTCTGCTTATATTCCAACAAACGTTATTTCGATTACGGATGGGCAAATTTTCTTACAATCCAAACTATTCTATTCTGGAATACGACCTGCCATTAATGCAGGACTATCGGTTTCAAGGGTAGGGGGAGCCGCTCAATATAAAGCAATTAAAAAAGTCTCTGGAACCCTTCGACTGGATTTAGCAAGTTATCGCGAACTAGAAGCTTTCACCCAATTTGGATCGGACTTAGATGATGCGACCAAAGCTAAACTTGACAGAGGCGAACGCACCGTTGAAATATTAAAACAAGGACTTCATAAAACCATTCCGTTTGAACTTCAAGCGATTAGTATTTATTGCCTTATTAATGGGTATTTAGACCAAATTAAAATTGAAGACATTAAACGGTTTGAAACAGAACTTCATCAATTTTTTTGCCAAGATGAAGAGGCAAAAAAATTAACAGCTTTATTGAAAGAAACGAAAGATTTACCTGAAACAACGTTATTAAATAAAGCAATAGCAAGATTTGTAACAGACTTTATATAAAAAGGAGTGAATCCCTATGGCTTCGATTAGAGAAATCAAAAACAGAATAGAAGCGACTCGTAAAACCAGTCAAATAACGAAAGCCATGAACATGGTTTCTGCTTCGAAATTAAGAAAAGTCGAACGTAAATTTCGGGCTTTTGCGCCTATAAAACAAAAAGTAAAAACAATTTTAGAAGACGTATTATCGACAAACCCTGACCTAACTCATCCACTTTTGATTTCAAGAGAAATTAAAAAGACTGGCTATATCCTTGTCTCAAGTGATAGAGGACTCGCGGGGCCTTATAATGCAAATATCTTTAAATACTTTGAAAAAATAATTAGTGAAAATCATAAATCAAAAAGCGAATTTATTGTCGGTACCATTGGGTTTAAAGCATTTTCTTATTGTAAAAGAAATCATCATCCTCTTTTAAATCAAGAATCCATAAATTCTCGAGATGAAATTGAATTTATCGATTTTCAAGCGATGTCAAGAGCGTTCATAAGTCTTTATCTTGAAAGTCGTGTCGATAAAATTGTGTTAATCTATTCGGATTATATTAATACACTTACTCAAATTATTAGAGACGAAGTTTTGCTTCCAATTACTGATTTGGTAAAAGACATTACCAAACCAGTATCTGAATTTATCTTTGAACCAACTCCATTTGATGTAATGAATGAATTATTACCAATCTATTTGGAAAATACGTTATACGGAATTATTCTTGATGCTAAAACAAGTGAACATGCCGCAAGAATGACTGCCATGAAAAATGCAACAGATAACGCACTTGAAGTGATTCAAAAACAAAATCTGATTTATAACCGGGTAAGACAAGCAGCTATTACAATCGAATTGACCGATATCATCGGTGGAGCAAACGCTGTAAGCTAGGGAGGAAATATATGCCAAACATTGGAAAAGTAGTTCAAGTAATGGGACCAGTAGTTGATTGTTTATTTGAAGAAGGAATGCCTTCTATCAATAATGCCTTAAAAATCAAGATCCCTAAAAATAAAAATCATGGAGTGGAAATTGACCTCACCTTAGAAGTGTCTTTGTTCTTAGGTGGTGGAATTGTAAGAACCATTGCCATGGACTCAACCGACGGACTTGTAAGAGGCGTTGAAGTGATTGATACAGGAGAATTCATTTCGGTTCCCGTTGGAACATTAACGCTTGGAAGAATGTTTAATGTATTAGGAGATCCCATTGATGGACTTCCAATGCCTTCAGGAAAAATCAAGCGTTCTCCCATTCATAGACCTAGTCCAAAATTAGAAGACTTAAATGCAACAACCGAAATTCTAGAAACCGGAATCAAAGTCATTGATTTACTTGCGCCTTACATCAAAGGTGGAAAAATCGGTCTTTTTGGTGGAGCTGGTGTTGGAAAAACTGTTATCATTCAAGAACTCATTCATAATGTAGCAGAACAGCACGGAGGCATCTCTGTTTTTGCCGGAGTAGGGGAAAGAACTAGAGAAGGAAATGACCTTTACTACGATATGAAAAAATCAGGAGTAATCAATAAAACCGCAATGGTATTTGGTCAAATGAATGAGCCTCCTGGTGCTAGAATGCGTGTTGGACTTTCAGGACTTACTATGGCAGAACATTTTAGAGACGAAGAACATCAAGATGTTCTTCTATTCATCGATAATATTTTTAGATTTACACAAGCTGGTTCTGAAGTTTCTGCTTTACTTGGTAGAATGCCTTCAGCCGTTGGATATCAACCAACGCTTGCGACCGATATGGGATTACTTCAAGAGCGAATTACTTCTACGAAATCTGGATCGATTACATCGATTCAAGCCGTGTTCGTTCCTGCAGATGATTATACCGATCCAGCTCCTGCAACCACTTTTACTCATTTAGATGCAACAACCAATCTATCTAGAAAGATTTCAGAAGAAGGAATTTATCCTGCAGTGGATCCTCTTGCGTCTACTAGTAGAGCACTTACTCCTGAAATTGTAGGAGAAAAACATTACAATATCGCACGAGAAGTCCAAAAAACTCTACAACGCTATAATGATTTGTTAGATATTATTGCGATTTTAGGAATGGATGAATTAAGTGACGAAGATAAACTTGTAGTACATCGTGCAAGACGAATTCGACTTTTCTTATCTCAAAACTTCCATGTAGCGGAACAATTTACAGGGCAAATAGGAAGTTTCGTTAAAGTAAAAGACACCGTAAAAGGCTTCGAAGAAATCTTACAAGGAAAATACGATGAATTACCAGAAGATGCTTTTCGCTTAGTTGGAAGCATAGAAGAAGTCATTGAAAAAGCCAAAAGAATGAAAAAATAAAGGGGGAACACTTTTGAAAATAGTAATTGTAACTCCTGATGGCGAACTTTATAACGAAGAAGTAACCGCAATTATTGTATCGAGTGAAAACAATGGGGACTATGGTGTCTTAAAAGACCATTTGCCCATTATTTCTACAATCGATACTGGTTATATCAAATTAGAACAAGGCGATTTAGTCTACTATGTTGTTATCATTGGTGGTGTTGTTGAAACACATCACAATCTGATTACCGTAATCGCTCAAGACGCTTTTATTGGCAATTCAAAAGAAGCTGCTTTTGAAAATCTATATGCCATTCGAAAAGCAAGACTTGAAGATAACAAACAAAGAAACATTGAATTACTAAAAGCAGAAAAAGAACTGAAAAGACAAATTAAACAAACTGGTGCTGGAAGTCTATAATCACCAAGAAGGGAGTATCTATGAAAAATCGAGGATTTGAAGTTGTCACGCAGTATCTAAATCAAGATATTCGGTTACCTCTTCGCAAAACGGCAAAAAGTGCTGGATATGATATCGAAGCAGCACAAGATACTTTCATTCTTCCAGGGAAAGTAGAATTTGTGCCAACCGGATTAAAAACATATATGAATGAGTTTGAAGTTTTGCAACTTTACCCAAGAAGTTCCTTTGTAAAAAACAAAAACCTATCTCTGATAAATAGCGTTGGAATTATCGATAGTGACTATTACAATAACCCAGAAAATGAAGGCCATATTTTAGTCATGCTTTATAATTTTGGAGAGACACCACAATTTGTTAAAAAGGGAGAACGTTTTTGTCAAGCTATCTTTTCGGTTTATTTAAAAGTCGATTCAGAAGCATCTTCTTCTGTAAAACGACTTGGAGGCTTCGGAAGTACAGGTTTATGACCACATATTTGTGTGGTTTTTTCTTTATCGGTCAAAACAGGTAAAATATGCTTGATTTATCGGCCGAAATTTGGTAAAATAGTTTCGCCGTAAAAAATACACACACTGGTGAGTGATTTGTCAGGAGCCAAGCAATTGGTGACAATAATGTTGAAGCAGTGGAGGGCAAAATCAAATAGGAGGATTTAAAAAAAATGGGCGTTATATCAATGAAAGCTCTGTTAGAAGCAGGGGTGCATTTCGGTCACCAAACGCGTAGATGGAATCCAAAAATGGCAAAGTACATTTATACATCACGTAATGGGATTCATATTATCGATTTACAAAAAACAAGCGACTGTATTGATGTTGCTTACAGAGCATTGTTTGAGATTGCTCAAGCAGGCGGAAGAGTATTATTTGTTGGAACCAAAAAACAATCTCAAGATCCAGTAAAAGAAGAAGCAATTCGTTCCGGTCAATTTTATGTTGATCAAAGATGGTTAGGTGGAACCCTTACTAATTTTAAAACCATCAAACGTTCTATCAAAAAACTTCATGACCTTTACAAAATGGAAAGCGATGGAACTTTTAAATTATTACCTAAAAAAGAAGTCATTGGTCTACACAAAGAAATGGCTCGTTTAGAAAAATTCCTAGGTGGAATTAAAGAAATGCGTGGATTACCACAAGCTTTATTTATTATCGATCCTAGAAAAGAAAGAAATGCAATTTTAGAAGCAAGAATATTACACATTCCAGTATTTGGAATTATCGATACAAACTGTGATCCAGATGAAGTAGATTACATCATCCCAGCAAATGATGATGCACTTCGTTCGGTTAAATTAATTGTAAGTAAAATGGCAGATGCTGTCATTGAAGCAAACGGCGGTCTTGTGGAAGGCGTTTCACCTGTTGTCTCAGTAGAAGAAACCGAAGAAGACGATTCGACCATTGATGAAGTGGAAGAGGAAGAAACTCCAAAGATTGTTAAAAAACCAGTTGTAACAACTCCAAAACCAACACCTAAGCCAACACCAAAACCAGTTGTTACAGAAGCAAAACCAGTTGTTACGGAAGTAAAACCTGAAGTTGTTGTTGAAGTGAAACCAGAAGTAGTTGCTGAAGTGAAGACTGAAGTTGTCATCGAAAAAACAAAAACTGTTAAAGCAAAACCAGAAGTGGTTGTCGAAGAACCAAAAGTTGTTGAAGTAGAAAAAACTCCTTCCATCGACTTGGAATCTAAAACAGTTGCTGAACTTAGAGAACTTGCAAAAGAACATAATCTTACAAATTATTCTAAATTACGTAAAGCAGAATTAATTGAAGAACTTTTAAAACAAATGTAAATAATAAAGGGAGCAATAATTGCTCCCTTTTTAGAGAAAACACTTAAAATAATTGTATATCACTTCAAAATATGATAATATTATAATAGTGTAATAAGGAGGAAATACCATGGATATTACAGCTAGTTTAGTAAAAGATTTACGTGAGAAAACCGGTGCAGGAATGATGGATTGCAAAAAGGCACTTGTTGAAACAAATGGAAATATCGATTTAGCTATTGATTGGTTAAGAGAAAAAGGAATTGCAAAGGCAGCAAAGAAAGAATCTAGAATTGCTGCAGAAGGTCTTTGTGAAGTTTTATCAGATAAGAACAAAGCAATCGTATTTGAACTAAATTGTGAAACGGATTTCGTGTCTCAAAACGAAAGGTTCATTAAATTAGTTTCAACGGTTGGGAACATTCTTTTAAATAGCAATGCTTTAACAAATGAAGAAGCTTTATTAGTAACAGAAAACGCAAAAACTTTGCAACAAATTTTACTTGAAAGTGTCGTTTTCATTGGAGAAAAAATTTCACTTCGTCGTTACGAAGTATTCACAAAAACAGACAATCAAGTATTTGGCTTATACAAACACATGGGCGGAAAAATTGTTTCTTTATCCATTCTAAATGGTGGAGATTTTCAAACCGCAAAAGACATCGCTATGCATGTTGCGGCATCTAGTCCTAAATATTTAAGTCAAAAAGATATCGCACCAGAAATCATTGTTCATGAAAAACAAGTTTTGACCAATGAAGCATTAAATGAAAATGAAACAGCAGAAAAACCAAAACCTCAAGCAATCATTTTAAAAATGGTTGAAGGCCGTTTAAATAAAAACTTAAAAGAAATCTGTTTAGTAAATCAAGCGTTTATTAAGAACCCAGATCAATCAGTTGAAGAATACGTAAAAAGTAAAGGCGCAACAATCGCTTCTTTTACACGTTTAGCTGTTGGTGAAGGCATTGAAAAGAAAGAAGATAATTTTGCAGACGAAGTATTATCACAAGTAAAATAATTGGAAGGGCACTCGTGTGTCCTTTCTTTCTCATTTAAGGGGGTCCTATTATGTTAAAAAGACGAGTTATGATAAAATTAAGTGGAGAAGCTTTAGCTGGAAAAAGTGGAATCGGTATTGATCCACAAGTGGTAAAAAGAATCGCAAAAGAAGTAAAAGCAGCCTATGATTTAGATTTATGTGAAATTGGAATTGTCGTAGGCGGAGGAAACATTTTCAGAGGCAAATTAGCAGCTGAAATGGGAATTGAACGTTCTAGTGCTGATTACATGGGAATGATTGGTACCATCCTAAATGCCCTTGCTCTTCAAAATTCTCTTGAAGCGATGGGTGTTCCAACAAGGGTAATGACTAGCCTTAATATTCCTGAAGTAGCTGAACCCTACATAAGAAGAAAAGCCATTAGTCACCTTGAGAAAAACTATATTGTTATTTTTGGTGGAGGTACTGGGAATCCTTATTTTTCTACCGACACTACTTCAGCTTTAAGAGCTGCAGAACTTGGAGCAAGCATTGTTTATATGGCTAAAAATGGAACCGATGGAGTCTATGATAAAGATCCTCAAGTTCATAAAGATTCAAACAAATATAGTAGTCTGACCCATCAAGAAGTTTTACAAAAAGAACTTCAAGTTATGGATTCAACTGCTGCAGCATTATGTCATGATAACAACATCGATATTTATGTCTTTGACATGAACAAAGATGGCAATATCAAGCGCGCAATTTTAGGCGAAGATATTGGCACAATGATTAAAAATAAGTAAATAAGGAGTGAAAATGTATGCCTGATACAATTTTAATGGAAGCCGAAGAACGGATGGAACATTCGATTATTGCCCTTCATAAAGAATATGCAACCATAAGAAGTGGAAGAGCAAACCCAAAAATGCTAGAGCGTGTTACTGTGGATTATTATGGAGCGTTGTCTCCCATCAGTCAAATTGCTTCAATTCAAGTTCCTGAAGCAACTCAAATTTACATCAAACCTTATGACAAATCACTACTGTCCAAAATTGAAAGAGCTATTTTTGCGGCTAATTTAGGAGTTACTCCTACCAATGATGGCATTGGAATTCGGATTTCTTTACCACCTCTTACCGAAGAAAACAGAAAAGAATCCGTTAAAGTCATTCATAAAATGGCAGAAGAAAATAAAGTAGGAATTAGAAACATAAGGCGAGACGCTATTTCTGATTTAAAGAAATTAGAAAAAGATAAAAAACTGACCGAAGATGATTCGAAATATTATCAAGATGAGGTTCAAAAAATCACAGATAAATTTATAGAAAAAATTGATGAAGTATTTAAAGAAAAAGAAAAAGACGTTATGAGTATATAAGACTAGAAATAGTCTTATATTTTATTTTAACACATTTTGTCTTCGTTATAAAATGATAGAAAAAATCAAAGAAATAGTGTATAATTGTTATGAGAAAGCGGTGATACCATGCTTTTTAAAAAAAACAATAAATCCATCACAATTCCCAAACACATTGCGATTATACTAGATGGGAATGGAAGATGGGCAAAACAAAGAGGAATGCCAAGAACGTTTGGGCATCAAGTTGGTATTGAAAACATTCGAAAAATAGCACTGGTTGCTTCTGATTTAGGAATAAAGGTCTTAAGTGTGTTTGCATTTTCAACTGAAAATTGGAAACGACCAACAGATGAAGTCGAATTTTTAATGAAAATGCCAAGTGAATTTGAAAAAAGATTTAAAGACGATTTCAAACAATATGATATTAAAGTTGTATTTACGGGAAGAACCAATCATTTAAGTCTTGAAAATCAAGAGATACTTAATCGCATCACTTCGCTTTCAAAAGATCGAAGTGGAATGATTTTAAATATTTGTTTTGATTATGGATCTTATGATGAGTTAACCGAAGCAGTAAAACAAATTTCTTTTGAAGTAAAAGAAAATCAATTAACCATCGAAGAAATAACAGAACAGACCGTAACGAATCATTTATATACAAAAGATTTACTTCCACTTGATTTATTGATAAGACCAAGTGGAGAGATTAGACTTAGCAATTTTATGTTATGGCAAGCAGCGTATGCTGAACTGTATTTTTGTAAAACGTATTGGCCAAGTTTTTCTAAAAAAGATTTGATTCTTGCCATAAAGGCATATAATTCACGCGAAAGACGATATGGTGGATTGAAAGGGTGATTTCATGAAACAAAGAACCATTACCGGATTCATCATGGCAATCATTATGATTCCTATCTTAATCTTTGGGAATCATTACGAAATATTTACCATGTTTTGCCTCATATTATCCATGATTGCAGCTTTTGAGTTTCGAAACATGCTGCAAAAGAAAAATCCATTGCCAAGATGGATTGATACTGTATCGGTTGTATTAACTGGTGGATTTTTACTGGTTGTTGTCTATAGCTTAGAAGAAATCATTCCTTATAGTGTTATCTTGATTTTTTTCATCTTTATACTTTTACTATATTCTATGATTTTAGTGTTTTGTGATTCTTTTCAAACAAGAGATTTTGGAAATGTTTTTGCGACCATTTTATATTGTAGTTTAGGATTTGCAGCATTTGCTTATTTAAGAACGGTAAGCTTAGAAATCGTATTTTATTTCTTGCTTGTCAGTATGGCAACCGATACGTTTGCTTACCTTTTTGGTATTAAATTTGGCAAGCATAGATTAGCATTAAAAATAAGTCCTAAAAAAAGCGTAGAAGGTGCGATTGCAGGACTCGTATTTGGATCCATATTTGCTACACTATTTGCTTTATTCTTTAACGTCTTTGATTTTTTTATTGTTTATGTGATTCTTCTTTCAATCTTTTTGTCTTTAATGGGACAAATTGGAGATTTGGTTGCCTCTAAATTTAAACGAAATTATGAAATCAAAGATTATTCTAATCTGTTTCCAGGACACGGAGGAGTATTAGATCGTTTTGATTCTTCAACGATTGTGGCACTTAGTCTTATTTTAATTTTATTACTTCAAAGTGTGATTTAAATGAAAAACCTCTATTTGCTTGGATCGACCGGATCCATTGGAACACAAGTATTAGAAATTGTAAGCCAACATTTAGAAGACTTTAAAGTTATCACAATGTCTGCTAATAAAAATATTTCTTTGCTGAGGCATCAAATAAAACAATTTAAACCACTGTATGTTTCCGTTACAGAAAAAAATGATGCAATGATGTTGCAAACAGAGTTTCCTACTACTTGTTTTGGTTATGGAAAAGAAGGCTTAATCAAAGCTGCCACTTTTCAAAAAGAAGATAAAATTGGGTTAGTCGTTAATGCTCTTGTGGGAATTGCAGGACTTGTTCCTACCATTGAAGCCATAAAGATTCACAGAAATATCGCATTAGCCAATAAAGAGACTTTAGTGGTTGGTGGATTTTTAATTAAAAAATTATTAAAAGAATTTAACGTAAAAATGTATCCAATCGATTCAGAACATTCTGCAATTTGGCAATGTTTACAAGGCTCAAAACCTCATGAAATCAAAAAAATCATCATAACCGCAAGTGGTGGAGCTTTTAGAGATTATACAAGGCTTGAATTAGAAAATGCAACTTTAGAAGATGCTTTAAAACATCCAAACTGGGCAATGGGTTATAAAATAACGATTGACTCAGCGACCATGATGAACAAAGGCTTTGAAATGATTGAAGCTTGTTACTTGTTTGATTTACCAATTGAAAAAGTAGAAACCATTTTACACAGCGAAAGCATCATTCATTCTATGGTTGAATTTGTAGATTCTTCGGTTATCGCACAACTTTCTAGTCACGATATGAAACTTCCTATTCAATATGCTTTATATTTTCCAAACAGAATCAAAAGCATGACAAAATCACTCGATTTTGTCAAACTGAAAAGTCTTCATTTTGAACCAATTAATCAAGAGAAATATCCTTGTTTAACGTATGCAATCCAATCCTTTCGGATTGGTGGATCCATGCCTTGCGTATTAAATGCCGCAAATGAAGCTTGTGTTTCACTTTTCCTTGAGGGTAAAATTCGATTTTTAGAAATCGAAAAAATAATTAAAACCGAATTAGATAAACATTTAGTAAATCTTTCTCCAACACTTGAGGATTTACTAGAAATTGATTATTTGGTTAAAACATCAATTTATCAAACATACAGCTTGAGATAGGAGTCTACTATATGGATTTTTTAATTGCAGTTGGCAATATATTATTATTTTTAATCGTTTTAAGCGTTGTAATTTGTATTCATGAATTAGGCCATTTTTTCTTTGCAAAAAAAGCGGGAGTATTATGTCATGAGTTTTCTTTTGGCATGGGTCCTAAAATTTGGAGTAAGAAAAAAGGCGAAACAACTTTTTCGATTCGGGCAATTCCCTTTGGTGGATTTGTTTCCATGTCAGGAGAAGAAGTTCAAGCAGAAGTTGTAAAGGTAGGACAAAAAATTCGTTTGGGTTTTGCAAAAGACGGCGAAATAAATCGAATCATTATTAATCCAGCTCATCTTGATTATCAAGATTATCTAGAAGTAACCATCGATTCTATTGATTTGCAAGGAAGAGATCAAACGAGATTATATATCAATGAATATACCGTAAAAAGAGATGCCTATTTTGTGTTTGATAAAAATCAAATGCAAATTGCGCCTTATGATCGTAATTTTTCAACAAAAACCAAAATCCAAAGATTCTTAATCACCTTTGGCGGTCCAATGATGAACTTCATCTTAGCATTCTTTGTTTACTTGTTTATTGCTTTAACATTAGGAGTCGCAAATACTAGTAGTACTGTTGTTGGGGATGTAAGTTCTGGTATGCCTGCTTCTGAAATTTTACTTCCAGGAGATATTATTCTTTCGATTAATGATGAAGAGGTTTCGGCTTGGACAAGTAGCGATGAATCTTTAATTACCATTAATTCAGAACTAGCAAAATATTTAACTTATGATTCTTTTGTATTTGAAGTAGAAAGAGATGGAGAAATATTAACGTTAGAACCTATCATTCCTCAATACATCTTTTATGCTTTAGGGTTTACTAGTTCTGTAGATACAACCGATCTTATCATCGGCTCTCCTTTATATGTAAGTTCAGAATTGCTTGCCGGGGATAAGATTTTAAGTATTAATGGAGAAATATTTGCAAATTGGAATGAAATTATTACTTATGCAATTGCTTATACCGAAGGTTCAACGGAAGAAAACCCTACAACGATTACCGTTGAAAGAGATGGAGTCGAATACACTTTTACCTACGTTGCTTATGGAACGAACGTGTTAGATGCGATGGGGTATAGTGCATTTTATTCAAGAATTGGAATAGCTGGAACGACAAAATTTAGTCTTTTTGGGTCTTTTGAAAATGCCTTCTTAAGTTTTAAAGAATCAGCCCTTTCTATATATAAGACACTTTACTTATTATTCTCATCGAAACAAATCGGTGTGGGTGATTTATCTGGGTTTATTGGAATTTATACGATGACTGCAAATGCTGCCTCTCAAGGGTTCTATACTCTTCTTAGTTGGGTCGGACTTTTAAGTGTTAATTTAGGAATTGTGAACTTGCTTCCAATCCCAGCACTTGATGGAGGAAGACTTGTATTTATTGGGTATGAAGCGATAACAAAAAAGAAACCAAATCAGAAATTTGAGAATTTGCTTCACACAATTGTTTTCTTTTTATTAATTGCACTTTTGATTTTTGTAACCTATAATGATATTTTACGATTATTTGGCCTAGATTAACGATATAAAGGTTAAGAGCAAACATTCTTAACCTTTTTTTTATGGCTAAATCTGGGACTTTGTAGGATTATCAAAAAATCGAAAGTAATTTATAAAAAATCACGAAAACAGGTAAATAATAGTTGACATAAAAAAAGTGGTATGATACAATATAAAAGCGCGTGACAAGTGCGCAATTAGGTCTTTGAAAACTAAACAGATTAAAAAACGAACAACAAAACACAAAAAATGAGAAGAATAAAACTTTACATAAATATAATGGAGAGTTTGATCCTGGCTCAGGATAAACGCTGGCGGCAT
>Ga0180007_10001266_pt1 | contig 35766 bp, 68 predicted proteins | sample MM_PC_MetaG_FD_121122 | JGI IMG/M metagenome (GOLD analysis project Ga0180007, IMG submission 121122) | Groundwater microbial communities from the Aspo Hard Rock Laboratory (HRL) deep subsurface site, Sweden - MM_PC_MetaG | ecosystem: Environmental > Aquatic > Deep subsurface > Groundwater... | reverse complement strand
GTAGATTCTCCCCCTTCTTTGTCTCAAATACTTGTTTCCCTGTTAGGAATAGAACCTTACCTCCCTTTTCAATCCAGCTTACAAACTCACACATAGTTTTTTCCTCCTTTCTTTACCTCCATTTATTGTGAAGTGTTTTTCTGTTGGTGACCGCTGGTGACCGCTTCCCTACGACATAAAGCATGTAGAACTTATCTGTTATCATATAGTTCCCTCCTTTATCAATGGCTCAAAACTTACTGGTTTATACTCAATACTTATTACAACGATGCGTCACACCATCACTTCCTATCTGTCTAATCTCATTACAGACTGTTTGTTTCTTTCTACAATAAGGTCGCAGTATTCTTTTGATAGCTCATACCCTATTGCCCTGCGGTTTAACTCGGCAGCTACTTTTAGAGTTGTCCCACTACCAGCAAAGGGGTCAAGCACTATTGAACCTATCTTCTCTGCATTACATTTACAGGTGGGTTGCCAGCCAATGGTCTTAGCAGGATGCTCGTTTATCCATTCCTGTAAGTCCCCACCCCTGATTTTACCATTGCCAACACCAGTATGTTGCCCTGGCGTTCTACTATCCTTAAATGGTGGTTTTTGCTTCTCTACTATTCTCACCCACGGTTTCCCACACTTCTCACAGCACCCTACCTCTGGCGTGGCTGCCTTGACGCATATCTCTACTAGCTTCTCAGGATAGGTGGCAAAGTGGGCTTCAGGATATGGCTGTGTTGGGAATGTCCAGACAGAACGGAGATTGCGACCCGAAGGGAGAATATGAACACCAGTATATTTACGCCAATCTTTATAGGATGGTCTCAATGCTTCCTTTGAACCTTCTTTTGCTAGTGGAGGATTATCTTCTTCGTCCTTAGCGAAGCGGGCGTGGCTTGTCTCACTTTGTGGTTCTCTCACCGCCTCAATATCCCAGTAATACTTGGCACTCTTGGTCAGCATAAGGATATACTCGTGTGAATTAGTAGGTCTGTCGGTTACTGATTCCGGCATAGGATTGGGCTTGCTCCATATAATATCTGACCTTACCCACCAGCCGTCCTCTTGCGCTGCTATCGCTACTCTAAAGGGAATGAGGCAGAGGTCTTTGGGCTTGATTTTCCCATAATTGTAAGGATGCTGTTTCTTATATTTCTTTTCCTCAAAGCAAGCTATTTTACTTGGTCTATTGGCGAAGATACCCCCTAAACTTCCTGTAGGGGCGGCGCAATAGCTATCCCCTATATTCCAAAACACAACCCCGTCGGAGCGAAGCACCCGCCTAATCTCTCTTAATATCTCAATAGTGTGCTGGACATACATCTCAGGCGTAGGCTCTAATCCATAAGCACCTTTCCAAGCACCACAGAGAGAACAGAAAGAACTACCTAAATCATCATTAGCACCAGCGTCTTTGAAATGAGCTTCTAGCCCAGGGTTTGTTTCTCCTGAATGATGTTTGATAGTTTTCTTTAATTCTCCCCATTGATGCTCGCATTTGCTACCGCCCCATATCAAATCAGGCAAGCCAGCATATTTTCTTAATCCCCAATAGGGAGGGCTCGTTACCACCATCTGAACCGACTCATTAGGTAGGTCAGCCATCGACCGGCTGTCAGCATTAAACAATAGTCTATGCTGGTCATGCCAAAAAGAGTTAGGTGTTAGCCCGTTCCAGTTCATCCATTCACCTTCCCATAATCTAATTCTATACACAATATCTTTATGGCTTCTTTCTCTGTCATTTCCCCTTCGTTTTAGCTAGGACTTGCTCACGCATTTTGGATACATCTTTAAGAGCTTGGTTGTAGCCATCATTAAAATTACCCCGGTCCCTTATCCACGACTTAGGCACATCCCCGCCAGTATAGGCAGCGTCAGCCAGAATACTTTTAGGTTCAGGTAAGTTATTCAAAGCCTCATACATCACTGGTGCGGCGACATCAAGTTGAGCATCAGATAGTTTCTTGAATGTGCCAATATGCACAAAGTTAGGTGCTTTAATGCCAACCGTAAAGTCTCTCGCTCCATAGTAGATTGTTCGTTCCCCTTTAGTATATTCCATTATCTAACCCCTCTCCTATTATTAAACTTCCTTGACAACTCAATAATGCCGGGCGGATTGTTTTTATTTTATCTTTTGTAGGTGTATCTAGTTCGGTGGTTGGCTAGTCTATACTGCCGTTTCTCTGCCTCCTCTGTCGGCGAGTCTCAGCGCCCCGTTGTGCTCTGACTTGGCGGCGGACTTTTGTTATCCGGTCGTGTTGATTGTAGATAGCCTCACATACCTTTTTTGGCAGGACTATTCGTTGACCGCCCTCTATGCTGATAACTTGGAGGAAGATAGCTAGTGAGTCATCTGTCTTGATGGTCTCTACAATCCACGACCCTTGTGGTAGGAGTTGGAAGCCAGGTGCCGTAATAGTGCTATTCCGTCTTTGAAATCCTGGCTGTCCCCACAAGCCCTCTCTAACCCGCTCAAACCTATCTATCAGTAGTGAGCCTTCGTTATGTGCTTGCTGTACCAAATGCCTCTCTCCTTCTCCGCCCGGCATTATTGAAGTGTCAAGATTTCCTCTCTAAACCAGAGAGGTCTTGTCTAGCATTATTCAGTTATTAAGGTACTGCTCCTAATATACTCCTACGCTTAATGCCTGTCTATTTACCTCTTATCCTCCCTTTGATAATATGGTTTCACAGTTCTATACCACCCTCGACTTCATCTTCATCAAACTCGTTTTCACACTCTCTGAAGTGCTGACAATTCATTTGGTCGTTCTTAAAGTTATTACAGCAATCATCAATATCGCCATTACAGTAACACATCTGACCGCATTCAGGACATTCGTGAGCCATTTTCTCTCGCCTTCAATCTTTTTTCGCCTATATTTTTAAGGTGCCTGAGAAGTTTAACTACCATCCAATCCCACACTCCCTCATAATCCTCTACCATCCATTCCTCAGCAAGCTCGCCATCTTCATAAAATTCAAAAGTTCCATCTTCTCTACGCCTCAAGGATAGTATCTCTCTGTTCATAGCTCACTCTCTAGTGAGTTGCCCCACTGTTCAGCCATAGCTTTCGATATTGATGGAGAATTTCTTGCTCTGTTCTCTTTCCTCATAGGACTTGGTGGGTGTCTCCAGACTGACTGCTGTATTTCTTCCTTATCTAGCCATTGTGTTCTTTGTAGTTCAGGTAAGCCAATCAACCATAAGCAGGTAGCTTTACTCTCGTTACTACTGATGAAGTAGTGAGGCTGTATTATTTGAGAATACCCCTTGATAATATGAGCTTTAGCGTATTTATGGATAATAGGATGTTCTACACATATCAGAGGGATTTTAGCAGATAATAATTTGTTAAAGAAAGCACAATCAATTAACATCTGTTCATATCTACCTGGTATTTGGAATAGCCATCGGACTCCACTGTTAGCTTTAGTGGTGCAGTCTGGATGGAATATTCCCATATCCCAACCGTCATTGAGATGGTTGAGAATATCATCCTGAATATGTTTATCCCAACCCTCAGAAGGTAGAATATCGCAAGTCCAAGCATCCCACCCTTCCCTTTCAAACTCCCCAACTAAGGCGACTGATTTTGCACAACCATTTATCAATCTAGGTTTCATAATCCCTCAGCATATATCTGATACTTCTTCATAGCTCTCTACTTCATTGCCCCAAGCTAAGTAAAATATCCTTGCGGTTTTTTATTCTATCAGAACGAAGTTCTAAGAACTCTTCAAAGGTTTTTGTTGCAAATAGGTTGTGAAATCCACTCCAATCAGCGATTGCTTGATAGAAATATCTATGTTTATTCTTATCATACCTTTGGACAAATGCTCTTTGCCCCATATTACGAAGGTAATTCAAACGCTGTAAATCTTCTTCGGGACTCGTATTAAAACCAACAAGAACATACCAAATAGCCCTATTGATACCAGCTTCTTTGAGTAGCACCAATGCTCTCTCTACTGAGGCTTGATAAGAAGGGTGGTCAAAGGCGAAGTGATATTCTTTATGGCTGATAGCCTTCAAAAGTTTAACATTAGTATTGGTTAGCAAGCGATGGTCTAATCCCTGATTAAAGTCTAATGTGATACCATAATGTATTGCCTCGGAACAAATAATTTCAAAATGCTGAGGTAAGGCTAAAATGTTGTTATCATATAAAGTGATTAGTTTTGATTTTTCATCCCAAAGGTCGTATAAATGCGCAATCGGTCTGATATGACCCTCTTTTTGTGGCACAATACAAAATGAACAATGTCTAATGCAGCCTCTAGTAGTAAAGCCAAAATTCAATCGTGGCTTAATGTCCTCAATTTCAGATGGCAAGACAGTAGTTAAATCAAAACCAGAACCACCACAGATAGCACCTTGAGGGATTATATCTTTCTTTGTGAAAGTGAAGATGCTAGAAGCATAAACCTTGTCGTAACCACACAAAGCAAAGTAATCTTCCACCTTATCACCTTGTTGTTGATGATAAAGCCGTAGCTTTTCAATAGCTAGATTTTTATATTTCGGCTCAAGATTCAGGAGTCCAATCCTCATATCACTCTCTACTTCATTGCCCCAACAATCAATTTCTCCTAGTATACAGTCGGAGAGTCCACCAATCAGAATCAGTCTCATAGTAAATCCAATCCTTGCCTTCTTCACCCAACAACATAATCATCAGCGTGAACACCAAATCCTCAATGCTTTGCTTCTTCATCTTTTTCATTTTCTACCTCCTACCTATCAAAGAATATAGATACGCTATATAACTGTGGTTCGGCACTCTTGCCAGCCGTAACAGATATATCGACCACTATCTGCCCAGTAGCCGGGACTGTTATCTTACTAGGTATTGTTACCGTCAACCCCTTTGAGCCAGGGTCAGGAAGAACTTCACTGGTGAGGTCTACATCCATAGCTACCGATGACGCATTGGCTATTGTTAGTTGAGCCGATTGGCTCTCCTGTGGATACAAGCTGACATCAAAGGTACTTGCCCCGACAAACGAGAGAGCTTCCTGCACTTCAACCTGCCCTGTACCTGTTAGTGCTTTATAGGCATAGACAGCACCACACAACAACGCACTCACCAATAATACTGATAACAATGCCTTCACAATCTTAGTTCTCATATTCCCTCCCTCATTTTTAATAACTATTCGTCAATGTAACTCTGTATCTTCTGCCTCTCATCAAGTCTTATTTCTTGTTCAGTCATCTCTCCTTCTTAATAAAGTTCTCCGATAAGTAGTCCTGTACAGCTTCCAAACTATCAGTGTCAAGGAGCCAGCAAGGTGTGAAGAAGTGGCAGCGGGACGGGCACGTATAGTCGGGGTGAGGATTAGCTAGGAATGCCGTTTGTATGTGGAAGTCCTTATCTGCTTCCGATACCCACTCGCAATCCTCGTTAAGCTTCTGGATACTCCTAAATAATCTCTTGCCTGCAGTAAGGCGTGGCGGTCTTATATGGCGGTAAATTCCCTCCTCGCTAATAACATCGTAGATGATTAGGTCAACCGAGCTATCAATTTTCATTGCCTTTTGCCGGATGATATATGCATACAAGTCTGCCTGTCCGCTCATATCGTACCACCGGTCATCTGGGTGATAGCTGGTCTTATAATCTACAATAACCCGATTAGTTTGGTAAAATCCTATAAGGTCAGGGTGGCAAACCACCCCATCCAGTTCAAGCTCTGGCTCAATAAGTGTAGCTTTGTAGTCCCCTACCCAGCTTTTGAGGTACCTAGCAAGTAAGTCCTTGTATCGCGTGTGGGCCTTCATCAGGTCTTTTATCTCATCACTTGCTAAGTCGTATTGGTCAGCCATAGAGTGGTAGAGGTCATCCACAATCTCATGTGGGTCTTGCCCTCTGAAGTGTGCGGCAATACCGGCATGGACAAATGTACCCGTTTGAAGGGGTTCTGAGACAGTGGGAGGAGTATATCCTAATTTTCTAAATCCGAATAATCTTGGGCACTGCCTATACAACGATAAGTCACTATAGCTTGTGGGCATTTCTCCTTCTCATGAACTTCCTTATTTTCGTAAGTACCGATAGTAGACCAATATAGATAGGTTTCCGCCAGCACCAGACGGTGCTGTTCAATTGGGGTTGACATAGTATAATAAGCCATATAAAATAAAGGTATGGATAGAGAAGAAAGACTAAGACAACTAATAAACCCCTCTGCCACACGGAAAATGGTTTTCGCTCATGTAAAAAGGATAGCAGAAGACCGCAGAGCCAAGATGGATTCAGTGGAAGTCCAAGAGTTTGCCGAATTCGCATTACTTCGTAATGACATAAAAGAAGCCTTTGGATTACACGAACCTTATGAACAGAAACTTGGCGAATTCGTCCTTGCCTTTGCTTCAGGATTAGCTGACGCAATAACTGAGAATAACGAGCGATTGCTTCAGGCTCTCTCTGAAGAGGAAACATAAGCCCAAAGGAACTACAAAAGTCAGGCATACTCAATAATTCTAATGAATCAAGAATGAAATCTGATTTTATTTCTGGAAGGTCTGAAATCCTAATTTTAACATCTTTAAAAGGTATCATTCATCAGCCTCCTTTAGTTACTATATCCAAAATAAGTATCAACCATTATTTAACAGCACTACCAACCTCAACAAAAGCTCTATACACTTGTGCCTCCTTCAATCCTGAACGCTACAACTATGGCCTTTATGCCTTCTTCTATTGTGAACTCTTTACCAAGCTTCGGTCTGGCATCTGCCACAAGGTGCACCATTCTATCTATCTCCTCATGTGAGGAGAGACCTTTGGCAACGAGGAGGGCATGAAGAGCCAGCATAAGGTCTATGGTATTTGAGAGGTTAACCTCAAGCATCTCTAGGCGGCTTGGGGGTCTTGGTATTGGTATACGGAAGCTATCTCCACCGCTCATCTTATCCTTCCTCCTCTGCTTTTACTGGTCTTACACTGAGCACGACGCTGACACTGCCTTCGTGTCGGAGCTTTGCGAAGGTATCAGTGTCAAGAAGCACTTCCGCCTCCTTGGTATTTATAAAGTCAGCGCTTTTACGAGTGTCTACACGTGCTCGAAGACTTGACGGTGTGTCGTATACCCTTATCTGCATCTCCTTAAACTTCTCTAGCAGGGCCTCTCTTGCTATTTTCTTGCTCAGCTCCAAACGGCTTATCTCGTCCTGGATTTCCCTGTAGTACTCTACGGCCTTGATAAGTTTCTCTTCCGTCCTTATCTCCCATATCTCCTGTGTCTCCACCTTTACTTTCACCTGCTTGCTCCTCCTTCTTCTCCAATTTTGCTATATACTTGTTAAGGTCCTCCTCCTTCACTCGTATACCTCGGCTACCTACACGGAAGTGCGGGATGGCTTCTTCGTACAGGACAAGCATCCTGACATGGTGATAGGAAATTTTAAGTCTTGCTGCCACCTCTTCCATTCTCAACAGTATCCCATCTGTCATATCATCTCTCTCCTTTCTTCTTCTGTTCTTACTCTCTATTGTAATAATAGAGTAAAATAAGTAGGTTGTCAAGGGGTTTTGAAAGTTTTTTTGAAAGTTTTTTCAGTGGTTATACTACAGGACTTACTAAAATAATAGGAAAGGGCAATACTTTATGTATAGTACCAAACATTCTAAAGAGAGGCTTTGCCTCTCTGCTATCACACCTTAGTTGTACACTCAGTATTAAAATATTTCTTGTAGTTTTGGAGCAGAGCAATGTCGCTGTCGTTTACCCGCTTCCTGCCTTGTGCTAGTGCTCTGGCCATACAAAAAACTTGCAGCTGTTTTTGCCGTCTGGCACCAAGTGTATCGTTAGCATCTTTTGTCTCTAGTGCCACCTGTTCTATTGTGTCAGCTATGTCCTGGGGGAGGTCAATATACTGAGGTTCACTGGGTAAATCAATGTTAAAACCTTCTACTTCCTTTAAGTAATCTCGTTGCTTGATGCTCTTGCGGATGGCAGTCATGGTATTGTTTTTGTAAGAGAAGCTTACCGGTAAAATACGAGAGAGGAAACCAATATTAGCCCACTCTTCCTGGCGGTGGTCAAGGTCCTGCTTAGCAATAGTAGATAATAAGCCTATCTGTACAGGAACTTCAGTAACAAAACGACTATCTCGACTCTCTATTGAAAGTACTCCTTCTTCCACCAAGCTATTGTAGAAGTTGAGAGTATTAGCATATATTTGGCGGGGTAGGCTCATAATACTAAGGAAGTCAGGTATAGCAATATGTTTGATTTGCCCACTTTTCAGCAGTTGTCCATAACGATTGCAGAGGACATAGGGAGTGGTGCTTGTTGTATAAAGAACGCTACCGTGTATCTGCCTGACCTCTACTTCCTTTGCTTTCTCTCCCCTGCCAATGGTAACTTTTTCTATACTGCCCTTCTGGTGCACCTTCTTTAGCATTGTTGTTTTGCCGGCACCAACTGAAGCAATAATCATAATACTCAGAGGCCGTTCACCTTTCAGTGCTCCGCTCCACACGGCTATCTTGATAATGTTTAATATTTCTAATACAGCAATAATGGCTTTACTCTCTATCTAAAGTGTAATTTGAACTATGAGGATTTCCATCACATTCTATCTTTCTTTAACAGTGATTTCTTCTAAGTTTTCTGTATCTATAAGAGAGAATATCAGCTTGTTGCCTTCCACACAGAGTGTTACATAATAACCATTGTCAATTTCTATACCGTTAAATTCAACCCATGACCTTGGAATTAAGCAAGCATAGCTATCACCCAACTTGATGAGCTTCTTAACTCCAAAAGCCCGCATTTTAGCTAATAATTTGATTTTTTCTTCAATTTCCATGATTTCTACTTTTAATCATTTTTTGGTCGTTTTGAAAATCTTTATGTCAACTTTAGTGGTTTTTTCACCTCTTTGTGCCTAAGCTATATATATGTATTATTATATATATATAGTATAGTATATATAGATTTTACAATAAAAAAAAGGAAAAAGCAAGGGTTTTTCCACATTATTTTTAAGACAAAGCAAAGTCAATACTACCCGAAGATGGCACGAGCACCTTCAAGAGATGCCTTCTTGGCTTGAACGACCGAGATATAATGTGAGGCAACAGCGATGTTACTCCAGCCGGCAAAATACGCTAATCCGACAGCAGACATACCACCTTGAGCAAGTATATTGAAGCACGTAGCTCGGAGGCAATGAGGAAAACCATACTTAATCTTTGCCCTACCCAGCACCACTTTTGTCCTGTAGTAGAGGCCAACACGAGATACACCTATGCCGTAGGGCTTAATACGGAGCAGCTCCGCTATGTCCTTATGGAGTCGCTTAGGTATAGGTAGAGTGCGTGCTCCTGCTTTGGTTTTAGGTTTCCAGAGGCCGTGTCGCATACGCATACACTCGGCGCAGTTACAGGTTTGACTCGTTGGGATTTTTATGTCTCCTTCCTCTGTTACCCAATCTTTGCTAAGATGGCAGGCCTCGCTCGCCCGTAAGCCGAGGAACAGCTGGAGGCCAATAGTTACACGCTCGTCAATGTCCAAACACGCCTTCAGCACTTCCTCTACTTGATGCTGAGAAAGTGCATACTCAGCCGACTCACCTCTTCGCTTAACTGGCTTACTCATACAGCTAACTCCATAACACTTTGAGAGAGCCTCTTAGCTGCTATTTCGCAATACTTTTCTTCTATCTCTATGCCGATACAGTGGCGGTTTAAGTCTTTGGCTGCTCTTAGTGTTGTTCCACTTCCAAGAAAGGGGTCTAATACTACAGTTGCATCCTTATGGCTTTGTATTAACCATTTAAAAAGGTGGAGGGGTTTTGGAGATGGATGCCCATTAATTTTTTCTTGACTAGCAGGGAACTGCTTAGCATCAAATGCCATTATATTCTTGCCATAAATAAGTATCGGTTCCCAATGAGAAAATCCTGTTCCCTTTCTTACCCTTTGCACGCTTCCAGGTCTAAACCATGCAGCTTCCCAATCAGGTCTAGGATAGTCCCATTGATTACCATTTCCAGGAGTAACAAGTACAGTCGGCGATAAATTTCTACACAAAGGCAACCACTCTCCTGGCGGTATTATTACACTATCCCATTCTGCTATCCCTACTCCATACGGAGGGTCAGTCAGCACCAAATCCACTTTAGGCAATTCAGGAAGCACATCCCTATTATCAGCGCAATAGATTACTGCTGCCTCTTCTACGTGGTAGACGTTCTTATCTGGGAGTGTTAGCCCGTTCCAAATCATTCTAACCTCATCGTATCATAGATTACCCGTTTTCATCATTTCTTAGGGAGGGAAGGATATCACGGCAGTCCGCATGGTATATTGTAACTGCACTATCTTCATAATACGGTTTTGGTAGGCTGTTCAACCTTCTCCTCCTTCTTACCTTTCTCCTGCTCCCGCACTTCCTTTACCGGCTCGTGCACTTCCTCTTCCCTACCCCTCTTTGCACTAACCTGTGGTAATGGTGCAGGAGATTTCCCCGCTGTCTCTATATGCTCACGTGCTCCAAGCTTCAGCACAATAATCTCGGTGGTTTCGTCATCCAAATTGTAGTGCAAGCAGTGGTATTGAGGGAGGGTCGTAATGGTGTAGCCTGTGTGATTATACTTAGGAGAGGCTACAGGGTAGACAAGCTCCTGACCTATCATATCAGCTATGTAGTCTCGGCTCTTAAGCCCGCAACGGAAGAAGAAGGAGTGTTGGCAGAGGTCAAAGAACCGCTTGTTCACATCTTGTATCCTGCGGGTAGTTCCCCATATTCCTATTCCCCAGTTCCTACCCATCCTAATAAGCTGGGAAGTAGCCGGTAGCATAGGACGTTGCTGGCTCAAGTACTGCTCCGCTTCTTCTATTATCAGCGTGCAATTAGCTCTTGCCATCAAGCCCTTGCAGATGTCCTCCAACTCATTGGGAGTTTCCCGCCTTGGAATATAACGACACTCATCTGGGAACATACTATACTGGTCAAGTGGGACTGCTCAGTCCACGATGAGAATATCCGGCTCCGCTAATGAAGCCAGATACCTCAAGAAGTATGTCTTACCCGTTCCAGGAAGTCCTGATATTATAATTCTATCGGTACTTTTAATATCCATCGTGAATGTCATCACCTCCTTTTTGCCCATAGATTAGCTAGGACATTCTAGCTGGGCTCCTCCACCTCATCCTCCACCGTCTCTATCTTCCCCACATTCTCCATCTTCTCCTCCTCCGTCCTACGTCTCCTCTTCGGTGGTACCTTTGCTGCTGCTTCCTTTATCTCCTCTATGGGTTCTGGTTCAACAGCTAAAGTATCTGCAGGTTCTTGTTCTGCTTCTATAACCAGCCCCTCAATAACTTCAGCAGCTTGTTGCTCCTCCTGTATGCCTAGCGCTTCTCTCATTTTCCTCTCTATTAACTCTACCGCCTCTTCACTCTCATCGAGATTCTTTAGCAAGGAAGGTACTTGGCTTTTTATCCCCCACCAAACTGCGTTCATAATCGGGTCTTGGCCTCTTCCTCCGTACCTCTCAATAAGTTCGGCTAGGCCTTGAACTACACGATGTTTGTAGGCCATCATTTCTCCTCCTCTATACCCTCTCTACCAATCGAGGCAGCTCCCGGTATTGGTGGCTTTCCAGATTTTACCCAAGCAAAGTACCCAAGGCTCTTCCCTCCGAACATTGCTGTAGTTCCTATAGATGCCTGTAAGAGAGGATTCATTTCTATCCCACACTGAACCCAAAGTTCGGCAAGGTCGTTAAGCTCTTGCTCTGTAGGGGTAAAACCAGGGTAGCCTGTAAGTTCCGTAACAATCCTGCCGAGGATAGATGCAGGTAACCTAATAGCAGCAGGATGCAAGGGTACGCGACCTTGCCTCATTACCCTTTCTTCCGCCCTCACTTCATCTCTTGGTGGTAGCGACTGCCTTAGTTCCTCCTCTTTTTCTCTACCAGCCCACGGTGCAGCTACCTGCGGGTCAGGCTTTGTAAATCTAATTCCTTCACTTCCCTCAATATGTTCCTTCTGTACCATTATTTCCTCTCCTTCTTAGCAATACGCGATACATACCATTCTTTTCCTTCACCAACATTACTGCCTGAACCAACTCGTTTACCTAGCTTATCAAACTCCCCGTTCCTATCACCAATGTCTAACCAGAGTGTTCCATAATCAGTAACTCTAGCTTTTACGAAGCCACTCGGAAAAAAAGGTTCATCATAGCACTCGTTAATTTCTTTAGCTAACTCCTGTAAGTCCATTATTTCTTTCCTCCTGTAAATAGACTAAATGGAAAGGGAAGACCAGGTGGTACTTCCCTCCTCGGTGGCTCTTTGACCTTATCTATAATCTTCTTGTCCTCCACTTGTATCTCAGTTACCGGTGGTTTCAGTGCTTGCGGTGTATCTCTTGGCAACGGCGGTATCCCCTCCTTCAGTATATGCTCATACTCGCTTCTTGCTATCCTCCACCTACTTCCTAGTGGCTTAATACCCTTAATTCGCCCATCCTGCAACATCCACAGCACCCACTGGTACGAGTAGCGAAGCTTATCAGCTACCTCGTTGGGTGTAAGGAATTCCCCTGCTTCTATCTCTTTAAGTTGCTCCGCTGATACTTTACCCTTTTCTATGAGGACTTCTCCCTTTTCTTCCATAACGTATCCTCCTATGCAAATTATAACATGACTATCTATAGATATGTCAAGTCCTGTTGTTTCCCTGTTTAATTTTCGAAACATTGTTGATACCATTATATACATAGGGTGGCTTGGGTGTTACCCTAAATATAGTATACAGGGGGACAAATATGGACACGAGAATGATTATGAGTGTGCTAGGCTTGGTACTTGTAGTGATGGTATCACTATGGGTGTTCCGGATGGTCAAGAAAGAAATACCAATATAGGAGGACTGATGGGACAAAACTTCATGGGTTTACTAATGATGCTTCTTGTCGTGGTTGCTGGGGTATTTCTTGCTGACTGGCTGAAAGGAAGAATAGGCGGAGAGGCATAAGACAAGGGAGGAGTCGCTAAGCGTCTTCTCCCTTTGGAGGTACTTAGATGAGAATGGACTGGGCAAGTATAATAACTATATTCCTAGCAATTGTCCTTGCTGAGATATTTTGCCGTGGTGTATTCTCGGGTGGCAGTATAGGTGGGAAGAGCACAAGTGTTGGAGCTACAACTCACACTGAGGCTACAGCTCCTATAATATACCGTAATCCCATCGACCAGTTTCTAGCTGAGAAGTATCCAAATGCAATGAGGTAGGAGGGAACATTATGACAACTAAAGTTATTGAGGAGATTTTTGAACTCAACCAGGATGTTTCAGGTATAGTTGAAAGGGATTTAGCAGCTAAGACTGCTGATGCCAGTGTAGTGCCAATCTGGGAATACCCAGTGCCAGTTGGCTACTCTCTTGTCTTTGACGGCAAAGACCAGTTCTCAGCCTATCTGGAAGATAATGAGACAACACCGGCTGAGTGTGCAGCAACTGCTGTTGCTGCTGTTAAGGTAGACATAGTGATAATGGATGCGAGTAAGCAGAATGTGCGGTCAGTGCTCAATATGAGAAGGTACGGAGATGTTAAGGAGTTTCAGGATGAGGATAAAATTGCTGTCCTTGACATTGCACCGGGGGAACAAGTAATAGCAAGGGAAGGTGAGAGGGTATGTATTAGGGCTGATAGCCCCGGCACTATTGTTACCATTGACACCTCTGATTGTTACTTCCGCCTATCTTGCAAGAGAGTGCGGCAAACACTGTTTGGGTAAGGAGACAAAGTGTTAGAGTTGAGGAGAAGCCTGCAGGATAGTAGTGGCAACGAGCTTTCCAAGCTCTTCCATATTACACTGAAGGACGTAGTGAAGAAAGGGTTGGACATACTGGTTAATAAGCTGCCAGAACTAAACAAAGAGAAGTTTGAGCGGCCTAACTCACAACTACTCCTTAAGCTGCGCAACGACTTTCTTGCCCACGAAAATAACATTGGAACAACACCTCGCCTCAAGAGCATCTTTGACTTCGTAATTATGCTTTATGATAGCGACGATTACTATCGCCATCGCATAGATTGGGTAATACAGGAGATAAAGAAGAAGGACTTTGTGTATGAAGGAAGCCCAAGAGAGCTAGACCCAAAACCTCTGTGGTGGAACGACTTGGAAAATAGGAGGTTCCTAATACGCTACCTTTCAGCAGAAAGCAAGCAGGAGCACTTAATTATTATCGCTCCTACTATTCAGCAAGCCAGAGAGAAAGCAGAAGAGTACGGAGGAGAAGTTGTAAGGGGACTAAACAAAGAGGAGGAATTAGTAACATGCCAGACATCATAGAACAGCCATTCACATTACACCAGGATGACCCGAACGTCTCAGTAGCAGATGGAGTAGCAAGCACTTGGTCAGATATCTGGAAGTATCAGGTGCCACTCGGTACTTCACTAATCATCAAGCCAGAGCATACACTCTCCCTGTATCTTGCTGTAGCAGGTCCTACTGAAGTAGCTGCAGCTGCCGGTACATATAACACCTGTATGGTTAGGGTTGAGAAGCGAGATGCCAGTGGAAGTGATGTAAAGGTCCTCACTGGACCCAAGATTTACATATCTTTCAGGCAATTCCAGGACAAGAACCGGCTTGCACACTTCAACGTGCCATCGGAAGGCATAATTATCAGTGAACGAGAGTTCATCGTAATACTTGCTTACGATGACGGCACAATTAGTGAGGCTGTCTGCTACTTTGAAGCACGAATTGCCAAAGTAAGGAAGGCCCTAGGGGCTTAATAAGGAGGAAGGAAATGCCAGGAAGAGTTGTACAGGAAGCATGGGATTTGTCCAGTGTCGATACCATAGCTATACCATCGGCCAACCGAGCTGATAGTGCAGCAAGCAAGTGGTCAGACTTGTGGAAGTACCAGGTACCTACTGGTGAAGCTCACATCTTAAAGCCGAGCCACCACTTCTCTATTTACCTTGACGAAGGTACAGGTAGCACAGAGGCCGGTGCTGGTGACTCACGATTACGTATTGAGGTAAGAGACCAGAGCGAGCAGGATGCTAGGACCATCTTTGGGCCCACCCTGTATGCTTCGTGTAAGGACTTCGATGATGTAACGAAGATGGCAACACTTGCCCTGCAGAATGACCTTGCCATAGAAGAGAAGTTCTGGATTGTCGTAATGGTCTACGATGCTACAGTGCAGGTAGTTGCCTACTGTTACTTCAACTTGGAGACCATAAGGGTACGTTCGTCAATATAAGAGAGGTAAGTGATGGCAAAAGTAAAAGAGGAGAGATGGCCACTAAATAGTGGTGATAGTATAGCAATACCATCAGCTAATCGAGTTGATGGAGTAGCTAGTAAGTGGTCAGATATCTGGAAGTATCGTGTACCAAGCGGCCAAGCCCATATTCTAAAGGCTGTCCATACCTTCAGTGCTTACCTCTACGAAGTCAGCGTTGCTGAGTGTGGAGGCGGTACTTGCCGAGTAAGGATTGCCATTAGGGACCAGAGTGAAGCAGATGAGAAAGTAGTTTATGGACCGGTCCTCTATAATGTCGTTAAAGAGTTCAGCGACAAGAGCAAGATAGCAAAGTTAAAGCTCATCTCAGATGTAGCTGTAGAAGAGCGATTCTACATTGTTATCCAAGCCTACGATGATGGTATAGTTGACGAGTCCGTCAGCTACTTTAGCTTAGAAACCATAAGAGTCCGCAGCACAGTCTAGGTAAAAGTGAGGACAAGTTGCTGCGAGTGCTACCGGATTGGTAGCTTGAGGGAGTTACCTTCCAATGGTGGCTCCCTTTAATTGTTAGAGGCGCTATGGAAAGAGATATATTGCTGATAGGAACACTGATAGCGGTACTACGCCGACAGTTTCCTGCTGTTAAGATAAAAGACCAGATAGGAGAAGGGATAAGGATAGCAAGAGCTATTGGAGTAGAGGAAGCGATTGCTAAAGAGGCAGGAGGAGAACCATCAAACGAGGAAGCAGTTGTAGAGATAAACAAGGTAGCTACAGATGGGGCAGGAGGTTATGTTGAGGTTGCCAGTTGGACAGTTACGAATGGAAAGACAGGAGTGCTGGCTAAGATTGAGATGGCAAGTGCCGACTATGATAATGTGCAGTTCCGCCTTACCATAGCAGGTAAGGTAGTATTTGAGGATAAGGAGTTACCTGCTGCTACCACTGTTACCCTGCCAGACTTAAGTATTAGAGGGGGGAAGGTGACGAAGATAGAGGCAAAGGATACAGACTCTACAGCACATAATACCTGGGGAGATATAACTGGTAAGGAGATAATATAGTGGCAAAGCAATATAAGTCAATAGGAAAGTGTCCGGGGTGTGGTAAGGCCGTATGGCGTAGCTCTACATTCCGTAGGAACAAGCACTGGCATAAGTCTTGTTGGAAGCGGAAGAAGAAGAGTTGGGAGGATTAAGTGCAAGCAGTGAAGGAGCGGCCTGTGGGATTTGCTGAAAGAGAAGGGTTTAGTAGCTATGTGGGCTTCACGCCACCATCGACGCCAGCAGTTGTAGAGACAACTGTAACTTTAAGACCAAATGCTAACGGCAACCAGACGGACTGGAATCAATACTATACTGGTGCTCCAGGCGATTACTATAATCAAGTTAATGAGGCAATACCAGATGAAAATACTAGCTTTGTTGGCTGTGCCTACCCTTATTCTGCTGTTCTTGCGTTATTCCAACTGGATGCCTTACCCGCTGGTGTTTTAGCAATCTCTAGTGTCAAAGTAGGTTGGCGCTGTCGTAAAACCCACGCTATTGGTTCAGGTTATGTAAATATCGGTTTGCGGACATATACGGTAAGCTATTACGCCGGAGGCAATCAGTTTCAGTTAACTGACTACGCAAATTACGAAGCAAGCTGGGCAGTTAATCCGAACACAGGACTAGCTTGGACAGTTGCTGAGGTAAATGCCCTACAAGCCCAAATACGAGGTTATCCTGGAAGTTATCGGATATATTGTACTCAAGTCTATGCTGAGGTTACTTATACTTATACACCATAGGAGGTTAAAATGGCAATACGCTTTTTAGTTGAAAACATACTGCTGGTAGCTAACAAAGAGGCAGCTTACCAGTTGCCGAAAGGCTGTAAGAGCTTGCAGGTGCAGAGTAGGACAGCTGCAGCTTGTAATATAGCAAGTAGGAAAGGTAGTGTGGAAGGCTCTACGGCGCCTGGTAAATACTTCACCATCAAGAGTGGTACAGTGTATAAGGATGATAGCTTGGATGTCGGCGATGGTGAAGTGTGGATATACCTTGCTGCCGGCAGTGCCTTGAACATTGAGGTGGTCTGCACCTACGACGACTCAATTGGAGGTGGAGCAGGTGCCTAGCAATAAGGAGATGGCAGGGAAGCTGCTGAGGGAAAAGATAGGGAAGAGGCAGAGGGCTACGGGAATGGTTACGATTATCCCAGGAGCTATTGGTAAGCCTGCCTACCGCCTCGGCATAACTTCAGTCAAAGTTTCAGGTAACAAGATAAGTGTTAAGAAGAGGGAGGACAGATAATGGGAGAAGCAAGAAATACTCAGATTATAGAACGGTTTGCACCATCCGCTGTCTTTGACAATGATGCTATATTCTACGGCACAGGCAAAGATGTAGGGATGATGTATGATATAAACGATGCTAATGCCCATGTGCTAAAGACTGATTTCTTGGCTGGCGGAGTTAACCATGTCCCTGTCCATGTCTACGGCGTAGACATCTTTGACAGGGACTTGACCTTCTTCAATGGCAGGACTGAACCGCTCGTTGCTGTTGTAGACCTTGCCCGTACCTCTTGGGTATCCATAGGCTTTAGAGCAGCTGGTGAGCCTGCTATTGAGGTAGGTGGTGTAGGCACAATGCTTTACCTGCCAAATGTTACGGCTACAGAAATAACCATCTACTCCGCTGAAAACCTTTTCTACCTTACAGAGAGCGACCAGACGGACCCAGCAGGACGCTGGAGGTTCCGCGTTCAAGCAGACATACTGTATCTTGAGCACGCGCTAACTGCAAGCTGGGCAACTGACGAGGACTGGATAACTTGCGACTACGGAAACGGTCGCATAACTCTGGATAAGCCGCTAATCTTTGGAGAGGTAACTGCTCCTGCTGGAACTCTTGTCTATATTGCAAGGGATAATACTGGGGACTTAACTCTTAACGCCTTAACCAATAAGGTAATCAACTTGGCTATTGCCGGAGCAGATGAAGTTGTTATCAGTGGAGCTGCATTGTACCCAGCAACCAGCGATGGTCAAACTCTTGGCTCTACTGCCAATATGTGGTCAGACCTTTACCTGGCCAGTGGTGGAGTTATCAACTTCAATAATGGAAACCAGACTATTACCCACGATAATGCTACGGTTACACTTACACTGACTGGCAAGCTGGCCTTTGGTGGCAATACAGATTGGGGAACTGGAGCAACTGGAACAGAAATTACTGGTGCTGGCTATGACTGGGTAACTCAGACCATAGGCCGAGTCAATACCGACATCAATAATACAGCAGCAGCTGCTCATTATGCTGCCCTGTCAATAACGGTCAACCAGACCAATAGCAACTCGTTCTTCGGGCACTGGGTAGAACTATATGTTTCAAACTCTGTAGTCTTGACTGGTGCTGATAATCTTGCTGCTGTGTGGGGACAATTTGAGGCAGGAACAGGTGTTACGCTTTCAGACACCGGATGCTTTACTGCTGGAGTCTACGCTAATGTGAAAGCTGGTGCTACTCTAACGGTTGCCACTGGACATTCTCTTAACGGTGTTAGGGCACAGCTAGAAGTTGCAGCAATCACAAATAACGGGAAATCAGCAGCCTTTGAGTGTCTTATTGGTGGTTCTGGAGCTGTTGACTGGGACTATGGTCTGTATGCAGCCGATATAACCACTGGTGTATATGTAGGCGCTTGCACTACTGGATTTACCCTTGCTGGCGCTTGCACAACGGGAATCGATTTCACGGGAACTTACACGGGTAACTGCATTGATTTCACGGATATCACCATAAATCATACTGGCTCTGCTGGGCCATGTATGATAAGAGCAGGAACTTATGGCGACCCAGCCACTACGACCTTTGTGGAAAATGCAGACGAAGACCAAAGCGGTATGATTAGGCTATATGGGGCTACCTCTGCCAACGGAACAAGTTATGACAGAGGCATCTTCGTCTGTTTGGTGACAACTGGACTTAAGGGCATATTCCCGATTGCTGGTTTGGCAGAAGTGAGAGCGCAGACTGGGAATGGCCCGACCAAAGTTCAAGCTGCTCAGTTTATTTGCGACCTGCATACGACTGACTCCAAACTTGCTGGTCTTGGCGGAGATGCTACAGCCGGTATGTATGGTGGCTGGTTTAAGATTACCGCGATAGATGGAGCTACAATATCGGCTACTGCTAGAGCTGCTCCCATTTGGTTGGACAACCAGCTATACGGTAATAATGCTGCAGCTATAGGAGAAGAGTATACTATCTTCTCGACAGCTGGTGGAACTGTAATTAAGGCGTGGGCAGGGTTTGAGACTTCCAGTGTTGGTTGGTCTCATCTCTTCTACTTTGATGAGACAGCTTACGACCAAGCCCCAGTGTTTACCGGTGGCTTCAAGTGCCTTATCAATGCTACAACCGTCTATATACCTTACTTCAACAATGATGGGACAGTTACAACCTACCTTGGTATATCTGGAGACTACATTAGGATAGGAGATGCAGCAACCACTCAAGTTTCTCTAGCTTCCGAGGACGACCTGATGGTTAGTGGGAAGCTAGAGGTATATGGGACGACTTACCATACGGGTGTAGTGTTTATAGGAGATGCCAACGTAACGGCGGAAGCCGTCGTAGGAATAACCACAGGCATACAGATAGACCAAGGTGCTGCCGATAATGCCGTTTTGGTATTCAAGTCCAGTGATGTAGCACACGGTGGAACATCCGCAGCCGATACCGATACGTGGTGTGCTATTCAAAAAGTAGAAGCTGCTGCTGGCGGATTAAGATTAGCTGGGTTTAAGGATGCTGATGGTGCTGCTGGTGCTGCTGTTGCAATTTATGGTTACCTAGCTGAAAATGTGGATACCACGAAGTCTACCGCGGGGCGAGCAATAATTGAACTCTATAGTAGACAACTTAGCGGGGCAAGCACTGCTGATGTGGTTGCTGACGGCAATATATTTGCCTTAATAGCAGAAATCAGTGTGAGTACCACCGTTATGCTGGTTGACAGAGATGGTGACCTCTGGCTAAATGGTAGAATAACGCTTGGAGGAGATACCCCTCTTGGTTATATTCATAATCGCCTTACCGCTACCTTTACCTCAGATGGAGCAAGTACAACAGCTATCGGCTTGTCTATAGCTGGTGTTGTAACTGGAGCTTCAGGTGATACCGCTTCTCTAAGAGGCACTAGCTTTGCCAACACGATTGTTACTCAAGACATTACTGAGACCATAGGTTATATCGCACAGGTATCTATAAATGAACCTGGTATCACGAAGGGGTCGGATACCGTAACTGTAGCAGCTACTCTCTATATTTCTGATGCTCCCACTGAAGGTGCTACCAATGCTGCTATCTATGTGGCTAGTGGGAATATCTACCTGCCTCACGCACTGAACACACCCGATGGTATGGGAGCAGATGGTGAGCAACTTACATCTGGCGGTGATAATGTAGCAATGGACTGGGCAGGAGCTGCTTCACTCCGAGAATATAAGGACATCATAGGAGTAGCTAATGCTCAAGATGCCCTCGATAAAATACTAGGCACAACAGCTTACCACTTCCATTATAAGGAAGGTATGGGGACACACGACTGCATTACTGAGTACATCGGCTTGATGTCTGACGAAGCTCCTTGGGCAATGCACTACAATAACCGTATAGTCAATCCCATCAATACTCTTGGCTATATGGTGCTAGGCTTCCAAGCTATGAACGACAGGGTGGAAGGTATAGCAGGTAGAGTGTTGAGGCTAGAAGAGGAGCTTGCAGAGGCTAAAGCTGAATTAGCAGAGCTAAGGAAATGAGGAGTATGGGAGTAGTGGAGTATATGCTTAGGGATAAGAGGCAGTATATTGTGGAGATGTTCAAGTGGCCTATGGCTAAGCAGCTTATTAAACTGGCAGGGAAGGTAAGGATTGAGCCGATGCTTGAGAATACCTACCACCCTATCTCCCACGTTTTAATAGACATACGGGATGAGTTCTTTGATCTGGAAAATAATCCTGGTAGAGATGGACCATTCCGAGCTGCCTTTAAGGTCTTAATAGCTGTAGTCGAGTCCGACCGTTACTATCGCTGGAGATTTCAGTGGTTAGTAGAGCAACTGCTTGAAGCTATTATAGATGGTAAGTGGAAGCCCAGGACAGAGTTGAGTGGACTGGACAAGCACTGGCGAGGTGGAGAACCGAGTGGTAAGGGCTACGAGTTTACCGTAGCATATTATAAGGGAGGGTAAGATGGCATATATAGTACAGTTCCAACTAAGAGATACTATGAGGGAGTTTGACACGAAGGCAGCACGAGATGCTGCTTACGATACCGTCTTGCAGCAGATGCTTGACTGGGGTATTCCACAGGAGAACATTATCTTGAGCAAGATAAATAGTGAGGTGTGTAGTGAAGGTTATACCCACAAGGTTATCGTTGAGCAGACTGGGGAATAAGCAGTTGTCTCACCCAACTTTTCTATATTATAATAGAAGGAAGGAGGTAGGTAGGATATGGATGAAGTACTGGCTAATAAAAGAAGGAGGTTAACACTAAAATGGCAGCATCAAAGAAACGTATAAGACTGGAGGAGATGAAGACTCTTATGGACCTTACGTTTAGGGAAGCCGTAAGAGACGAGACAGGGAACGCTATAATGGAGCCACGGAAAGACTCGGAAGGTAAGACAATTATGCAGGTGCCACGAGACGCTAAGACTGGTAACGCTATACCTAATGCTATGCCTGAGCCTGTATACCAGGCTCGTACTATAGCCATAAAGAAGCCCCTACCAATGCTCCTAAAGCGGCTCTACCTGCAGATACCACGAGAGAAGCTCACGAGGCAAGATACAATATATGGAGCAAGGCTATTCGGCAATATTGCTGACTCTGCCGAGGGCTTTATAGAGCTTGACGAGGATATACATGACTGGGTAAAGGAGAAATTGAAGGATGAGGATGTAGGGTTGGAAGTATTTGGTACAGAACTGAGCATTATTGAGCAGGCTGTCGATAACTTCGAGAGGCTACATGAGAAGAAGGCGGAGGAGAAGTAGAGGAGTATACTAGCCGTAGCAGTAATATAGGACATTAGTCCACGCTTAGTATAGGAGGTCAGAGTGGTAAAGGCTTATTGCTTCAAGTGTAAGAAGAAGGTGGAGGTGAAGGGCCCTCACACGAGTAAGATGAAAGGCAGGACAATGACGAAAGGCACAGATGCTAAGGGCCACAAGGTGTCAGTTATAGGAGCTGGGTGAAGTGAATAATAAGCATAGGATACGCCCGCAGATACTTGTAGCAATGCTTATACTGGGTACAGTAGCTATGACTGGTATGCTAAACGGTATGGTGGAGGTTGCTACAGGTTGCACAGGCGGCATCATCGCCTTGGGAATGAAACTGCTGGAAAATGAGTGATGTTAAAAATGAAACATTTAGCAACCAAATACTGGAAGGAGAATAGGAATGCTCAGTAGGACACTAGCAGTAGCACTTGAAGCAGTAGGGATACTCGTAGTGGTTATTGGTATTGCTATTGAGACAGTTACACGTGCAGATGTTGGCCACTTCATCATAAGTACCGGTTCCATCTGCGTGGCAGGTGGCGCTCTGATATTTGCCAAGTTTGTGAAGTTTAAGGGGTAGGATAGACAAGATGTGGGAGCAAATAGCTGAAGGCACAATGGCTGAGTTGAAGGATGCAAGCACCTACGAAGATAGGGTGGGTGAAGGACAGCGTGGATGCCTACAGATCAACTGCCGCTACCCAATTCCTCCTCACGAAGGAACTAGGCTACAGAGTGTCTTAGATGCACTGGGTGTAGCAGAAGCGAAGGTAGGGGTAAGTGGAAGCACTCTATCAGTGACCTACCGTAAGGGCTTTGCTTGGCTCCCCGTAATTGTTGCAGCTATTCTCGGTATTGTCCTCCTATCTGTCCTTATTGCCTCGTGGCTACTCTTCAGGGAAGTCGAGGAAGGAGTTCAGCCGTGGATAGTGGCAGGTGGCATCCTCGGGATGCTCATTATTGCCTACATAGTTTATAAGGTGAGGTGGTAAGAATGGTGCAAGAGTACCTTGCAGGGGCACCAACATCAGTAAGGCCAGGGTTTCCAAGCTTTGCTGACTTTATGCAGTGGCGTGAAGAAGTTGGCCGGCCAGAAGCTACATGGGAAGAATATATAGCGGCAAATACTTCTACACCTACTACTCTGCATTACCTAACAGTAAGTATATCTCCTAGTGGTGGCGGGTACGTAACAACAGAGCCGGCAGGTGAATTAACTAGACCACCTCAAGAATTAAGTTTCCCTGCTGACTCTTATGTAACGCTAACAGCAGCAGCCTGGGCTGGGTATAAGTTTGACCGCTGGTCTGGAGACTTTGAGTCAACAACTAACCCTATTAGAGTGCGGATGATTAGGGATAGGAGAGTTGTAGCTAATTTTATAGCTACAGTAGAACCTAAGCCCAGAGAAGGCTGGCAAGCTGCCGAGGTAGTGACTGGCTTAGCAGTAAGCCAGATGATTGCCAAGGATATGTGGGTGGCAAAGGCAGTAATACAAGATTTAATAGTGGATACAGCAGCACTATGGCAAGCTAAGGAGGCCATCTCATTAGGTGTAGAAGCTGCTCTACTCTGGATGCCACAAGAAGTACTGCAGGAAGGCTTAGCAGTAAGTGGAGCAGGAGCAGAAGAGATTTGGGTCTCCTGCGAAGTGCTACAGAGTGGCTTAGCTATAGATGTAGCAGTAGGAGAGTTGCCGCCTGAAGAGCCAGAAAAGGGTATAGTATGGTGGCCGTGGGTGCTTGGTGGAGTTGCCCTAGCAGTACTTATAGGATTTTTAGCAAGGAGGAGATAAGATGATAAGTGAAGCAAAGATAATGAAGGTTGCAGTAAAGGATAGTGCAGGTTACCATATAATATACGATGGTGCTACAGGGAAGAAGTCGGAGCATAAGGTACCGATTGGAGGCACGTGGGAGTTAGAAGTAACTGCCTACGCAAAAAGCAGCACACATGCTTGGGCTGTTGCACTAACCTGCACTGCCAATGGTGTGCCGAGTGCCTTCCTCAGCCAGTACCATCACGACAGAGTAGAGTTGGCTAAAGGCTTGACCTATGTTAAGAACTTCGAAATGGGAGCTAAAGCGGAGACACGGGTAATTCCAAAGATAACCTGGTGGACTTCTGAGTTCTACACCACACAACTACCGCCTAAAGAAAGTTGGTAGAGTGGAGTAAGATATGAGCTATAAGACAATCGTTACATTACTGGCAGTCTCCATAATCAGTGGAGTCATCACTGAACTGATAGTCCAGAGGATAAGGGCACAAGCATGAGCACGAGTAGACATGGCAGGGGAAAGCACTCGGAGGCCTGTGTGTATTGTGGGATAAAAAGAACGAAGCAGTATAAGAGTAGGCCGGTGTGTAAGACCTGCCGTATGATATTGGATGCTGGACTGGAGCCGAGGAAGTAGGAGATGTCTCCTGAGAGAACTATACACTGCAGTATATGTGGGAAGCCAGTACGTGGTTATGACTTCTCTGAGCGGATGGCTAAGCTGAGGCGCCACAGGAAGAAGTATCACCCGACGGCACATAGGAGGTCCACGAGGAAAGCGGGAAGATAGGAGGGAATAGTATGGCTTCACTAAAGGAATGTAGGGCTAGGGCTAAAGCACATGGCTTCAAAGTAGTAGCTATTCCTAAAAAGCAGATAGAAGCTCGTATAAAATCAGACAGGAAGGTTTACCGATACCGTGTAAACGGCTGGCATTGCACAGATGTCAAAGACCTAACCCATGCCATCTCTAGCAAGATTAGAGGTATGAAAAGGTCAGAGATGATGCTGAAGCTCAACGGACATAGACCAAAATACGGCTATAAGACGGTGCCGAGGAAAAGTAGAAAAAAGTAGAAAGTAGAAAGTAGAACAAATGAGCGTTACTGTAATGCGATTCTAGTGGCATAAAAAAGAAAAGTAGGGGTAAACTACCTGTAGAGTTTAGGCGTGAAGGTAAGGTAAAGTGAAAATTAGTTGGTCGCTGATGTGGACTATAGTAATAGCTTTGATAATCTTCGCAGTGATTGGCGGAGTAATAGCCGGGGCTACAAGGAGAGTATAGGATGACAAAGAAAGGAACACCACGAGTAGTAATCGGTCAAATTAAAGGTGTGAAAACCAGAATTAGATACCCGTCAATGATGAGTGGCTATATTACTCATACGTTTTCCTCTTTGGAAGATGCAGAAAAGTATATAGCTGAACTGGGTTCGCAGCAGAGAAGACGGGTTAAGATACTATAGGGGGTAATATGCCCATCTGGCTAATAATTATGGCTGCCGGCGCTACAGGTTGTGGCTGGCTCTTCCTTAAAGCTAGGGAGCAGGAGAAGGCTCTGCCGTATAAGAAGTTAAAGAGGGAGAGCCTTACAGTGGCTAAGGCAGCAAGAAGAGCAGCAGGACGTCCTAGTACGGCCGTACCCGTAGCAGTAGCCGACTATAGTATGGAGCCAGTGGAAATGAGTAGGAGCAGAGTAGGAGTTGCCGCACAAGCACCTGCAGGAGTATTACCTGATGGTTTAACTTTAGCTGGGTATCGGAACTTATACCCAAGCATACCTACATTTGAGGAGTATAAGGTGGAGCATCCAGAGTATAGGGGGAACAGAGCATTGTACTACGGGAGTCATGGGATAGTAGGAGGATAAGGCAATTGAGGACAACAGGTGCAGAGGGTGTAGCTACGGTAAAACTGGGTGAGCGCTTACTGCCAGCGCTGTAAACCTCGCCGTCCCGTGAGCTGCCTGGTGCGTAATCGGGGATGCCGCTTACAAAGCGGAATAGCAAAGCCCTCTGCCCCTCCGGAGTAATAATGGCACAGGGAAGAGTAAAGTGTAGAATTTGTGGGAAGGTATGTAGTGGGGAAGAAGCAAGGAAGCATAAGGAGGAGACAGGACATAATAGCTGGGAGCTTGTCTTGACGAAGCAGGGGGAAGTGTGAACATAAAGGTGGAGCACTTGATAATCTTAGCACTCATAGCCTTTATCCTCTTCCGCTCAACGGAGAATGAGGAGAAGTTAAGGTGGACAGACTACCGCGGCCATGATTACGAGGTGAAGATTAACCGCCATGTTCACTAGAGATAACATCGTACTATTTGGAATTATAGGTGTACTTGTAGCTTATGGTTACTGGCAGCAGAAGAAGGTGGAGAAGCTCTCGGAGGTCACTGAGAATGAGGAGACACTTAACTGGACGGACTATAAAGGACACCCGTATAGTGTAGTGATTAGGAGGAAGGTACATGGTAATGGGCAGGAAACCCCCACCACAGCTGTCGGGTGATATGGTGGTCATTAAGCTATTTGAGATAGCCGATAGATTAGCTGACCAAGCAGCCGATGGTACGCTCAATAGCAGGAGCTTGACTGTTGGTACAACATGGCAGACACTTGAGACTGCTTGGCTTGCTGCCACAATCTTTAATGATGGTGATGCTAATGTCTACATCCATCTTGACGATGTTCACACTACACCTTGGTCAGTGGGAGAAGCCCCACTAAAGAAAGGTGAGCAGATTAGTATAGACTTGAGAGCCAAGGGGCATAAGCCACCGCCATCTGAAGAGCCAGAAGAAGGGAAGCCAAGGGTTGCGCCTCTCCGCTACGGCTCACCTGTCCTCAGTTTTATCTGCCAGACTGGGACAGCAGCTATTCGGGTATTTAGGTTGGCATAATGGAAGTAACCCAACTTAACCCCACAACCTACCAAGCTAAAACACCAGCGGGTGACTTGGCAGAGATTGGTGATATAAAGGCAATCGACTTCAAACCAACCTTGAAACTTAATAGGTTTGAAAGCGAGTGCTACCAGAGTATTGTGCTTCCAACAACAGTGAAGGGTAGTTATACCTTTGATGGGAATAAGTATCTATGGACAGGGTTGGACTCAGATGTAGGGATTTACACACTTGACCGTGTTGAGAAATGGGATGGACTGAAACTTACTGGTGTCCAGAACGAGCTCGGTGGCTTTGAGTTTGAAATTATCCTCAGAGGTATTCCTGCTTCCAATAAATTCCTCATTGACATAGACTCCAAAGGTCTTGACTTCTTCTATCAACCTCAATTAACACTAATGGAAATAGCACAAGGTTTTCACCAACCAGATAATGCAATTGGCTCTTATGCCGTCTACCATTCTACTAAAGGAATATGGCATCCCAATAAAGCTGATGGCGTGAAGTACAAGTCCGGCAAGGCTTTCCATATCTACAGACCCAAAGCGATAGATGCGGTAGGTAAGGAGATATGGGGAGAGTTAAGCCTTAATGCAGGTGAACTAACTATCACGATTGATAGAACGTGGCTCAAACTAGCTACCTATCCAGTAATTATTGACCCGAACTTTGGGTATGAAAGCACAGGAACAAATGACTTCGGGCAGAATAATCAGATTTGGGGACTTGCTGAAGAAGCCTGTCCTTATGTAGGAACTGTAGATACCATGGAAATGTGCATCTATGGTTTCTATGCTGAAAATGGTAAAGGTGCTTTATACGATGCTGCTGAGGATATTGTTGTTAATGGCTTGACCAATACAGTAGTAGGTGCCAATTTAGGGTGGTATTCTGTCCCATTCACAACTCCGCCCGATGTAACAGCCCAAAACTATCATATCGTTATGTGGACAGACGCAGCAGTTACCATGAAATACGATGTTACTACTGGCAAGGCTATCTATAGCTGGGGAGTGACTTACAATGGCTTTCCCGCCTCGGCTGCAGGACAAGGAACAAGACACGCCACTATCCGTATATCAGTTTATTGCACGGTAACGGAAGCAGCCGTTGGGCATCCATATACCAGCCGAGTTCAAGGAGTTCAAGGAATGCGCACATGGGGAGGAATCTAGATGGCTAGTTATTTTCCAATGGTTAAAAATGCCAACCAGAGGGTAGTATTCCCAATACTTGACGCTGATGGTGACCCAGTAACCGGAGCTGCTGCCGACACTCCCGATAGCGAGTATAGTCTTGACGGGGCAACCTTTGTGGATTGCTCTGACGAAATCCACGAGATAGCCACAGCGTCAGGCATTTATTATCTGGACTTGCTGGCTGGCGAGACCAATGGCGATTGTGTAGCAATTCAGATTAAGACAGCTACGGCTGGCACAAAGACCACTGTACTGGTTTTCTACACCTCTGCTCAGAGTCTCAACACTACAGATACGGCAGTAGACGGTATCCAGACAGACCTCAGCAATGTTACGGATGGACTTGGAGCGCTGAAGGCTCTGCTTGATACTATTTCGGGTTATACTGATTTGATAGATGATGCTACAGATGGATTGGCAGCTATTAAGGCGGAGGTTGAAGGACTTGCTGGTTCTGCTATGCGTGGAACTGACTCGGCTGCTTTAGCTTCCGCTTGGACATCTACTCTTGCTACGGCACTTGAGAACTATACAGCAGTCAGAGCAGGTTACTTGGATGAGTTAGCTGCCGCTAATCTTCCTGCCGATGTGGACACTCTCTTGACGCGGATAACGGCTGCGGTTGCTTTAGCCTCTATCTGCACAGAGACACGATTAGCGGAATTGGACGCCGCCAATCTTCCTACTGACGTGACTGCTATTCCAACAACTGCTATGCGTGGTACTGATAATGCAGCGTTAGCCAGTGATTGGACATCTGCTCTTGCTACAGCCCTAAGTGCTTTAACACTTGCAGCCATAGCCGATGGTGTTTGGGACGAGCTGCAGGCCGGCCATGTAGGAGCAGGCTCACTGGGTAAGCAAGTATCTGATATAGAGGGGTATGTGGATGAGTTGGAGAGTGGGGATAAGCCGCCAAAGAAAGCGGAGTTTGACCTGTAGTGGCTGAACAGTCCTGCAAAGTGTTAAGGACCCTGTATCCTTCTGGCAATTTCTTCTGCTGCTTTGCTCATACTGTCCTTGTCGTTGATGTCAACTACGATGATGTCATCCATGGGGATATTCTTAAATAGTTCGGCCATAGGATTATAGCCTCCATCAAGCTTTAACTGCCATTCAATTTGACCTATCAGGGCCCTACTCTCAAGCGCTTCCAAACTAGACGACTCATGTACCTCACAATCTTGCTCTATCGCTTTGGCTATCCAAGCATCATGTCCATACTTGTGAATATAGGCTAGGTGGTTGATAACTGCTTGGTGCATAGCACCAGACGGCTCAATGCCTTCAGTAATAACCTTATCTAGCTCCTTCGCTTCCTTACTTTCAGCAGTAGCTATAGTGTACTTTGACCAGTCAAAGTACGGCTTGTCCTCAAGGTACTTGATGCCTCTCAATAGCATTACTTGGCAACTATCCTCATAGCTTCCACCAAATCCGCTAATGTCTATTACCTTCATTTTACACCTCCTTAAGCCCTGTACCTATCTGCCATATCCATCCCATCCTCCCCAACTATCGTCCTCACTTCTCCTCCGAAGCGTGAGCGGAACTCCTTCATGTCCCTAGCTATTATCATATCGAGTGCTCGTGCCATAGTGTTCCCTCCTTTAATTTACCAATTCCCCACAGCTTTTCCAAACCATTCTTTCTAAAACTGCTCCTATGGTCAAAATCTAAGCCTATTAAAGCTCCACCAGGTGATAAACTACCTTTTTCCGTTTTAATGCCTCTTTTTCAGCCCTTTTTATGTCTAAATCTGGTGATACTTAACACTTCATATCATTCTGTTCAGTATGTCGTGTGTAGAATATCCTGTGGTGCTTGCAGAGCCTTTCAAAAAACGCAAAAAGTGTGACTTTGTGTCTTAACATTTGTTCGCTTCTGTTAAGCAGTATCATTACACGCACGTGTCTCTAAGCGATCCTTACACCTTGGACTATTATCGGGCCCTCCCTTAAAATAGCAGATTGGTTCGTTATCCTTGTCTACTGCTACTCTTACTGCACCTAAAGTATAGACATAAAGCCCATGACCAAACTCAAAGAGGTAGGTCCACCCACTCAAATCCACTTCTTCTTCATTTTCCGCCAGCCTGCTTCTTTAGTTCTTGCCAAGTCTCTTTGTCCATCCGATAGTAATCACAGAAATAAGGCATTACATCAGGTAACAAAAGGAAAAGTTAAAGATTCACTCTGGTTTTGCCAAGAGAAGCAACTTGTCAGTGAAGGGTAGCTTTTCCAGACAATCTTCAACAGCTTCTTGCAACTGGTCAAACTCATCCTCGGTTACTTCTTCCCCTTCTCGCTCTATAATTGTTCCTTCCCAAACTACACTAGCTGTTTTCATCTACTCCTCCTTTAATCCTTTTATTCAGGTTAGGTGAGTGGCTACTAAGTATTTGAAACAGCCTTTCACCACTCACCTAGCCTACCTGAGCCTACTCCGACTGCACAAAGCTTTGAAGCACTCCTGATATGCTCTGGCTCAGTCGGTAACTCTACAGCCCTTTTACACCCGATAAGACTGTACACCAGCAGAGCCTTTAATTGTTAAGTTCCTCCAACCTCCCTCCATCTTCTCCCTGTATAAGTTTCTCCCATGCTGGGTCTAGGGGCAGGTAGTCAACCGGTAACTGCTGGTTTAGCAAGTTCAATACCATCTGCTTTACCATCTGGTCTATAAGTTCTTGCTCCTTCATACTGCTCTTTCTTCCTCCCTTCTGTCCTTGTAGCTACGAAGCAATCTTAGTGCTCTCTCGTAATTCTCTGAGGAAGAGTCCCTGAGCTTGACAGCTTCTTCACGGCTTGCTCCAGCATCCTTGAGTTCAGAATACCGCCGAGACCTCTCTTCCTTACTTATCACCTGCTTACTTGCCATTTGAGATTTAATAGGTTCGTTCACTGCTATCCATTGGTCCACGTAACAGACCATCTACATAAGTACCTTCACTTTCTATCTCCTCCTCTAGTTCTTCTTGTGCCTCAGTGTGCTGCCCGTAGCACTCAGGTAGGAGAGGTAGTGGTGGTATCCAGAAGGTATGGCCGGCATTACAGGAGACAAGGATGGCCAAGCCGCTCCCCACTTGTGCCTCAGTCGTTAATGCTTCTCCTTCCTTTGGTCCTTTGTAGAGCTGACCGTGGTCAGGGCACTTGGGGCACTTACCCGTATCAAGCATCTCACACTCTTCCTCCGTTAATGCTTCTCCTTTCCCCACTTGTGCCTCAGTGTCCTCCGCTTCCTTACTCCACACGTGTAGAGTAACCACCTCGTCTTCCCCCCATCTAACTCCTCCAAGCTTTACTGCATGCCCAACCACTGATACTTCTACAGTGTCGCAGCCGGTAGCTGCTAAGCTGAAGAGAGCTTGACTGAGTGCTCTTGTTCTTACCATTACCTTATCCATCTTAACCTTGTCCCTCCTTATACCTTATTTTCTTCCCAAATGTAGCCGTTGACATTTAGCACAAGCACTTCATCTTTCCGGATGAGTTGCACCTTCGGAAAGATTAGCATAGCCTTTTGTCTAGGATTGATACGCTGCGTGTCAGTATTGCCATTGTAAGCAACAACCTCAACTGTCAAGACAATTTTACCCGCTAAGGACTCCCTGCGGTTAGCTTCGTGGAAAGCATCCATAAAGCAGGTTGACCCACACAGACACACTACTGTTGGCCTATTCCTACTTTGCACTTTTCACCTCCACAAACATCTTACACTGTAGGTTCTCTATGCCATCTCTTGGGATAAGGATGTGGAGTATACTGTCTGGCTTATTACACTCTTCGTAGTTAAATAGAGCATGTGCGAGTAACACTGTGCAGCCTTCTTCCTCCTCACCATTATGGAGGCATCGACTACACCATTCCTCCTCATACATCATTCCCTCTGTCCCATTACTGAAATATCCCATCTTTCTGACCTCCTTTTACTACGGCTAGTATAATTTCCTTAGCACCAGCACATCTTCAAACTTCAACTCTGGGGCATCGGGGAATATCTAAAGCCACACCTAGGACACGCATAATACTCGTATGTTCCTACTGGGCACAAGCCACCCTCAAGGGGTTGTGTCCACTCTCTTTTCTCAGGGACTGAACCGCAGAAACTACACTTACCATCCTTAATCATCAGTTTGCCCCATCATAGCTCCAGTTAAATCATACATGAAGGTTGCTCGCTTACTTAGCTTCTCCACCACCTTCTCGTCTCCTACAGCGTATACTATGCTATCCATAAACCTTCCTGCCTTCAGTAGTTCCTCAAGGCTCATGTCAAGCAGTAAAGCATCTCCACTTTTCCACCACGCTCTGTATAGTTCGAGGGCCCTGTTTAGGTGTTGCTGGAAACTCCAAACAGCTTTATCGTAGTCCTCTTTAGTTATTTTACCAGGCTTATAGCTCGGTATTGCTTCAAGCACCTCAAGCACTTTTCTCCCCCCTCATATTCCATACCAGCTTTACTGCCGCTGACACTTATCTTTTGTCTAGTTTCAGGTGGCATTGTCATTCCTTTTACAGGCATAATTACCTCCAGTAAAAGACTCTTGAACATCCTGCACACTTGCAGAAGTTCTTCTTATGCTTATAGTCTAACATAACTGTGGGACTTCCGCAGTAGGGGCAAGGATGCCCTGTCAACTTTAATCCATCCTTTTTACCCATTTTCTATATCTTACACAAGGCTTCTCTGCTATCTTTATAGCTACCACTCTATTTCTCCACCAATCTTACTATTCCTAGCGAACATGAGCAAGATTATCATACAGGCCACACCTGCTAGTACCAAAAACAATCCTTTAATCCACTCCACCTTGTGCCTCACCTTGCTCTTCACTCCCACATCTCCAGGTCTCTCCGCACGTAATCTGTTCTAAAGAATTGCCATATACGCTTGGCTAATACTTCTCCAATGCCTCGTATGCCTTGTAGCTGCCCTGGTGTAGCTACGGCTACACTAGCTAGTGTAGTGAAGTAAGCCTCTATGGCTTTTGCCTTCATCTCATCTATCCCATCAATTAAAGATAGCACTACGACATACGGGTCACCTGAGACCTGCCGTAGTGCACTGTTGTGCTTTTCTTTGCTATAATACAGTTCAAGCTCGAAGAGCCGCTCGATGCTGTGAGCCATGCTGCTGGTAAGTTGTAAGCGACACCCCATATCTTGGATTGTCTGAAGTTGATTCCAAGCTTGCTCCCAAGTAATACCGGAGCCGAAAAGGCTTCCATCCTGCTGTGTCCAGTGACCTTCGACCAGTAGTATTGGGAAGTCAGAGTGCTCTACAATGCCACGGCATTGCCTAACAAGTACTCCGCTCCTCATATCTGTCACCATCTTACTTATCGGCTTATGCTCGATTAAAACTACCTTGCCCATCGCATCCTGCACCTCATAATCTCCATAGTCCAGCTTGATAATTTGCCAACCAGCACGGCGTAGCACCTCAAGCCTCCTCTTATCCTCCCGAGTATCGGCACGGCTAGGCATAGGTATACCTCCCCAGCTTTTGCTCTGCTATTAGGATAGCACGCTTGATACGTCCATGGCCGTCTGCTCTTGGATGGCCTGAGCAATGCACTAAAATATACCCTGCTGTATTCAACTGTTCTTCCTTATACCATGGGGCATTTGAGCCTCTAAGTGTATCTCCAATTCGTTGCCTCTTTTCAGGTGTCATGGAAGCACTTATCGCTATGCTTATCTTTGCTCTTCTTGCAGCCTCTATTTCTGGGTCTCTAACATAAACTCCAGTTGGCATATCCTTCCTCCTTTAGTTGTTGCCCTGCAGAGGCTAGTAATCCATATTACACTACTTCCGTCTCTGTGTTGCCACTTTGAACATTTCTGTCTGAGTAACCCCTGCAGGCTTGATACCTTACATAACTGGCTCAGCGCCTGATGCCATAACGTCCTGTATACGACGCTCAGTCTTGCCTTTGAGCGTTATATCGTCCCAAAGGACTTGGCAGGATTGACCTTCACAGGACTTCAGTCCAGCTATGCCCTTACCCTCTACTATCTTGACCTTGTCCTCGATGCCCAGCGCTATGGCTATATCTTTGACCTTCCATGCTCCACCTTGCCCAGCTGGTTTGGAGAGAGCACCGCAGACAGCAGCACCACGGAATGGTTCAGGACCACCGGGGTACTCAGGGTTCTTGAAGATGAACCATAGTTGGTCATCTACAAAGTCAGGTACTATATAGCCCTCGCATACAGCATCCTTGACACCAGTAGTTGCCGGGGCCTTCAATCCACCTCCACCAGTCTCGTAGCCTTCAGTGTTGAGTGAGACGAAGTCTTCTTCTTCCACCTCTGCAGGTGCTTTCGCTGCTGCTTTCTTAGGTGTAAGTGCGGCCAACTCTGCTTTTTCCCCACTTGCATCTATTCCTGCCTTCTCCAGTGCCTCTATCCTGTTCTCCAATTCTTCCTTTGTTTCCAATTTCTTAATTCCTCCTCCTATATTTTGCTAGATACTTTGCAAAGTTCCTACCTTACAGTCCAGTTCCAATAGCTTTCTCTACCTCATTCTCTTCTCCTCCTTTTCCATTAAGATAAGCTAAGATGTTTGCCATATTTGGGTCCACCCACGTCCGACCTTTTCCGTAGCGGTCTTTTGTTGCTACACGTGGGTGAGGCTTACTACTAAGGCAATAGTAGAGTACCTCCTTGTGCTCAGTGAGGAATGCCTCAGCAACGAGTGAGAAGCGAGCAGGTAAGGAGTGTCTTATAGCTCCCTGTAAGTTGGGGTATAAACGTAGCTCATCTGTCCGTGGGTCCTTACCAGGAGACTCCAGGACGGTTACAAGCTTAATAGTCGGTGGTAGTGCAAGCACTGCCGATAGGAAGTTCTCCAGTGCCACCCACATTTTCCCCCAGTCTCGCATTTCCATAGCCCTCTCGCCTCTCATCAATTCCCTTCTTACAGTGGTTTTGAAATCCCTATCTTGCTCTTCTTTATACCCTCTTGGCATTCTCTCTATCTTCTGCCTTGCTGTTATCTGCGTAGCACCGAAGTCATCAAGAGCTATAGCCTTAAAGTTTGGTACTGCCTTCACTATCTCCGTATAGTAATCCCAGCACTTCATCCAGTCGTCCATGTAGATAACTTCTGGGTCTATACCCATTGTAGCTAGTGTCTCAAGACCTTCCTTGTCTGAAGTAATGAGTAAGGTAGGAACTAGCTTGCAGAGTGTCCCTATTATTGTGGTCTTTCCAGTACCAGATTGTCCTTGCACCAACACTCGCTTATCCCGTGGCATCTTACTGAGTTTTGTCATCTTTCCTCCCTATTTAACTAAATGGTTGCCGGCTACTATCATTGACGCAGCCACTATGAGGCTAAGCAATATAGCTGGCAAGAGCCACCATCTCCCATCAGCAATATAAAGCCATTGAATCCATGCAAAGCAACATACTGGCGGAATGGCTATCAGGATATATCCAATTACCTTCTTCATCTTTCCTCCTTTCTTTACCTCCATTCCCGGAGTCGAATATACTGGCTAAAAAGAGCGTCTAAAGGCGATATTTTTATACGCAATTTATATATTCCTTTTTATTGCCAATTAGGATTTCTATTCT
>Ga0180007_10001265_pt1 | contig 35768 bp, 38 predicted proteins | sample MM_PC_MetaG_FD_121122 | JGI IMG/M metagenome (GOLD analysis project Ga0180007, IMG submission 121122) | Groundwater microbial communities from the Aspo Hard Rock Laboratory (HRL) deep subsurface site, Sweden - MM_PC_MetaG | ecosystem: Environmental > Aquatic > Deep subsurface > Groundwater... | reverse complement strand
TTGGGTCTAAAACCTTAATTGTTAAGCCGCAAGACGAGGGATGTTCGTCGGGGATTGTTCGCCTTAGATCTGCGAAGGATTTGGAGAAATATTTGAAGCTTTCGAGAAAGGGAGCTCCTTCTATTCCAATGGGGACTTTTGAGGGACAGAAGTCGATTATTGAGATGCCGTTGGATCCTATTGCGCGGGTTATCTTAGAGCGGTTTATAGAAGTTGATGCGATTTGCGTGAAGGGAGACCGCTTGAAATGGAAGAAGAAGGACGGATGGATTGAAGTGACGGTTGGGCTTCTTTCGGATAAGGATGGAGGGGCGATTCGGGCTTTGTCACCGAGTTTGACGGTGGCGGAAGGCAGTGTTTTGAGTGTGGAGGAAAAGTTTCAGGGTGGGACCGGGATCAACATTACTCCACCGAGTGAGGATATTGTTGCGCCGGCGGTTTTGAAGCGCGTTAAGGTGTCGATTGAGAAAGTTGCAGACAGGTTGGGTTTGGCCGGGTATGCGCGGGTGGATGCTTTTATGAATGTGGATAATGGTGACATTATTGTGATCGAGGTGAACACGGCGCCCGCTTTGACGCCTTCAACTGTGTTATTTCACCAGGCTTTGGCTGAAAAGCCGCCTATTTATCCGCTTTCGCTGCTTGAGAAACTGATTGAGAATAAGGGATATTAATTTGCGTTGTCTCTATCTGTGCCAATTGATTCGAGAATGAGCCGACCAAAAGCTATACCTAGAGCTTGAACTGCGTCTGTTCCGGACCCCAAATAATGGGATTCGACATCATGGCCGCTTAATTCAATGGCTTCATGACCATATTCGTGTCCTTGGACTGATGCATATGTGCTTATGAACAGGCCGCATCTAGAGTGGTTGTTTGAATCAAGACTGTCACAGATGTCACCTAAGAAGGTGTTTGGAGCGTAGGAGTATTCACAATCTTTGCCCTCTTTATCACATGAGAAATTACATGCTTTTTCCAGGCCTTGGATTGCTTTGAATTGGTTTGGGTCACTTATATCAATCCCGAGATCTGCTAACCACATGTTGCATTCGTGAGCTGCTAGAAAAGTTGGGCCTTCGGTATTCAAAATAATTCTTCCGCTGCCGCCAATCCCCATAACTTCAACATTTTCGTCATCTTCATGATAAGGCACTAGGTATTTTGTTCTGATGCCACATTCAGTGGGGGTAATTTCTATTGTTTCTTTCAGCTCATTTTCACTGCACTCAGGCACGTCCCATTTTGGTTCGCCCGGCTCATGTTTCATTTCTCGAATTTCGTGAATGACGCCGTCGGTGTGATCTAAAAGCAGTGTTCTGAAGGTTTCCACACTGGTTCCAAGTTCAGGGGTGCACTCTACGGCTTCAAGTAGTGGGCCGTAAAGGCTTTCTCTGTGCTCACATCCTGCTACTGTTAGGAGTAGAGTTGCCGCTGCTGCTTTAGGCAAAGGCATGTTAAAAAAAGTTACGAGCGGTTATTGTAGCGTATTTAGGTAAAATGTCAAGAGGCAAAAGGGAGCTATTTCTTTTTGGGCCTTTTTGCTTCTTTTAGGATTTGCGTGTGGTATTTTTCCGCGGCTTCCCAGGCAAGTTCGAAGCTTTGTTTGAAGACCTGGACAATCTCACGGGACTCAATGATGATGCCGAGTTTTTCTTTCCAGTCGGCGATCATTATTTTGTCGTCGAAGAAGTTGACTTCAGGGGTGAAATTCATGACGGACTTGGGGAGCAAGCGGGAGCGGCGGAGTTCTTGTTTGTCCAGGGAGTTTCGTTCGCGGTCTTTTGGGGTGTCCGGGAATAGGGCGCGGATTGGGATTTTCTTGGCCGTGCGGCGCTTGTAATACTCTGGGAAATACCATGGGATTGCGTCTTGGTTGGCTTGGTCGGAGGCGTAGGCGAGGATTTCTTCAGAGGATGTGAGGGTTTCTTCGTAGACGCGGATGAGGCCTTCGTCGCCTTCGTAAAAGTAGACGCGGGGGCGACCGGAGAGGGCGCGGTAGTGGGAGGTGAGCTCCGGGAGAATTTCTGTGGCTTCTTCTGCGAGGCGGGCGAATTTTTTTGACTGTTCTTCAAAGTGGGTGATGAGTTTTGTGGGCGGTTGGGCTTGGTAATAATGGATGTTTTTTTTGGTGACGATGATGACCAGGCCTTTTTGAAGGAGGTTTTCAAGGATATCGTAGGTCGTAGTGCGGTTGACGTTGGCCTTTTTTGCGATTGTTGAGACCGGAGAGGATTCACCGAGTTCTAAGGCAGCCATGTAGACAGCGGATTCTTTTGGGGCGAGGCCAAGTTTTTGGAGTTGTTCGAGCATGGGTGGGCTTGTGTGGAAAAAAATCGTCAGGAACGTGCTGAGTGTAGATTAACAGGTTGAGAATGTCAAGGTTTTGTGTTGGAATGCGGCGGCAGGGGGTTGACAAAAATGCGTGGATTAGTATAATCACAGCTCGTTTTTTAACGTAAAAAAATGCTTGAACAAAATAAATCAATTTACGATGCCTATATGGACCTGCCTGACTGGGCAAGGGCAATAGTGCCTGAAGAGGAAGGGTTGGCTGTCTGTTTGGATGATGATTATAAGTGTGTAGGGGAGGTTTCTTATGAAAAGAGGAGGGTGATTGGTGAGTTATTAATGGTTCTTCAGGGGGTTGAAAAATATCCGGAGGTATTAAGACGTCATCCTGAGGAAGATCCAAAAATTGAGACACCGAAAGAATTGAAAAAATTTAATCCGAATGTTCCAGATGAATTGCCGGAGAGGCTCGTTCAGTTTTTTGAGTCCAGATGGTCATATCGTCCTGGACATTGTGGAACTAATAATTTTGCGCATAAAACTATCTCTTCTAGAGAGGGCGAAAGAGGGAATAGTTATATGACAATTGCTCGTCAAAAAATTACGCAATTTAACTGGTTGGATAGAGTTTTAAATAGGCGTGGGAATGTAAGAAAAACTTATGCAGATTTTTACAATGAGTTTGATGCTGCATGTGACAGCACGGGGATTTCAAGGGATGATATTAATGCGGTCACGGAATATAAAGATGGGCGACGGTATCATATTTTTAGCGTGACAAATAATGCCATTTTGCCTGCTTTTATTCACATGGCTTGGCATGGGGCGTGGCATCCTGAGTTTATGGCTAGGTAATAATTTATGGTTAAAATTTTTAGACCGGAACCGGAGGTAAAAAAATTTCTGTTGGGGGAGCAGGCTGATAAAACGGATCTTGTGATTGCGGATGCCAGTGGTTCGCCTACGGGGACTTTTAAGGGGCTGTATGCGCAGGATTTTTTGAAAGAACTGAGGAAAGAACATGATTTGAGCGTGGACTTGAGGGTGTTTAGTTATGGGAATACGGCGAGGGCAGTGGCGTGGATGCTTGATCAGTTGGATGAGAATGACCTTAGGAGAAGAAGGCTTGAAATTAATGCAAAAGTAATAGATTCGCTTGGTGGAGATGAAAGGATAAAGCAGTATGTTTTGAATGAGCTTGGGAATAGAGCTGAAATTGTTCATTCGGATCAGCAAGTTTCCAGGTATGAGCACTTTAGGAGAGTGAGGGGGAGTGAGCACACAAACGTGCATTTGTCTGAGTTTGGACCGCATAAAATTGCGGTTTCAAAGATAGCGACTGATTTATTAAAGAAGGGCTTTAAAGGCTTGGCTAATGTTTATTTGCCTTGGGGGGCGGGGTATTTGGCGACTGGCGTTTCATTGTCGTATCTGTGTTTTGGCGATTCGTCAAATTGGACTGCTCAGAGGGATTTTTATGATGTTTTTTGGACTTCTGATCCGGAGGCTGTTGGGAGGCTTGCGTCGTCAGGAGTTCGTTTTGGGGAGGTGCGAGGTGTTAAATTTCATTATGCGGCGCAGAAAGGGACAAATTATATGGTGGAAAATTGTTCGCCCGGGGATTTTCAGTCAAGTGCGGAGAGGATTTTGGCGGACAAATTGGAGCTGCCTTTGCATGATGATCCTGAGAAAGTGAATGATTTTTTGTGGCTTATTAAGAAATTTGGACATTCGTATGGGTTTTATGGGGTTGATGCTGATGATATTTTGACGACTTTTGATTTTTTGGATTCGTATGGGGTTAGTGTTGAGCCAAGTTCGGCTGTGCCGTTTGCTCTTTTGAGGTTGCAGGCCAGGGGACAGGCGTTGGGAGAGAGCGTTTGTGTTGTGAATTCCGGCAGAGGGATATTTATTGATCCGCGAACGGATGAGCTTAAGATTGAGGGAGCGGTTGTTTCGACCGGCTGGGAGCCGCAGCTTGAGGGTGCAGAATATAAAGAGGACAGTTTGGACGAATGGATTGATGAGGCTTATGAGATTGTGAGAAATTATTTAAGTTCGTCTGGGTTGGACGTTGAACGTTTGCTTGTGAATTTTAGGCATGATAGGGGTTCGGACCCTTATTTTATGGGCGTAAGTGAGAATTATTCGTTTTTTGCTAGGCTTCATGGGACTAAAGAGTTGGAGAAAATTGAGGAGATTTTGCTTGAACGTTTTGAGAGTGATGAGAATGTTTTAGATGATGATGTTTTTCTGTTTTTGCTGCTTATAGTTTTTCAGGTTAATGGAGATGTTGGGGGTTTTTCTTTAAATGAAGGGCGATTGCTTGCTCGTTTGGCAAAAAATCTAAAATTTACGGAATGGATGAGGTCAAAGGAAAAAATCAAATGCAAGCTTTGGAATAATTTGGCATTTGTAATTTCACGTAGCTTAACGCAAGCTGGAGAGGAATTTAGGGCTGAACTGGAGAGAATGTACGGCGAGCTGCTTGGAAAGTTGGATGATTTTGGATTGCCTAGCGTGGAATCTAAAGAGGATATTGAATTTTTATCTGCTAGATATTTATTTCTTGTCGAAGTTCCACATCAATTGCCAAGGAGAATGTGTGATGATCTTGTAAATTGGTTGAATGTTCGTGAGGGAAGGATGGATGATTTGCTTGCGATTTCTGAAAATCCCGGGGCCGAATCTGCTAAAGCGTTTTTGAGAAGGGAGCGGTTTTTGAGAGAGGCATTGGGTGGGCCGATTGACTAGTTGCTCTTATGAGTGGTTTATTGGTTGTGTGGAATTTCCAGTTAAATTAGCTCCGGATTTGCTTGAAAAGGCGGCTCGCTTGCATGTTGAGGCTGAGGATATTTCTGAGCGGTTTGTTCGAGGGAGCGGGTCGGGCGGTCAGAAGATTAATAAAACTTCCAATGCGGTTTGGCTGAAGCATTTGCCGACCGGAATTGAAGTTAAGGTGCAGAAGCACAGGGAGCTTACAAGGAATCGGATGTCGGCGTATAAACTTTTGATTTTGAAGATTGAGGAGAGGGTTTTAGGGGCTGAGTCCGAGCGGGCGAAGAAGGTGTTTAAAATTCGCAAACAGAAAATGAGAAGGTCGCGGAAGGCGAAGGAGAAGATGCTGGAGGAGAAGGCGAAGAGGGGGAATGTGAAGAAGATGCGGGGGAAGGTGGATTTTAAGGAGTGATTGTGTTAGTGTTTTGGGGAATTTTAACCATGCTAACATGAAAAAATCATTCATTCTTGTTGCGGTTTTGGCTGCAACTTTTGGTGCGACTGTTACTGCATTCGCTGAAAGGTACGGAGGTGACTTTCCTGATGTTCCGGAGGGTCAATATTATACGGAGTCGGCTTATAGGATGCGCAGCCTTGGAGTGATTACAGGTTATGAGAATGGAAATTTCGGGCCTAATGATTATGTAAACAGAGCACAGCTTGCAACAATGTTGGATCGATATGATCAAGCATTGTTAGATCCGCCGGCTATGGTGCCAAGCACGCTTTACGATTTGTTAAATGTAGTTTGTAATGCAACAGATCGGGAATCTTTGGATGCAACAGTCCAAGATTCATATGATGAGGCTTGTGCCAGTCTTTCAAATTATTAAGCCCTTTTCACGTGGCTTTGTTTGTCTGCAGTGATTCGGATTGGATCGCCTTTGTTGATGAAGGGGAGGAAGGTGGATTTTAAGGAGTGAATGGCCGTCCCGGGACGGAATTGGTTCTCTGTGGTAGAATGTGGGGCAAAGTTTTGTAAAGAAATGGAAAATTATTATCAAAATTCATTTTATTTGACGGGGCGGAGGGGGAATAATGCTTTTGCGTGGGACGTGCGTGGTGAGGAGCCTCGGCTTTATGTGCCCGCTTTGGTTTCCGGTCGACTTGAGGATTTGGAGCTGGGGGATGAGGTGGTTTTTGAGGATGTGGATGAGGGTCGGCTGCGTTCGTGCAAGGGCTTACGGAATTTTGTGAGGGATGGGAAGGTGGTTGTTACCGACAATCATAATCACGCGCTTTGGTTTTGGTATGAAGCTTTGGCGTGCGGGGTTTTGGGGCGGGGGGCGAAATTGGTACATTTGGATCAGCATAAGGATATGCGGCGGCCTTCACGATTATTGCGGGCCGGGGCGGATTTGGAGGAAGTTTTCAGGTATACCAATGAAGAAGTGAATGTGGGGAATTATATTGTGCCGGCGATTGAGGACGGGCTGATTGGCTCGCGGTTGATGGTGACCGGGGAGGTGGATTTGGGGTCTTCGCTCTTGGTGGATGAACGGAATAAGATTTTAAATATTGATATGGATTTTTTTGCAGAGGAGATGAAGGTGGATTTTGAGAAGGCTCGGTGTTTTGTGAGGGAGCATGCGGAAACTGCGGCGCTTATCACGGTGGCCACGAGTCCGTTTTTTATTGACCAGGAGAGGGCGATTGAGATCTTGACAGAATTGCTGAAGGGGGTTATATGATCAGCGTTACTTATTAATAATTATGGAAGTAGGCAAGAATGTATTTCTCGATGATCAGGGGGTTGATCGCAGACTGGATGAAAATTTTGGTGAGTCTAGAAGTTCAAAAAGGGATCTGATTCTTCAACTTTTGGAAGATAAAGGTGAATGCTGCGGAAGACATGGTAATGGCAACATTGAACCAGTGAGGGGGCCTTCTTTGAGCAAATTCTGGAGCTAGGCCCTTTCCACGTAGGTTCCCTGCTCTGTGTTGACACGAATCTTGTCGCCTTCATTGATGAAGAGGGGGACTTGGATTGTTGCGCCGGTTTCCAGTTTTGCGGGTTTTGAGCCACCTTGTGCGGTGTCGCCTTTGACGCCGGGGGGTGTTTCAACAACTTTGAGGACGACTTTTGGAGGTAGGTCAACGCCGATTGGTTTTTCTTCAAAAAAGAGGATGTCGGCGTTTTCGCCTTCCAGGAGGAATTGTTTTTTGTCGACTAGGAGGTCGTCGTCAATTTCAAATTGTTCGAAAGTTTCATTGTGCATGAAGTGGCATTTTGTGCCGTCGTCGTAGAGGTATTGGCATCGGGCGCGGACTAGGTCAGCAGGCTCGGCTTTGTCACTTCCACCGAATGTGTATTGGATGTTCGCGCCGGTTTTCAGGTTGCGCATGGTGGTTTTCATTGTTCCGCCTTGGCGAGCTTGTTTGGAAAATTCGGCTTTGGTGATTACGAATGGTTCACCTTCATGAATGATTGCGACACCGGGTTTGAGTTGTGCGATTGAGTACATATTTTTTAGGTTAGCGAGGGGATTTTAGCTCGACGGAGGGATGTTGTCAAAAATGGCTGTATCGGAAATTACGTCTTTTTGACGTAATTTTTGATAACGTTTATTATGGGAGACTAATTTTTTATTGTTTATATGAAAAAGAAATTAACAGTTGTAATGGACGCCGAACTTTATGATTTGGCGAAAGATAAATGTAATTCAAAGTTTGGGATTGGGTTAAGTCCGCTGATAAAAGTGTTTTTGAAGTCGTTTGTTAGTCAGAAAGGGGTGGGCTTTTTTGTGGGAGATGAGGATTTGTGTAACCTGTTTAATAGGTGGCTATACAAAAAAGGATGGGAGCAGGTCAGGAAGGATGGCATTCCTGTGCCAGGGTCGAGACTCAAGGATTTATATGATTTGAGTGAAAAATGGCTTAAATAAGCCAGGAGTACCTTGACAGATACGAAAGAATTAAGTATAGTCGCTGACGTTTTTAAATTATTTTATTATGAAAATCAAAGAAGTCTGTAATTTATTGGCCGATGATGAGGGCAAAGTGCAGGTTTATAGATCAGCAAACCCTGTTGAAGGAGATTTGGACAAGGCAAGGCATGCTTTAAGTATACTTTTGTTAGCGGCAAGGCCTGGGTGGACACAAGGTATGGAAGTTGTTGATGGACGAATTAGAGCGGAAGAAATAAATCGTCTTTTTGGAGAGGAAGATCTTGATAATCTTATTGAGAAAATCAATGCACCTGAGAATGCAATGAAGTTAGCTGATTGGCAGCTTGATCATCTTGCTGAGACTATTTTAGCGGGGACTGTAAAAAGAAGTACTTCTTGGGGCTGGAATACACCTGAAGCGTAATATAAAACATATGAAATTAAAGGAAGTTTGTGATTTGCTTTCATTGCCTTTGAGTGAGACTGATGATGGGGCTCAATCTGAGGCTCTTTTCCCTGCTTATAATGAGTATCAGCATCCTTGGGAAACTCCAATTTTGTATGCAAGACATTCATTGCAGCGTTTGTTGCAAGAAGCTGATAGGTCTTGGGCGCGCAGGGCGGGACTTCAGATACATCAATGGGTTTATTCGGATGATATTGTTTTAGCTTTTGGTGATGAGGATTTGGAAAAGTTTGTTGATAGAGTTTTAAAAAGAACTCCCGAGTTTAAAAAGCCATGTGTTAGTAATATGCATTTTATGGTGCTTAGGGGTGTTGTTGCGCGGAGTGTTTATAGTGGACTGTGTGGCCAGGCTTAGTTTTGCGGGGAAGCAACCCTGCGGCAATCCAAAATGGAGCCATGAAAAGCGGGAACAGGAGGCTATTTACAAAAATGGAGTGAACGGCTAGACCTGTAAGGGCGGCAAGGAAGCCGGCGGAGAAACCTTTGGAGCGGGTTTGCCATGCTTGGAAGGCAAGGAGGAGGTAGATGGATAAGAAAGGCAGGAAGCCGAGTACTCCGGTGGTGGCCAGGATAGTTAAGAGGCTTGAGTCTGAGCCGGAGGCGGAATGCGCTTCCAGGCTTTCTATTGCGCCGCTTGCGAGAGCGGCCTTTTCATAAGCGTTGTAGCCGTGGCCGAGTATTGGCTTTTCAGAAATGAGGATGAGAGCTTCACGCCAGGAGTCGAGGCGAAGGCGAGCGGAGGGATCCGGCAGGGTGTAGGTTTCTGAGAAAACGGAAGTGACGCTTTGGTAGAGGTTTAAAACGCGGGTTTGGACGGGAGGCGCAAAAAGTGTTGTCAGAACTGCGACAACAAGTGCGAAAGCGATTATGCGCCAGGAGCGGAGAAGGCCAAGCACTAAAATTCCTGCGGCTAAGGCCAGGTAGGAGGAGCGGGAAAGGGTTAAAATAAGGGCGAATAGCATTACTGCGGCGGCGGGCAGAAGAAGAGCACGGGAGCGTTTTTTTTCAAGGGCGACAGAGAGTGTGATTGGGAGCATGAAAGCCAGAAATCCGCCAACAAAATTCGGGTCGAACCAGGTGGCCAGAAGGCGATTTTGGTGGGGGTCCCAGCCAATTTCTTCAAAAGAGGTGAAATCCGGCATGATTTTTAGTTGGATGAAGCCGGCGATAGACAAAAGGACGACAAAAATTATTAACAGGTTGAAAATTGACTGTTTTTGGCGGGATTCGTTCAAAACCACCACGGAGAGGAGAAAGTAAGAGGCCCAGCGGACACAGTAAAATGCGGCGGAAATGAATTCGCCTTGGGTGAAGTTGAGGGAATTTATAAGGAGTGAGGCAAAGCCGATTAATACAAAAACAGCGGCGGGAAGAAAAGTTTCCGGGAGGCGAAGTTTTTTGCGGAGTAGGGCGAAAAACAGGTATGTCGCGACAAAAGGGGGCACAAAAAGGTCCAGGAGCAGATAGCCGTGAAAACGGTAGAGTTCTGCGGCCAGGGCAAGCAGCAGCGTGATTGCGAGGGAAATGAGCCAGAGATTTAGGGCTTTTTTTGTCATTGATGGCATTGTACACTGCGCGCATGGATATATTAATTGCAACGCAAAATCAGGGGAAGTTTCAGGAGATTCGGGAGGTTTTGATGCCACTTGGTGCGGCTTTTGCTTCTCTTAAAGATCTGGGGATTGGGGCTGATTTTCCGGAAGTGGGGAGGAATTTTGAAGAGAATGCACTGGGGAAGGCGAAATTTTATGCGGAAATTTCCGGGATTCCGACAGTGGCGGATGATAGCGGGATTTTTGTGGAGGCTTTGGCGGACGAATTGGGGTTGAAGACGCGGAGGTGGGGGGCGGGAGAGAAGGCGTCGGATGAGGAGTGGCTACGGTATTTTTTGGAAAGGATGCAAGGGGAAGCGAACCGGGCGGCAAAATTTGTTTGTGCGGCGGCGTATGTTGCGCCGGGGGTTGAGGTGGTTACGCTTAGTGAAACTGAGGGGTTAATTTTGGAAGAGTTGCAGGTGCCGGTGAAGGCGGGAATTCCGCTTTCCAGCGTGTTTTTGGCACATGGTCAAGAGAAGGTTTTTGCGGCAATGAGTGAGGAAGAAAAGAATGCTTTGAGCCACAGGGGGAAGGCTTTTGAGAAAATTCTTAACCACTTGTTGAATGGCGGGAAGTGAAGAAATTTTGAGGCGGATTGAAGAGAGCGGGGAGCAATATTGGATTGTGGGGCCGGAGACGGGCCGGATTTTGAATTGGCTTTTGCGGGTTTGGCGGCCGGAGGTGGTTTTGGAAATTGGGACGTCGGTTGGATATAGCGCAATTTGGATTGCGTCGGCTTTGAGGGCGAATGGGAAGGGAAAACTTTGGACGGTTGAGTCCCACAAAGAGAGGCATGAGAAGGCGCGGGCTAATATTGAGGAGGCTGGTTTGAGTGAGTTTGTGGTTTTGATGAAGGGGCATGCGCCGGAGATTTTTGCTGAGGCTGTTGCGGTGCCTGCGATGGTGGATTTTGCTTTTTTTGATGCGACTAAGATGGAGCACCGGAGTTATTTTGATGCGGTTTATCCGCGAATGCGGGTCGGAGGTTTGATTGTGGTGGACAATGTTTTGTCGCATAGGGAGAAAGAGATGCTGAAATTTATTGAATTTATGCATAAAAATTCTGACTTGGAGGTGCTGGAACTTAATGTGGGGAGCGGACTACTACTTGCTAAAGTGCATTGAGGTTGACCGAAAAGTATTTGGGGAGTTTTGCTTCCCGGCAAACTGTGAAAGGAGTGGGCTCAAAAGGTTTATATCCCTCTATTCCGGTTAACTCGTTATTCCATACAAAATTTTGATCATTGCAGCCGTCTGGACAAACAATAATGGCGCTAACCAATCTACCTTGGCGGTCGCATTTGTAGTGAAATGTGGAAGGGGAAGATGATTTTTCAATAGTTGGTTCAATTGCCAAGGCGTTTGGAGTTGAAGGGACTCTAATTTCAGGAATCGGATCCTCTTTTTTTTGAGAAAATGGGGTGAAAGTGTGTTTTTGCTCATCAATTTCAATTGTGACAGAGCTGAGGCAGGCGGCTGATGCGGCGGTGCATGAGCCGGCCAATACAAGAAGCGGCAAAAGGGCTCGTGATAGGTTTGAGCGGGTTTCAGCGACTGGCTTGGGTGGAACAAGTCTTGGTCTGCTGTTTGGATTTGGCATTTCTATTCTTGGCGGTGCTAAAACTTTTTCAGTGTCAATTTCTTCCGGAGGTATAACGTGTAAGCGCATTCCGGCTTCTTTTTGAGCTTTTTCCGCCTCAACTTCTTCTGTGTAATCTTCCAGTGTCATTAAGCCGGACGGACCGTCTTCAAATGGGTCTTCTTCACATTCAATTTCAGGTGGGGTTTCAGGTGTGGAAAAATCATCTAAAACACCAGAGAGATCATCTTTGTTTGGAAAATTTGGAGCGTCTTCTAGCGGTCTGTTTAAGGAGTCTATTGAGAGCATTTATTGTTCTTCGTTTAAAACGGCATCCGGTTGCGGTTCAATTGTGGAAGAACTATTGTCTTCATCTTCTTCGGAGCCAACGCGCAGTTGGATGCTGGAAGTGCTTGAGTATCCGTATTGATCCACCGCTTTTGCCGTGACTTCAAGTACTGTGCCTTCTTTTGCGTTTGTTGGGATTCGGATTGTGCCTGAATATGGTTCGCTAGTGGAATGATATTGAATTTGGTCATTTACAAGATATGTTACTTCGTTAAGTCCGTTTCCATAACTTTGGATATCTATTTCAATGTCTACTGTTTTGTCGCTGACTGTTGAAAGGCTCGAAGGGCTGACTATTGCAATTCTAGGAGGGTTTGCGGCGGTTTTGGCGTTGTGAATGTCGTCAGCATATTCTGTTGGGGGTTTTTCACCTTCATCTCTGGCGTTAGCCCAAGCTTGTACGCCGCTTTCCCATGACGGCCAGACTTCCGGCAAAATGGAGTGGTGGATTCTGTAAGTTTTTTCTGTGACCACGTCTTCAGGCGAGTATGGAGTGGCTAGGCGGCCGGTGATGCTTTCAACTTTTACGGTTTTAAAGGCGTCGTCAATTTCTGTGGGAACTGAGAATGAAGCAAAAACTTCAGTGCTAATCATGTCGGACGGGGTTTGGTCACTTGGGAGTTTGCCGCTGGCTTTGGATACGGCGACTTCTTCAATGCCTTCCGGTTTTACCCACTGGGTTGGCTCAAGTTTGTCTAGAATTTTGTTCATGTAGAGCTTCCAAATTGGAGCTGCGGTGGAGTAACCCGTTGCGTTTGCATTCATTGTGTCTCCATTAGCATTTCCAGCCCAAGTAACTGTTACGAGAGTAGGCGTATATGCTGCAAGCCAGGTGTTATTTGGAAGAATCATGCCGCTATCCAATTTTTTATTGGATGTTCCGGTTTTTGCAGCATTGTCTATTGTGTCCACTCTTTCATTTGGGCCAAGGTAAACGCTTGGATCTGACAGGATGTCATTGATCAGGAAGGCAACTTGAGGATCTACAATTTCTTCACGGTCAATTTTATTTTCTTGCCATTGCTCAAGAATTTCACCTTCAGCGTTTTCAATTTTTAAAATTGGGGTTACGGGCACGTGGGTGCCGCCGTTCGCAAATACGGCATAGCCTTCCGCAAGTTCAAGCGGGGTAAGCTCAGCAGTTCCTAGTGCGAGTGGCCAACCATAATTGCCGTTTTCCGTGATTGATTCCATTCCAAATTTATTCACAAAAGGCACAATTTCTTTCTCTTGGCCCGCCAAGAAGTATGCCTTGATGGCGGGAATGTTTCTGGATTGTGCTAGAGCTTTTCTAATGCTTATTGGTCCCATGAAAGTTCCGTCGTAGTTGCTTGGAGTATCCGTGCCAAATGAGGTTCGAACGTCGTAAAGGACGGTAGCTGGAGAGTATTGTTTTAGGAAAGTGAGTGCGTAGACGAATGGTTTGAATGAGGAGCCGGGCTGTCTTTTGCTTGTGATGATATTTACTTGGCCGTCGATTTCGTCGTTCCAGTAATCAGCGGAGCCAACCATTGCCAGGATTTGTCCGGTTTGAGGTTGGATAGAAACCATGGCTTCGTTGCTTGCACCGTAATTGCTGAGGTTGGATTCTTTTTTCTCTGCAATTGCTTCCTCTGCTGCTTTTTGCATTGTTGGATCAATAGTGGTGTAGACCTTGAGACCACCTTGTTCAACTACTGCTGAGCCATATTTCTCTTCTAAAAGTTGTTTTACCCAAAGAGCAAAGTGTGGAGCTTCAATGGTTTCTTTGATTGGTTTGAATTCGATTTCTTGAATTTCTTTGAGGGCCTCGTTTTTTTCAGTTTCTGTGATGAAATTAAGTTCCGCCATGCGGTCCAGAACCAAGTCAGAGCGGCCTTTGATGTAGAAAGTGTCGCCGTCCGGAAGAGAGATTGTTTGGCCAATTAGTCCACGAGCATATTCAGAAGTGTCTAGGTCAAATTCACTGGCAATTTTGCGATTCCCCAAGTATTCCTCACTTAGCTCAACGGTTAGGTGACTATTTTTGTTATCTCCGTAAGGTGAGTAGCGCGTTGGAGCTTGCGGGATTGCAGCCAAAAGCGCGGATTCAGCCAGAGTGAGGTCTGTTGCGTCTTTGTCAAAATAACGTTCCGAGGCGAGTTGGATTCCGTATGCATTGTTACCGTATGGAATTGCGTTCAGGTACATTAGAAGTATTTCGTCTTTGTTGAATTTCAGCTCGACCATTAGGGAGAGCATGATTTCTTGGATTTTTCTCTTGTAGGTGTGTTCAGAACTTAAGAATGTGTTTTTGACGAATTGCTGCGTAATTGTTGAACCTCCACGTGGCCGACCGATGCCGACTTCTGAGAGCACGGCCCTCATAATTGCAGGAACATCAATTCCTATGTGGTTGTAAAATTGGTCGTCTTCAATTGCAATGGTTGCGTCCACAAGCCATGGAGAAATTTTATCCAGTGAATCCAATGAGTCCCTGTTTTCGTCACCGTGTATTGCGTAGAGCAAATTGCCTTCGCGGTCCATAATGAGAGTTGATTCTGTTAGGTTTAGATCTCTTAATTCTGATGGGTTTGGCAGGCCAATTGAAAAGAATATAAGCGCCAAAAATCCCAGCACGAATGTTGAAAGAAATCCTACAATCCCAATTGCAAGGGCCCATCTAACAACTTTTTCTAACGGCGACATTCGTCTTAATGGGATCAGTTTGCGCCATTTGTGTGATATCCATTGTTTCATTTGAAGTTTTTTTAGTTGGTTGCGCTTGGCGACACTCACTTTTGTTCGTGTCTGCCGCGGACCGCGCCGCCAAGTTTTTCTAAGGTTTCCCATGCGGCTCTTTGCGCTTCAACTAGGTCGCTATTCTCGAGGGTACGATCATCTGCCTGCAATGTCAATCTGAAGGCCAGGCTCTTTTTGCCTTTTTCAATCTTGTCGCCTTCGTAAGAGTCAAAGAGTTTGATTTTCTTGAGGTAGTCGGGAAGGGCTCTTTTTAGAGCTTTTTCAAGCTCGCCAACCGTTACTTTTTTGTCTAGGAGGACCGAAACGTCAAATTCGATTGACGGATATACGGATTGGACTTCATATTTTTTTCCTACTTGTCTGGCCTTGCTCATAGATGAGAAATTGACCTCAAAGCATGCAACGCGGCCGTCAAAATCCTCTTCTTCTGTCAGGGCTGGATGCAGAGTGAAAAGCGACCCAATGTTTTTACCGCGAAGTACGACTGAGGCGGTTTGGAATGGGTGCATGTAGGGAGCGGGGCTTTCGTTTTTTTGGATTTGTGCGCCTTCAATGTTGAAAACTTCAAAATATTTTTCAAGAATTCCTTTTATGAATGTGAAGGGATTTTTTTCAGTTTTGGGGAGGAGAAGCGCTGCGGCAAGCATTTTGTTTTCTTCAGGCATAAAGCGGCCCTTCCTAATATAAACGCGACCAAGTTCAAAGAGATGGGGCATGTCTTCATATTTTGCGGCTTCACGGAGAGAACGGACTAAGTTTGGAATTAGGCTTGTTCGCAAAAGGCTTTGCTCTTCCGAAAGGTAATTTTTGAGGTGCAAATGTTCGTTTGGGTTTAAGCCATAGTCTTTGACGGTTTGCTTGGAGTAAAAAGAGTAATTGTAGACTTCCGTGAGACCAAGTGCGTATGCCAAAATTGCGCGAGTGTCGTGCTTGTGACGGCGCTCAAAATTTGGTTTGGGGACAAAAGCAGGGAGGGCCGGAACGATTGCCGGAATTTTTTCATAACCGTACATTCTTGCGATTTCTTCAACAATGTCGTCTTCAATGTCCACATCTTTGGTGGCGCGCCAGGAAGGTACTTTTACCACAAAAGTTTGGGCGTTTTCTTTGAGTTTTCCTTGAACTTCAAAACCGAGCTGCTCCAAATAATTGCCCATTTCTGCCGGCGGGACTTCCACGCCAATTTTTGTTTGCACGCGCTTGACATCTACCGGGACAAGAGGTTCGGAAGTGTCAAAATTTGCAATGTCCGCTATTGGGCCGGCTACGCGGGCTTCCGGGCAAAGCTCTAATATTAATTTGGTTGCTAGTTTGATTGCAATTTCACACTGGAGAGGGTCCAGGCTTTTTTCAAAGCGTTGGACTGAGTCTGTGCGCAGTCCCAGGCGAACCGAAGTTTGGCGGACGGAAACAGGGTCAAAGTTAGCTGATTCAATTAGAATGTCTACTGTCTTTTCGTCTATTCCGCTGTTTTCACCACCCATTACGCCGGCAACGGCAAGCGGTTTTTTCTTGTCCGCTATGAGCAGCATGTTTTCATCCAGGATTTTGGTTTCGCCGTCCAGGGTTACTATTTTCTCGTTCTTTTTTGCCGTGCGGACCACTATGCCACCTGAGATTTGTTTGAGGTCAAAAGCGTGCAAAGGTTGGCCGATTTCTTCCATGACGTAATTTGTGACGTCCACAATGTTGTTTATGACGCTGTGACCGGTCGCTCGGAGGCGTTTTGCAAGCCATTCAGGCGAGTCTCCAATGCGAACACCTTTGATGATTACGCCCATGTAACGAGGGCAAAGTTCAGAGTCTTTTACTGTGATTGCCGGCGACTCGCCGTTTTGGGGGATTTTGGGATTTGGGTGTTTATCCGTGAACTTGCTGCCGGTAATGGCGGCAATTTCTCGCGCTATTCCGCGGTGGCCCCAGAGGTCAGGGCGGTGGGTCAGGGCTTTATTGTCGAATTCAATTATGGTGTCATTCGCGTTTAGGGCTTTTGCTAGGCTAGTGCCGGGTTTTGTTTTTAAATGGGAAAGGTCCAGGATTTCTCTTTCATCTTCTGCGGCGGGGAGGCCGATTTCTTCAGCGGTACAGATCATCCCGTGGCTTTCTTGGCCGCGAACGCGTGCAATTTTCATCTCCACGATTTCTTGGCCGTGCCATTTTACAATTGCGCCGGGAAGCGCTACAGGAACGAGAATGTCTTCTTTAAGATTTGAACCGCCGCAGACAATTTGGACTTCTTTTTTGTCGCCAATGTCCACAATTGTGAGGCGGAGGAGGTCTGCGTCCGGGTGTTTTTTGAGTTTTGTAATGCGGCCGACTACCATTTTTTCAAATGCTTTTTGCTGGTCTTCAATTCCTTCGACTTCCGCGGAGCGGATTGTTATTAGGTTCGCAAATTCGCCCAGGTTTAGTTTTTTGGGAAGGTCAACGTACTCACGGAGCCAATCAAGAGAGATATACATTAGAATTGGTTTAGGAAGCGGACGTCACCGCCAAAATTGAGGCGAATGTCCGGAATGCGGTGACGCATCATCACAAGGCGGGTTAGGCCAAAGCCGAATGCCCAGCCTTGATATTTTTCAGGGTTGATGCCGCCGGCTTTTAGAACAAACGGGTGCACCATTCCGGCGCCCATGAATTCGATCCAACCGGTAAATTTGCAGGTTTTGCAGCCTTTTTGTTCGCAAAGAAGACAGCCAAAATCCAGCTCCAGACCGGGTTCCACAAACGGGAAGTAGCCGGGGCGGAAACGGACGTGAACTTCTTTTTGAAAGAGGCGGGTCAGGAATTCTTCCATGACGCCTTTTAAGTGCGCGAGTGAGATGTCTTCATCAACCAAAAGGCCTTCCACTTGGTAAAAAGTTGAGTCGTGAGAGGCGTCTGTTGCCTCATAACGGAAAACGCGACCGGGTACAATAATGCGGAGCGGTGCGCCTTCAGCCTGCATTGTTCGCACTTGAACGGGTGAGGTGTGAGTGCGAAGAACAAGGCGGCCGAAGTCTTTGTCCGGATTTTCATCCACAAAAAAAGTGTCCTGCATGTCACGCGCGGGGTGAGAAGCGGGAATGTTTAGGCCTTCAAAATTGAAATATTCACTTTCGACTTCCGGTCCGTCTTTAATTTCAAAGCCCATGCTGGAGAAAATTTCTTCAACTTCTTGTTGGACTTGGGAGAGCGGATGAATGTGGCCGCGGTGGCCGTCTACTCCTGGGGCGGTGATGTCTACCCATTCTTCTTCAAGCTGGGATTCCATTTCTGCTCGTTTCAGTTCTGATTGTTTTTGCTCAAATTCGGTAAGAAGGGCGACTTTGGCGCTGTTGATGGCCTGGCCCATTTTTGGCCTTTCCGCGCTGCTGAGTTTGGCAAGTTCGTTCATAAGGCCGGCAAGCTCCCCCTTGCGACTGAAGTAGAGGTTGTGAACCTCCTGAAGTTCAGACAGGGTTTTTGCTGCGGCGATTGCGATTTTCACTTTCGCTTCCAGTTCTTTGAGTTTTTCTTCCATGAGTTTGATTGTGGTAGTTTCCGATCGTGAGTGTTGGCGGCATTATATCAGAGGGGCATGAGAAAGAAAACTTGACGTTGCAAGTGGTTGAGTTTATAATAGCGTGATGTAAAAAGTTTATTATGTCTGTTGAGAAAACCAGTAATGACGAGGGGGCTGTTGAAATTGCAGAGGAAATTAATTTTCTTCAGATGGAAGGTGAGGAAAGAAAAACTTTTGAGGCTTTAATTGAGGAGAAGGGTCTTCGGACTGTGTTTTTTGGAGCTATGCCGGAATATGCGGCAGCTTTTAAAAGGGTGTTTGAGCTTAATCATAGTGCTGCTGAAACTGACAGGACTATGAAATTATTGGCAAAAATTGGAAAGTATTGTCAGGAGATGGGGATTCGTTATGAGGACAAATTAACTTTTAGGTGTGTGCTGGCAGAAGATGAATTTCAGGTCCCAAAAATATTAAATGATTCGCTTGAATGGGGAGGGAAGAAGCCCGGGTCAGATGAAATTGGAGTTTGTGTTGATGGTGGACCTAAAATTAATGATTATTTACTGCATTATCATGGACATAGGGATCATCCTCTTGTGCTTTTTGTTTATGATATGGCTAAATTGCAGCGTTTGACGAAGGAGGAGAGGGAGGCGGATAGCAATTTTGCTGCCGGCTATGGTGTTAAGCCAAGAGAGGGATACACTTTAAGTGATACAATTAAGGGTCGGATTGTTTTGGGAACGGAAAAGAAAGGGGATTTTCTTTTGTTGAAACTTCCTTCGTTTAAAATTGAGATACCTAAGGACGAAGATTGAGTTCGAGAAAGAAAACTTGACAGATGCTCAAAAGAAGTTTACGAATCTAGACTTGGTTTTTGTAATAAGGAGTTTGAAAAATAATATTGATATATTTAATCCGATCTCTCAATTGGCTATCAGGCCAATGCTTTGGGCTGTAGATGCAAGTCGGAATCCTATAAGAGGAGGTATTGCTGCGGCTTTAGCGAGCGGAGCGGCTCATTATGCATTGATTGAATTAGCAAATCAGATAATTGGAAGTAACGGTACGGTCGATTTAAGCTTTAGTGAATTGCCAATTGGGGTTCATGCGGCAGTTACGGCGAATATGATTGCCAACTATGGGATTGGCATAGACAAGAGCTTAAACAAGTGAAATTGACATCCAATAAAAAAACTGTATGGTTGTGCCGAAAATTTTATCATTTAATTGATTTAACATGGAATACAACACAAGAATTGAGGATTTCTTTCGCGAGGGTGGAGAGTTTGGAGGGCCTGGCGCGGAAGACCGAACCATAAATAATTTGAAGGGGATAAAGATTACAGAAAATATTGATGAAAAGCTTTCTCCATATGTTCAGCTGGCGGCAGCTTTAGTTGATCAATGTGACCTTTCTGAAGAAGACAGACAAGATTTGATGCAAGATGTTATGGAATTTATTTTGGGAGAAGCGGCAAATGGGCGAGAGGTAAGTGAAGTAGCGGTTAGGGATTATATAAATGATAGAGTTTTAAATAGAGAAGAGGCGGATATGGACGGAATGGATGATGAGATGCTAGCTTTCAGTGAAGAGGATTTGTTTCATGCCGTTGTGGCAGCAAGATTGGCTGTGGAGGATCTTATGAGAAGATGTATGCTGACTCCAAGGCAAGCTGAGACTTTTCAAATAAAACATGGCCTTAAAGATGGAATTGCAAGGTCGAACAGGGACGTTGCTGAAGAGATGGGCATTGCGCCTTCTGTGGTGAGCGATCACTACAAACGCGCTTTGGGAGTAATTCAAAAAAGTGTAGGTGGACAGGAGAAGCCTAAAGGTCACTTTGAACAATTAGCTTTGAATTTGTTAACACAGATTGAAGAAGGACTAATTGCTTATGGAGAAACGGTTGATGTGGTGACCGCTGTTAGAGAAAGTGGTCGGCCTGATGTTAAATGTTTTGAGAGTGAATTTATGGCAGACGTGAATTCCATTTATGCTGCTTTGGCTCATAGGATGAGTATTTTGGGTGAACTTTTGGATAAAAGGCCTGCTCTTAGAGAGGAGTTTTTGGGAAGGTTGCAGAAAGCGAAGGATTTTGTGAATTCAGTTGAGATTTAACAAAGGCCCCTCGCGATGAGGGGTTTTTTTATTCTTCAATTGCGTGTATTTGAAAGCCGATTGCTCTTATTATTGATTCCAGGATTCTTTCTGAAAAATCTGCACCAAAACGGGTTGATTCGTTTGGTTCGAAAGCGTTAATTCCAATTTTTGCGCAGTCCGAATGAGGAGAAAGGCTCGTCAGCGGGGATTGTATGAATGAAGGTGCCGTTTAATGAGTTTCCGTCTGGGGTCAGCTTTATTTGCAGGTGTATGGTTGAAACAAAAGAATCTTCAAATACAATGCTGCAATTGTGGTGGCATAATTGCAAATTTTAGCGGTTCGTTTCCCATACCTTGAGTTAGCAGACAAGGGGCAACTATGCACTAAAATAAAAAATCGGCAAGGGGGGGTAAATGGTTGACTTGTGCATGGGATGGGGTTTGACAGAAATGGCAAAATGGCATATAGTGACCGCCATTAAATTTTTTTTATGAAAAAAGGAATAGCTGAAGGCTTTGAAACCTATGGAGAGAGGAAAAGGCTTATAAAGAAGGTAGTTGAGTCTGCTGATTTTAATTCGAATGATTCCCGTGAATTGTTTGAAGGAATGTTGCCAATTATTAGAAAAGTGGCTGAATCTTTGGCAAGAAGACCAGAAGATGTTGATGATTTGGTTCAAGCTGGAGCAGAGTATGTTCTTAAACTTTTAAATGACAGACAAACGAAACCGATTCCATATGCAAAGAGTCAGATTAAATTTTATATGAGAAAGCAATTAGAAAATTTAGTTGGTGAAATTTTAGTTGATGTGCCTGAGGGTTTAATTGAAATGGAGGTGCCAAGTACAGAGGATGAATGTATTAAGCGTGAGTTGTTCGGGCAGCTTGCCAAGGCAATGGGAGTTGAATTTGATGAATTGGAGGAGATTGAAGAGCCTTATGATTGGAAGATGATTCATAAAGCTAGGAACAGATTTTCACAGATTATATTCGGTAGAAAATTAGATGATGATGAGGAGGAGGAGAAAAAAGAAGAAGAAGAAGGGCTTATGAATGAGGAGGAGGCGAAGTGGTTTGAATTTATGAGTAAGTTGCGCGAGGCACGTCAAATTTTTAATTCTGCTCTTGAAATTGATAAGGAATATAGAAAAAGAGATTTTGAAACTCATGAGATTTTTTCGATGATGCAATATAGGTTGGATTTGGCGAAAAGGTTGGCTGAACTTGGAGAGCTTTTAAATGCAAATCTTCGAAGTAATGCAAAGGAAGCTTTGGAAACATTTTTACGGGATGTTGAGAATGATCTAGCGGATATTTAGTTTAAAAAAGCCCCTCTTAATAAAAAGAGGAGCTTTTTATGTTTATTGTGTTGCGCTCGCGTTCGCTCGCGCCTTTTTTTGTGCACACTCGCTATGCTTGTGTGTGAGGTCACATGATCGCCTTCGGCTTCCTGTGACTGTTATCTAACTGCATCTTTTAGAGTCTTTCCGGCTTTGAAAGCTGGGAGAACCATTGCAGGGATCTTGATTTTTTGGCTTGGGTTGCGAGGGTTAACTCCTGTTCGAGCTGCTCTCTTTGAAGTTCGGAATGTTCCGAATCCTGTAATTGTGACGTTCTTACCTTTCTTCAATGAAGTGGTGATGGCGTCGAGAATAGCATCAACAGCTTCTCCGGCAGCTTTTTTTGTAATACCTGCGCTGTCAGCAGCGATGTTAATTAAATCACCTTTTGTCATGTGATCATGGGGTTAGAAATATACGCGTCTTATTATAGGGCGGGCGGCGTAACTAACAAGAAAATTTGCGGTGAAATGCACTAAATCCGCTTGCCAGAGGGTGGTAAAACTGCTGCTGTTAGTGGCTGGTGGAGTCTGCCCGGGCAGAGATTTTGGGGTGAATTTTGGCTCAAGAAAGCCATTTGCAAATTTGAAATTTGACAAGTTGGCCCGGAGGTCTCTATCGTGGGACGCGTTTTTAATTCGCAAAAAAAATGGCTGTAAAAAATTTGGTTATTGTTGAGTCGCCGGGGAAAGTGAAGACAATTTCACGGTATTTGGGGAATGACTTCAAGGTGGAAGCATCCATGGGACATGTGCGGGACTTGCCAAAGTCGCAGATGGGGATTGAGACGGAGAAAAATTTTAAGCCCAAATATTTGATTCCAAAGGACAAGTCGGCGGTGATTAAAAATTTGAAGGGGAAAATTGGGAAAAATACTGTGGTTTGGGTGGCGACTGACGAGGACCGCGAAGGAGAGGCGATTGGTTGGCATTTGGTGGAAGCTTTGGATGCGGAGAAGGTTGCGAAGGAAGTGAAGAGAATTGTTTTTCATGAAATTACAAAGCCTGCAATTTTGGCGGCAATTGAACATCCGAGGGAAATTGATATGAATTTGGTGAATTCGCAGCAGGCAAGGAGAGTTTTGGACAGGTTGGTGGGGTATGAATTGTCGCCCCTTCTTTGGAAAAAAATAAAATATGGGCTTTCAGCGGGGCGAGTGCAGAGTGTGGGAGTTAGGCTTATTGTGGACAGGGAAAGAGAAATTGAAGCGTTTAATCCGGAGGAATATTGGTCACTTACGGCTTTAATGACACCGGAAAAAAAGACCGATGAATTTGAGGCGAAATTGACAAAGTTTGAAGGGAAGGGGATTAAGCCGGGCAAAAAAGAGGAAGTTGATAAAATTTTGAAGGATTTGGAGGGCGCGAAATATGAAGTGACGGACGTTGAAAAAAAGGAGGTGAAGCGCAATCCGGCGCCGCCGTTTATTACTTCGACTTTGCAGCAGGAGGCTTCACGTAAGCTTGGGTTTTCCGTGAAAAAGACCATGATGGTGGCTCAGAAACTTTATGAGGGTATGGATATTGACGGCGAGCATGAAGGTTTGATCACTTACATGAGAACGGATTCGGTGAATTTGTCCGAGTTGGCTTTAAAGCAGGCGCGGGAGGTGATTACGGATTTGTATGGTGCGAAGTTTGCGCTTGAAAAGCCGAGGTTTTATAAGGGCAGAAAGGGTGCGCAGGAGGCGCACGAGGCCATTAGGCCGACGGATTTTACGCGTAAGCCGGTGAGTTTGAAGAAGTATTTGAAGGCGGATGAGTACAGGCTTTACGAACTTATTTGGAAACGGGCGCTTGCGTGTCAGATGGAGCAAGCGGTTTTTGACCAGGTTGGCGTGGATATAACCGCAAACGATTATATTTTTAGAGCAACCGGGCAGACGGTGAAATTTGCCGGATTTATGGAGGTTTATTTGGAGGGCAAAGATTTGCCGGAAGAAGAAGAGGAGGACCGCGAAAATTACTTGCCGGAACTTACAAAAGGAGAGCATCCGCGCTTGAAAGAGCTTAAACCGGCACAGCATTTTACTAAGCCGCCAGCTCGTTATACGGAGGCGTCTTTGGTGAAAAAACTTGAGGCTGAGGGGATTGGTCGTCCTTCCACTTATGCGCCAACGATTTCAACAATTCAAACTCGCGGATATATTGAAAAAGAGGAGGGGAAGCTTAAGCCAACGGACATGGGCTATGTTGTGAATGATTTTTTGGTGGAGCATTTTCCTAAAATTTTAGATTTGCAATTTACTGTGAGAATGGAAGATATGCTGGATGAAATTGAGGAAGGAAATGAGAAGTGGCAGGATGAGGTAAAGGAGTTTTATGTGCCGTTTCATAAGCTTGTGGAGGAGAAAATGGAGTCGGTAAAAAAAGAAGACGTGATAACGGATACGACCGATGAAGTTTGTGAACTTTGCGGCAAACCGATGATGGTTAAATTGGGTCGGTTTGGGAAATTTTTGTCATGTACCGGCTTCCCGGAATGTAAAAATGCTAAGCCGCTGGATGGTGAAGGTGCGCCTAAGACCGAACCGGGCGAGGAGCGCGTTTCAAAGGAGAAATGCGGCAAATGTGGGAAACCGATGGTTTATAAGACAGGTCGGTTTGGTGAATATTTGGCATGTCAGGATTATCCGGAATGTAAAACTTCCAAGTCGATTGTTACAAAAGTTGGGGTAAATTGTCCGGAATGTAGGGCTGGCGAACTTGTTGAGCGTCACACAAAGCGCGGTGGAAAGCCATTTTACGGGTGCAGCCGATTTCCAAAATGTAAATTTGCAATTTGGGAAAAGCCTAAGAATATGGAGGATGCTAAGAAGATAAAAGAAGCAGAGGGGAATGGAAAAAAGAAAAAGGGGAAGGAATAAAGTCTTCTCGTCGTTCTGGAAGCGCTCGTCGTCGGATGCATGATCCTTCTCGAGCTTTCTTATAACACGAACTCCGAGAAGACTTTATTCCTTCAGGCCGGAAGCGCTAGTCGTCGGATGCATGATCCTTCTCGAGCTTTCTTATAACACGAACTCCGAGAAGACTTTATTCCTTCAGGCCGGAAGCGCTCGTCGTCGGATGCATGAACTTTTTACTTTGAGGAGTCTTGACGAAGGAGCGCAAATCTGTTATAAGAATGGCTAATTTTGTATGTCATGTCGGAATTTTCTTTTAATTATCGGGTAGATAGAGGCCAGCACATTTTTGGCGGTGAAAAAGTTGAACGGTATTATTCTAATGGTGATGATTTTGATGAAAGAATTATTCCGGATTCTCAAGATCATGAGATGTGCCATAGATATGCTGAAATGTATAATTTAGGGGTGATGTCACCCTCAGTTGTTGAAGCTTTGGCATTGGCGGATACATCTCTTCGCACAAGGAGAAAAGCAGGAGTGGTTCTTGGCAGTGTTGTGCCGACTTTGAGATGTGTTACGGGATCTGAAGGGGTCATGAAAAAACTGCTGAATCATGGTGATTTAGATGTTTTGATATTAGGCGCGCATGATGCAATTAATCCCGCACCGAATGAATTTGGTGTGGATTGGTGGGTTCAAGCGGAAGGCAAAGCACCTTCAAATGGGAGGGTTAAATTAAGTTATGGTTTGGGTCTGCAAGTGGATCAAGTTGTTGATAACTCTTCATGTCAGCCTTTTGCGATAGATTCTGATCATATTTCGCCCGTTGTTGCATGTGAGATGCCAAGTGTTGATGAAATGCGAGCAAGGCAGCAAAGAATTGAACAGATGTTAAGAGAGGGAATGATTGAAGCGGGACTTTACTTGCCATCAAGAGAAACAATATGTCAGGTTATTGAACATGCGGAGGATAGGGCTAAAAAACGGAAGAAAAATTTATCCAGGTTTATCGAGCGGTGGCAAAAGCAAAGTGATGGTTTTCATTTATGCTCCGACATTTTTCAGTTGTATTCTTTGGCTGCGAAAATTGATAGTGCCATTAATGATTATAGAGCGAAAATGCAGTTGTCGTCAGACACTCCTAATCGTGTTATTACACTTGATAAATTTTTTGAAAAATATAGAGAGTTAGATTCTTACGATCTCGTTTCAATCTTGAGAAAATATTTTCAACATAGATTGAGATTTTTGGAGATGTATTTGGGCTATATGAAGATGGATTATTCGTATTTGCTAGACTGTGAGACGGGCACGAATGTTAGAACTTTGTATCCCGAGATCCCGGCTCAGTATTTGGATTTTGTTCCTAATCCACCAATGTAATATGTCTGAAAAATTTATTTTTGGGTCGGATTTTCATGGGAATTTGAATTCAGTTGATGCGTTTTTGCGTGAGGCAGAGGAACGGCAGGCTACACATGTGATATTTGGAGGGGATATTGCGCCAAAAAATATGGCAGTTAAGTTTAGGGATGGGAGTGCAATAAAAATTGATGGAGAGCGACCAATTTCGGTTCGTGATTCTGAGGATCTGGAGAAAGAAGGGTACATGCTTTTTTCTTTTGAGGATGAGAAAGAAGATGAGTTGGCACTATTGAGAATTACTCAAAAGTTCAGCGGATATTTTGATAATTCTTATTTTGAAGGATCACGTGATCCAATTTTGACACTTGAAGAAATTGTAATTTTAGAAAAGTATAAGCAATTTTTTATGGATTTTCTTGAAAATACTGAGGAGGGGCAGAAGATATTTGAGTTTTTTACCAGGGATTTACCAAGTTCCTTGGAGAAATTTGTTGATATGGTTTATCAGTTTTTGAAATTTGACTATTATTTGAAGAAAGGAGATAGAGAGAATCTCAGAACAATTAGGGAAAATGGGTTTTATTCTTATTTGAGCTGGCAGAGAGTTGCTGCACTTATTAAGTTGGCCTTTTCGCCATTAAGAAAATGGGAGGCAATTGAGAGGGATTTGTCTTCACATTCGCTTCCAAAGCAGAGAGAATTTTTGCAGAAATTTTTGGAGCGGATTGATGAATTTAGAGGGCGTGTAAGTGCGAAGGTTTCGATCATTTTGGGGAATGATGACATGAAAGAACTTGGAGAGGATTTGGATAGAGCGCAAGCGAACGGCTTGATTGTGAATGCAACAAATAGAGTGGTGCAGATTGGGGATAATGTTCAAATGCTGGGGTATTCGTTTGTGCCGCCGTTGCCGTATTCTTTTGATGTTTGGTACAAAAATGAAGGAGAGATTTCAAAAGATTTGGAGGTTTTGGCGGGAGAAATTGATCCGGAGAAAATTCTTATTGCAAATATCCATTGTCCACCTGTGGACACTCGGGTTTCGCGGACTTTTAGCGGTTATGAGATAGGCAGCAATGCAGTTCGTCAATTTGTGAGTGATGTTGAACCCCAAATTGTGCTGACCGGACATTCGCATGATCATTGGAAACGTGAGGATGGTGGTGTTTTTGATAGGGTTGGTGTGACTAGGGTTTATTCGCCTGGTGCGAGTGAGAAGCGGGGTAGGTTTATTGTTTGCAATATTGATGAAGATGATCATTTCCTTGTGGAGAGATAGAGAGGGCTGGTATAATGCGTCAGAATCTCACGCCGCCCATGAAAAAAATTATTCCTCCTCTTCTGACCACGGTTTTCTTTGCATTTTTTATGTTGCCTTTGCACGTGCTTGCAATTGATGTTGCTGGAGGCGGTTTTGTAAGTGGGGATGAGTGTGGGTATATCACATTACAGTCTAATGACCTGTATGGATATGCTTTGCTGGGTGGAGTGCTTAAGTTTGATAATGTGACGGATGAATATCAGGCATGTGCGGATGCAAATGGATATTTTTTAGGCAGTGATAACCCGGGAGATCATCAGGGGTCCTTTGCTTGGGATAGCCAGATTGGATGGATAGATTTTGCTTGGGATTTGGGCGGGAATAGGGATGTGATTATTGACAGAGCGACTGGAAATTGGAGAGGTTATGCGTGGAATGATGTGGTTGGTTGGATTTGGTTCGACTGGACTTGTGGAAGTTGTACACAAGCGGACTATGATACATACAGAGTAAAAACCGGAGATTCCGGGTATATTTCCGGGTATGCGTGGAATGACGCAATTGGGTGGCTTCCGCTTTATGGTGCGTGGGAAGAAATGCCACCTTATAATTTGACACCAACTTTAACAATTAAGACTTTGGATGGGGTTGAGGCTATAGATGTAAATACACTTGCTGAGGCACCATTTGCAGACGGGTATCAGTATTACAGTGTAAGCTTGCGGTTGCTTGATAATGATTCGGGTCAGTATTTGGATGAGACTGAATTTGCAAGTATGGACATTGTATTAAATCCAACTGCGGATAGTTATATTTGGAGTAATCAGGTGCGTGAGTCGGGAAATGCTGTTTTGGTTTCTGAAGATAATCCGAATGTTTCAGGATGTGTGAGTGCGGGAATTAAAGGGTGTGTAATGCCGGAGGCGGATGGTGACAGTTTTAATACTTTTATATATGCAGGGTCGCCAACTTCAGACATGCTTGGGTTGGATGCGAATAGTGACGGAACTTTGGATGGGCAATTAAGTTACTTTACTGACAGGGATGGTTGTTTGGGATTTTATGGGAAGGAGCCGGCGGATTGTTCTGTATGGGGTTATGGGCCTGATGAAGGAGACAATTTAAAAGCACAGGTTTTTGATGACAGAAAAACAGATAGGAATAAGTATCAAATAGAAAGGGTTGTAATTGATTACGTGCCGGCGAATGCCACACGTCAGATGAACTTTGCGCCTCTGGCGGGTTGGAGTAATCTTAGTAGTGGTCATGCGGAATATTCGCCAACGGTGCAGGAGGGCACTTTGAGTTTCAAACCTAGATTTTTGTCCAAGGATTTTTATGTGGAATATCCACAGAGCAGTGGGACAAGACAGCAATTTATTGAAGATCCGACAATAGCGGACGGATACTCAATGAAATTAAAGGCGCAGGGGACTTTATCTCCGCCATCAACTGAATACTTGAATGCCGTTACGGGTGGGTCACCTGTGAATGTGGGTTATAGTGTTTTTTACTTAGTGGATGAATATTATGCTTCGCCGGTGCCGGATGGGCCGCTAAGGGAGCTTAAAACAAATAATGCGGATCCAGTAGCGAATGAATTGCAAGCTTATGGACGTGGGGACAGCTATTCGGGAGATGCGTCGACTTATAATTTGTCTGACAGTTTGCCGCTTGGATATACAGTTTATTACTGTGGTGGTGGAGTGTTTGGTGGTGGTTGCGGTAGTCCGGCTGTAAATTTGCCAATTTCCGCACCGACTGCTGAGTATTGGGTGAGTGATATTATTTCTATGGATAGATTTGGAATGCCTTCAATTTACTTTACGGGGTATTTGCCTCGTTTAACAAGGTATTTGGACCCTGAGGATCCGTTGATTTTGGGCGCAATCAATTCAACCGTGAGTTTGGATGAGCAGCTTTCGCAGTCTGATACGGCTTCAATTATTGGAGCTGCAAGTTACATTGATACCCGCAATCAGCTTTATAAGAGTATTAAGCGTTTGACTTTGGGAGTGAATCCTTCTGGAGGTGATGGAAGAATTAATACAAACATGAATCCGATAGATACAACAAAGATTGTGTCGCTTATGGGCGGAAAAGTGCTTTATTCAACCGGAGATGTGAAGATTTTAGGATCTACGAATTTCACTGAGAAGGTGCTTGTGGTTGAAGGAGGTGATGTGAGAATTGTTGGAAATATTGAAAATACAAAATTGGGTATTATTGTGCTTGAGAAGAATGGGCAGGGAGGAAATGTTTATATTGCAGCGGGTGTGACGGATGTTTGGGCTAATATTTTTGCGGATGGAACAGTTTTCAGTTATGACGGAACAGCCGGAGGCTATGATGGTGATGGCAATCCAGTTTGGCTTTCTTCCAATGATCGCTTTGATATTTTAAAGAATCAACTCTACATTTACGGAACTGTGACTGCCAGAAATACTTATGGTGGTGCGGATGATGACACGCTAAGTGCATGGGAACTTGGGGATGGCACCACTACGACCGATTACATGCTGGCTGAGGATCATGATATTAAGCACTTGAGAGAGTTCAGGCGTTGTTATCCTTATGGAGCATTAGGAGAAATTGACTTTGGCGGCACGCCGGAAGATTGTAACGAGGGTGAATTAAGGTCTGCTTATTTAGATGGAGGGGGTATGCAGGTAAATGCACCGGTGATTATTGAAAATAGCCCGGTAAGCTTGTCTATGCCGATTTTCAATGAAATGCCTATGACAGCGCCATAATTGTGGCAATGAAAACTCCAACGCTGAGCAGTGACAGAACGCTTGTTGTGCCTGCGTAGAAAATTGTTAAATACACTGTTCTGGTGCTTAGATAGCGAAAACGAGCGGCGTGTTTGATGGCAAGCCAGCTGAATGCAGCCAGCAAGATCATAGCAAGGGCGAAGGTGATTGTTATGATCCAGATCATTTTAGAGTTCGCTTAGGTCTTTATCCGCCCACCAGAGATCCAATTCCGGGTGTTTTTTGAGCTCCGTGAGCATTAAATGCATGATTTCTTTGAGACGGTCTTCCGTTGGGGCTTCAAAGCGGAGAGTGAGGTTTGGTGAGGTGTTTGAGCACCTTACTGCGCCCCATGACTTATCATCGAATGAAACGCGGACGCCGTCAAGGGTAATGCAATCGTATTTTTGGGTGAATGCGTTTGTTATTTGGTCTACTATGCGGAATTTTTCCGTGTCCGGGCAGGGGGTTTTGATTTCCGGAGTTGAGCAGGTTTTTGGTGTGTCTGCAAGGAGCTTTGAGAAAGTTTTGTTGGATTTTGAGAGAATTTCCAGGAGTTTTGCGGCCGCCAGGAAAGCGTCGTCAAAGCCGTAGTAGTTTTCTGCAAAGAACATGTGGCCGGAGATTTCGCCGGCAAGGGGGGCACCGATTTCTTTCATTTTTGATTCAATGAATGAGTGACCAGTTTTTGACATTATGGGCTCGCCGCCGGCTTTTTTTATGCCGTCAATCAGGACTTGGGAGACTTTGACGTCAAAGATGATTTTGGAGTTTGGGAGGCGGGCTAAGAGGTCTTCAGCGAGTAGTAAGAGAAGGAGGTCCGCGCTGTAATGGTTGCCCAGTTCGTCCACTATTCCAACGCGGTCACCGTCGCCGTCAAAACCAATTCCTAGGTCTGCTTTGTTTTCCTTAACGGATTTTATTAGGTCCAACATGTTGGCTTTTTCCTCCGGGTTTGCCGGATGGTTTGGAAAAGAGCCGTCCGGTTGGCAGTAGAGTGGAATGAGTTCGCAGCCGAGTGATTCAAAAAAAGGTTTAACAAAAGGGCCGGATGCGCCGTTCCCGGCATCTGCAACCACTTTGAGGGGTCGCTCCAGGTGTACGATTGAGAGGATTTTTTCAAGGTAGGCGGGGAAAACGTCAAGTTCTTCAAGGGTGCCTTCGCCTTCTTCAAAGTCATTAGATTCTATGAGTTTTAGGACTTCTTGGAGGTCGTCACCGTAGATTGAGTGAGCCATGTGGCCGACCAATTTGACGCCGTTGTATTCTTTTGGGTTGTGGCTGGCTGTAATTGCTGCGCCGCCGTCAAAATTGAACCTGCAAACCGTGAAAAACATGAGAGGAGTTGGTGTCATGCCAATTAAGGTGACATTGCAGCCTGTACTGCGGAGGCCTTTTATGAAAGCGTCCGAGAGTTCCGGGTTGGAGAGACGGCAATCATGACCGACCGCAATGCGGGCGCCAAAATGGCGTTTCAGGTATGTTCCTGCGCCTTTTCCAATGAGTTCGATTGTTTCCGGCGTTAGGTCAGCGGGCTGGTTGCTTTCAGGTTTGAAGGCGATGCCGCGGATGTCATATGCGCGGAAAATGAGCGGATTTATTTTCATAGGGCGATTTTAGCAGACTTTACTTCCAAAACTCCAGGTTTTTTGGTATAATTAAGGGATCTAATTGAACCCAATGGCAGGTCCGGAAAAACATGACGAGAGTTTGAAAGCAGATGGGGCGGTGGAACGTGCGCCCGGGACGGCTGAGTCACGTGAGCTTGAGGAGGCATCGAGAGAGAGGGCGGAGGAGACTCGGCTTGAAGAACAGCAGACAGTGGAATCTCAAAAGCTTACGGCTGAACAAGAAAAGAAGGCTGCTGAAGCTAAGATGAAATCAATGTCCAAATTGGAGCGGGAAAAGCTAAGAATGGAGGTTCAGGCGCAGCAAAAGGCGAGTGGGGATACTTCAAAGGAAGGTTTTTGGGAATTGGTGGTGAAGTTTTTGAGAAATTTGTTTGGAGGGCGCGCTTTGGATTTGAGCGGAGGTGCTAGCACTGGCGGGGCTGTTGTGACTCAAGAGATTTCACGTGAGGTTCAACCTAGATATACTGGTGCGAAAGAGGCTTTGAAAGCGAATCCGGATTGGGTCAAATATGCAAAAACTGCTGAAAGGAAATTTGACATTCCGTCTTCTGTGATTTTTGCGATTATTGAGGCCGAGTCGAATTTTGATGCGGGAGCGAAAAATCCGCTGGGTAGTGCGTCTGGGTTGGGGCAATTTATTGATGAGACCTGGAAAAAGTTTTTGAGTGAGAATCCGGAGTTTTTGGGAAAGGATCAGTTTGATGCGGAAGCCTCTATTAATGCTGTGGCTTGGTATGCCAGAAAAAATGCGGATGCCTGGGGAATTGATACAAAAGCGCCCGGAGCGGCGCGGGAGCTGGCTTATGGGCATCATGAAGGGACGGAAGGATTGGGCCGTTTGATTGCGTACCGCGAAGGGCGAGGTGATCTGAAAATACCAAGTGCGTATAGGAAAAAATATCCGACGCAGGAGGCTTATTTGGGCTTTTTGAACGGATATGCGGACAGTATTGCCGGGAAGGCGGCCTCAATTGAGAAGCTTTATGAAGATGGGGATTTGGTGGCGTAGTTTTGAATTCTTACCTGTGGAAGCTGGCAAAAAGTTGGGTTTTGGGGTATAATTAGGAGATTTATTGAATCTTATGGGTGAAATGCCGTCAAATTTACCGGAACAACCTGAAGAGGAGCAAAAGAAGGCTCCAGAAACTGTTGTTGCGCCAGAGATAGTAAAGGTTGAGGAAGAAAAAAAAGAGGAGGCTCAACTTGAGTCGAAGCATGAGGTTGAGAAGGAAAAGCTTGAGACTACTGTTCAAACGGAGAAAGCGACTGCGGAGGTAAAAACTATGTTGAAAATTGAGAGGGAGAAATTGAAGCAGCAGGTTGAGGCAAAGCAAGCGCAATCGGGGGAGGCAAAGGAGAAAACGGAGGAGAGTTTTTGGCAGAAGCTTTTTGGGGGTGGGTTTGGAAAATTTATGGATAGTTTGGCGCAGGATTTTCCGGTGATTTTTGGCCGGGATGGGCTTTTTGGGTTTTTGTGGCCAAAAGAGAAGAAAGAAGCGGATTCGGATTCGCAACAAGATACAAAAGCGGAATATAAGAAAGGATCGCGTAAGATTGAGCGCAGAGAGGATTTGCCGAATAATTCGGAGCTTAAATTACCTTTGCAGCCAAAGTATAGTGTGACGTCAGATTATCAGAGCAATCGGGTGATTCAGTCTTTGGGGATTGGGCCCAGTCCACATAAGGGTGTGGATATTGGAACGCCAGAGGGAACAAAACTTTTTTCGCCGGGGGATGGGAGAGTGGTTTATAAGAGGCCAGCCGGGTCTAGTGGAGGAAATGCTTTGCATGTTGAATATAAAGTGAACGGGGAATATGTGGTGATGGTTTTTCATCATTTGAAAGAACTGCCGGATTTGGAGCCCGGAAGTGAGATAAAGAAGGGGGAATTGCTTGCTGTAAGCGGGAATACGGCGGCTATTAAAAACGGTCAACCAATGTCTACAGGGCCGCATTTGCATTTTGAGGTAAGAAAGTCTTCCGGGGATGTTATGAAGGGAGCGATTGGAGATCCTTTGGACCCGTACCACTTTTTGCCGGATTTTTATAAAAATCAGATGCTAACAATGCGGTCAGGGAAGACAGACGGTATGTGGACGAATGAAAAGCCTACTGCTTTTGCTTAAGGTTTTAGCTGCTGGCTTCTAGACTTTGGGCTTTTTTGATGAGCTCTTCCATGTCCGCTACGCCTACAGCTGGAGTGGGTAGGAGGTGGCGTTCGTTTTGCTGGATGATTCGCGTTATGCGGTGGACCGCAAGTGGGTCCATGCCTTTTTGGATTAGGGTTTCTGGGTCAGTGCCGGATGCAAGTTCTTTTAGGATTTCGTCAATTTTTGGCCAGGTTAGGCCGAAATCTTGGAAGTCCGTTTGGTGAGGTTTTAGGTGGCGGGAGGATTCTTTTTCAATTAGTTCTTCCGGGAGTTCAAGGTGTTTTGCAAGTTCAATGAGTTCTGTTTTGAATAGAGAGCCCAGTAAATGTATTTCGCCGGCGAATTCTCCTGAAAGGGAGCCTGCACCAAGTAAAAGGTCGCTTTTGTTGGGGGTGCCAATGAAAAGGGCGGAGAAGGAGTTTGCGTATTGGGAGATTAGGGTGGCGCGGGTTTGGGCTTTGAGGTTTTCGTTTGCCTCTTCTGATTTGGTCCAGGGGACAAAATTGTAATCCACCAGGAAGTTGTTGATTGGCTGGTAGTGGACTTCTGACTCAAAATGTTTTGCAAGGAGGCGTGCTTGGTCAATGTCTTCCTCCGGAGTAAGTCCGATTTCAGGGAGGATTAGGGCTGTGACGTTTTTGGGGCCAAATGCGCGAATTGCAATTAAATAAGCAACTGCACTGTCCAGTCCACCGGAAAGCCCCAGAACTGCGCGTTGATATTGAAATTTCTTAGCGTAAGCGTGCAGCTTTTTGATGAGATTTGTATTGATGTTTTGCATTAGCGGTTTATTTCACGTTGGATTCGGCGTTCTTGGTCGCGTTTTTTGATGCTTTCTCGTTTGTCGTATTTCTTTTTTCCTCTGGCAAGGGCGAATTCTATCTTAATTCTGTTGTTTTTCAAGATACAGCTGAGCGGAATCAACGTGACACCTTGTGTGTTTAGTGCTCCGGTGAGTTGGTCTATTTCTTTTTTGCGAACGAGAAGTTTGCGGGATCTTGTTGGCTCATAAATGGGGAGGGTGGCTTTTTCATAAAGGGCAATATTCATTTTTTCCAACCAAAGTTCGCCGTTTTTTATGGTTAGGTAGCTGCCAGTCAGGTTGCCGCCGCCCGTTTTTAAGGATTTGACTTCGTGGCCGAATAGGACAATTCCAGCTTCGAATTTTTCTAAAATCTCATATTCGAAGTTTGCTTTGCGATTTTTAACCAGGAGTTTGCTCATGCGGACAGCATACTAACAGGAATAGCAAACGTCAATTTTTTAGAGTTGGCAATCTCAATCTGTTTACAGATTAACAAGTTTTTTCTAGAGTGCGTGGCAGCAAATAATTTTTTAACCCAAATGTTATGAAAGCTTTCATGCATTTAGCTCTTGTTAGCCTTCTAGTATTTTCTTTTGCGTTTGTAGGTTGTACACCAAAAGAAGTTGAAGAAGAAGCAACAGATGAGACAACCGTTGAAGACGTTGTTACAGACGAATCAATGGACGAATCTGTAGAAGAGTCAACAATGGACTCTGAAGATGCTGACTCTATGACAGAGGACATAGAAGATGAGGCTATGACAGAAGAAGCAGAAGGGTAAACCTTTATGAAGAGAGGGCCTCCGCTTGCGGGGGCTTTTTCTTTTAAAAAAAATCTCTCGCAATGGCGGTTTGGCTTGGATAAAATGCTTTTGATATTATTTTACCAAACAAAAAATGACAGAAAGATTGCAAGATTTCAGCACTGATTGTCTTGAAGATTCAAAAGAAAGGGAAGTTGTTGTTTTTAAAAATGCCGGAAGTGATGACGTTGTTTTTGAGACGCCTTTTCTGCGCGGTGGTAAGCCTTCTTGTTGCGAAAAAAAAGTTCAACCTGATAAGAACTTCGGGTCCTGGGAGTATTAAAATTATTTATTGAATGAAAATTTGGCGGAGAGAGGGGGATTCGAACCCCCGAGGCCCTTAAAGAACCTACACGCTTTCCAAGCGTGCCCCTTAAGCCACTCGGACATCTCTCCGCGAAAGCTTATTATTGTTAGCGGAAAAGAGGTGGGGGCGCAATGTGTATCTTTGTTTTAGGATACCAAAAAAAGCCCCTTTCGATTCGCGGAGCTTTCTTTGGTGCTTATTCGATGCTGGAGAGAGTGTATTTTATTTTTGCTTTTTTTTCAAGTTTTTTTTCG
>Ga0180007_10001264_pt1 | contig 35774 bp, 29 predicted proteins | sample MM_PC_MetaG_FD_121122 | JGI IMG/M metagenome (GOLD analysis project Ga0180007, IMG submission 121122) | Groundwater microbial communities from the Aspo Hard Rock Laboratory (HRL) deep subsurface site, Sweden - MM_PC_MetaG | ecosystem: Environmental > Aquatic > Deep subsurface > Groundwater... | reverse complement strand
GCAGAAACGCGCCGCCCACAAATACCATTCGGGTGGCTTATGGGCCAATGCCTGCTGCTCGCACCCGCGTCTGGGTGAGCTGCTTGAAACGGCTCTGCACCGAAGACTGCAGGATGAGCTTGGAATTGACTGCAAAGTTGAAAAGCTTTTTGACTTTATCTATTTTCAAAAATACTCTGACAATATGTTCGAATATGAGTTTGACCATGTCTATGCAGGCAGTTACAGGGGCAGCATCAGTTCAAACCCCGATGAAATTGAAGAAATTCGCTGGGTGGAATTTGCAGACCTGAAAAAGGAGCTTCTTGAAAGTCCTGAAAAATTTGCCGCATGGTTTCTAATTGCCGCTCCCAGAGTTATAGGCATGCTTGAATCATCAAATAAACGCCAGAACGGGCCCGAAAAATGAAAATAAATGTTAACACCCTGCTTGAAAATATTATGCAAAATGCCCCTGTCGGGCTTTTTTCTGAAGCTGTCACCCCTGAAATTAATCGCCTGGCCGGTTTTTTTGCGGATTTTTCAGCGAGCGAATACATCGTTGAGACGTCTCTCGAGAATGCTTCCTCAGCGATTGATGTTTCATTTCGTGTCCTGCGCGAAGAAGCTGATCATATGCGCGAAGCATTTAAATCTGAGGCATTTGCACCGTTAACGAAGTCGGTTTACTGGCAGAAACTGATGAAATTCTGCAATGAGTGGCCAGACAAGGTTAATGAAATATGGTTTGAACTGGATCAGTCGGCATACGAAAAATCAAGACCCGAACCCTGCTTCTTTTTTGATTCAGAATCAATAAAAAACGCCGAGAACCAGGATTTCTCGCTGTTAAAACTTGCTGCTGAATCTTTTCTTGATAACGCTGCGCCAGAAAAGGTTTACGATCAACTGCTGGCAAACGTTCGCCTTTTCCCTTCTGAATTACCCCTGTTTCATGTCGGTTCAATGCTGGCCAGGCATCAGGACAGGCTGCGCGTCTTCACCTCAGGAATGTCATGGGAAGAGCTGCTGAAGTGGTCACAGTCAGTTAACTGGCAGGAAAGCCCGCCGGATCTGGAGAAATGGCAGAATATCCTTTACTCATACAACGCAGGGCCATTCATTGCAGATTTTGATGTGACCGAACAGGGTGTTCCCTCAAAGCTTGGTATAAATTATGTTACCGCGCCGGAAAAAAATGATGAGTTTCTCGCCTTGTTAAAGCAGCAGGGACTGTGTTCAAACGAAAAGGCAGAGATAATAAAGGCCTGGTGCGGCAAAAGAAGCGAATTTATCAACAATGCCGGGTTTTGCATGATTATCAACCGTGTCTGCCACTATAAAATGACATTAACAGCCAATGGCCCGGTTAAAATGAAGGTTTACCTGCAAACTCTGGTTTTTCCGTTTTCTCAATTGATCAAAAAACATGAAGAGCAAAAAACCATGACAAAATCCATAGAAAGTGTCTGGAGAGCCGAGCCTGAAAAGCTGCTGGTTTATCCTCGCGGGTTAAACAGCAAAATGATAATTAATGAATCTGGACTCGACGAACTGAAACAATGGCTGGTCGACGGGAAGACAGGCATTTGCATCGATCATCTGATTAAACAGAAGCTGCTGCCGGAATTCAGGGAGGCCACGCCAGAGTTAATTCAGGAACTGAAACATCTGATCGAACAGACCAGACATGCAAAGGCGCCAAAGCGCTCAATGTCTGCACCGGAAATAATCAATCTTGAAGTTACTACCCGCTGCCCACTGCGTTGCCCTCAGTGCTTCTGCGATCTTGAAGCCGGCAAGGACCTTGATCTTCAGACGGCAATCGCGGCTATTAATGAAGCTGCCGCACTGAAGATTCCGGTTATAAATTTCAGCGGTGGCGAAACCCTGGCATACCCACACATTGAAACTCTCATAAAAACCGCACATAGCCTTAAAATCAGCTCTTCTATCGCCATAAGCGGCTGGAGCTTTACCCCTGAAAAGCTTGAATCCCTTATTTCTGCAGGTGTTACCAGCATTTTCGTCTCATTGAACGGTTCAACCCCGGCCGTTAACCAGCTCTCACGTGACGGTTACGATTATGCGACAAGTGCAATTCAACTGCTGGCCGAAAAAACGGAAATAAACAGATTTATCAACTGGGTCGCCCGCAACGACAATGTCGACGACTTCCCCGAGCTGGTAAAAATGGCACTGCAGAGCAATTTCAATGGTGTGGTTATTATTGAAAACAAACCCGATGTGAATGGCACCGTTCAATCGGTCCTTTGCCCGGAAAAACTTGCTCAACTGGCCGGTTTTATCAGAAAATACCGTCAGGAAAACCATAAAATGATAATCGAAGTCGAGGCCTGTTTTTCGCCATTACGGGCGATGCTGAGTCAGACATGGATTGGCAATAGCAACACCGGCTTCTTTCGCGGCTGCGGTGCCGGCAGAGATACGGCAGCCCTTGATGTTGACGGAAACTGGATTCCATGCCGTCATATAATCAAGCCGGAGCGTTTTCCCTCGCTGAGCAGCTACTGGCATAACTCTCAAATCCTTGACCAGCTGAGAGAGCACGAAGAAAACCGTGATCCGAGATGCCTGAAATGTCGTTTTCTCAACAACTGTCTGCCATGCAGAGCCGCTCCGGGCAATTACCCATGTGCTTTGTAAAAGATCAGCAAGGCCTTAAACAGTAAAGGCAACGGGCCAGACTATTCTATAATGCAGCTTGATGGAGTCATAGATTGAAACAAACGTTGTCCTGTCTGTTCCTGGTAATTCCATATGTTCGCCAGCGCTGGAAACTGGCGGCGGCAATTCTAGCCGCCCTTACCGTAGAAATGGCCTTTAATGCGGCTGTGCCAATGGCCTTTGGCTTTATTCTCGACGATGTTCTCGTTGGCGGTCGCAAAGAAATGCTGTCAGACATCATTATTGCTCTTGCGGTAGGGGTTGCGGTTGTATCGGTGGTAGGAGTTCTGCGCAATCGTGCCGGCGCCAGTATGACCGCCGGAATTCTTGCCGATATCCGTCTTCGGTTGTTCAATCACCTGAATTCACAGTCGATCGGTTTTTTCGCTAAAGCCTCAACAGGCGATCTGATGGCGAGATTTACCACCGATCTGGCAGCGGTTGAAACCGCTTTAAAAGCAGCTATTCCATGGGCAATCCTGCCTGGGCTCGACGTTTTTGCCGGCACCGTGCTTATTTTTACCATTGACTGGCGCCTTGCCAGTATTGCCGTAATAGCCTGGCCGGTGATTCTGATCGGTCCGAAGATTTTTACCCCCAAAGTCGCTGTTGGCAGCTATGAGCGTAAACAGGCCGAAGCTGAAATGGTAACTTCCATTCAGGAAAGTCTTTCAACCCAGCCGGTAATCAAGATATTCAATCTTGGCAGATCGGTCAGTGAGAAGTTCAATCAGGCCAATACAGGTCTGAGCAACATAATCACCCGGGTGGGATTCTATTCTTCGCTGGTTGAATGCTCTGGCAATGTCGGCATTCTGATTCTACAGGTAGTAGTTATCGGTACCGGAGCCACATTTGTCGCCAACGGCAGCCTGACCATAGGATCTCTGGCAGCTTTTCAAGCATTATTTGCCAATCTCAGCGCTTCTCTGACCTACCTGACACAATATTTTCCCACTCTTGTTGAAGCTTCCGGAGGTTCACAGCGCATCGAAGAACTGCTGATTAACAGCCCGGCGATCAATGAAGACAAACCCGGAATAGAGCTGCAGAGCCTGCAGCGACAGATAAGATTTGATCAGGTTTCTTTTGGCTACACACCAGAGCAGATGAACCTGCGCGATTTGAATATCAATATTGAGGCAGGGAAGAATGTTGCTTTTGTTGGCCCAAGCGGCTCGGGAAAAAGTACAATTTTAAATCTGGTGATGCGCTTCTATGATCCGCAGCAAGGCTCAGTTTTTTTCGATGATACGAATCTTTGTCAGGCATCTTTATATTCGGCAAGGTCGCTGATGGCAGCAGTATTTCAGGAAAGTCTGCTGTTTGATACCACCATCATGGAAAACATACGTTTCGGCAGACCACAGGCCAGTGATGCTGAGGTAATAGATGCCGCAAAAGCTGCCGAAGTTCATGATGCGATTGAAAAACTGTCTTCAGGCTACGCGACCATGGTCGGCGAGAGAGGCTGCAACCTCTCCGGTGGCCAGCGCCAGCGAGTTGCCATTGCCCGTGCTATCTTGCGAAATCCGGCGCTGCTGATTCTTGATGAAGCAACTTCCGCTCTTGATCCAGGCACCGAAACCGCGATAAACTCAACCTTGCTCAGGCTCGCCAGAAACCGCACCACCCTTTCCGTTACTCATAGACTTGCATCAGTTGTCGACACAGACACTATTTACTACCTTGAAGACGGGAAAGTTCTTGAGAGCGGCAGCTTTAGAGAGCTTCTTACTCTGAACGGCCGCTTTAAATCGCTTTGGGATAAGCAGCACGGCTTTAATCTCGGAGTCGACGGCAGTGCCTCCATAACTCTGGAAAGAATGAGCGCGATACCGATTTTTGCCAATATTGACAATGCAATATTGAAGGCCACCGCCGGCCTTTTCACAACCGTAACCGCAGAACCGGGAAAAATTGTCGCTTCAGAGGGTGAGATCGGCGACAGTTTTTACATAATCGTCAGAGGCAAAGTTGAAGTGTTGAAACAAAATGATTCAGAGCAGGCAATCCATCTGGCAACTTTAACCGATGGGGACTTCTTTGGCGAAATTTCTCTGGTGCAGGCCATTCCAAGAACAGCAACGGTTCGCGCCGAATCGCACTGCGTCTTTTTAACCCTGTATCGCAGCCAATTTCTTCATATGCTGAAAGATTGCCCTGAAATTCAGCAGCGAGTGCAGGAAATAATGATGATGCGCATCAGCAGTCTCAACAGTTTTTCAGGGCCTAAGCCGCTTTAGCCACAATGAAGATTCTGCCAGACTATGCCCTTGCGAATTTCTACCCGAGAAAAGGTTTGCGCAAATTCTCGAAAAACTGGTAGAATTCACCCAATTCGTGAAGAAATGCTAAGCCTGGCATCTGGGAATAAAAATGACGCTCAAAAAGATTTTTATGAAGCTTTCGATCAATAACCGAACTCTGCTGACTCAGTTCATTCATGGCCAGATGGCTCTTTAAGAGGTTTTAATCTGACCAGGGTGGCGCCCCAGTGTCCGGCATCGTGACCGGCCGGTTGCCATGAGTCAACGCAGCCCAGGCGATTCAAGGTCGCTTCTACGGTTCTTCGGAGGTTGCCAATGCCCTTGCCGTGGATTATGCGAATATTGTACACACACTGTTCGCGACATGCCGCAAGATAGTCGATAACAACTGCCGCTGCTTCACGGGGTTGAAAGGTATGCAGGTCAAGCGTGCCGTCAAGAGGCAATTCGATTGGATCAGGCGGGACGCTTTTCATTAAGCAGACTGGCACGCGCTGGCAGCAGTTCAAAAGGCGTCATTATTCTGGCGCCGGCGATCCCTGGCACAATGATCTCAGCTTTCGGGCAGTAGTCGATAAAGAGCTCACGACATCTACCGCAGGGCGAAATGACGTCGCCGATGCGATTGACCACTACTAATGCTTCGATATCAGTGACGCCTTCTTCAGCGGCGGCAGATAAGGCTACCGCTTCGGCACAGATTTCGACCCCGGCAATAGAGGTTTTAAGCTGCAGGCCGGTAAATATCTTGCCACACTTTGATTTAACCGCAGCAGCAAAGTGATGGCGGTTTTCCTTAAATCTTTGCGAAATCAGTTTTTTAGCTGTTTCGATCAAATAAAAGTGATTCTTTTTCAGCTGATTTAACATTCTTACCGCACTCCTAATCTCTCAAAATTCGTCTTTTAATTCTTTGGTGAAAAATTCGCGTTCGTCGGCACCATAACACACCAATCCGATGCGCACCGAAGTCTTGACCGGTTTGCTGCCCCATGGCCAGAATGCGCAATACATGCAGGCCTGATCGCTGATAGGCTTGCGGTAAAGGGTCTGGTCTTTGCGGGTGCCACCAACGCCACGAACAAACTTGTCAAAATAATTCTTAAAAAAAGCGCCTTCACCGGCTGGCTTATAGGGCTTGCCAAAAAAGGTTTCAACCTCAGTTGCCAGAGCCGTTATAAGATTTGTATCTGCTACTCCGCAATATAGCAGAGGCTCGTCAACATCGTTGTTAGCCTTGATATTGTATTTTTTTTCGATAACATTGATAAGTTTGAGTGTTTTGCGAATCTCTGGCAGATAGTTCTTCATAGCACCTCGGTATATCTTCGATTAAAAGCAGTATATCTGAATTCTAAAGTTTCAGGCAATACAAAAAAACGCTATTTGCGCATAACTTCTTTGCGGGCAGCGACCATGGCCTTAAGGCGATCCGGATCCAGTGGATTCTCCCAGAACCCATCATATTTAAGACTGGAACCGATAATCCAGCAGTCAGCTCGCGCATAATCAGCAGCATTATCAGCAGTGATGCCTGAACCGACAATGATTGGAATCCTGCCAGCAGTTTTTGCGCGTTTTACTTCATCTTTAGCGGCAGCCTTGCCGGTGGCACTGCCGGTAATAATAACACCGTCAATTCCAAAAAAATCTGCGCCATGTACCCAGTCTTCAAGAGTAAGATCAGCTGTAACGGCGTGTGCAGAGTGCTTTTTCTGAATATCTGTCCAGATACGAATTCTGCCGGCCCCCAGTCTGGTGCGCTCACGCAGCAATTGTCCGGCGCAAGCCTCAATCCAGCCTTCGTCAGCGACATGACCAAAAATACAGCCCTCAGCCCTGATGAAATCGCAGCCTGAAATATGAGCAACCGCAAGAGCTTCGAGGTTGGCACCGGCAAGAATTTGTATACCTACCGGAAAATTGCTACCCACTTTTCGTTTCACCTCGACGGCCACTCTGGTCATGGCAGCAACTATTTCCGGACCAACTGCGCCCTTTAAATACGGGCGATCATGCATGTTTTCGAGAGCTATGCCGTCAAATCCTGCGCTCTGCAGCATACTCGCTTCAGCTACGGCGGTTGCGCAGATTTTTTCCATAGAATCTGTGTTAAATGGGGTTCCAGGCAAAGCTTTTACGTGAACCATTCCGAACAGAGCAGGCAGAGGCATGCGGTTTGTGACATCTAAAAGTGGCTTCATCAATGGCTCCTTAGCTGAACAGGAATATCAATATGTTTCCGACAAATAATATGAAAATATACCAGAAACGGCAGATTTTATCGAGATAGATTGCCATGTCAAAACGTCGGCGCTTGGCATAATTGTTGTTGACCACAGTCTGCACCAAAGCCAGGAAAATGACCACATAAAACAGAATAAAAATTTTGTCTGACATTACCAGGTAGCCAACTGAAGGCAGCGCATCGGCCTGAGAAATGTGCAGTGCAACCGCTGAAAGCAACGCTGTGACGCAGATTGCGCACTGGGTTTCGAATTCGCTGGCATTGATGTAAAAAACCATGTATGCCATGCCGGCGATGATTATCAGTGGCATGATAAACTTGATCAAATGCGGCAAAAATAGCCGTTTTAGATAAGTTCGAAAGGTAAAACGAGAGTAACTCGTCGTTTTTTGTGCACCCAGACCAAAATCGGTCTTGTAATTATGAACATCTACGTTGCACGAAGCACCATTGTGCTGCCAGTCTGGTACCGTCATTTCGGGTTCGAGCCAGAGGCTGAAGTCGCCAGAGCTTTCCGGGTCGGGTATGAACTGAACCTTATTGCTCTCAAATTCAGAATCCTCAATTATAATCGGCAGGGTTTGCTGATCGAATGGATATGCATGCAGCCTGAAATGGCCGCGAAACCGGGCCTTAATACGCTGAGACCACTGGTTCCGGCCAGTCGCAAGTAAAGTGGGTGTCAGAGGAGTCGCGCTTTCGACAGTGCCATTCATGAATTCGATATTTTCTGGTTTCCAGTCGCTGGTTGCCGGTGATTTATACCAGATATAGAAATCAGCATAGAATTCGCTCTCTTTGACGTCGAGATGTGCAATGTCGAGAATATACATGCCGATCTCAACTTTGATTGGCTCTATTGGGTCAGCATAAAGGGGCAGAGACAAAATTATCGTCAAAGCTTGAACACAGAGTAGAAATACGAGAAATTTACGGATTACCATCTAACAAATCTAGCAAAAAAATCCGCACATTGAAACAAATTCGTTTAACAGTTGCGTTTGTTTGTGGTTTATTAGTGTCTTTCAATGATTCCTGACCCACGAGGTCCTTTGTTTCTCACATTCAATAAATGTGAATCAGGCATATTTTTCGATAATTGCAATGAGAGTGCCTGGTTCAACCGGTTTGGTTACAAAATCGTCCATGCCTGCTGCCAGGCATCTGTCTTTTTCTCCGGCGAGAGCTCCGGCTGTAAGCGCAATTATCGAAGACTTTGCCAGACCATTTTCGCTTTCGAACTGACGAATTTTGCTGCAGGCCTCGTAACCGTCCATATCTGGCATGTGCAGATCCATGAATATCAGGTCTGGTCGATCACTTTTATACTTTTCCAAAGATTCGGCTCCATTGGTAGCCTCGCTAACAACTGCGGCAGGAGCCAATCTGATCAGCAGTTCTCGTAACAGAAGCATATTCAGGCTTACATCTTCGACAATCAAAATGCGTACCATTTTGCCAATAGGTTCAACGGGTTTCTGTTGCAAGGTGGTGTCTGCCGATAAGCATGTTTCGTAACGCGCCTCGATTGAAAAAAAGAATTTACTTCCACGGCCCGGTTCCGACTCAAAAGCAAGCTGACCACCCATTTTTTCGACAAGATTTCTGGTAATGGTCAGGCCGAGTCCAGTGCCACCATAGCGCCGAGTAGCCGAATTATCAGCCTGTGAAAATTCCTCAAATATCTGACAATGATCCTCTGGTAAGATTCCTATGCCTGTATCGATAACGCTGAAATTGTAGTTACCCTTATCATTCCCTTTGTCGGTAAAATCCAGTTGGAGCTTTACCAAGCCAGTTTCGGTAAATTTAACTGCATTGCTGATAAGGTTGATGAGAATCTGACTCAGTCTTATCGGATCTGTATAAATGCAGCAAGGCAAGTTGTCTGGAAGCTCTTTCACCAGCAGCAATTTTTTGAGATCCGCCGAATAGCGCACTATTGTAATTGCCTGTTCTATCAGACTGTTAATATCGGTTTTAACGCAATCAAGCTCAAGTTTGCCAGCCTCAATCTTTGAAAAATCAAGGATGTTATTTATGATTCCCAGGAGAGAATGAGCCGAGGTATTTGCACTCTGAAGATATTTGAGTTGTTCGTCATCAGGCCCTGTATAAAGCAACAGGTCAATGAAGCCGATAACACCATTAAGCGGCGTCCGCAGCTCATGGCTCATATTGGCAAGAAATTGTGATTTTGCCTTGTTCGCCGCTTCTGCCCGGTCGCGCGCAATAGAAATCTGCTGCGTTCGCTTTTTGACCATGTAAGATAAAGCGAGGCTGATCAGCGATAAAGCCGTTATCAACGAAACACCGCTTATCACCAACCACTTGTATTGCTCGTATATTGTTGCCGGACGACCCAGGACTACAGAATCTGCAGGAAGACGTGACAGTGCAATTCCATGCTTTTTGAGCGCTTCCCATTCAAAGGTCGGCACGGTTACGGCTTCAAAGCGTACAGGCAGCTTTTTAAGAGGTTCTCCTTCGAAATAACGCAAAACCATCCTGGCTACGCTGGTTCCTTCCTCGTAACCGCTGGTCAGATAACCGCCTACTGTTCCATAACCAATGCTGAAGTCCCAAACGATAAAAACCGGCACTCTGCTGGCCGCAACGACACGCTTGATGCCCTCGTCAAATTCGACAAAAACATTTTCTCTGTCTCGAGAAAATATTGACCAGAGCACAACTGTATCATCAGGTAGATTGCGTATGCGCTCTTCGAGTTCATTGAAGGTAAAATTAGTCAGTTGCTCAATTTCAAGCTTCCCCTGCAACCGTTTTCGCTGCTGTTCGAGTTGCATAGCAATGATCTGGCCGGTTTCCGTAGCATCCACAATGAAAGCTACTTTTTTTATCTGAGGCAGCAGCTTAACTATAAGATCAAGATTTGCCGAAACATCTACAACCTCGCTGATACCGGTAAAATTCGGATTATTGGCAATTTCTGAAGGATCTAAGTTGTTGACCCCACAGAAAAAGACTGGCACTCCAGGAAATAGCTCATCACCAATCTCGCGCATAAGGTCAAATGCGAGATTGTCCGACAAAATCACCGCATCGACTTTCCTGCCTTTGTATTTATATTGCATGACGCTGGTGAGGCGTTTTTTATATTCATCATCCCAACGCCGCTTTGCATCCATGTATTCGTGAATAAACTCAACATTAAACGAGCTATGACTGAGAACTTCGCTGATCCCGCGGGCAATATCGTCGGTCCATTTATAGCCCTGATGGTATGAATGCAAAACAACTACCAGTCGCTCCATGCCTGTGCAAAGCTCTGGCACCAACACCAGAATCGCGCACAAAAACAGCAATACCGATAGACGTCTAGTTGTTTTCAAATGATCTTGTCCTGATACTACTTTTATGATCTTTTATCTGCTAAACGTAATCCCGGTAGTAAGGACTGTCAACATAATTATGACGTTCACGGGGTCTGGCGTCAACTATCGTTGAGCTGTTCAATTACCCAGGCAAGAGCCTCTTCGCGAATATCTTCAGGCGCAGTGCGATGGCCACCCTCGAACTCATACCATTTGATTCGCCAGTCTAGTTTAGTTAAATACTTGCGGTCTTCCTTCATCAGTTTGTAATTAAAATCAGTTGGGCTCGTCAAAAATGCGCAGACCTTGTCTCTTGGGTAAGTATCTTTGTGCTTAAGGCTGTTTTCGTGGATATAGCCAACACTGGTAATAACTGCAGCAACGGTATCAGGATGGAAAAATGAAAAGAGATGTGCGGCCATGCCGCCGCCGGAGGTACCAAGCGCGATTATTCGATCTGGCATTATCGGATACTGTTGAGCAATGGTCTCATGTATGATATTGCGCAGCTGAATGAGATAATTGGGGATATCCATCCCGTTCCTGATAATCTTTGAAGCCATAATAATGCATTTATGCCTGTCAGCATGAGCACCCCAGGTTTTAATGAGGCCACGGGCATCGGCAGAAGGAGAAAATGCGGCTATTAAGGGGTATTTATGCCCCTGTTCAAGGCCCGCTGGAACATAGATAATGTATTCATTCTCATCGAAACTGCCGGCTTCTACTGAATTACCTTCAGAACTCTCTACAGCGGCCTCTACTGAAGCTTCTTCGGTGTTCGCAGCAGCACTGCTGACAGTATCTCCTGCAGCGCTATCTGCCGAATTTTCAATTGAGTTCACGACGACTGAGTCTTCGGCAAAACAGTCAGGTGCAACCAGAACAACCAGAACAACCAGTAACACAAATAATCTGCGCATCATATAAAAACACCTCCACACATTAAATTAATGCAAGAGATCGGGCAGTCAGTTTTTATCCTGGGCTGCGTGAAATGGGCAGGCGACCAGGTGACCTGGTGAGACTTCAAGCATTGGCGGCTGTTCAACCGCACAGTCGTTGCGCGCGATCGGGCATCTCGTCCTGAATCCACAGCCAGACGGCTTTTTCAACGGGCTTGGCACATCGCCCTGCAGAACAATACGCTTCTCTTTCTTGATGTTCGGGTCCGGGTGCGGAATTGCCGACATTAATGCGCGAGTATAGGGATGCAGCGGGCTTTTGAACAACTCATCGGCGTTGGCGAGCTCGACAATGTTACCGAGATACATGACTGCGATACGGTCAGAAATATGTTCGACAACCGCAAGGTCATGCGCAATGAAGATATAGGTCAGGCCAAATTCTTCCTGTAGATCCTGCATCAGATTGATTACCTGTGCCTGAATCGAAACATCAAGAGCCGATACCGGTTCGTCAGCGATCACCAGTCGAGGCTGTGTAGCGAGCGCGCGCGCAATGCCAATGCGTTGGCGCTGACCTCCAGAGAATTCATGTGGGTATCGGGTTGACTGCTCTGCTGACAACCCAACCTTTTCCATGAGCCAACCAACTTTTTCGATCATTTGACTTTTACTTAACTCGGGCATGTGAATAGCCAACGGCTCCATGATAATGTCACAGACTGTCATTCTCGGGTTCAGTGATGCATAAGGATCCTGAAAGATCATTTGAATCTCTGAGCGATAGGGTCGCATCTGGTCATTGTTGAGCCGCGCCAGATCAACAGGTTGCGGTTGACCGCCAGTCGTTTTTTCAGCTCTCGCGACGGTTTTTCCGTATTTATTGGTATGAAAAATAATCTGTCCACCCGTCGGCCGGTTAAGATTTACGATGCATTTACCGGTCGTCGATTTGCCGCAGCCTGATTCACCGACCAGTCCGAGGGTTTCGCCTTCCTTCAAGGAAAACGAGACGCCATCTATCGCTTTAACATCGGCGACCTTACTGCGAAAAACCCCGCCATAAACCGGAAAGTACATTTTAAGGTTTTTAACTTCCATTAGCGTTTTACCGCTATTATTGTTTTCTGTCATATATTATCTCCCTGTCCAGCCGTCTTCATCGTTTTGGCCAAATGGCACCTGACAAAGTGCCCGGGCGCGACTTCGACCATTTCTGGCGGCACATTTTCGCATGGTTCATGTTTTTTGCTGCATCTGGTGCAGAAACTGCAGCCCTTTGGCAGATTGAACAGCGACGGCACCATGCCTTCGATCGTGCTCAGGCGCCTGACCTTCTGCCCAGGTTTTGGCAAAGAAGCAAGCAGGCCCTGTGTATATGGGTGCCCCGGTGAGTTGAAAATAGTTTTAATATCGGCGATTTCCTGGATTTTGCCGCAGTACATGACCAGAACGCGATGGCAGGTTTCGGCAATTACTGCCATATCGTGCGTGATCAAAAGAATCGCGGCATTTGAAGTTTTTGCTTTTACTTCGAGCATCAGTTCAAGAATCTGAGCCTGAATGGTCACGTCGAGCGCAGTAGTTGGCTCATCGGCAATAAGCAGCGAAGGGTTACATGACAGCGCCATAGCTATCATCACGCGCTGGCGCATTCCACCCGAAAACTGATGAGGGTATTCATCCAGGCGTTCACGCGCCGAGGGAATGCCAACCAGTTCGAGCATGTTCACGGCCTGGTCACGCGCTTCTTTTGTCGTCAGGTTCTTGTGGTGTATCAACGATTCGGCAACCTGGTCGCCTATTGTGAATACCGGGTTCAGGCTGGTCATCGGTTCCTGAAAGATCATCGAAATCTTGTTGCCGCGGATTTTTCGGATTAAATCATAGTCTTTGCGCCGATACGCCTCAAGAAGATCGGTGCCCTCGAATATGATGCTGCCATCCACTATATCGCCGGGAGGATTTGGAATCAGCTGCATGATCGACAGTGAGGTAACCGATTTACCTGAGCCAGATTCGCCAACGATGCCGAGCACTTCGCCCGGCATAACGTCGAAATCGACGCCATCAACCGCTTTAGCAACTCCGGCTTCAGTGCGGAAATAGGTTTTGAGATTCTTTACTTTTAAAAGTTCGTTAGCCATGGTTTATCTCCTGAGTTATCTGAGCCGTGAATACTGCTTCGGATCGAAAGCTTCTCTGATCGCTTCACCAACGAACGAAACAAGAAGCAGCGTCAGGAACATGGCCAGAGTCGGTGAGAGAATCAGCCATGGCTTGGTCAGATTGCCAAGCCCCTGCCCGAGCAGTTCGCCCCATGATGGGGTTGGCGCCGGCAGGCCGAAACCAAGAAAGTCGAGTGAAACCAGCGCGCCAATATTGGCAACAACAGCAAAAGGCGCGAATGAAATAACCGGAGTCAACGAATTGGGCAGGATATGGCGAAAAATTATGGCGCCATCGGTGCACCCGATAGCGCGAGCTGCCGAAACATAGTCGCGCGACTTTTCGCGTAAGAATTCGGCGCGAATGTAATAAGTCATCGCCATCCATTTGAAGACAACCAGGATTAACACCAGCATCCAGAAGTTTGGTATCATTATCGCGGCAAATATCATGACCGTGTAAAGAAATGGCATCGCTGACCATATTTCTACAAAACGCTGCATTATGATATCGAATTTGCCGCCGTAATAGCCGAGCATTGCGCCGATAGTTATGCCGATCAGGTAACAGAAGAAAGTGACCAGAAGAGCAAAAGACAGTGAGATCCTGAAACCGTAGACCATACGGGAAAACACGTCACGGCCACGATCGTCGGTGCCTAGAATGTGCTGAAAAGTGCCAGGCTGTTTGACTTCCGGTTTAAGTTCAAGCATTCCGGCTTGCGCCATCTGCAGGTAGAGCTGAGCGGGTTCGAGATTTACCCAATCCGGGCGCTTAAAATTATTGGTAATTTCTTCTGGTGTGGGCAGAAAATCCGGGAGATTATAGAGTGATTCTCCGACATATGCCTCTCGCCATTGGCCGGTCAGCCATGTTGGTGGATGTGGTGGACGTGTCGGCAATTCGTCGAGCAGAGATTCAAGCGGACTGTATGGATAAAGAGTCAGCCAGACCCAGTCTTCACCCCATTTTTCATATTGTCGATCTTCATCGGTAACTGTTCCAGCCTTGAGGCGCTCGGCACGCTCGTTATTGCGAACCTTGAACACATCTTTCATCATGCGATAGTTCGGCATACCGTATCCGCGCATGCCAAAAGTGCGGGCACTGACAAACTTGAACAGGGTAAAATGATATTCCCCATGGTATTTAACCATGATGGCATTGCCATTGATCAGAAATTCAGCAAAGAGTGATACGACAAACAGGCCTATTATAAGCCAAAATGCGTAATAGCCTCTTTTAAGTGTACGAAACTTACTCCAGCGCCGCTTAAAGATCGGGCTGGTAATGAACATTCTGAATGAGTCAAGTCCGGCAACAAGTATCGGCAGAATGTAAACGATAAAGCCAACTGCCAATACCAGCGATATTATCGCTTCTGTGGTATATGAGGGCGTGACACCCTTCGCACCAATATCAGGCATCAGCGAATAAAAGGCTGCCCAGGCGAGAAAAAGAACCAGGGTTTTAATCAGGGTTTCGTATTTTTTATAGGTTTCTATCATGAGAATCTGATCCTCGGGTCAATTATGCAGTAGAGAAAATCTGAAACAATATTACCGAAAAGCTTAAGCATCGAGCCGATAACAAGAATCCCCAGCGTTACCGGGTAGTCTCTGGCAATCAGCGATTCATAGCCAAGCAAACCAAACCCGTTAATGTTAAAAACCTTTTCGATCAGATACGAGCCCGCCAGAATAAGCGACAACATGTGCCCCAGGCCGGTAGCAATCGGAATCAGTGAATTACGCAGGGCATGCTTGAAAATAACAGTTCGCTCAGAAAGCCCCTTGGCAAATGCTGTGCGCACGTAATCCTGCCCGAGGTTTTCCATCAGTGAGTTTTTCATCAGCACAGTGCTTGATGCGAACATGCCAAGAACGTAACAAAACACAGGCAAGATCATGTGCCACATCGTATCCAGCACGCGCCCCACAATGCACAGATCAGAATGGCTGCCAGTTTTGAGTTTAAAATGTTTGTCAGCGGGAACATGCTTGAATGCCGGATGATTCGAGTTAATTGTCTGATTATCCCGCAATTTTGGAAATTCCTTGCGGATCTCTTCTGGCAGATCAGCTACCTGTGCGCCATCCTGCAGAAACAGGGCAAGTCTTGAGCTTTCGTTAATGAATCCACTTTCTTTGTTGCCAGAAGGCACAATATCGAGAAAGGCGTGCCCTCCGAGAAGCATCAGTAATAGCACGCCGGCGGTCCAACCGGGGATTGAATAGGCAATAAAAACCAGAATTGAGCTGCTGGTGTCAAATGCCGAACCGTGTTTTACGGCCTTCCAGACACCCAGTGGTATGCAGATCAGGTAAGAAAGCACAAAACCGCTCAGGCCAAAGATAATTGAAATTGGAAACTTTTCTACAATCAAATCCCACACTGGCCTGCCATAGGTATCAGAAGTGCCAAGATCGAAATGCAATACACGCCACAGCCAGCGGAGATAAGCTTCAAAAGGGTTCTTGTCAAATCCGTATATGGCCTTCAGCTGATTCATCATCTCTTCAGAAATCTGGCCCTGCTGCATATCAGAACCGGAACTGCCGCCACCGCCCTCTCCACTATTTGCCATGGTCTGCTGATAGCGCAGAACAGCCTGTTCAACCGGCCCGCCCGGAACATAGCGGGTTACAATAAAACATAGAAGAGTGATGCCGATAAAAGTCGGAATCATCAACAGAAATCTACGGATAAAATAGCTGTACATGTTTATTTATCTCCTGCAGACGGTGGGTAATTTTCATCCCACCAGCGAATTTCATTGGGACCCTTTTCAAGTCGGGTTTTGTTTTTTATGGCTTCCTGAAGTATGCGGCTTTTTTCTTCATCAAACCACCATAGCGAAACTATTGAACGCTGATCTCCGGTTTTGTCGAGAACCTGATCAGGCATGCCAAACTTGTTCCAGTAAAGGAGCCGCGTGCAAGGCATATACCATCCCAGTGCATAAAGATATTCGCCGGTAACAATACCGTCTATTTCGCGCACCGCTTTGATACGCTCTTTTGGATCAAACATCAACGGATATTGTTCACAGATCTCGTCTACACGAGCATTCTTAAAGCCCCATATATTGTTATTGTTCTTGAGATCAGCAAATTTTGAGTGCAAGGAGCTTTCGGGGTTGGGAAAGAGCAAGCCGCCGTAAGCTCGCGAACTCAGCTCAAATGAGCGCTCGCCAACTTCCTTAATGTCTGTTGCCCAGGTAACCTGCTTGAGGTTGAGCTTGATACCAATATCGCGCAGATCTTCCTGAAAGACAGTAAGAATACGTTCGGAACTCTTCTGAACATAGTTGATCGACAACTCAAAACGCTTGCCATCCTTTACCAGCCAGCCATCTGAATCACGGTTTTTCTGCAGCCAACCGGCCTCTTCGAGCAGTTCAACAGCCTTGTCAGGATCGTATCTGGTTTTTGGATTATTGGGGCTTTCGTAGGGTGAGTTCGGATAGAACGAATCGAGATACACGTATTCGTTGAAAAACAGCTTGTCCATCATCTTTTCGCGATTGTAGAGGTGCGCGAAAGCTTTGCGGACTCGAATGTCTTGAAACGGTGGCTTGCGCATATTGAAAGCAATACCGGAAGTTCCGATCGGGCGATGTGTGAAAATTTTACGTTTTTGAATATAGCCATAAGCGAGTTCGCCCAGCATTGCCGGAATAAATTCCTGATGCCATTCGCGAGCTACGTTAATACTGATCCAGTCGAGTTCGCCCTTTTTAAAACGCAGTTTGACCAGATTTTCATCCTGAATAAAAATGAAATGCAGGCGATCGAAATTGTTATAGCCAATATTTTTAATCGCATCTTTCTGCCACCAGTCGTTGCGCCGGTTGAGAATTATCTCTTCGTTGACCTTTGAACTTTCATAAGCATAAGGACCGGAGCCGGGCATCAATTTGTTCTGATATTCGGTCAGATACAGCTTTCCATCTGTTTTTTCGATAACGTGCCCCGGCAATACGGTCATAAAGCCAATAGACATGAATGCGCGCCAGTTGAGCTGTTTCGATTTAATCATTACGATGCTCTTTGATAGTGCAATCGGCTTTTCGTATTTGTTCCAGTAGTCGATCGAAAATGGATCTTCAATTCCGGGATCAGTATAAAGCTCCCAGCTTCTTACTATGTCTTCGGCGATTACCGGTTTACCGTCGGACCAGCGCGCTTTTTCATCCAGCTCGAAAAAAAAGCTGACTTTGTCTTCGGCAATAGCCCAGCGTTTGGCCAGATTGGGGACGTAATTGAAGGTAACCGGGTCAAGGTCGAGCATAGCTTCGTAACACAGACCAGTCAGCATACTGTTGAAAGTCGAATTGGCGTTTTTTCCAACCGTTCTTAAAGACGGCGGATAAGAAGTTTCGACGTATTTAAGAGTGCCGCCTTTTTTGGCGTCACGACTGCCGAAGCCCTTAAATTCACTGTTGCTTTCCCACTTAAGAGTGCTCAGTGTTGCGCGAATCTCAGCGTCGACTGCCTCATATATATCTGGTGTGAATGAGTTTCCGCTTAAAGGAATCTGTTCGCGCTCAGCTTGTGACAGATTTTCTGGAAACAGCGAGTGGATATCTTTGTCTGGGTCAATCTGCTCTGAACTGGTAGCTGGTGTTTCAGCTTGTGCCTGGGCTGTCGAAACAAACGAAAGCACCAGCATAAACAGTGCAATGTACAAGTATCTGGTTTTCAAGACAGAACTCCTTCCCTGCTAAATGGTCTATATTTCATATAATTCGAAATTTGACGGGCCGATTTATCTTTGGCCAGACATTTCATCAAGCGCTCAGCATAAATCTCTGCAACAAAATCGCTTATCCAGAATATAGCCATAGTTATGTTTTGCCATTACCTTACAGGCTTTGGCGATCAACTGGCAAGCCAATTTTTTCAGAAAACACGATAACCAGCTTCTGTGGCTACTTCCAGCATTTCGCGGTCGCCGCGTGAATCGCCATAAGCGTAGATTTTATCGTATTTTTCGAGTGTAACGAGTTCCCTGATGCGTCTGACTTTTTCTGGCCCCCAGCAGTTAGCTGTGGCAAAACGTCCGGTCAGCACTCCGTCGCTATCTTCAAGCTGTGTTGCAATCAGTTCAATCTGATGCTGTTTGCACCAGAACTTAAGATAATCGGCAAATGAAGCAGAAACAAGGATAACCCGATGTTGTTGCTGCAGATGCCATTTTATTTTCGCGAGAGCGGCCGGGCGTACTATCTGGTTAAGCTTTTTTAATACAAAGTCTTGAGCAAAGCGTTCGAATTCGCGGCGACTCATACCTCTGAAAAAGGCAAGCACCACTTTCTGCTTGGCTGTCTGGTTGCTGATCAGGCGCAAAACAAAGGCGAGCATCCAGGGCGCGAGCCAGAGCATCCGCCACAAAAAGATCCGGTATCCGGTTACAAAAATCAGAAAGTCTCTAAAGCTGTCGTGAGTGGTGACAGTGCCGTCAAAGTCAAATAGAGCCAGCGTCATTTTGTCGTCTCGAGTCCGGTTTGCCACCTTAGAAACGACCACTGATCAGTTTGCTCCTCGACTATTATGCTGAGCGGTTTGCCCATTCCGTGTCCGCTGTCCCGGTCGACCCAGAGAAGAATCGGCTGATCTTCAGAGTTGGCAGCGTTGGACTGCAGCAGTGCTGCCATTTTCCGGGCATGCATCGGGTGCACCCTGGTATCGTTCTCACCGGTATACAGTAACAGAGCCGGATATTCGCGATTACGACAAACATTCTGATATGGCGAATAGTCGATGAGCCAGTCAAAATCTTTCTCGTTATCAGCACAGCCATACTCTGGAACCCAATAGCGCGCCATCAGAAACAGATGATATCTGATCATATCAAGTAGAGGTACACCGCAAAGAACTGCCTTGAAAAGGTGAGGGCAACGCATCATACAGGCACCGGTAAGCAGACCACCGTTTGATCTGCCACTGATTGCAAGTTTTTTGCTGGTGGTATATTTTTTTGCGATAAGCCACTCGGCAGCAGCTTCGAAATCTTCAAATACGCAGTTTTTCCTGTCCAACATGCCGGCCTGGTGCCATTCATCGCCATATTCTCCGCCGCCACGCAGGTTTGCTACAGCGTAAACGCCACCGTCCTGAATCCAGGGTATGATCAGCGACGAAAAAGCAGGAGTCATGCTGATCCCGAACCCACCGTAACCATAAAGCAGTGTCGAATTGTTACCATCTTTATTGAGACCCTGGCGATGCACCAGAAAAATACTGATGAGAGTGCCATCTTTTGACTCATACCAGTGCTGCTCGACCTGCATGTTGGTAAGATCAACTTCGAGCTCGCATTTCCACCAGACTTTCTGGGCAATGCCAGCACCCGAGCAATGAATAATTGCCGGACAATAGTTGAACGATTCGTAGCGTATAAAAAAATCTTCGTGTTCTTTGCTACACGAAACACTCGCCGACCCAAGACCCGGCAGCTTTACATCAGATAGCTTATGGCTGCACAGGTCATATTTTACGAGCTCGCTGGCCGCAAACTTCTGATAACTTATTATCATAGCGTTGCCGGTGAAGTCCCAGTTCTCAATAGTAGCATCGGTGCGCTCAGGGACGATGGTGTGCCAGTTGCTGCGAGCTGGTCTGGCAAGCTCTGTTTCATATATCTGACCGTGTGGAGTCCCATCGTTACTTTGAATGAACAGTTTATTGCCAACGACTTCTGCATGGGTCATACTGTCACTGCCAACAATAATCTCGCGTTTTTCGAACTCACCTTTTTCGAGCCAGGCATTGAAGTCGATAAGCCACAGGTTGTTCGATCTTGTACTGGTGTGATAAGCCAACAACAGCCATTTTCCATCATCTGAAAGCGAAGCATAGGGACCCCAGGTTGTTGCCAGCGGCCCCTCTTTATACTGGGCGTATATCAGTCGATCATCGGCAAGGTTATCGCCGAGCAGATGTAATCTTATTTCGCGCGAATAAGGGTTTTTCACATCAGCGAGGCGGGAATAGATAAAACCCGAGTTGTCGTGCAGCCAGTATACGCCGCCAACCTTGTTGCTGATTTCGTCGCTCAGGTGGCTGCCGTCTTTAACATTAAGAATCTTAAGTTGATAGTTTTCGTCGCCACCTCTGGCCATTCCATAGGCAAGCAGTCCACCATCATGCGAGGGCGCAAACCATGAAACATTGGTCAAGCCAGTCGAGTCTATCTGTTCGGGATCAATCAGAAGCTGCTCTTTTTCCCATACGTGCTCGGCCATGAACAGGCTTGGTTGATTTTTGTTTCCTTCGCGGCGAAAATAGAAAATTCTATTGCCGGCAAAAACCGGAAGACTGTTATCGCTGCGCTCAAGCAGTGGTGTTATGCGCTGCTTAAGTTGCTGTCTGTCGGGCAGCTTATCCAATACCGACCTGGTAAAGGCATTTTGCTGGTCAGTCCAATCGGCGACTTCGCTGGTAATCTTGCCATCGTCGTCGCCTTCCAGCCAACGAAAATCGTCTTTGCACATGGTTCCATGCAACTCTTCTTTAACCGATCTCATTTTGCTCTGTGGGTAAATCGGCTTTTTCTTTGCCATACTGACACCTTGCATTGTTGTGGGTAAAGTTAACTGCGCCCGGCTTGGCAGGCTACTGTTGACGCGCAATGTTCGCTGACTTTGAATAATATCACTGGCGAAGACATCACAAACTGGATACTATATTAATAGCTATGACAAAAACAGTAAAGGGAATTCAATATTCTTATCAGATTGATTTCTTTAATCAGGTCCCGACTCATGTAAAGAGTCAGGTTCATCGCCTGCCGGTTTTGCCTGCACCGCAAGCGTCACCTGTCGATCAAATAAATAGCAGAGATACGTATCTGCCACTGGCAGACCAGGCTGTTTCCTTTGCCGGAACCCGCGCAGCTGCACCTGATCCGGCCACAACACCTCTTGCTCCGCAATCAGCCACGCCACCGACAACTCCGTTGCCTTCATTTACCAACCCTGACGCACGTGCCGGAAACTCACCGCGTTATGACTCTGCTGTCGCCGAGCCAGCTCAGATTGCGCGCAGAATGTCAGCCGAAAATGCCAACCTGCGCCCAGCCAGCTCGCTTGCCGCAGAGACCTTGCGCGACAACCCGATTATGCCTGCCGAACTACCGAATCCGCTGGCTGGGGTGCTGCCAACTGCTGAAGCAACCCCCAGCGCGGAGGTAAAAGCAATCCCGCGTTATGAGTATGACCTGGCTCTACGCGCATATAAGCCAGATGCAAGCTCATTTCTGCAACCGGGCGGTTACGAAAAATCCGATTTTGGCCGCGCCGATTTTTTTGCCCAGCCAGCGAGCACCGTGCTCAAGTCGCCGGCACTTCCCACTGGCTCATCGCAGATTGAAATTAATCCTTACAGCGAAAACGAAGCAAAAATTCAGTCCGCTATTGCCGCTCGCCAACCTGCAGAGTCATCAGGCGAAGTTCTGCAGCGTAAAGAACGCGAGCAGCCATTGACCGCAAAATCTGAGAAGCCTGAACAGACAATGCGCATGCCCGGCGAAAGTTTTCTCGCGCGCCAGGCCATCAAACTCTACGAAATCTTTGCCACCCCTACCATGGTCAACACAGGCAACCTGGTTAACCTCAGATTTTAAGGTCTGAAACATACCCCGAAATAAGAATACTTACGTTTTTACAGGCTCTTAAATGGGTTCCGGTCAAATAGCTTTTATGCAAAACCGCCTCATGCCTGAACAACAGTTGATAAACTGCTATCATAGACAAGCAAAATGACCCATGATTCATAAAATCTGTGGTTACTCTTATCACATACCGCCGGTCGAGGCAAATTCGACATGTTCTGACAAAAATAGCATCAGCAGCAACATGGCCACAAAAATGCCGAACATGACCATCATAACTTTGCGGTGAGCAGCCTTGAGATCAATTTTTTCAGGCACCTGAACCTCTTCCAATTCCTCTTTTACAATGTTTTTTCGCTTCTCTGTTTTCATACTGACTCCTGAATTATTGTGATGCCTTGTCTAATTGCTGTAATTAACTACTGAGAATCATCGGTTGCGCCAAACTGTCGACAAATTTACATCATCCATGTTTCTATCCTATTTTGTGCACTCAGTCAACACAAGAAAACTAGTTTATTCTTGCGTCAATGTTACACAGTCAATATACTACAGCAGCTAATGCAATTAAGAATCCTACGCGGCAGGTAGACAGTTGCGCTTCTTTCCTGAGGCGCAACGGCATAAGACCATCCGTGGTCAAAAAGGCAAGGAGATACTCTGATGAAAGTAATGAAGTTTGGCGGGACCTCGTTAGGAAGCTGGCAACGTTTTCTGCAGGCATCCGACATAATACTCGCCGCGGCGCAGACTGAAAAAGTAGCTGCAGTGTTGTCGGCACCGGCAACTGTTACTAACAGCCTTCTGGAAATGATGGAAAAGGCCTGCCATGACGAGGATTATCAGAGCGTCCTGGCTCGACTCGAAACACTGCTGCGAGGCCTGTTCGCCGCGGCTGAAGACGTTTTGGCCGAGGATCAGAAACACCTGCTGGCGGCAATATTGAACACCCAGCTCAATTTCTGGCGACGTAAAGCTGAAGGCGTTGCACTTCTTGGAGAATGCACCGATACGATTACGGCCGCCGTTGTAGTTGGTGGCGAATACATGTCGTCAGCTCTAATGGAAGAGCTTATGATCGCACGGGGCAAGACCTGCGCCCAACTCGACCCGGCCAGGCTTTTCCCGGCTTACGGGCCAACGCTGGATGCCATGGTGGATGTTGAGCAGGGTCGTCGATTATTCGCCAGTATTTCGCTCGACGAAAAACAGGTCTGGATAATGCCAGGCTTTGCGGCCGGTGATAAACAAGGCCGCGTGGTTACTCTCGGTCGCAATGGCTCTGATTATTCTGCTGCAGTTCTCGCAGCCTGTATCAATGCCGACTGTTGCGAAATCTGGACAGACGTTGATGGCGCCTACAGTGCTGACCCACGCATTGTACCTGACGCTGCCTTTCTTGCGCAGCTCACATATCAGGAAGCCATGGAAATGTCATATTTTGGTGCCAAGGTGCTGCATCCAAAGACTATCGCTCCCATAGCACAGTATCATATTCCATGTTACATCAAAAACAGTTTCAAGCCAGAGTTTCCAGGCACACTTATTTCTAATGAGCCCGATAAAACCGGAATGCAGGTCAAGGCGATTTCGCACCTCGAAAAACAGACGATGTTCAACATTTCAGGTCCCGGTATGAAAGGCATGGTTGGAATGGCCAGTCGAGTTTTTGGTGCCATTTCAAGAGCAGGTGTGTCAATTTCACTGATTTCGCAGAGTTCGTCAGAATACAGCATCTGTTTCTGTGCGGCTTCTGACTGTGCGGAAAAGGCTGAACAGGCACTCAGCGCTGAATTTGAGCTTGAGTTGCGCAGCGATTTACTGGAACCATTCGCGCTGCAGCATAACCTGGCCATTGTTTCGCTGATCGGCGACGGCATGCGCACCCGCCGTGGGCTCGCGGCTAAATTTTTCAAGGCGCTTGCTCAGGCTGGCGTCAACATTATTGCTATTGCTCAGGGCGCTTCTGAACGCTCTATCTCGGTAGTAATCGACCAGAAAAAGACGGCGCAGGCCGTTATTGGCTGTCACCAGATTTTCTTTGACGTGCAGCAATATCTCGATCTTTTTCTGATCGGTTGCGGAAACATCGGCAAAGCTCTTTTGCATCAGGTTCTACAACAAAAAGAGATGCTCAAAAAGCACCACATTACGATTCGCACCTGTGCCATTGCCAATTCACAGAAAATGCTTCTCGATGCCCGTGGAATAAACCTTGAGAACTGGCAACAGCAACTCGAAGAAAATGGCCAGAATTGTGAACTGAGTGAGATGTTTGTCTGGGCCGCAGAACAGTTGCTGTCTAACCCTGTTTTCATGGACTGCACAAGTAACCAGTATGTCGCTGACAATTACATTGAGGCGATGAATGCCGGCCTACACGTAGTAACCCCCAACAAGAAGGCAAATACCAGAGATTATGCCTATTACGCAGCGTTGCGTGATGTTGCACTGCACCAGAAACGACAGTTTTTGTATGAAGCAACAGTTGGCGCCGGGTTACCGGTTATCGACAATCTGAAAAACCTTATTTATGCTGGCGATGAGCTACAGCGCTTTAAAGGGATTCTTTCCGGCTCGCTGTCGTTTATTTTTGGCAAGCTCGATGAAGGAATTGCTTTATCGGAAGCGACCAGAATTGCCCGCGAAAAAAACTATACCGAACCAGATCCGCGCGATGACCTCAGCGGCATGGATGTTGCAAGAAAAGTACTGATTCTTGCCCGCGAAGCCGGCTATAAACTCGAACTTTCAGATGTTAAAGTCGAAAGCGCACTGCCTGAAGGTTTTGATGACGGTGGCACGGTCGAAGAGTTCATGAAAAGACTGCCAGAAGCGGATGCTGCCATGGAGCAACGCGTCAGGGACGCTCGCGCTCAAAACAAGGTTTTGCGCTACATCGGCGAGATCGACAACGGTATCTGCCGCGTTCGCGTCAGTGAGGTCGGCAGCGATGATCCGCTTTTCAGCGTAAAAGGCGGCGAAAATGCTCTGGCATTTTACAGTCGTTATTATCAGCCGATTCCTTTTGTGTTGCGCGGCTATGGTGCTGGCAACGAAGTCACCGCGGCCGGAGTGTTCGCTGATCTTATGCGAACTCTTAACTGGACAAGAGAGACCGTCGCATGAGCATCAGAGTTTACGCGCCTGCTACCATTGCCAACCTGAGTGTCGGCTTCGATCTTCTTGGCGCTGCCGTGGTGCCGATTGACGGCAACTGCCTGGGCGACAGACTTAGCGTTTCTAAATCTGACGCTGAAATTCAAGTTGCCATTTCAGGGCCATGGCAGCACAAATTACCGACCGACCCAGTCCAGAACATTGTCTATCAGTGCGCTCAATATTTCCTTGAGCAGTTGCCGCAGTCTGCCCGCTGCGGCTTAAAACTTGATCTCGAAAAAAATCTGCCGGTTGGCAGTGGCCTTGGCTCAAGCGCCAGTTCAGTTGTTGCCGCATTTTTTGCCCTGAATGAGCTGTTTGATCAGCCGTTCGACAAGGAACAGATGCTGCCGATGATGGGTGAGCTCGAAGGCCGTGTCAGCGGCTCAATACATTTCGACAATGTCGCCCCCTGTTATCTTGGCGGCCTGCAGCTTTTGTTGCAGGCTCCCGGCAGTTTTTGTGAGGCAATACCGGCTTTTCAGAGCTGGTTCTGGGTGGTCGCCTACCCCGGCACTTCACTTTCAACGGCCCAGATGCGGGCTTTGTTGCCCGCAGAATACAGCCGGTCTGATGTGATTAAATACGGTCGCTTCTTGAGCGGCTTTATTCATGCATCATATCGCAATGACCCTAAGCTGGCTGCTGCGATGTTCAACGATGTAATAGCCGAGCCATATCGCAGCCCTCATATTCCCGGATACATCAATGCAAAACAGTCGCTTGCCGATCTAGGCGCCCTGGCCAGTGGCATATCCGGCAGCGGGCCGACCATGTTTACGGTAACAGACAGCCTGGAAACTGCGCAAAAGGCTGCGCAATGGCTCAAAATAAATTATGTCACTGATCCCTGCGGCTTTGTGCACATCTGTCAGATTGACAGCACCGGTGCCCGCAGGATTTAACCACAAAGAGAAAATTATATGAAACTTTATAATCTGCGACATCCTGAAGAACAGGTGAGCTTTGCACAGGCGGTCAAATCTGGCATGGGCAGAGACCGCGGCCTGTTCTTTCCGACAGAAATTCCGCTGCTTACAGATTTAAACATGCTTTTATCCCTGCCATTCGTTGAGCGCAGTCAGCGCATCATCGATGCCTGGATCGGCGACGAACTGGGTAGTGACAATGTCCGCCGAATGGTAAAGACAGCGTTTGATTTTCCGCTTAAACTGGTTAAGGTTGACAGTCAGCGCAGCACTCTTGAGCTTTTTCATGGCCCGACGCTGGCGTTCAAGGATTTCGGTGCCCGTTTTATGGCGCAGTGTTTAAGTGAGTTTGCAGCCGGACAGTCAACAACTATCCTGACCGCAACTTCCGGTGACACCGGCGCAGCAGTTGCCCACGCCTTTTATGGCCTGCCCGGCATCAGAGTTGTTGTGCTCTATCCCGAAGGCAAAATCAGTCCGCTGCAGGAAAAATTGTTCTGTACACTCGGTGGAAATATCCATACAATAGCTGTCAGCGGTGATTTTGATGCATGCCAGGAGCTGGTTAAAAAGGCTTTCGTCGACGATGATCTGCAACAGTCGTTAAATCTGAACTCTGCCAACTCGATTAATATCAGCAGGCTGCTCGCGCAGATCTGCTATTATTTTGAAGCGGTAGCTGGCATTTACACCGACATTCCTCCGGTTATAGCCGTGCCCAGCGGCAATTTCGGCAATCTCACCGCAGGTCTGCTGGCACGCGCAATGGGTTTGCCGGTCAAACGCTTTATCGCGGCGACCAACAGCAACGATACTGTCCCACGCTATCTTAAAAATCGAGTCTGGGCACCGGCAAAAACAGTAGCAACAGCATCGAATGCCATGGACGTAGCTGATCCGAGCAATTGGCCAAGGGTAGAGGCTGTTTTTGCCGCTATGAAATGGTCACTCGGCGATCTCGAAGGCGTTGCAATAAACGAAAAACAAACCATAGAATCGCTGCGCGAACTTTATGCGTGTGGCTATATCGCCGAACCTCATGCAGCTGTCGCCGCCGCTGCCTTGAAAAAGTCATTGCGCACCGGTGAACATGGGATATTTCTTGGCACAGCCCACCCCGCCAAATTTAAAGAGTCGGTCGAACAGACTCTGGGCCTCAGCATTGATCTCCCCCCTGCCCTGCTGGCCGTCGCCGACCACGAAATTCTCTCAGAACGACTCGCTGCTGATTTTGATCAATTCAAATCGCATCTTTTATCAGTTTTAAACAAAAAATCTTGAGACGGCACCGAGAATATGCCGGAACTGAGCATTCTGGATCGCCAGTCAGATTGCGATTACTACTTCAAAATCAGCTGAAAACGTCTAAGAGGAGTTCTCTCGATTTTGGTTATTTTGTCGGAAGTAGCGTCTTTTCTGGAATTTGAAGTTTCAATATGAATGGTTTTTAAAAAACAATCGATGTCATATGTTCCTGTAGCCAGACGCCCAAAAAAGACTCTGCTGTTTATATAACGAACATCCGAGGTGCCAATGGCGCTGCCAGAAGGCAACCAGATGGTTGCGGGCTTTTCTACTTCTATTTCAATAATGTTCGAGGCTGTATCAATACTGTCAACGTAAAAATATTTGCGAAAGTTTGCTTTGGAAATCTTCATGCCGCGCATATCGTCAGCGCCATTCCCGCTGAATCCATGCAGAATAAACAACATCGGACATTCGCTGGCAACGTATTCAACAGTTTCTATTTCTTTGAGTTTTTCTGCGCTCTTCTCATCGTAGCTCTTAAGTTTTCTTATAACATCCTTCTCGGTTGCAATAAAAACTTTGAGAGTCTTATCAAGGCCCTGCACCTTAGCAATTGCTGCCCCGATGTGCTTTTCAGTTATGGAACTGTTGCTCGGTAAAAAATCATGTTTCAGCTGAATTGTCTCGCCAGCGACATCTGACACCTGGCCAAAGCTTGTAATAAACAACAGAGCAAATACAAATAGCACTTTTTTCATTTCTACCTCCTGCAACTCATCTCCTGACAAAATACCATATATCTGAAATAGAAACTGCCACCGGGACTTTCTTTGCTTTGCGAACAAAAAAGTAGCCAATGGCAGACAGCTGATTAAATCAGCGATAAAATCAAGACTTCATTTACAGCTTCAGCGCTTATAGTATTCGATGTTTTCTTTTTTCCAGGTGGTGCGCTTTGCAAGGTCACGCAAACTGACGAGACCTTCGACCGGGTTATTATCCATGCTGGGGCCCATGAGCATCACCTGAGCGCGATTACCCGAAATTTCAAGCACCATGACCTGATTACCGGTCGGCACTTTTTCATCACCGAGTTTTAAATATTTGGCAGTTATTGGATATTTCTGCGTGCGTTTGGGAATATTGGCAAGCTGAGCCTTGAGACGTTCGAGTTCGCTCGCGCCGAATGGCCTGGTATTTCTGAACTGATCGATAACCTGGTTATAAAGTGCCAGAACCAGCATGCTTGATTTAACAATCGCAGCCCTGAAACCGCTGTCTATGCGCAGATTCTTCATTACTCCGGTCATACCTTCAAAAAGCTGGTATTTAGCGGCATATACCCGTGCCAGAATGCGCAATTCTTCGGGCAGATTAGGCTCAAGCTGCCGATAAAATCCTGTTGCATTGTTGAACTGAGTCTTAACTTCGGGCATTTTGCCGAGCACATTCAAATATTTGAGGTCATGAAAATAAGCTTCAAACTCATCGACAAACGAAAAAAGCTGCATTACCTGCTCGCGGTAATCTACAGTTTTTTTCGACGGTGCTGAAACAATGACCGATTTAGGCTGCGGCGTCATACAAGCTGCACAAAAGTTTGCGTTGTCAGGCAACTTGGCACTGCACCCAATACAAGCTTTTGCCTCAAGCTGTGAGCAGACAGCCCCCAGAAACAACAGTGCAATCAGCAAATAACAACGTTTCATAACATCTCCAGCAACATTTATTTGTTTCATGATGCCTTTTTTTTTTATGGGAAGCAATAGACAATGAAACATTAAAATTCAAGAGACCACATTTAAAAATACTTGCCAAAGCGCTGAAATTGCATAGTCTTTTGAACTAATGAAACACCTGCTCTTCACCAGATATTCGAGAACGTTGGCTTCAGCGATAATATGCTGTGGCCTGCTGGCAGCATTGTCGACTTTGCTTGCCGAAACGGTGTTTGCAATCAACGAGAAGCCCTTCCCGCCGTTCTATGTCAGAAAAGTTGCGCCAGGCGACCAGTTTACCCCGTTTGAACTCGTTGACCTCGACGGAAAAACCTGGACAAACCGCAGTTATATGAGCAAGCCGCTGCTGCTCATAACCGGCAAGTGGGCATTGCGACACGATCTGCGCAAATGGGCCGAACACCTCAGTTTAAAATACACTCTTGTAGCAGATACTGTCTGGGTCTTTAACCCGAGTAGTACATATTTTGCTGATCGCCGCAAAAGATCCGAAGAGGCCTTTACAACATTCAACCCAAAAGTACCAACCGTGATCGACTCACATTCGCTGATCGGGCGCAGTCTCAAGGTTGAGTATGACATTCCGACTATTATTGGGATCGACAGATTTAATCGATACAAATTTTGCCTTGAAAGCCCATTTAACAAGCCAGGCAGCGCGGAACTTGACGCCCTGATCCGCAGTCACCTTCTTCCACAGTGATTTATTGCGCTGCTTCACAGTCTGTAGACTTTTACAAAAATTAAGGTTATTATCTTGCCAATATCAGCAGCATGAGGATAACCAATAAATGAACCATTCAGACAAAGCAGCAGCCTGGCCAGCCGTCTTACAGCAGAAACATATCGCATGGTGGCAGGGCGATCACGATCAAATGACCAGTAGCTTTGATGCTGTCGCCAAAATGCTTTCGGAGATCAGCAAGCCAGTATTTGTGATACTCAAGGATGGCCAGCTCAGCTTTACCAACTCCGGCAGCCTGTCTTTTGATCTCAATACCAGACCGGTAAAAAGTCTTCCAATGCTGGCGTTGCTGCCTCCTGCTCCAATCGAAAACCTCGGTGATGCATCTTTTTGCACTGATCATGGCTTAAGCCTGCCCTACGTCGGCGGCTCGATGGCGCATGGCATCAGTTCGCCAGAACTCGCTATCGCGCTGGGGCGACACGGCATGCTCGGTTTTATCGGTGCCGCCGGCGATTCACCCGCGAAAGTCGAAAAAGCCATTCTGCACATGAAAAATCTTGCAGAGCCGGTGCACTTTGGCTTAAACCTGATTCACAGTCCCAACGAAAAAGGCCTCGAAGACGAAATCGTCGATCTTTATCTCAAGCATGAGGTGAGACTGATAGAGGCTTCCGCCTTTCTGGCCATGTCGCTGCCACTGGTGCGCTACCGTGTTACCGGAATTCATCAGGACGAAAGCGGCAGAACCGTGGTTCCCAATAAAATTATCGCCAAGGTCAGCCGCGTCGAAATTGCCTCAAAATTCTTCGCGCCACCACCAGAAAAAATGCTGCTTAAACTTGTCGAAGCTGGTGTAATAACAGAAGAACAGGCGAAACTGGCAGCTCGCATTCCGGTTGCACAGGATATCACCTCAGAAGCTGATTCTGGTGGACATACCGATAACCGGCCGGCAGTATCACTTCACCCAACCATGATAGCTCTCAAGAACCGCCTGCAAAAAGAATATAATTATGAAATGCCTCTGCGTGTAGGCTTTGGCGGTGGCATTGGCACCCCGGCATCTGCGGCGGCGGCCTTCGCTATGGGCGCAGCCTATATAGTTGTCGGCTCGGTGCTCCAGGCCTGCAATGAGTCTGGCACTTCTGATGCGGCCAGGGTCATGCTTGCCGGGGCTGGTCAGGCCGACATTGCCATGGCTCCTGCTGGCGATATGTTCGAAATGGGCGTAACAGTCCAAGTTCTCAAACGCGGCACCATGTTTGCCATGCGCGCCCAGAAACTATACGAAATCTATCGCAAACATGACAGTATTGATGCTATTCCGGCTGCCGACCGTCAGATGCTCGAAAAATCTATCTTTCTGGAAAGCCTCGACAACATCTGGGAGAAAACTGCTGATTTTTTCAGGCAACTCGACCCGACGCAGATCGAAAAAGCAGAAAAAGACCCACATCACAAAATGGCGCTGGTTTTCAGGTGGTATCTTGGCAAATCACCGCGCTGGGCCGTAAGCGGTGACGAATCCCGTAAGCTCGACTTTCAGATCTGGTGTGGCGCGGCCATGGGTGCATTCAATGAATGGGCAAAAGGCAGCTTTTTTGAAAACCAGGCCAATCGCAAAGCTGTCGATGTCTCTATGAACATGCTTTATGGTGCCGCGCTTGAACTGCGGCTTACCCAGTTGCGCGGTCAGGGCATAGTGCTGCATGCCGACCTCAATCAGGTATCGCCAAAAACTTTAGAGCAGATTGAACGCTGTGCACACGCATGATGAGCTGAAATTAGCCTTTAGCATAGAATTTTCAGAGCCGCGAGCAGACATATGGGTAATTGACGCCAAGGATTTTACCGATTCTACAGATGTTTTGCGCAGTTTTCTGGCAGAAGACGAACTGGTCCGCTACGAGCGCTTTGCGTGCCAGCAGAGTGCAGCGACCTATCTGGCAGCTCGCGCCGGACTACGCTTTCTTCTCAGCTGTTATCTAAACCTGCCCGCACGCTCTTTTGTTATCAAAACAGAAGCCAATGGTAAACCTTTTGTCGAAAACCTGTATAATCTCTATTTCAACGTCAGTCACAGTTCGCACATGATCGTAATCGCTTTTGCCGGGAACCGGCTCGGCGTTGACATAGAACATCTTGAGCGCAAAGTCGATTTAGCCGCAATACTGCGCCGTTTTTTTTCGCCAACAGAACAGTCCAGCTGGGCACAATATCAGCAAGCAGACACGCAAAGAACTTTTTTTAGAGGCTGGACACGCAAAGAGGCTGTGTTAAAAGCCACAGGCGAAGGCATCGCCGGCTTGGCACACAACGAGATCAGCTTTGCGCCGGATCTGCAAAAAGCGATGATTAGCTATTGTGGCTCAAAAGATGCAGCTGTCAGCTGGTTCTTTTACGAGCTTGAGCCGGCGCCTGACTTTATCGCCGCGCTCGCCTGCCAGGTATCTCTTAACGTAGTTCGAGAATTGCGCCTGCTTCCGGAAATGGTCTCAGCCGGAACCTGATTTTTGATTGCAGTTGAACAGCAGACACAGACATGATATATTTTGACCGAGTAGTAAATTATAATAGCGACCTTTGAGAATGGTGATCAGCATGGAACCTCTACTTCAGATTTGCGATGTGACGCGGAAATTTGGTGATGTATGCGTGCTAAATCATTTGTCTCTGGCTGTGCAGCGCGGAGAGATTTTTGGACTGCTTGGCCTGAATGGTGCCGGCAAAACAACACTGTTCAAATGCATACTGCAATTGATTGAGCTCAGTGAAGGCTCGATCCTGTATGACAATAAACCTCTCGATCTTACGACCATTCATGCGAAAATCGGTTATTTGCCAGAGTTCTATTTGCCTCCCGGCGAGTTTAAAGCGAACGAATATTTGCGCCTGTTGAGCATAGCCGTCTCTGGTGCTCGCCCTGATGTTGATGCTTTATTACAGAAAACCGGCCTTGATGGAAATAAGCTGATCAGCGAGTATTCGCGCGGCATGATTCAGCGACTGGGCCTGGCTATTGCGTTACTGAAGTCACCTGAATTTGTCATACTCGACGAGCCCACCCTTGGGCTTGACCCACTCGTGCGACTCAAACTGCTTGAATGGCTCAAGGAGCTAAATCAACAGGGCAAAACTATTTTATTGTCGTCTCACGATTTCGCTCAAGTTGCCAAAGTCTGTCAGCGTGTTGCCGTGTTGCATGACCGCAAGCTTAGATATATCGGGCCCCTGAGTGAATTTCTCGATCAGCATGCAACCTCTTCTCTTGAAGAAGCATTTCTTAAAGAGATCGGAGGTTTAAATGCGTAAGATATTTTCGATGGCCGCAATCACTTTTTTACAGGGCTTCAGAACGCAAACCTTCCGCATTGTCGGCATGCTGTTTGTAGCAATTATGGCAATGACCTACGCACTGCGCATCCTTTCAATCGGGCACAAAGAAATGATGTTGCGTAGTTTTGGTCTGTCAGTAATGGAAATCAGCAGTTTGCTGTTGATTATATTTGGCTGCGTGTCGAGTTTCTACCGTGAGCGTGAAAGCCGTCTGCAGGCTATTCACCTCACCTATGTCTCGTCTTTTGATCACGTATTGGGCCGGTTCATCGGCAACTGCCTGCTGATCGGCACCTATCTGTCTCTCGCTACGCTGGCCTGCGCCGGCGTCTTATGGCATGAGGGCGCATGGAGTTGGGTGTTTGTTCTTGGTGCATATTCGATTTTTCTCAAGTTGTGCATAATCTGCATTTTCTGTTCGCTGTTTTGCCACCTGTTTACCTCATCAACATTTGCTTCGCTGATGACGGTTTTCGTTTACTTCTCGTCTGAATACGCAGCATACCCTCTTGCCATGATGCGCCGAGGGCCATCCGTAGTGCCAGACAATGTATCAAGAGCGCTCTATCACATACTACCCAATTTCGACAAAATTGACCTCAAATATTCAGCCATCTATGGTGAGAACGTTGCTATCATGCTGTTGCTCGAAATCAGTATTTATGCTGCGCTCTATATCGCCGTGGTGTTTATCCCTACCTGGAAGGCTTTTGCGCGTCATGAACATTGAATCTGGCTGGCAACGCTACTCCTGGCTAATTTTTATCATACTGTTTGCAACGACTATAGCATTTTCCTTTCAACTTGGTTCAGGCACACCCGCAATTCGCAGCGGTTTGTTCTTCGTTCCAGAGCCCGAATATGTTGAGAGACTGAGCGGCACGTTCAGAACTTCAGTTGCGCTGTATTTCTATATGCGTGGTGCCCTTGTATTGGCTGGCAACACGTCGGAGAAGCTCGATCTGCTGCTCGAACTGTTTAATCTTACATTACGGCTCGACCCGAAACTTGTGCAGGCTGCCTTTCTTGGCGGGATGGTAGCTCCAGTGACTGATGAAGATCTTTCGAAAGCGATCGCTTTTCTCGAAGAAGCCATGCGCCTTAACCCAAACGAATGGCGCATTCCCTATTGGACCGGTTTTGATTACCTGGAACTGGGCAACCTGCAATTGGGATCAGAGAATTACTGGAAAGCCTCAAAATTTCCCGGAGCTCCTCGGTTTTTGCGCTTTTCTGCAGCTAACCTGACAACCCAGGGGCGCTCTCTGGAACAGTCAATCGTCGAAACAGAGGGTTTACTGGCATCGGTTGACAACGATGACTCCCGTGAATGGATAATGACCAAGATGATCTGGCTCCAGAATATGCTGACTCTCGAAAGCAAGGCAAAAGAGTTCAAAATCAAGGTCAGCCGCTACCCGGTAACTCTCGAAGAACTGGTTGAGCATGGCCTATTGCGCGAAATCCCGAAAGATGACTTTGGCAATGGCTTTTTCCTGGTCAAGCCGGGCGACCCTGAAGAAGGCTACCTCGTTCGCAGCCTTTGAGGTATACTTGCATAATGAGCCGCAGGCAAATTCCGAAAAATTGGCTGCAGAAAATCCCGCTACAGGAGCGCAATCGGATTCGACCATGTTGCCACGTATTAAACGGTATAAAATTCGCATAGACAGGCTTGACTAATGACCAGAAAGCCTGTTCGCTCCGCTGGCACGACTCTGGTCGAGATTCTGGTTGCCACTACAATTCTCTCCTTCACCCTCGCGCCAATCGTCGCCATGTTTGTTTTCGCATCGCGCAGCATGGGTTCGAGCGTCCACCGAATCCAGGCGCAATTTCTTGCACATGCCGTTCTAGAGTCGATCAAGGCCGAGGTTTTCCGGCAACCCAAAGCTGTCGACTACTACCCCAGTCGGTTTGAGATCTCTCCTGTGCGCCGCCCCATGGGCTTTTTTGCACGCTCCCAGATAAACTTTTTTAACAACGTACACGGAGCTGACAAGCCGATAACTCCTGACTCGCCGCTCTACGCGCAGTTCAGTCCGTTCAGGCTGATGGTCGACTTTTCAAGGTCAAAAACACTGGCCGACATTACCGTCACGGCATATTGGAGCTTTGAAGGCAAGGCGCAAAATCTTGAATTGAAGGGAAATGTTGAACTGCAACCGTATAAGTTTATTCGATACGAGCGCTATTAGTAATTATGCAGCAGAAAATAATAAATATTCGACGAAGGCGAGGCTTTACTCTGATTGAGGTGCTGGTCAGTGTCGTATTGCTTTCTTCACTTATTCTGGTAGTGAGCTCAATGTATTCATTTATCAGACGCACTTTTGTTCGGGTCGATGGCAAGAGCGCTTCCAGTTCCGAAATCGAGAGGTTTCTGCTGCGCCTCGATGGCGAACTGCGCTCAGCAACAGACGTCACCGTGCCGCCACTTGATGCCATATCGAATCGCCTCAACT
>Ga0180007_10001263_pt1 | contig 35782 bp, 31 predicted proteins | sample MM_PC_MetaG_FD_121122 | JGI IMG/M metagenome (GOLD analysis project Ga0180007, IMG submission 121122) | Groundwater microbial communities from the Aspo Hard Rock Laboratory (HRL) deep subsurface site, Sweden - MM_PC_MetaG | ecosystem: Environmental > Aquatic > Deep subsurface > Groundwater... | reverse complement strand
TTTCATTCCCACTACCCTTTTTCTCATTCTATCAACTAATTCTTTATTGTGAGTTGCCAGAATTACGCAAGTACCAAGACAGTTAATTTTCTCAAGTATAGCAGCCACTTCGTGGCCGGCTTCGGGATCAAGGTTGCCGGTTGGCTCATCAGCAATTAAGATTTTCGGATTATGCACCAATGAGCGCGCAATTGAAACTCTCTGCGCCTCTCCGCCCGATAACTGGTTCGGATAAGATCGGCTTTTAGCTTCAAGATTAACCGCCCTTAAAACCTTGGGAACTCTTCTGGCTATTTCCTCATCGCTTACGCCGGCTACCTCGAGAGCATAGGCCACGTTTTCAAAAACATTCTTACTGGGAAGCAGTTTGTAATCCTGAAAAACGGTCCCAATATTGCGGCGATAATAAGGAAGATCCCCAGATGATAGTTTTAGCACATTTCGCCCAGCGACTTTGATTTCGCCCTTGTCCGGCTTTTCCTCCCTGATCAGCATTTTTACTAAAGTTGACTTTCCGGCTCCCGACGGACCAACCAGAATCACAAACTCGCGCGGGTATATTTTTAAATTAACATTATCGAGGGCAGTGTTTCTGCCATATTTTTTAACAAGATTTTTAATTTCGATAATCGGTTCTTTTTTCTCTTCTATCTCTCCTCCTTACAACAAAAAAAAATACTTCAATTGCTAATTAGTATTGTATCATCCCCGAGCAGTTTAGAGAACCCCTGGGATGGAATAACTCTCTCGAGAACCTTACTTCTGTCCTCCCCTTCAAGAAGCGTAACCTTGATGTTTTTAATCAATATTGGAATAAATTTGGCCTTGATACTCTTTTTTTCGATCTCTAAAGAGACAATGCATCCCGTTTGGGTTTCGATCGAAAATAATTGATCAAATACAAAATTGCCAAGCGAATAAACAATTAATTTATTTTGATAAATTTCGCTGTCCTCCACAACATGCGGATGCGAACCAATGACTGTATCGGCGCCAAACTCTACCAGTTGGTGGGCTAGCGCTTCCTGATGCGCGGAATGCTTGATTTGATATTCGCTGCCCCAATGAACAAAAACGGACACAAACCTCTCCTCGGTCTTTTCTCTTTGAATCAACGCGGAAACTCCGTCCATATCTATCTCTGATAGCAGATTAATACCTATCAAACTAATTGGTACCGGCGCATCAACGCGGATAGAGGATGTATCATCAAGGCGCGACGGATGCCCGAAGGATGAAATACCCGAATCAGCAAGTACATTTCGCGTTCTCTTAAGTCCCGAAAAAGAATCGTTCAGAGTGTGGTTATTGGCAAGTGTTACATGAGTGATTCCTAAGAATTTCAGCAAATCGGGAGTTTGTTTGGGAAAATTAAATATCAGGTTGTCAGGTGAGACATCGTCAATAATATCTTCGCTTGAAATCGGTCCTTCTAGATTAAGAACAGCAATGTTGGTAGTTTTGAAAAAATTGGGAGGAAAATTTTCGAAAATTTTCTCAAGACCTTGATTCTTATATCGGCTATATACCAAGCGATCAAGCATCATATCACCTGCAAATGTGATTTTTGTTGAAGGAGCCGGGGTTGGAGTCGGCCGAGTGTCAATTTTAGATTGGTTTAAAAAAGAGGTTGGTTCATCTAAAAAAACCGGTACTAACACAACAACGATAAGCAAAATAAACGTTAATAAAAGAAATTTTAAATCTTTTTTCTTAGACATTGTTTAAGCTTTTCATAGCTCATGCAATTTATAATGTCTTTTTTTTCTAGCCATCCCCGGCGCGCCGTATAAACGCCTAAGCGGATATTGTCAAACTCACCCAATGAATGCAAGTCGGTATTGATCGCAAATAATAGATTGGATTTTTTTGCTTCGATAATTAAATAATCGACAAGATCCAGCCTATTTGGATGCGAGTTGATTTCTAAGGCGACTTTATTTTTCTTGCACGCAGCAAAAATTTCTTCCCAGTCCGCTTCGTAACCCGGACGATGGTTTAAAATTCTTCCAGTCGGATGCGCAATAATATCGACAAATGGGTTGTTTATTGAGCTTATGAGCCGCTCGGTGATCTGCTCTTTTGACTGGCTAAAACCGGAATGGATTGAAGCCGTTACAACATCAAAACTTTTCAAAAACTCATCTTTCATATCGAGAGCGCCGTCTGACATTATGTTCACCTCGCAAGAATCCAAAATTTTGAGATTTGGGAATTTTTTCCGCACCGCTTCTATTTCCTTGCGCCTAGCTAAAAATTTCCCTTCGTTTGCCCCTCCGGCAATCCCAAGAGATTCAGTATGATCTGCGATGGCAATATATTCATACTTTAGCTCGAGGGCTTTTTTAGCAAGCTCCTCGACCGAAGCAAGACCGTCGGAAAATTTTGAGTGAATGTGCAGGTCACCCCTAATATCGGATAGTTCGACTAGGTTCGGCAATTGACCTTCAAGGGCTGCTTCGATTTCTCCCCGATCCTCTCTAAGCTCCGGCTCTATAAATTTAAGGTCAAGCATCTCGTAAACATCCTTTTCGCTCGAGTACAGAGTAGGCTTACCGGTTTTTTCGTTTTTTATTCCATGCTCGGAAATGCTTAGTCCCTTCTTTTGGGCAAAAGACCGAAGCGCAACATTGTGCTGTTTTGACCCGGTAAAGTGCAAAAGTAGAGAACCGTATTTTTTATCTTCTAAGATTTCTAGGTCAACCTGTTTGGAATTTTTTAAAATACCGGTAAGCTTTGTGTCCCCTTTGGCAATAATCTGCTCTAATTCAGAATATTTTGAAAACAATTCGATAGTTTTTCGCTTGTTACGACTTGTTGCAATAATATCAATATCGCCGATTGTTTCTTTACGCCGTCGCAGGCTTCCAACTGCTTCGACCTTTTCACCAAAACACTTTTCCTCGATGTATTTAACAATTGGCTCTGAAATTTCCATTGCTTCGCTTAAAAGCATTCTGTCGCCGAGATTTTTATAAATTTCAATTCCCCGCAAAATCTTTTTGAGGGTTTTTTCCTGAAAAACTTTGTGACCACCTTTGGATAATTTTGTTGAAAGTGTCTCAATCGATCCGGAACCAAATTTGTCAAATAAAATTTTAGAAGTCGACGGACCAACTCCCGGAATTTTCAGATAATTTATTTCGCTTTTTGGAAAGTTATTTTTTAATTTTTCAAGCTCTTTAATTTTTCCCGTTTTTATATATTCCTCAATTTTTTCGGCGATACCTTCCCCGATTCCGTCAATCTCTTCCAGAGCTTTTACCCCGCCCTCTTCGTATATTTCGACAAGCGGTTTTGGAAGATCATTAATTGCGCGAGAGGCTTTTTGATAGGCGATTATTTTAAAGCGGATATCGCCCTTTAATTCCATAAGTTCGGCAAATTCTTCACATATTTTGGAAAATCCTTTATTGGTCAGCATACTTTACATTCCTTTAATCCGGTCATAATCCTCTTTGTTCGTTATATGAAAACATTCTCCGTCAGATCTGAATGCATAAAGGTTTGAAGCTTGGCAAATTTTAAATGCGATCTGTCCGGAATTATCGTGAAGTTTTTTATCGATTTTTTTAAGAAGCGGCAGATCTTCCTTTTTAATGAAATAATATGGGACTCCGTAGAGATCGGAAAACGGTGTTTGGGGTTTTTCTTCAAATCGCGTTACTTTTGAGTTTTTATCGACCATCACGCAGGAGCCCGCCTTGATTTGGTTTATGTCGTTTTCTTGGCGAACCACGATTGCGGATGAATTTTTTTCTCTCGCAAACGAGATAAAATCATCAAACGCAAAATTCTTATAAAGATAGTCCATCGCTAAAATCAAAAGATCATTTTTTATTTTAGCCTTGTCGATTACAAACAGCAAATCACCGATCGCCCCGATTTTATTTTCTTTGGACGAAACTCCGTCCTTATAAATGTCAAGCTCAAGAGAAGTTTCTTTTTGCCAAGCAATAAATTTATTAAAATAGCGATCGTTTGTGATTAGAACTTTTTTTGAAAATTTCAGCCTGCTTTTTGAGAACTGTTTTATCAATGGATCAACAAAACGACCTCGTTTTGTTTTAAGCAAATGCTTTGGTTGGTTTAAAGTTAATGGCTCCAGTCGTGTAGCAAATCCTGCCGCTAAAAGTAGAAGGTCAATTTCTTTATTTGCCACAGCATTTTTTGTATTTTTTGCCTGACCCGCATGGACATTTTTCATTGCGCCCCACTTTATTAAAATTTGCCGGGCTCGTCGCACTACTTTCCACGGCTCGATTCATTTTTTTTGATGCATCCCGAACTGTAACTTTAACCCCATTAGAGATCGACATCGGTTTATTGTTTTCATTACTTTCCCCTAAATCATCTATTTGTCGGCTATCTCTAACGAGGCGAGCACCTCCCGCCCTTTGTTTAGCCGGCATACTTTCTTTTAAGGCGACTGAAGAATCCGGTGCCTCTTCGATGGCTGTCTCGGATTCATTCTTGACTTCTTCAAAAGCCTCCGCTCCGCTCTTAGTATCAGCTCCGTGATATTCAAGCGGGTTTTCGGGAGGGGTTGGCGGACGGTTTTGAGCGGGCTCTATTTTGACTTTGAGCAAAACATCGATTGCTTCATCGTCTATCTGGCGCATTAATCCCTCAAACAAACTGAGGGATTCCTGTTTGTAGGCAACGAGCGGATCAACCTGACCATAACCCCGAAGACTGATTGAATCCCGAAGTTGGTCCATCGTATTTAAATGCTCCACCCACAACTGATCCATAACAGAAAGATATATCCTCTTTTCAATATCTCTTACTGCTTTGTCTTCATAACCCCTGATGTTTTCTTTAAAGGATTCCTTTTCTTCGTCACCAAGCTTATCTAGAATTTCTTCATGCAAGTTCTCATCTTTTTCAATATCAAGTAGCAAGGTCTTTTTTCTACGTTTGTAAAAAACTTCTCTTTGCCTGTTCATTACGTCGTCGTAATCAACCAAATGTTTCCTAATATCAAAGTTGTGTCCCTCGACACGTCGCTGGGCAGATTCGATGGATTTTGAAATAAAACTATGCTCAATCGGCTGATCGTCAGGAAGTCCCAAGCGTTCCATCATTGATTTCAGTCTGTCCCCGCCGAAAATCCTCATCAAATCATCTTCCATAGAGATAAAAAACTGGCTGATGCCTTCGTCGCCTTGGCGGCCGGAACGGCCGCGGAGCTGGTTGTCAATCCGTCTTGATTCATGCCTTTCAGTTCCCAGAACAAAAAGCCCACCGGAAGACTTAACTTTTTCGCTCTCACTTTTCACTTGCGGACTTCCTCCCAAAATAATATCAACTCCCCGACCGGCCATATTGGTTGCAACAGTAACCGCGCCGAATCTTCCCGCTTGAGCAATGATTTTTGCCTCTCTCTCGTGCGCCTTAGCATTTAAAACTTCGTGCTTGACTCCGTTTCGCCTTAGGAGACGTGAGAGAATTTCCGATTTTTCAATTGAAATCGTACCAACTAAAACCGGCTGACCATTTTCATTTAATGATTTAATCTTTGCAGAAATTGCATTAAATTTTGCCTCTTCGCTTTTATAAATTTGATCCTGCAAGTCGGCTCTAATCATCGGACTATTTGTGGGAATCTCAACTACATCAAGTTTGTAAATTTTGTGAAACTCCTCCGCTTCGGTAGCGGCCGTACCAGTCATGCCGGAGAGTTTATCATAAAGACGAAAAAAGTTCTGAAATGAAATTGTTGCCAGAGTGTCCGACTCGCGCTTAATTTCAACTCCCTCTTTGGCTTCGATAGCTTGGTGAAGCCCTTCGCTGTAGCGACGGCCCGGCATGAGCCGTCCGGTAAATTCATCAACGATCACAACCTCGCCATCTTTAACAATGTAGTCACGATCTTTTTTGAAAAGCGCATAAGCTTTGAGCGCTTCCTCTAAATGATGAACCATCGAAATCGTTCCGGGCTGATAAATATTTGGAGTATTTAAAGTCTTCTCGAGCTTACTGACGCCTTCGTCCGTTAAAGAAACCGCTTTCATTTTCTCGTCTATCCCGTAGTCCTCCTTTTCTTTTAAACGTGGAACGATCGTGGCAAATTGCGCATATAGGCTGGCTGACTCTTCGGCAGGAGATGAAATAATAAGAGGCGTTCTGGCTTCATCGATTAAAATCGAGTCAACCTCGTCGACAATAGCGTAGTTTAAATCGCGCTGGACAAGCTGGCTCTGATCTTGGGCCATATTGTCGCGAAGATAATCAAAGCCGTATTCATTGTTAGTTCCGTAAGTGATGTCAGTCGAGTACGCATCGCGCCTCGGGCAGGGTTTTAAATTTTCACTTATAACTTCTCCGGCCTTTTGTTCTTCGTTAGAATTTTCCTTTTCCTCCTTTTTATATCCCCGCTCAAAAACAAAACTTACACCTTGATTTTGAATAATTCCAGTTGTAAGACCGAGCCGATCATAAATCCGCCCCATCCATTCGCCCTGAAATTTGGAAAGATAATCGTTAACCGTTATAAGATGAGCGCCGCGGCCGGAAAGCGCATTTAAATAAAGCGGCAATGTAGCAACAAGAGTTTTTCCTTCTCCCGTTTTCATCTCAGCAATTTTCCCCTGATGAAGCACGATACCGCCAACCATCTGTACATCGAAGTGGCGTTGATTAATTTCGCGCGAAGCCGCTTCTTTGACAAGGGCAAACGCTTCCGGCAAAATGCCATCCAAGCTCTCGCCCTTGGCAATTCTTTCTTTGAATTCCTTGGTCTTTTGGGGAATTTCGGAATCTTTAAGAGACTTATAACCCTCTTTGAAAGAGTTAATCTTATCGATTATCGGCTTGAGACGAGTGACCTCTCTGTCATTGCCTCCGCCGAAAAATTTATCAAGAAATTTTATCACGGTTTTTTCTAAAGTTAATTTTGGGAAGTTTGAACTTTATCTGTTTTTTACTTTTTTTCTTCAACATGATTCTTTCGATTTTTTCTTTGGCAATATCAAGCGCATCGGACAGATTGCTTTTAAAGACTCTTACATAAACAGGTTTCCTTATCGTAGGAGAATTTAAGTGAACAATTATCTCAAAAGCCTGGTTTGATCTTTTGGTGATGTGCTGCTTGACCCCAATTGTCATTTGCGAATTGTTCGGCAGGTGATCTTCAAACCAAAGCATTTTTTTGCGGATAACCCGCTTTTCTTCTTCGTCCAAAATTCCCGATAAGGATTTTATAATTAACTGCATATTAGACCTCGATTACTCGGTAAATTTTAAATTATCAATTTTAAATAATCATTTAACTTACAATTTTAATAATTTGCAAACATTGAGTCATTAAATGAAAATTGATTTTTGATAAATATTGATAAGTATTACCTCTTTTCTATCTTTTCAAACCCGCAAAGGTCTCTTAAAACCTCCGGAACCGTAACAGATCCATCGGCGTTTTGAAAGTTTTCTAAAATCGCAATTAGAATTCTGGGAGAGGCGATGACGGTGTTGTTCAAAGCATACGCCAATTTCTTTTCGCCATCTTTTGTTTTGTACTTAATATTGAGCCGTCTCGTTTGCCAATCGGTCAAGTCAGAATCGGAGTGAGTTTCGCCGTAACCATCGCGCGACGGCATATAGGTTTCAATGTCATACATTTTTCGCTTGCCCGCACCCATGTCTCCGGTAGCAATTTGAACAACCCGATACGGAAGTTTTAACTCTTGTAATATTTCTTGAACGTATCCACCCATGTCCTGAAGATGTTTCTCGGATACTTTTTCGTCTGCTTCGCAAATTACAATCTGCTCGACTTTCATAAACTCATGGATGCGATAAAGTCCCTTGGTGTCTTTGCCGTAAGAGCCGACTTCGTTTCTGTAGCACTGTGAAAACCCGCAATATTTAAGCGGAAGCTCGTCCTCATTAATAATTTCGTCCGACCGATACGCCAAAAGGGCCGGTTCGGAAGTTCCTGCCAAGAAAAGCGTCTCGCCGAGTTGCTCGCCTTTTTCATCTTTACCGGTATTTGCAAGTTCATATATATCTTCCTTTCCAAACGGAAAATGTCCCGAGCCGTAAAGAGCAAAAGCTTTTAGAATAGTCGGTGGAATCATCGGTGTAAATCCTTTTTCCTGCATTTTCTTGAAAGCGTAAAAAAGAAGAGCTACCTGCAGAATGGCCGCCTCGTTTTTGAGGTAATATCCGCGAAAGCCGGAAACCTTAACTCCACGCTCAAGATCGATTAGATCGAGGTCCTTGCCGAGAGTGATGTGGTCTTTAGCTTTAAAATCAAATTTCGGCTCATCTCCCCAAGTTTCGATAACCCTGTTGTCATCTTCCCCTCCAACAGGAGAATCAGCCGAGGGAATGTTTGGAACCAAATACATCAGTTCTTGAAATTTATCTTCCGTTTTCGTCCGTTTCTCCTCAAGCGATTTGAGCTTATCGGAAACCGACTTCATCTCGGAAATGGCAGTTTCTTTATCAGCTCCCTCGAGCTTAATGATTTCTTTATTAAATTCGTTTTGCTTTGAGCGAAGTTCGTCTATTTTTAAAATCAGTTCATTCCGCTCATTGGCAATCTTTAGAAGTTCATCGAGATCAAGCTCGATTCCTTTACTCTTGATCGCCCCGGCCACTTTAGTCTTATTTGATTTTATGAAGTTTATATCAAGCATGATTTCCCTTTCTTGGGTGTAAGGTTTTTGTTCCGCCCAAAAACCGTATAAAATTAACATCAAGCATTGTGATCCTTTGTTTTATATGACCTTTGTAACTGGTTTGATTATAGCGCAAAATAGCTATTTTACAATCATAAAAGAAGATAAAGAGCCTACAGAAAGCATTCGGAAGTATTTTGTATACTTTTTTGCCGATCGGTAAAAAAGTATACATTAATGCAGTTTAAATCTTTTCTTTAATAATGAGTCATCATCGGTCTGATAACTTTTGGCAATAAAAAAAGATACGTATTTTTCAATTTTTAAATCTTTGCGAAGTTCGGCTAGGGCTTCGAAATCAGCAAAAGGGGCGATAAAAACACTGTTCTGAATACCTATGAAGCCTTTTCGCCTGATAAGCGCTCTAAGAATGTTTCGCTCCCGCTTTTTGCTTTCGGGAATATCAAAAGAGATTATCCGCCAAAATCCGTCCCATTTACCCACGTTCCAGTCACTTGCTTCAATCTGGGAAATTCTAATCTTTCTAAGTGCTTTAGGAGTTATTAAAAACTGGTTCTCATTTACCTTTTTAATATAACCGTGTCGGCACAAACCCTGAAATGTCGAACGGTAATTTTCGCGATTTGCAACACTAATATTCCGCATAAGTTGGCGAGCCGATCCCATGCTAAATAAAAAAGCATCTATGTTAATTGAAGCTGCCTCTCCAAAGTTAACTATAGCTAAAAGCAGCTTGGTTGCCTTTGAAGTTTCTTCAGACGAACTTGGTTTTTTGTTCATTATCAATTTCCCCTGCGCTAAATTTAGTATACAAAATTACCGATCGGTAAAAAAGTATACGTTTTTTAATAGATATATTGAGTGGGGATAATCAAAAAGGGCTCAAGCGGTGAAGCTCGAGCCCTTTGTAGCGGGTGCGCAAGCGCACCCTGTTAGTTCCCAGTTAACGACATGGCAGTCGGAGCAGTTTCAAGGTCTTGCTCGAGACTCGTGTATTCAGATGTCGTCAGCAAGGCTAGGACGCCACATCTTCCTGATGGGTCGCCCGTTGAAGGTGGGGACATACATCCCTGGATCCTTCATAACCGGGTCGGAAAACGGTTGATCGGACAATACGACCCTGATCTTGTCCGACCCCTCCCGAAGACCTATTGCATCGGGGATGGGAAGATACATCGTCGCCTCCCCCTTGCCCGACTCCTCAAAAACAAAGGTTGTCGGGATGGGTTGGAGCGGTGACGGGAAGTTGAACGTACCTCGAGAGGTATGGACCCACGTCGTCCCGCCATCGCGAAGCATCTCTTCCCCTGTGACAAGAACTGAGACCATCCTCTCGGACGGCCCGATCTTGACGTACGTCCTGCCTCCGTTGCGAGGTCGATGGATGACAAAAAGCGTCTTGTCATCGATCTCCCCCGCGAATGCGACAACGTGTCCGCGCGGAACAGAGATGATCCGTCCCAGCGTTTGGGTCTGTGCCTCGACAAGCTCGATCGGGGCAAAAGCTGTCTTGTACAGCACCCCGAGGAGGAACACAGCAACCAACACAGCTACAGCGATAATCCTCTTCACTTCGCATCTCCTTGACAACAGAATGATTTCCGAACGGTAGCTCACGGTATTTGCCAGTTATTTAACCTGAACAGACACCGGTAAGCTACTGCTCTTGCTAAAAATGTACACGAGGAGGGCTTGATTCCCTCCAAATCGTAACCTTGCGCTATACCACAAAATCCCTCAAAAGTCAAGATCGGTACCCCAGAGCTGAATTCTAGACCCAATGCATCGCCCGATAGTATAATCGGTTATTTTAACAAAGTAGGCGAGAATGAATCACAAAATATAATCCATAACTAATCTACGATCGTAGATTAGTTATGGATTTAACCTGTTGTTTTATAGTAAAATCTAAAAACAGGGCCGAAACCCTGTTTTTCTAGATCCTGGAACACCTGCCCGAATGTATCGTTCAGGCGGGAGTTCAGGATGACAAGTACGTTTAGTTCGGGATGACCCCAGAAGTACAGCAAAGCTGACTACTGGGCAAGCATTAATTTACGAAACCGAAACTATCTTGATTTCCATATCCCCGCCTGGGGTTTTGGCAACGACTTTAGAGCCGGCTTTTTGGCCGACTAAAGAAGAGCCGATTGGAGAATCAGCCGAGATTTTACCCGATAGAGGATCGGCTTCAGCGGAACCGACAATTTCGTATTCCAGTTTCTCGCCGTCCATTTGCACCTTAACTACCGATCCGAGCGATATTTCTCCGGCATGCTTAGACTGGATAATCTCTGAGTACTTGAGCATGTGTTCGATTTCCTGAATCCTACCTTCAATAAACGACTGCTCATTTCTGGCATCTTCGTATTCGGCATTTTCACTCAAGTCCCCATAATCCTTGGATTTTTTGATTCGATCAATGACAGCAGGGCGCTTGTTCTTTTTAAGATCTTCAAGCTCGTTTTTGAGTTTCTCTACCCCTGATTTGGTTAACTTAATAATATTCTGGGCCATACTTGCACCTATTAATTTAATTGCCACTACAATTTATGCAGTGGCGACGTGATAATTGTACAGAAAAAGAATTATAAAATCAATACCTATTTAAAAAAACTACAACTGTTTGTTTTCATTCCACCACTTAAGGACATCACGCGCCACCGGAGCGGCAGTTTGATATCCCTCGCCGCCGCCCTCGATCAAGACGGAAATTACAATTTCCGGATTATCAGACGGTGCAAAAGATGTAAACCACGCGTGGGTTTTGTCTTCTGTGCCAAACTGAGCGGTCCCGGTTTTGGCCGAAACATCAACGGGAAAATCATCGCCAAAAATAGTATAGGCCGAGCCGCTCGTAACGGTTTGGTGCATTCCATCGCGCACGATGCTCAAAATATTATCCGAAAACGCATTTTCCGAAATCATTTTTTTCTTAACTAGCGGATCAGCCACCTTCTTGTCGGCAGATAGAACCTCCGAAACTACGTGAGGAGTAAAAAGCTTGCCGGAATTTGCAATCATTGCGGTTGCGTTGGCTATTTGAAGCGGAGTTACCAAAAGATCACCTTGGCCGATAGCCATATTGTAAGTGTTGCCAATATACCAATTTTCTCCAGTGGTTCGCTTTTTCCACTCAGGCGTTGGCAAAAAACCTTCCTCTTCACCGGTTAAATCAATGCCTGATTTTTTGCCATACCCAAATTTCTCAAGGCCTTTTTTCATTCCCTCCGGACCAAGTCCGTTTGGAATCGGTCCCCAGCCGCCTCCGAGAGCATAAAAGAAAATGTTGTTCGACTCGGCAATCGCCCGCCTTATATCCGTCAATCCGTGATCTTTCCAGTCGGGAAAAACCCATTGACCGATTTTAATAAACGGCGGAGTTTCAAAAGAAGTATTTTCGCTGACTATTCCATCATTTAGAGCCGTTGAAGCGATAAAGGGTTTGATCGTTGAACCTGATGGATAGACTCCGGAAACTGCCCTATTTAAAAACGGTTTTGAAGGATTGTTAAAAATATCTTCCAGCTCATTTTGCGTTATCCCGCTTGAAATTTTGCCGTTGTCGTAAAGAGGAAGGGAGACCATCGCCAAAACCCCACCATCTCGTGGGTCAAGAGCAACCAGTGCGCCTTGCGTATTTAATTTATCAGTTTCTTCCTTCAATCTTGCATAGGCAAATCTTTGAAGATTTAAATCGATTGACGTTTTAACGGTTTGCCCAATCTGGGGCTCTTCTTTTGATAAAAACCTGACAAGGCGATTGCCGGCATCGATTTCGGCTTTATGATTTCCCGGCACTCCCTGCAGAAGATCGTCGTAGATTTTTTCAATCCCGCTTTTGCCCGAAATTCCGTTTATGGCGGCAATCAGTTTCGCAGACTGCTGCTCCTCGCTGACTCGGCCGACATAACCTAAAACATGCGCAAGGCTCGGCTCGTTATAAACTCGCTTAAAAGTCGGATTGATTTCGAATTCGCCATAAACCGGTAGCTTGGATTTAATCAAAAGTGCTTCCTCGCGCCCCATTTGCTCCTGCAAGATTGTAAAACCAGACCCAAGCTGTCTTTCAATTGAATCCTTCACCTCGTCTCTAGAAAGGTCGATAATAGAAAGCAGAGCCGGGTCTATTTTTTCAACATCTGATACTTTTGAGATTCTGGTAATGAGCTGGTAGCTTGCTTCGTTGCTAACCAAAACTTCACCGTTCTTATCGACAATTTTTCCCCGCGCACCGGGAACGGGAATATTTTTAATTCTGTTTCCCTCCGCTAAACGTAAGTTAACATAGCCCTCTTTTACTTGAAGATTAAAAAGTCTAATTCCCAAAAATATAAAAATGGCAATCATTAAAATGAGTGGCCAAATCGTTTGTTGATCCGCTTCTTTTTTGATCGGCTCATCAGATTCATAAAAATTCCGCTCGTTCAAGCTGTCAGAAGCTTTGCCGAGTGATTTACTTGGATAAAATTTGCTTTTTGCCATACTTGCTTTTTAGTAAATAAGAAACCAAAAATAATATCATAAAACTAATAATGGTCAGTGAATTGTTTCTTAAAAAAACGGAAGGAAAAGCACGGTCATAGACTAAATACAAAAACAATAACTTGAAAACCAAGATAGAAAATATTGAAACTATCTGGGTAAATTTGGTCGTAAAGTCAACTATTTTTCTACCCAAAATTTTAATTAGTGCTCCCTCGCTTATAAGAAAAATTACATTGAAGACACTGCCGTCTAAAAGTGCGATATCAAATATAAATCCTCCTAAAAACGCAATAACGATCGCCTCCTCTAAAGATAAGCTCAAAGATAAATAAAAAACGGCCGAAGGTAAAAAAATCGGACTCACCTTTGGAATCATGACGGCCAGAGCGATATCAAATAAGCTCGCCAGTATAACAACAAGGATCTTTTTATAATTCATGATTTAAGATACTGACAAAGTCGATTAGATACGGATTGATGGGGGACTTGACTCTAACTTTTTGAAACAACTCTCCTTCGATTCCCAAGTTGAGCGCGACTTCTCCGATCAGAAGACCCGAGGGAAGTTCTCCCCCGAGACCGCTGGTCATCACTTTATCCCCCGCTTCGGTCTTGGAACTGATTGGAATATCAGTCACCGTCAAACCCTCAAGCCCTCCCTGCAGAAGTCCGCCTTCGGGATTTTTTTCCATTATAACCGGCACCAACAAACCATGAGAAAAGATGAGCTCCACTTCCGATCTATTTTGTTCCACTTTGCCGACGCGCCCGACAAAATATCCGTTTGTGAGCACCGCACTACCCGATTTTACCAAGTCATTTTCGCCCCGATTAACGATTATTTTCTGACTTAGCCCACCGGGAGTTCTGCTAACTACCTTGGCTATAATTGCCTTATCAAGCACTTCACTTTTATCAACTTCGCGCATTAACTCTGTGCACTGCCTGGAACTATTTTTTAATTTAGCAACTTCGGCAACAAGCTCACTATTTTTGTTTTCAAGCTCTTTATTTTTGCTATTTAGAGAACTGATATCTCCTAAAAGCGAAATGGGGCTAACTATTCTCTTGCCCGTTTCAACTAAAACGTTTGAGACAGGTAAAATAACCGATTTTGCAAAATATTCAAACGGCAAAGGCCAAATATTGTAGAGAACAAAAATTAAAATCAGTGCTCCAACAAGATAAAGATAAATTTTTTTCACTTGCCCCAACACCTATTATTTAAAAAAATTATTACTATTCTAACTCGACCTTGATATTCTTTTCTAGGGTTCATTTTGATTTTCTTTTGTTTAGGTGCGGGGGTGAATTAATCCAGGGCACTGCTAAGGAGAACTGAACGCAGGTTTTCCAAATCTTCAATCACTACGCCTGTTCCCCTTACAACTGAAGTTAGAGGATCATCGGCGATATGAACTCTCGTTTGGGTTTGCTCGGCAATTAACCGATCAAGTCCGCGAAGCAACGCACCTCCTCCTGATAAAATTATACCGCGCTCCAAAATATCAGCTACAAGCTCGGGCGGAGCTTCTTCGATAGTCGCTTTAACGCTGTTGACAATCGAGCGAACTGATTTTGAAATTGCTTTTCTGATTACTTCATCGCTTATGATAATTTCCTTGGGAAGTCCGCTGACAAGATCGCGCCCCCGCATCGGGCAAGTTAAAATTTCCTCGAGCTCGACTGCCGAGCCGATGTTTATTTTTAAATCCTCCGCAGTTCTTAGCCCGAGCGACAAATTGAAATTATCCCTCGCGAAATCGACAATGTCCTCGTTCATTTCATCTCCGGCAATTCTAAGTGATCGGCTGGTGACAATTCCGCCGAGGGAAATTACAGCTACTTCGGTCGTGCCGCCGCCAATATCGACAATCATCGATCCGGTTGATTCCTGCACCGGCAGCCTCGAACCGATCGCGGCCGCGAGCGGTTCTTCGATTAAATAAACCTCGCGCGCTCCGGCAGAAAGGGCCGCTTCCTCGACTGCGCGACGCTCAACTTCGGTGACTCCATATGGTACTCCGATCACAACGCGCGGACGGGGAGATATGGAGAATTTTCGCTCGGTAGTTTTTGAAATAAAATATTTGAGCATCTGCTCGGTAATTTCAAAATCAGAAATTACCCCATCGGCAAGAGGCCTGATCGCTACGATATAGGAAGGTGTGCGGCCAACCATTTGTCTGGCTTCTTCGCCGATTGCTAACACTTGCTTGGTTCGCTGGTTGATCGCCACAACCGACGGCTCATTGATAACAACGCCGCGGTTTTTGACATAAACCAAAGAATTGGCCGTTCCAAGGTCGATTCCAACGTCATCTGAAAAAAATCCAAAGAGTTTGTCGAACATAACCCACCTTACAGCTAAAAAAATAACCCCTCGAGCTACAGAGCTGATTTTATCAAGGAAGCGGGGGAAGTCAAATCCCTCACTCTTTCAGGATCTTGACAAAAATAAAACACAAGATATCTTTGTAAATTCAAGTCTGCGGACACTTTGCAGACGCGAGATTCGGGTCCGATCCTCCCTTCGTATCTTGGTACTTTCCTCCGGGTGCCAAAGAAGGGCAAGGTCGGGCCCCTTTTCATTTTTTGAAAAACTTAGACCCCAAACTTTTGGATGTTTTCCAAATGCTCCTGATAGGTTTTGGAAAAATGGATTTGCTTACTCTCGTCGTGGAAAAAGTAGAAATAGTCAAAATCTTTCTCGGGTTGAAGCACCGCCTCAATACTTTTTATCCCCGGATTACAAATCGGCGCCGGCGGTAAACCCTTTTGTATATAGCTATTAAACTGGCTGACTAAATTATTGATGTCCTGCCTCGTAATCGGCTGCCAGAAATCAAAATCCAGGTTCTTTTTTTTCAAATAAGTTTGCGTATCAAGCCCGTATCGCACCGTCGGATCCGCCTGAAGAAGCATGTTATTATCAACTCTATTTTTATAAACTGCCGCTATCTTCGGCCTCTCCTCATCGGAAATTGCTTCGCGTTCAACAATCGAAGCCAAAATCAAATCTTCCTCGGACAATCTTAAATCCGATGTTTTGAAAGTAAAATTATCCTTAAATATTTTGACGATCTTAGCTTCTTCGAGTCCATAAGCAACTACGTAAGTATCGGGGAAAAGAGTTCCTTCAGTTCCGAGTGCCGAAGTGATAAATTTATCGATGCTTATTTTGCCAAGTTCATTTAGTTTTTTGGCAATTTGCAAAACCCTAAACCCCTCCGGAATAGTTATGTTGAAGGCGTCGACATCGCCGGATTTGATTTTTTTTATAATTTCGTTGGTACTCATTGCCGGTGAAATTTTGTAGTGACCCGCCTGCAAAGAATCACCGTTGGTGTATGCAGAAACCAAAAATGCCAGAGAGGATCTGATCAGTTTTTTCTTTTTGAGAGATTTGGCAATTTTATTTTTTGTCTCTCCTTTTTTGACTTCAAAATATACAAAATCCTCTCTATTTTGAGAGACAGGACGAGAAGCAAAATTCGCATAGCTTAAAAGAGCAAAAAATATTACTACTATCCCAATAAACGGATAAAGAAAAAATTTGTTTTGATAAAAATAAACACCTTTGCGCTTGGTCGTTTTTACCTCTAAATTCTTATCGGGTTTGGGAGATTTTTGATCATATCGCTCTACTTCGGTTTTCATTTTTTTGTTTAGCCCGTTAGAGACAGGAAGCACTTTAGTCTATCTTTCAGATAACGCTTACTATATCCCGTTTTTAAATACTTTTCCCTTGCAAGTGCATCGCTGTCTCTAACGGGCCAAGTATTGCTCCAAAATTATCCGGGCAGACTGACTGTCGCGATCGCCTTTATACCAGTCCGCTTCGGTTGATGAAAATGCCTCATCCACAAACTCAATCTCTAAGCCCAGTTTTTCACCAATTACTTCGGATTCTTTTTTTATCCACCGGCTTTGATCAGTTTCCTGACCGTCCTTTAGCGGAAGACCGATTACGATTGTTTCAATCTTTTGCTCGTCTACTATCTTTTTTAAATCATGAAAAAATTGGTCTTTATTCTGGTAGTCCAAACTCTCTATCGCTTCGGCCATAAACCCGTGCGAAACTGCCAGTCCCGCTCTTCTAGTCCCCAGGTCAATCCCGAGCAAACTTTTACTTTTCATATTTGGATTATAACAAGTTAATTCAAAAATCATATCTCATAAATCATAATCATATCTTATAATTACAAACTTCTTATCGATATTTTCAAGACCCAAAATATGAGATTTGAAAATTAGAATTTAAAAATAGCTTAGCTATTTTTTCGTATATTCTATCTTGATATGAGTGCGGCTTTTTAGGATCGGACCTACCGGCAAAGCAAAATTAGGTGAAAGATTTACGTCGTTTATCTCCACCCCTTCAATTTCCCCAAGGCGGGATTTGATCGACTTAATCGGCTTCAATCTAAATGAAGAAACTAGCTGATCAAGATCAATTGCCGGCCCAAGATGGCTTCGAAGTTCACCTTTTATTTTCAATTTTCCGATATTGATTTGGTTGTCCTCGAGACGTGGAATTATCGAGTCGGAATCGGTGACAAGTAGACTTTTGCCTTCGGGCAAATCCTTTTCAGCAGCCTTTGTAACAACTTGGTCAAAATCCTTCTTCAAAAAAGTGATCGTCGTGGTTTTGACTTTGGCAGAAGCTTTGAAATCATCGGCATCTTCGTTGACATTTTTAGTCGTTGTAAATTCGACAGTATCCGTCTTGATAGCATCTTCGACAAACAAAGTTTTTTTGTCGGTCTTAAGCTCGTCTTTGAACTTATCAATCGCCTTCTTCTCTAAAGCCTCTTTGGCCGCTGTGACGTCGTCCGAAGTTACGACTTTGATTTTCCTGGTCGTACCGCCCGAAGTACCTCCCGAAATTGAGATTTTGGACTTTCCGGAAATTACATATGAAGTATTGAGAGAGAGGTTGCTTGAAGACCCCGGTTCCACGGCCGTAACGGTTACGGTGGTTTCCCCCAAAACCTTGTCTCCGACGGGGTTAAGGGTGGCCTTGGGAACCGTTACTTCTTTATTTGTCGTAAATTCTATGCCGCTAGTTGATCTAACGGTTGAGCCAGAAGAAACAACCTCATTGACTCCGGCATCATTTCTAAGCGTCAAAGTTCCGGTTGCCTTGTTGCCAATTTCCCTCTCACCGGAAGCAGAATAAGTGCCATCAGCTGGGATTTCTTTATCAATCTGGACTCCGCCAATCACGCTATTTACTAAATCTACTGCCGGATGATTTTTCTCAACTGTAATTGTGACATCTTTTGAAATTTCCTCAGCCGGAATGCTTAAATTAATTTCGAGTTTGGCATAAGCGAGCTCGGCAAAAACAAGCGCCAAAAAAACCAAAACGGACACGCCAACAATAATAATCATTTTCTTTTTTGATTTTTTGCCTTTTGACGGTATTGCCGATTTGCCTTCGCGAGCTATCGGACGAGCCGATTCAAGCTCCATTCTGTTATCGGGCTTTTTTTCACGAATTGGTTTATTGACAAAGCCCGCATTTTTTTGCGGAGCAGGCTTTTCCGAGGTTGGCTCTTGAGACTTTTCTTCTTCGACAGGCGCTACTGCTGGCTCTTTGCTAACTTCCTCCGCCAAGTCATCTGTATCTTTTTCGTCATACCGATGAACCTCAAAACTCTTGGGTAAATCCTTGTACTCTTCTTTGACCTCTGCTTCTTTGATAGGTTCGGCTTTTTTCTCCTCTTGTTCTTCTTTTTCCTTTTTTTCCTTCAGCTCTTCCTGAATATCCGAAGAATCGGTAATTTCAATCGGACCGGTATCCTCCGGTTCTTTTTGACTAATCGGCTGAATCGGGCTTTGAGAACGAACATCTTTATAAACCGGTAAATCGATCCTGGAAGCTAAATTTTGACCAACTTCATCAGAAGTAATGATGGCAATTTTTTTATCAAGCTGTTTGGCCTGCTTTTGAAGTAATTTTAAACTCACGAGCGACTGGACAATCGAGGAACCTTTGGGCGCAACTAATCCAACAGACTTAGCCTCAAGTCCTTTCAATTTATCAACAACCGATGTAATCTCCTCATCCGGCTCTAAATATAAAACCTCATCCATTTAGCTCCTTAAGGTCATTATAATCTTTGAAAACAATCCGTCCACAACCTTCTCCTTGCCGACCATGTCGATGGCTAAATTTGCCAGCGCCATTGGAGTCACATCTGAAATGGTCTTGAGATCTCCTGTTTCATCAACAACCGCAGTTACATTTTTAGGTTTCAAGAAACTAACGGAGGGACTTTTGGCAAAAGCGACGTTTCGACCCCATTTTGCCCCGCTTAAAACTCTTTCGATATCAGGCAGGTTTGATCCGCCCCCGCAAAGTAAAATCTTCGAGGGCAAAAGTTCTAAATCCGAAAATTCTTCAAGTGTTAACTGCACGCCGGAAAGCCAAACTTCACTATCCTGCTTGATCGCCTTCTCGACAATTTTCATTTTTTCTTCGGATAATTTACCGGCACTATAATCCAATTTATCCTGTTCCGCCTCCAAGAACGGCTCGCCCAAAACTTGAGCAATCCTTTTGGTAAAAGCCCGGCCGCCGAGGGCAAACATTTTTGTTCCGACAAGTCCTCCTTTGCTAACCACTGCGATATCGGTCGTACCGCCGCCGATATCAATAAAAATCGCCGAAAAATCGCTTTCCTGATCGGAACCCATACAGCGCGCTACGGCAAAAGGTTCGGCGGCGATAGAAAGAAGATCAAGATCCAAACTTTCCGCCACCGTTTGAAGCGCCCCGAGGTGAACGTTGGGCGCAAAGGCGTTAAATACACTAACTTCGATTTCTTTGCCCTGAAAACCGAGGGGATTGGTGATATGGTAGCCGTCGATTTTAACGTCAACCACGGCCGAGTTGACAAGTTTAACATTGACCTCGCGATGACCGGTTTCATAAGCCAGAATACTTCTGGCCCTCTCATAGGTTTGCTTTTGAATACGGTTGACGATTTCGGAAAGTTCTTCCATAGTGATTTTCTTGGTTTGATCTGGACGGGTGTATTTGACATCGGTCGTAATTCCCTTAACCAGCTCTCCGGCAATTCCGATAATGACCTGTTCGGGCAGGATTTTGGCCTGTGTTGCCGCCTGATCGAGCGCCGCTTCGCAGTTTCTGATAACGCCATAAATATCGGTGACGACTCCGCCTTGGATATCGGCCAGTCGCTGGCGTTGCTTGCCAACCCCCAAGACCTTGGCCTCATCGCCCTCAACCTTAAAAATCAGAGTTTTCACAAACTCCGTCCCTATATCAAGAGAGATGGCATGATTGGAGTAATCCGCCCCACCTTTAAAAATGTCCAGTATCCCCAAATTAAACCTTTCGCTATTCTCTCGACTGAACCTTTCCTGTCATCTCGAGCCGGTTTGAGAGCGGAGCTCAAACCTATCGAGGTGTCGAGAGATCTCGCGTTTTATTGGTCCTTATAATTCTACCCCACCCTCGACTTTTTGTACAATTTGTGGTATAGTTTCCAGTTGTAATCACTTGTACTTCTCGCTGAAGCTTAAAAGTTTTGCGAGGAGCACAAGCTCCGAAAATAAGGCTGTAAGGTGAAAAGCACGTGTTTGTTAAACACGCCAGCTAGACCAAGCAGAGGTACGTTCAAGGGAGGGCACGTAATCCGTGTGTTCTCAGACATGAGAGGCTCCTGATCCAACACGGCCGGACCGCGACGACGCCGACATGGCGAACTCAACGAAAACCCGATTGGATCAGCAGCAGCGGGTGAACCCGCATCAAGGGGAGTGAAAGTAGCGCCGACTTTCCGGTGGCTACCTTACCAAGGTTACTCTTTTCAAGAGCAAACCTCGGTATGACCAATTTCACTCCCTTTTGACTTTACGAAAAACTCTAGTATTATTTTCTCAAATGCAAAACCAAATCATTTTATCCACCGGCAGTTGCCACAAGTACGGATTGCACCGATTTTTTGAGGTAGCCAAAAAAGCAGGATTTAAACAGATAGAGCTAATTATCGATGACTCCCTCGACACCCGTGACGCCAAATATATTAAAAAACTTGAGCGAAGGTTTGACCTGAAGGTCGTTTCGGTTCATTCTGCTATGGAGTTTGTTTATTCTTGGGGAGATTGGAAAAATCGGCTCGAAAAAAGCATTAAACTTGCCAAAGAACTTAAGGCAAAATACTTGATTGTCCACAGCTGGCAATACTCCGACAGCGAGTTTGTTATGTGGTTGATTAAGAACCAAAAGCGTGTTTACAAAAGCGCTAAGCCCGTGAGGGTAGTTACAGAAAACGCCACCAAGCGAGATGATTTTACCTCGGGTAATTCAATCAATCCGAGCTACCACTTTGACGTGATGGAACAATTTGATTCGATTAATTTCGATCTTTCCCATTGCGCTACTGCTGAAATCGACATTTTGGAATATTTTGAAAAAATTAAAGATAAAGTAAATCACATTCACTTTTCCGATTCTGATTTTCGCGCTCATCCAACTAAAAAAGGCAATATTGAAGATTGCCATCTGGTTCCTGGCAAAGGCAAGCTTCCGCTTAAAAAATTTTTGAAAAAGTTAAAGACCGAGAATTATACAGGCCCGATCTCGATTGAACTTTGGTGCGACGGATACGCCAAAGACCCGAGCAAGATCACCGAAGAATTGGTAATAAAGAACCTCAAAGCAGCCAAAAAATTCGTCGGAACCTATTTTAGATAATAATTAGTGCTATAGTGTAGCCAGATCGGACTACACCCTAAGGAGGTGTTTGGTTTGCGAACGTTGACAACTTTCGCTTTAGCGTTCCTCTTCCTGGCTCCTCTTGGAGCAGAAGAGGAACCACTGCCGCTTGAGGTCGGGTTTGACTGGGAAGATCAAGTCGTACGGGGATGGTTCACGGACCAATTCTTCCTTTTTGAGCTCGAGCAAAACCTTGAGACGAACTTCACGGACCGAATCTTCATGTCGTGGCTGGCCTACGGCCAAGATCCCGACTTTCCGGTGAACATTCTGCTGAAAATCAGGCCGCCTATGTATGCTTCCGAAACTAGCCGACGCCTCGGGCATGACCCAGTGAGATGGGATGAGTATTACGTGGGCGTCCACTTTCTCACCGACTGGGCCGATGCCAGACTCCTCCTCTTCGGAGTTTCGCCCAATAGCAGCGTCCGCACAAACCCCCATCTTGAGCTTAGACGTCTAAGAATTACCCATGTCAGCGATCAGATTGATTTTATCGCCCGCGGCTTCGCCGATCCGAACAGACTGGAACTGGAAGCAGGCGTTGATTTCCAGCTCTTTCGCAACTTCAACGCCAAGGTGCTCTACGGCACTAACAACCTCAACTGGTCCGTTGGTTTCAGTACAAGGATCAACTGACCTCTCGCGCACTCTCACCCTGCCCGCCCTCACCGGCGGGCAGTTAGCTTTTAGCTCTTTAGGATTGCCTTTATTCGTCTTATGCCCGAGCTTGAGGATTCTTCTTTGACGATTCTAAAATGCCCTAATTCGGAAGTATTTTGAACATGCGGACCGCCGCAGATTTCGCGGGAAAATGGCTCGGCCGGATCGCCAACGGTAAATATCTTGACAGTATCGCCGTATCGATCGTGAAATGACCCCGTCGCTCCTGATTTTTTAGCTTCCTCTATAGATAACTCCTGCATCGTAATAGGCAAAGCTTCTTCAATTTTCAAATTAACTAAATCTTCAACTTTTGTGATTTGCTCTTCCGTCAGTTTCTGCGGATAGTTAAAGTCAAACCTCAATCTTTCTTCGGTAATGTTCGATCCTTTTTGTTCGATATCATCGCCAAGTTCATGGCGAAGCGCCGCCAAAAGTAGATGCGCAGTGGTATGAAGCCGCGTTGTTTCTGTTTTATTATCCGCCAACCCGCCCTTAAACATTCCACTTGACGCGGTACGGGACTTTTGCTGATGTTTTTCTGACATTTTTTGAAATTCACAGATAGCGGACTCGGCAACCTCTTTGTTTTGATTTTTGATTTCTTCTAATGTTACTTCAAGTGGAATCCCAAAAGTTTGGTAAAGATCAAAAAGCACTTTAGCCGAAAAATCGTTTTGATTATTAATTATTTTTAAGCCATTTTCTAAGGTTTTTCTAAATTTGCTTTCTTCTTCATCGAGCTTCCTTTTAATGTCATCCTGAACTTGCTTCAGGGTCTTGTTAGATTCCGGATCAAGTCCGGAATGACAGAGAGAGTCAAAAATTTCCGAACAAAAATTCTCATTAATCTTCAAATTTCTCGCCTTTACGACCGCTCGACGGATTAATCTTCTTAAAATATAACCCTGGCCCTTGTTGGATGGAATGACTCCGTCGACAATCATAAACACAGCTGATTTAACATGATCTGCCACCACCCGCATATCCTTGCGCACGTTTACCCAACACTCTTCGTATTTGATATCTGATTTGACGCCATACTCTAAGTCAGAAAGCTCCTCGATTTTTTTAATTATCGACTCAAATAAATCCGTTTGGTAAACGTCGCTCTTTTCCTGCATCACTGCAACAAGTCGCTCAAAACCCAAACCCGTATCAACGCCTTTTAACTCTGACGACTCATATTTGTCGCCCTTCAAAACATATTCATTGAAAACCAAATTCCAAACTTCGACACCGTCCTTCGCCAAGGCTTCGGACGGTGAGTCATCAACCCCTCGACTTGGTTCGACTTCGCTCACCACAGGTCGCTCGGGATAAACATAAAACTCAACCGTTGGTCCGCCGGGCGAACCCTCTGTTCCGAGCGACCAAAAATTCTCCCCAAATCCTTGCGGTCTTATTTCCTCAAGGCCCTCGATTTTTTTTAGAATCTCAAGCGATTCAACATCCTCGCCGACCCCTTCTTCTCCTTCAAAATAAGTAGCAAAAATTCGCTTTGGGTCAATTTCTAATTCTTCGGTCAAAAACTCCCACGCCCATAAAATTGCTTCTTCTTTGTAATAAGAAGCAATTTGGTCGGTTGTCGGTTGTCGGTGGTTGGTCGTTTTAAAGCCGAAAGAGAAATTGCCAAGCATTTCAAAAAATGTCAAATGCGACTCGTCTCCGACTTGGTCGATGTCCCCGGTTCGAACACATTTTTGACAGGTGGTAATCCGAGCAGATGGCGCTTCGTCGGGAAATTTATAGAAGCGTTTGAATTGTTGCATACCCGCGGTTGTAAATAAAACCGTCGGATCATTTTCCGGTATTAACGAAGAAGAAGGCAATCGTTTGTGCCCCTTCTCTTCAAAAAATTTGAGAAACTGCTCTCTTAAATTATTGCTTGATAAATCTTGCAAAGACATCCTTGATAAAACCTTTCCAGAAGTCCTTTGTCTTATCTTCCGGTTTTTTCACATCCAATCTTACAAGAACCGGAGGAAGCTTGTTGGTTATCGGATCAGGCAAGACAAATTCGCTTTTTGACGGAGTAAACCTGTCGGCATACATTGAAGCGTAAACCTCGCGGGCAGCTAAAATTTTCGGCGAATAAAGGCGCGTTTCGGTAACTAGAACCGATGTATCGCGAGCGGCTAAATAACGCTGCGCGGCGCCATCACCGCCGTTATAGGCAATAAGCGACGCCGTTACATCACCACCATAAGTTCCGAGCAGTCCCGCCAGATGCGCCGTGCCGATACAGATATTAGATTCAGGATCAAAATAATCAGTAAATCTGCCCTCAAAAACACGATCGTTAACTCCTTGGGCAGTTCGGGGCATCAATTGCGTCAGACCCATTGCGCCGGCACGCGAAACTGCCCGAGCATTAAAACCTGATTCTTTCAGGATAAGTGCGGCCAGAAGTGGCTTGTCCACCCCAAATAAATCGGCGCATTTATTGATCTCGTCAACATATTCGAGCGGGTAAATGTCATCGGCAAAAATAGTCGGAAAAAACTGATATACGGCCAATCCAAAAACTCCGACAACAAGCACAACCGCCACAATTGATTGAATCTTTTTTCTCATTAGATAAATAGTACCAAAGTAGTTGAATAAATCAACAAAATCAAGTAAGATCTTCATCTGATGAAAAAAAGAACAATTAAGGAAAATTTGAAGGTAAAGGGCGGCATCCGCAAAATTAAATCCGCTCCGCGAAATGAGATCTATATTATTTTAGACAATATTAAATCGATGGAAAATGTCGGAGCAATTTTTAGAACCGCCGATGCAGTACGCGCCAAAAAAATCTTCTTATGCGGAATCACCGCCACTCCGCCAAGGCGCAAGATTTTTAAGGTTTCGATGGGTGCAGTCGAATGGGTGGATTGGGAATACATTTCAAATTTAAAATTCAAAATTCAAAATTTAAAAAAAGAGGGGGTACAGATCGTAGCGCTTGAGCAAACAGATAAATCAGTTGATTTTAAAAAGGCAAAATACAAAAAACCCGTTGCGATCGTTCTCGGGCACGAGAAAAACGGTGTTTCAAAAGAAGTTCTAGAGCTTTGCGATCAAACTGTCGAAATCCCGATGCTAGGCCGCGCCAACTCCCTAAACGTCGCCACCTCGGCGGGGATTATTTTGTATGAAATTCTGGAAAAATAAAAAAATCTATGGGTCTTCCCGTTGGTGGGCAGAGTGGGACTCGAACCCACATGGCCTTGCGGCCACAACATTTTAAGTGTTGCGCGTAAACCGATTCCGCCATCTGCCCTAATCTACTTTTTTAATTTACTACCTCGATAATGTGGCCGCAGGCTGTGACAATTTGGACAAAGAATTTCCAAATTTTCTAAACGATGATCCCTTGAATTACCGTTTTTATGGTTTAGCTCTAGAGGAATCCTTCCATCTTGGGATTTTTCGGCCCAGCCACAATCCTCACAAACCTCTATTTTCAAATCTTCTTTAAATAAGCGTTTCTTTAATTTATAAGATTGAAAAGAGCTACCTTTAATTAAAATTTTCGATAAGGAAATTGCCGGTTTTGGACAAAACAGAAGACCCAAATTCCATCCTTGACCTAGAAAATGAGACGTGTCTAAATTGAGCTCATCAATATATTTCTCGAGCTGTTTATAATTGCCACCAGTCGGTCTTAGACCAATTTTTTTCAGAGACTCCCTCTTGCTGCGAGAAGTTTTAACAGCTTCGCGCAACTGCTCAATCGTCCACTTTCTTCTTCTAACCATGCGTTTATTATATAATATGGTAAAGGTGAAATCAAATTGTCAAATTGCGTATTCCATCAAACTAAACTTTTCAAATCACCCTCCATTGTGAACCCGGCTGCCTTTCTATGTCCGCCGCCGTCAAAGAGGCGGGCAAAGGCAGAAACATCAACGTTATCGTTGTCGGTGCGCAAGCTGGCCTTGATTTTACCATCAGGAGTCTCGATTAACAAGAGTGCCAGCTTGCTTTCAGATACCGAATTTATCAAATTAACAAGCCCTGATGCTTCGTCCGGGTGCGCTCCCGCTTCAACTAAATCCTTATTTTTCAAAACCGCGTAAACGACTCCGTTTGATTTGATCTTCATCTGCTTTAGGGCAATTCCCCAAAGTTTCAAACTGGAAGTCTTTTTACTGGCAGAAATATTTTTAACAATTTGGTTCATCCTGCCGCCCAAACGGATACAATCGGAGATAACCTCCAGAGTTCGCTTAGTAACATTAGAATGATGAAAACCGCCGGTATCGTAGTAAATTCCAGCCAAGATATAAGTTGCAAGTTTGGAGTCAATTTTTGCGCCAAATTCCTTTAAAAGCTCGTAAATGATTTGAGTGGTCGCCGCCGCTTCTGGATCAACTAAATTAAAGGCAGCAATCTTGTGCAAATTATTTCTAAAGTGATGATCGATGTTGATGAGAGGTTTGGTTTTTGCAATCTGCCCGAGTCTCGAGGGAAAACCGGTTCGAAGCGCATCGCCGCAATCAACGGCAATTATTAAATCGTAATCTCCCAGAAGAAAATCTTTTTTGATATCTTCTTCGCTTAGCAAAAATTCAAATACTTTAGGAATCCCGTCATTGACCGCTAAATCCACTTTTTTGCCGATTCTTCGCAAGTATGTTCCGAGCGCCAAAGCAGAAGAGATCGTATCACCATCGGGGGATTGGTGAAGCAAAATAAGAACGTTTTGCGCCCTGTCAAAAAAAGAGTGTAGCTCTTTAGCTTCCGCCATTTTCTATCTCGACAAAGTATGAGTTTTCCGCCCCTTCCAAATCTTTTTTTGTAAGCTTTAAACTCTCCTTTTGTTCGAAATTTACCCCGGCTGATTTTATCTTGCTTTGAGAACTGCTTGAGCCGATATAAACCGCCACGCTGGGCTCAATCTGACTAACCTGTTCGATAGCCGCATCAACATTTTCATCAACCCTGGCAAATAGAAGCGAGACGCTCGATAATTTTTCGATCGTTTCTTTGTCGATTTTTTCCTTAAAATTCACGATGGCAAAATTAATGTCGTCGCCTTGGCAAATGTAAACATTGTCATCGACTCCCTCAAGCGAAACTTCGCCGATTTCATATTCCCCGGCACCCTCGAGCGAGACATCATTGATCGTGATTTTGCCGTCGATTACGATTAGAGCGGATTTGGTTTTTATTTCCAAATAGTTTTGTTTGTTTTTTGAAATTTGCATGGTTTGATTGTTAGTTAGTTTGCCTAGGCAGATATTACCAAGAAATAATTTTAGCATAGATAGAGGTTTTATTCAAGAAAAAGAAAAGCGCCGTCCCTCCGCTGGTAGCGGAAGAACGGCACTTGAGAAAACCGTCACTAGAACTCGGTCAGACGTGCCTGCATTCTCAGGACCTGATAGTTCAAGTCCTTTTCGAAGGAGAACATCGCCCCTTCCACTTCCCGAACCAATCCCTCTGCTTTGGCGTGGATCCATAGATCCGCCTGCCTGTTTGGCACATCGAAGTAGGACAGACAGATGTATCCTTCCCCTGGCGAGATTGGTTCTCTTTCCTTCTTGATGGTGAAATAGCGCATCGGGGTCTTCATCGATTTAGATCCTGCGAACAAATTAGACACCGTCGCGCGTACCCAATCCCACTCGGAACGGAAATCGCAACTAAACTTCACGTAGCAGTAGAAGAACGTCGGCATCCTGTCACTCTCCACAAACTTGACAGGTAATCGTATGGGAGGAGCTCCCGGATGCACCGTGAGCTCAACAATGCCCTCCAGGTTGTTGTTGTAAACAAGTAGCCACTCGTACTTGTCTAAGTCGTCAGACACGAAGCGATAACGGTTAGCCCACTGGCTGGGATTGATGCTTCCAACAGCTACCTGCTGTCCAGCTGTCGGCTTAGTCGCAGGGACTTGTGGCGGTTGGATTGGCTTAGCCCTAGAAATCTGTATCACCACGGCAGGGGGAATCGATATGCTCGTCGGCCCCTTGGGCTGTTCGGCAACTTGAGGACTTGCGGAAGCCTCGATGCAAATCGCCGAAGTGGTAAACCACGGAGAAGAGATAATCAACTTGCCGAGGTGAGACGGATCTCGGCGCAGATCGCTCATCTTCACCGAAGCAGTTCTTGTACCATCAGGGTCATCATGCCATCGAATAAAGCGCTTCGTTATTTCCTTCGTTACATCGTCAACAAAGCAGAAGTCGAGCGCCTGGCTCTCGGCGGGTATTCCGCGAGTCGAGATCACAAACTCGCTTCCGACAGCCGGCTTGTACTTCATACCCGGCATAGCGGTGATTGCTACGATCCGAGCCTCATCATAGGCGGCATAGCAACGCCCGTCGCGGATCAGTGTCGCGATCAGCATCGGGTTTTGCGTGCGACCGTAGACGTAAACCCAGCGCTTATTGGGAACATACGATAGGCGGTTCTCGTAGGCAGTCGCGTTCAGAAACGTCTGTGCGATCGCCTTGGCCTTGCCGGCTGTCCCCGGATATTCCTTCGTGTTAGCCAGAAACCCCTCAATGGTACCAGCATCACTCTCATCGAGGTGAAAGTCCACGCCCGAAGTGGCGATAACCGGACGGGTGGTGGTCTTTTGAACCTCGAGTAGGCGATCACGCGTATTATCGTGATCACTCCAGCGCTCGTTCATGAACTCGACTCCGACTGCGCTCTGGCACTCGCTGAAGTCGTAGACGAACGGGTAGCTGGGGTTGAACGGGTGGGCCTGAATCATGAACCCGCCCGTCTCCTGCATGATACGGTCGATGGCGCGAATCGCGGTCGGATACCCGATCGTATTGATCTGCTGACCGATTTTGATGATATCCTCGCAGAACCGGTCGAGACCCTCTACCCAACAAGGCACCGCCAGAAAGTGCGAAGGATCGGTACCAATCTCAAATCCCGGCACGACCGGCAAGATGTCGCAGGCATCATCGACATCCCGCAGATAGTCGACCGCAGTGAGAGCACCTTTCTTGAACTTGATGCGGTATACACCAAGCCACCTAGTGTACTTATCAAGGTACGTCTCTGATTCGGGCAAAACATGGGCATGTGGCGTCATAATTACCGCCTCCGCACCAAGGTCCTTGAAGTATTGGACCGCAGTGCGCATACTTCGAAAGCCGTCGTCACCATTGTAATGAACATGCGGGACAACACGCATCTGGCCATCCGGAACGGGCGGTGCGGCAACTGTCCACGAACAGATCAGCACAGCCACGACTACTATCAACGTTTTCACGCGACCATCTCCTTGGTGAAATCCACTTAGTGGATTTCCAGATTGTCAAAAAACGATCGCCCTCATCCCCCGCAAAAACGGGTATAAAGGCAGAGCTCTGAAATACCTCAAAGCTCTGCCTTCAAAACGTCAAATTCTAACTCTTTTCTCCTCAAAAGTCAATGGATATTCTCGACTCGGGCCAAAGGATGATCAGTTGAGATCCTGAAATAAATTCAGGATGACACATACTCTAATCTATCAGGATGACATATGCTTTAATCTATCAGTCTTAAACCGATTCTACGCGCTTCTGGCTTCAGTTCAATAACTTCAAATTCTTTCTTCTCTCCAGCTTTTAGATCTTTGACTTTTTTAGGATCGCCTCCGGTTGCTCCGATGTGGACAAGTCCCTCAAGTCCTTCCGGCAATTTAACAAACGCGCCGTAGGCGGTAACCTTGCCGACTTCGCCCTTGACCTTCTGGCCAACCTTGAGCTTTTTCATGTGCTCTATCCACGGATCATCGCTTAACCTTTTAATCGAAAGCGAAACTTTGCCATTTTCGATTTTGACAACCTTGGCTTTGACTTTCTGGCTTACCTTAAATTCTTTGTTTAAGTCCGACACGTGATCCCAAGAAACTTCAGAAATGTGAATGAGCCCTTCAATAGATTTTAGATTAATAAAAAGTCCAAAGGGAGCAATGCCGGAGATTACGCCTTCGACGACCTCGCCGACTTCAAACAAACTTTCTACGCCGCCAAGCGCGTCGGAGACCGCTTCTTTTTCCGAGAAAATCAGCTTTTCTTCGTTTTTATCAACCGCAATAATTTTAACTGCAACCGCTTCGCCGACTAATCTTTTCAATTTATATAAGATCTGGCCGGAATCGCCGCCTTCAACTCTAGGATAGTGATCAACCGAAAGCTGAGAAACCGGTAAAAATCCGGTTAATCCGCCCGCATCGACCATCAGTCCGCCTCTGTTGGCACTGGCAACGCGAACGTTCAACGTGGACTGCTTCTCCATTTTTTCGCGTAGTGTATCCCAAAGTTTGTCGCGGTCAGCGCGTCGAAGCGATAAGACGATCATCCCGTCTTTCCCCTCCATCGACATTACCGAACCGACTACTTTGTCGCCTACGGCCAATTCTTTAGTATCAAAGGAAAATTCCTTTTCGGGTACAAAGCCACAAGTTAGACCGAGTACATCGCACAAAACCCTGTGTGATCCATTTTGCAAAACCGTGCATTCTACCGAATCCCCCACGCCAAAAGGTACCAGTTTGTCGCCAACTTCTACTGCCAACTCTTCCATTGTCAGCGATTTTTTAGTTTCTACTTCTTTAGTTTTTACCATGTCTTAAATATTTCTCCTCTTTCTTTTTTTTATCGTACTCAAGATATAATCTCGATACAACAGCTATGCGATAGTATAACAGATAAATCAGCCAAATCAACCATGAAAACACAAAAATAAGAAAAATAATTCTCTGGCTCACCACCTGAAGACCGCCTTGCCTTACAAAAATATATAAAATCATCAGGATCGGCAGATAAAAGAGCGCATCTGCCAAACGGCGGTAAAAGTCCTTTTGAAACTTAACTTTCTTCTTGGGAGCGCTGTAGTATAAAAGTAATGAGGTCATAATAAGCGCGCCAAAAAAGATAAAAAATAAAAAGCCGTATTTCACCGGCTCGGCCGCGGGAGTAAACAAATGCTGATAAGTAAAAAATTCTGCTATGTTGATCACAGGTATAATTTATCAGATATATCGCTCGAGGGCAACGGGCTAAAATTATTGAAATAACCTGGGTTATAAGGTATGATGCAAATGTATTGGGCGACTAGCTCAGTTGGTTAGAGCGACTCGTTTACACCGAGTAGGTCGGGGGTTCGAATCCCTTGTCGCCCACCAAGAAAAATAGTAAACTTTTAATGTTTGCCTGGGTAGCTCAGTGGTAGAGCACGGGTCTGAAAAACCCGGTGTCGTCAGTCCGATTCTGACCCCAGGCACCAAAAAAATTGCCGTGCGGGCAATTTTTTTTTACTTTCAAAAACATTCGGCTTTCGCCTTTATTCTTAATTCTAGATTCTTCATTCTTCAAGGCTACGCCTTGAAAACTTCGTCACCCTCACGAGCTTTGTCGGTTACTTTGATCCCAACTTCTTGATCGCTTTCACCCTTCTCGAGCGACTCATGATCAAGCTCGATGGAATCAACCGATTGCTCCAAATCTGTTGTCGCTCCCTTGATTTTGATTTTGTCTCCAACAGCAAGAGGCGCCGACAATTTGATAATTGCCACAGAAATCTTGTCAAAAAAATGGGTGATTTCACCAATCTTTTGTTCCTTTTTCTCTGCCTTTTCCTCAGCCACCTAAATCACCTCCCAACTTAATAAGATTGTACCCGAAAAGAAGATTTTTTCAAGAAAAAAAGCCCTTTCGGGACTGTGGGTTTCGAACTCCACTTTCTTAGGTGGTTCTGACGGCGCTTTTGGGGTGGAACCAAAAGCTAATGTCGTGAGTCGGCCACGCATAAAAATCTGCTGATTTTTTGCGCGACCCCGACTCGGGCCCGTCGGCCCTGTGCCTTTCGACTCCGCATCAGGCGGCACCAACCAAAAAATCGACACGAGGTCGATTCTGGTTGGTGCGGACGGAGGGAGTCGAACCCTCACGAGCTTGCGCTCACCGGCATTATATTTTGGTGCCGAGGACAGGACTTGAACCTGCACAGGATTGCTCCCACAAGAACCTCAATCTTGCGCGTATACCAATTCCGCCACCTCGGCACATTTCCAAATGACTATTTGCGAGTTCCGCCCTCGCAAAGCAAGCCGGCCAGTCTACCAGTTCCAGCACGTCCGCATAACAAAAATAATTATAGGTTAAAATTGATTTTTTTCAAGAGAAAAGTGAGGCTACCGTTGAATATTCTCTGGATTGCCGCGCCCGTAGGCTCGCAATGACACATTCGGATCGCTGCGCTCGCTCAGGGCAGGCGCAAAGGCAACTGGCATTCGCCAGGGATCCTTCGACTCGCTACGCTCGCTCAGGATGACCAAGTACGGTCACTTTACCGTTACGCTCTTTGCCAGATTTCGGGGTTTGTCGGGATCAAGCTTTTTTTCGAGTGCAATATAGTAAGCCATCAATTGCGCATAGACGATCGCCGGAATCGGGGTTAGATCGCCGAGATCGGCAACTGGAAAGTATTCATCAAATACTGAATTATTGCGCGGCGAAATTCCGATTACATGCGCGCCGCGCGCTTTGACTTCCATCGCGTTTGAGATAATTTCGGCTTCCGTCTCGTCCGGCGAGGCAAAAACCAAAACCGGCACATCTTTTTCGATCAGCGAGATTGGCCCATGTTTTAAATCCCCACCGGCAAACCCTTCGGCGTGAATATAGGAAACTTCTTTGATTTTAAGACAACCCTCGAGCGAGTTGGCATAATTTATTGACCGGCCAAGAGCGTAAAGGTTAGGAACTTTGGCCAGTTTTTTGGCCGAAGCTTTGATTTTCGCCAAGCTCGATTTTGTCAAAATCTTGGCGATATCGTCAGCGACTTTTATTAGATCGCGTTTAGCTTCAGCAGTTTTACCCGACAGCGTTCCCGAGAGCATTGCAAACATCGATTGCTGGGAAATATAAGCTTTGGTTGATAAGACGCAAATCTCAGATCCTGCTTTGGTCAAAATCGAGCGATTAGCAAGTCGCATCAAGCTCGAGCCAAGAACATTCACGAGGGCCAAAACTTTAGCGCCGGCTTTATGTGCCGAGCGAACTGCCTCTAGAACATCGGCTGTTTCACCTGATTGCGAGACAGTAATTACCAAATCGCCTTTTTGGAATAAATGAGAAAAATATGAAAGCTCGCCGGCTGAAATCGGCTGGACCATAATGTTATTTCTTTTGGCCAGAAGGTATGCGCCGTAGATTCCGGCGTGAAGGGCCGTTCCGCAGGCAACAACAAAAACTCGCTTTGCTTTGCTGATCAAGGCAGCTGCCTTTTCGAGTTCGTCTTTGTCTGTGCCAGCAGTTTTTCTGATAACTTCTGGCTGCTCGAGCATTTCCTTGATCATAAAGTGGGGGTATCCGCCTTTTTCAGCCGCTTCGATCGACCAAGCAATTTTGACAACCTTTGGTTTAATTTTTTTGCCAGAGGAAACACTCATCAGCTCATAAGTAGAATTACCATTCTCTTTTTTGACGACTGCCATTTCTCCCTCGTCCAAAAAGACAACTTGATTGGTATACTTCAAAAATGCTGGTACGTCGGAGCCGAGGAAAAATTCATTTTTGCCAATACCAAGAATCAAGGGGCTGGCCAGACGAGTGCCAATTAAAGTGTCTGTTTCGCGATCAATAATTCCAAGGGCGTAACTTCCCTCAATTTTTTTCAGTGCTCGTCGCACTGCTTCAACTAGGTTTTTCGCCGAGTTCGCCTTCGGCGACCCGGACGATCCTCCCGTAGCTTTAGCGAAGGGGGATAGTTCCTGCTCTATCAAATGAGCGATAACTTCAGTATCGGTTTGGGATTTAAATTTGTGTCCCTTTTTTTGCAAACCTTCTTTCAATTGCTGATAATTTTCGACAATACCATTATGGACAACAACAATTCTTCCATCGCAAGAAGTATGGGGGTGAGAGTTTTCTTTCGTTACCCCGCCATGAGTTGCCCAGCGCGTGTGACCGATACAGGTAGTTCCTGCAAAATTCGGCAAATCTTTTTTTAAATTAAATCCGCCAATCTTGCCAACTTGTTTGTGAATTAAAATTTTATTGCCAGTTTTGGCCGCAATTCCCCATGAATCATAACCGCGGTATTCAAGCCGTTTTAATCCGTCGACAATCGCTTCCACTCCGTTTTGCTCGCCGATGTATCCCACTATTCCGCACATTTTCACCTCAATTTTAAATTTTAAGTTCTAAATTTTAAATCAAATTCCAATGTTTCAATTTAAAAAACTACAAAGAGATAATAACACTTTTACAAACCATGTTGTCAAATGGGTGGGAGGCCGCTCGCATGTGCGAGCAGGCCTCCCGGGAAAAGCTCGTTGTGAGAATCAGGCTGCGTTGGCTGGCACTTCGGTAATCTCGATCGTGTCTGTCCCCTCGTACTTGAAGTCGAAGCCCTTCTCGCGGAGAGCGGCGGCAACGTGTTCGAGATCCGTTTCCTCCTTGTGCTCACCACCACAGGGCGTGATGATAACCACACAAGAAAGATTCAGCTCTTTCACAGACGTGCCGATAGGAAAGAGATTTGCGTCGAACTTCAGCATGAGCCTGCCTCCTGTCAGCGAGCGTTGTTACATAGTATGATACTATCATACAACATCATATAATTGTCAAGTATTTATAAATAAATACTTATTTTGAAAAAATATTTCGCTTATTTAGACCAATGCTTGATTGCTTTTTGATAGATCTCGGGAGTCCCAACATCAAACCACTTTCCATCAAAGACATACCCTTGGATCAGTTGGTTCTTGGCAAGAGCAGGAAGAACTTCTTTCTCGAGCATAAACGTTTTTTTTCGCGGCAAATATTTTGAAATTTTCGGATCTACCACATGAATGCCGGATGTAACTAAATGAGACGCATCAGTTCCTCTTTTAGGTTTTTCATGAAAATCAACCATTAAATTGCGATGCATTTTAACGGAACCATACTCGCGCGGATCAGAAACACTCGTTAGAGCAATCGTCATAATCGGACTGTTTTCAAGATGAAAATCCACTATATCAGCCAAATCAATATCGGCCAAGACATCGCCCCAGATCATCATAAAGGGCTCGCTCCCAAGCTGAGAAAGAGCTGCTTTTAGCGCTCCGCCTGTGCCAAGATCTTTTTTTTCCTCAAGATATGTAATTTTGACCGAAAATCGCGAGCCGTCGCCAAAATAATCTTTAATTTTTGAAGATAAATGTCCGCAAGCAATTATTATCTCCCGAACATTATTTTTCTTGAGTTGCTCGATTGTGTATTCCAAAATCGGCTTGCCTCGA
>Ga0180007_10001262_pt1 | contig 35785 bp, 51 predicted proteins | sample MM_PC_MetaG_FD_121122 | JGI IMG/M metagenome (GOLD analysis project Ga0180007, IMG submission 121122) | Groundwater microbial communities from the Aspo Hard Rock Laboratory (HRL) deep subsurface site, Sweden - MM_PC_MetaG | ecosystem: Environmental > Aquatic > Deep subsurface > Groundwater... | reverse complement strand
CATCCATTTCAGGATGGGAATGGACTCCTCTATTGACTTGCAGGGGGGGTGAGAAATGCGGGAGGGGGTGGGATTAGGCGGGATGTGAAGGGATATCAATACATTATAGTGAAAATAAAATTTCTCAGCTCTCGTTCAAATTTCGGGAATTTTGCGGGAAAAATGCGGTTTTTTTGCATCTAATTTGAGAAAAAATCCGGGGTTAATGAAGCGGCAATCCCGGACGTCCCGCTTTCATTATTTCTGAAAAACGGACAATAAATTCAGGCTCAAGCATAGCGCCGGATTCAGTGATGCTTGGCTCTTGGATGTAATCTTTTTCGCCAATCAAAAACTCCCCATTAAAAACAACCACACCAAAGACGGCGATCCCATGAAATTCATCACCTTCGAGGACGCCACCGGCATCTATGAGACCGTCCTCTTCCCCCCGATATATCACCGATACTGCCATCTGCTGAACGGATCGCGGCCCTACATCCTGGAGGGAAAGGTGGAGGAGGATTTCGGCGCCATAAACATCACGGTGAACCGCATCGGGTTTCTGGACGGGTATGGGAAGAAGGACATTAAAAGGTCTTCCGGCCTCTTCCGCAACTTCCTTTTTTAAAACTTGTCTGCCGCCACGCAATGGTAATTTAAGCCTCAAATTAATCAAGAGGTCGGCAAATTTGTCATCTCTAATATCAGATTTCATCCTATTTTCCGTGTCGCAATCGTGTCGCAAAATGTCGCGATCGATTGCGACAGATATAAAACACCTGTAACCCCCTTTATTTATTTGTTAATTTATTTAAATGGCATCTAAGAACACTTTTTTGATTGGACACGTTTTTTATGCTTGACATACCCAAGAATAACGATTATAAACTGTAATCATAAACCAAGAGACTTTTTTAAAAAAGATAATTCACGGAGGCGATCATGCCGGACAAAACAGAACATTGCCAGGAGATCGATACCTGCACCAGGGCGCTTGGTGAAAATATCGAATGGGCATGCGAGCATTGCCCTTCAAAATCACCAGAGATGGTCAAGCAGCTTAAGGCTGAACGCTTTTTCAAGGACATTCTTGGCTGCGATCAGATCCGTTGCGGCGTTACCGAAGGCGCGCAGTGCATCAATTTTATCATCGTTCAATGATGACGGACATCCGGGACACAGGACTTTTTCGGGAAAATCACGAAGCATTGACAACCTGGTTTGAAAATGACCACCGCAGCCTCCAATAGAATGCTCGAAAGTTACCCATGTGTCGGGTTTTGTGTTTTTCTGGTCCATGTAATGCCTCCTTTAAGGGGTTAGGTTTGAAATGACACCGTTAGAGATACAGTTTGATCTCAGAAAAAAAGGGATAACCCAGAAGTCGATCGCCGATGACATGGGTGTCTGTCAGATGGCGGTATCCAAGGTGATCCGGAAGGAGTCCATATCCGACAGGATTATGAAGACGATCGCGGCCAAGATAGATCGTCATCACTATGAGGTTTTCCCCGAGTATTATTTCAGCAAGACCAGACGCAAAAACCCGGAATTGGTATGATACTAAACCCGAAAAGGCGTTGTGTCAATGTCTAAGTCTCGCAACAATATTGACGATAAACGGCAGGTTACAATCTTTGACCTGCTCAAGGATCTTTCCAGGCCGGAACCCGCCGCGACACAAGGCAGCTTTCAAATCATCGAAAAATTAAAAAACGCTCTCCGGGACGCGATCAAGGGGTCGCCGTTCTCGCGGCACCAGATCGCCGGGGAGATGAGTCATTTACTCGGAGAGACGATCACGAAAGAGCAGATTGATTCCTGGACCCGGGAGTCGGACGAAATCAACGGTCGGCCGGGGAGGCATATCCCTGCCGAATACTTGCGGCGTTTTGCGCCGTCACCAGGTCGACCGATCCGCTGCGGGTGATGGGCGAGACGGCCGGCGTTTTTGTGATGCCGGGGCCGGAGGCGCTGCGGTCCGAAATCCAGAAGCTGGATGAGGAGATCGCCCGGGCGAAGGCCAGTAAGCGGAAACGAATGATGTTTTTACGTGAGATGGAAGAATGACCGGATCGGAGAGTTACTCAGTGCGGGAGTTGGCGACGGCGCTCGGAATTTCCAGGCGGAAGATACAGCGTAGGGCCGCGAAGGAGAGATGGTTGGCGGAGGTTGTGAATAAGCGGGGGGATAAGCGGTTTTTGGTCGAGCATTTACCGGAGGATGTGAGGATGGCGATAGTAGCTCATAGCTCAAAGCTGATAGCTCATAAGGGGGAGCTGATAGCAGATAGGGGAGCGCTGGCAGGATCCTCATATAAAGGAATTGCAAGAAGTGTGCCGGTGGGATCGCCGGAGCTGGCGGGGTGGCAGAATAAGACCGCGTTGGCGTGGGCGGATCTGGTGCGGGCATACGTCAACGAGAAGAACCTGGCGAAGGCTAAGGGTCTCAAAAAGGTGGCGGCGGCGAATCTGTTTTTGAAAGGGTACAACACGGGGATGCTTTTACCTAATGTTTTTGCGGCCATCGGGGAAACATCAGTTAAGAGCGTTGAACGTCAGTTAAAGAAGTTTCGTGATTCCAACTACGATTATGCCGTGCTGGCTCCGAAATGGGGAACGAACCGGGGGCATCGAAAAGTCACAGACGATGAGTTTAACACGCTCTTGTCTTTTGCCCTACATCCCAATCACCTCCGGATTGCTGAAGTGACAAAATTGACGAAGATGAGGCTCAGGAAGCAGGGCGTCGAGTCCCCTTCGCATGAGGCCACGTTAAGGCGGGCGATCGAGGACTGGCGGAAGACGAATGATGACAAGTGGGTGTTTTGCAGGGAAGGTGAGAAGGCCTTGAATGACCAGTGGTTGCCGTATCTGGAGCGCGATATAAACCTGCTGGACGTAGGGGACGTGCTGGTGGCGGACGGGCATGTTCTTAACTTTCAGATTTTAAACCCGTTCACAGGAAAACCGGGCCGGATGACAATGATAACCTGGTATGACTGGGCATCCTGCATGCCTGTCGGTTGGGAGATCATGCCGACAGAGAACGTGCAGTGCGTCGCCGCGGGTCTCCGTCACGCAATCCTTACCCTGGGTAAGATGCCAAAGATAGCATACCTTGACAACGGCAAGGCGTTCAGGGCCAAGGTTTTTACTTCTTGTGATATCGATTTCGAGGAGGCGGGGTTTTACGGGATGTTCGCGCGGCTCGGGATCGACACTATTTTTGCATGGCCCTATAACGCCCAGTCAAAACCCGTCGAGCGGTTTTTCGGGACATTTAACGAGCTTGAGAGGCTCATGCCCACCTACACGGGCGCGTCCATCCAGGATAAGCCGGCCCACATGATGCGCAACGAGAAACTCCATAGACAGATCCACGAGAAAAAATATGGCGGGTGGGTTCCGACGATCGAGGAAGCGAACCGGATCATTACGGGCTGGGTGATCGAGTACGCGTCACGGCCGCACAGGGGGCTGAAAGGGCTTTGTCCTGGAGAGATTTTCAAATCAGGGCGGGGACCTGGTGTGGATGAAATTGCGCTGCGTCATTTGATGATGAGCATTGATGTCAAGAAAGTCGGGCGAAACGGTGTATCGTTTAGGGGGCGGAGTTATTATGATGAAGCCCTTTACGGGTACCGGGAGCGAGTAACCATCAAATATGATTTTGAGGACCTGTCAAGGGTCCATGTATACGATATCACAGGGGCCAGGTTTCTTTGCACTGCAGATGCGCTTGAAAAGGTGCATCCTATGGCGAAATTACTGGGGACAAAGGATGACCTGGTTTTGGTCGAAGACGGCATCAAGAAAAAGCGTGCCGCCAAGAAGAGCACTGAGTTTGAGGCACGGGCTTATATCGAGGATGCGCCGGCGCTGGTGATGATACCGGAGCGTGTCGGAGAAATCCCCCTCCTCCCCCCTTTGGTAAAGGGGGGAGGAGGGAAGGCGCGGTTGACCCGGGGCGAGGCGGAGCGGATCGAGGCGGAGGCCTCCGCCATGAAGGTCATCGAGCTGAAGCCCAAAAGGCGGGAACCGGTCTATATGAGCGAGGCGGACCGGTACGAAGACCTACTGGAGCGGGAGTGCAAGGGCGTCGAGATGGAGCTCGATGACATGACGTTTATGCGGTATTTCAAGGGGACGAACCTCTATGCATCGCTAAAAAGCCGGTTTGAGTTTTTGAGGGAGTTGTTTATTGCGGGGCCGGAGGAGACGGATGTCGAAACGTAAGACAGACATCATCGAGCAGGCGGCCGCCGTGATTGCGGACACGGCGCGAACGATCTCATTGATCAGTTCGAAGCTTTACGAATATGCAGAGGAGCTGGATGGAAAATACGATGGCGCTGATGGTACTTCCGGGGCGGTTTCAACGGAGAAAGAGCTTGAATAGATGCCTGTCAATCCTCGGGGCGGACGTGAAGGATGTTTATGCCAACCCTTATTCATACGGGGGTCACGGGCAACATCGACCGGTTAATGGGTCGATATATGCCAGGTACACCCTTGATGAACTGCAGATGATGCTTAAAGGGCTGCACCGTCAGGCGATCAAGCGGTTTCACCACGATCTCACGGGCGATGAGGAGCCCATGAAAGAGATTAACTGGGCATGGCAGACGGGGCGGCGCTTGATACAGATTAGGCGGGGGATTTTCTAACGAAAGGCGAACCAACATGAAAAATGTGTTTGTGCATACGCAGAATGTGAAGAATTTTATTGGGGTTCTTCACGAGGCCGAGAAATCGGCGGGAGAGCCCTGTTTACTGGTGTTTCACGGGCAGGCGGGGCGGGGGAAGACGTCTGCTGCGCAGTTTTTTGCGGCGCAGGAAGGGTGGACCTACTGCCGGGCGCTGAAGGGGTGGACCGAGCTTTGGATGTTGCAGGATCTTTGTTTCGAGCTGCAGATCGATCCGGTGCCGAAGCGGAAAAAGGCAGCATTCGAGGCTATCCGGGATGTACTCCATCGAGAGCCGAGGACCGTGCTGGTGGATGAGGCGGATAAGCTCAGTGATGCGTTGATCGAGTGGGTCCGGGATCTGGCGGACGTGACGTTTTGCCCGTTCGCTCTCGTCGGCGAAAAGCTGATCCTGCACAAAATGAAACGCGAGCGGCGGATCTGGAGCCGGACGCTGCGGGCGGTCGAGTTCGGGCCTATCACGACAAAAGACATTTTGTTTTTCGCCAAGGAAAGCGGCGGGATGGCGATCACGGCGGATCAGGGGGAATTGATCCGGGATGCGTCCGAGGGGGATTTCCGGTTAGTGAAACGGGATCTCGGCAGCCTGGAGGAGATCATCAAGGCGAACCCGGGCAATGCGGTGACGGATGAGATGGTGAAGCTGGCCATAAAACGTGGGTTTCGGGGGAATTGATGAGCCTGGAGTAGGGAGCCTGGAGCAGGGAGCCTGGAGCAGGGAGCCTGGAGCAGGGAGCCTGGAGCAGGGAGCAGGGAGCATGGAGCGAGGACTGACACCCAGGGTGAGAGAGGTGATGCGGGGGTTTGACGGGCCGTTCGGGTCGTGTGACGTGATTGATCGGCTGAATATCCTCGGTTATAACCTCCCGACCCGAGTCAGGGACGTGATCAAACAGTTGCGGAAGCAGGGTGAGATCCGGAGCCTTTCGCACGGGGTGTATATATACGTCGAGAAAAAGCGGGAGCGGACCCTGTTAGACGTGATCTGGCATCTGATCCGGTCGCATCGGAGTTTTGATACCGACGAGATCGAGCGGCTTTCCGGGGCGGCACGGTTTACGACGCTCGAGTATCTCAACTGCCTGCGGAAGCTCGGGTTTATCCGGCAGGTGAAGCCGGGGCGGTGGCAGCTTGTAAACGACGTTGGGCCGGAGACGCCGATTAATACGGCGAGGTGTGAGGAATTGAGGAAGTCAGGAGTCAGGAGTCAGGAGTCAGGAGTCAGAAGTCAGGAGGGGCGGCATGAGGGTTGAATGTGCGTGGTGCCGGAAGGCGATGGGAGGAAAGCCGGGGCGCTATGATGCGGTATCTCACGGGATATGTGACGAGTGCTCCGATAAGATGATTACAGATGCGAAGGCCTGGCGGGAAGCCCGGAAAATGGAGGTGCGGCATGAAGCTGGAAGATCTCGGGTATGATTTGAAAACGTGGGTGCATGATCGGCGGTTGACGCATGCGGAGAGCGTGTTTGTGGGGCTCTTGTGGGTTGATCATGTGGGCATGAAGAATGCGATATCGGCCGAGGACTTCGCGATCCTCTTTGCCTATGGTTTTGGAGGGGAAACGCTGAACCCGGATTTTGCGACGGACAGGATGGAAATCGAGCGATGGAAGCGGGACGTCCGGTATATGCAGACGCACATTCTTGAAGAGCATGACGATATCCCGGTCATATCGAAGGCCGGAGAGGGCGGCGGGTACTGGGTCGCGGCCGGGAAAGAGGAAGCGTCGGAGTATTATTACACGATGCGGAAACGCGGCCTACGCGGGCTCGTGAAGGCGACCAGGGGGAAGCGGGCGGCGGTTGTCGAGGCGGTCGAGCAGCTCGCTTTCGAGTTTGACGATCTGACGGACCGTACGGCGATCGTGGCGAAGGGGATCCCCAGGACGGCGGAGCCGATGGCGCCGGAGATTGTGGACGCGCTGCTCTCTAAAATGACGCGGGATCCGGAGAAATTTGCATCTACTTTGAGAATTCTTAGGGAGAAATATTTCAGCCCCGGGGCCGTGCTGTTGAAGAAAGAGAGTCTGGCTGCGATGAGGGCGAAGGCGCAGGAGATGACGGACCTGGTGGCGTCGCTGGGATGAGGGGAAGGGATCCAGAAGTCAGAAGTCAGAAGTCAGAAGTCAGGAGTCATAAGTCAGGAGCCAGAAGTCAGGAGCCAGAAGTCAGGAGTCAGGAGCCAGGAGCGGGGAGTCAGAAGACAGGAGTCAGGAGTCAGAAGTCAGGGGTCAGAAGAAGAGAAGATGGAGCAAAAAGTAAAAAAAGCGAGCGATATTTACAAGGTGCAGAACCGGCTGATCCACAAGGCGATGGCGGCGGCGGGATTCTCCTATAACGAAGACAAGGTACTCTGGCTCAAGCTGATGTCCGACGTGGCGAAGCGGCCCGTCGGCGGTTTGAGCGAGATGAGCCTCGGGGAGAGGCATAAGCTGATCGCCTATTTTCAGGGGCGCGGGCAGCGGATCTTTGCGCCTGCGGTGCCGGCGAAGATCAGGGACTGGAAAAAGGGCGATGCGGATATCGAGTACGGGTTCCGCGAGGAGGATGATCCGCAGATCAGGATGGTCTTCGTGATCTGGACGGAGATGGGATACAGGCCGAAAACGCTTTATGGGCTTTGTTACAAGCTTTTCAAAAAGAACCATCCGCGGTGGCTGGATGACCGGCAGTTGTCGCACTTAGTGAACGTGGTGCAGCAGACGGCGAGGCGGAAAGGGCTGGGAAATTATTATCGGAGGACGGCATGAGTCGGAAGATAGAAGACAGGAGCCAGAAGTCAGGAGTCAGGAGTCAGGAGGAGGGGATAGATGAAGCTGAATAAAGTCAAGTATTGTTTGGATTGTTACGAGGTGTGGAACGGGCGCGATAATACGGACTGCCCGGCGTGCGCGAGCGTGGCGGTTGTGTGGCTCAAGCGGTGGGTGGATTTTTTGCCGGAGATGGAGGCGGAGCCGGATTATCCGGAAGTCGGATATGTGCCGGGGAAAATGAGCTTTGGTAATGTATTCCGGGCGCTGGTGGGGAGCAGGGAGCAGGGAGCAGGGAGCCGGAATGGGAGCAGGTCTATGAGTGACGGACTGATAAAATGCTTCAACCGGAAATGCCGGCATTACGACCTGGATGAACCGGATCATTGCGGGAAGGCACTGACAAAGATCAGAGAGTGCCCTGATGCCGCGGTGAAACGCGATAGAATGAGGCCCAGAGGGTTTTATTTTAATGAGTTGATGAGCAATCAGTGCGCCTGCGGGAAGGCCAAGAAGTCGGGGCGGTCGTTTTGTTACGGGTGTTTTATAGCGCTTTCGCGGGATCTGAGGCAGGCGCTGTATCAACGGATCGGCGGCGGGTATGAGGAGGCCTATGAAGAGGCGGTGGGGTGTTTGGAGGAGAATGTCTGGTAATGCCGACGTTTGATTTCATATGCGAGGTGTGCGGGGCGCAAAGGCGGGCGCGGCGGCGTGACAAGCCTCCGCGGTTTTGCAGCCGGGAGTGCAAGGGCAATGGGACGGTAAAGGCGAAACGCATGCTGTGGCCGATTACGCCGGAGATGAGCCTGGAGATCCGTGAGGTATATCGGACGAAGGGCTGTAACGGCGAGGTCAGGGCCCTGGCGAAAAAACTTAAACTCCCGCGGTGGAAGATAACCCACCATGCCATTAAGCAGGGATGGATCGCAAAGAAACGGAAAGATCCGGACTGGACGGAAAAGGAGCTGAAGATCCTGGAGCATAACGCGCATAAGACGCCGGAGAATATCCATCTCTGGCTGAAGAAGGCCGGGTTTGACAGGTCTATAACCGGGATCGTGCTAAAGCGGAAGCGGATGCGGTTTTTGAAAAACCTGAAAGGGCAGACGGCGACGAGCCTGGCCGAATGTTTCGGGGTGGATATCAAGTGCGTGACCCGGTGGATCGGGCTCGGGTACCTGCAGGCGAAAAGGCGCGGCACGGACCGGACAGAACGCCAGGGCGGGGATATGTGGTTTATCAAGGATCGGGCCGTCAGGTCTTTTATCGTCAATTATCTCGATGAGATCGACATCCGGAAGGTGGATAAGTATTGGTTTGTGGATATGTTGGTGGAAGACAGGAGTCAGGAGCCAGGAGTCAGGAGTCAGGAGATGGAAGATAGGAGACAGGAGACGGAAGATAGAAGTCAGGAGCCGGAAGATAGAAGTCAGGAGCCGGAAGATAGAAGTCAGGAGTCAGGAGTCAGGAGTCAGGAGACGGAAGAGGAGATCGAGAAGTATAGCGAGATGGATCGGATCGATATTGCTGAGATTTTTGTGGAGGCGCAGCAATGGGCATGATGGGAGCGGGGAGAAAGATGACGGACCTCGGGCCGCTTATCCACCGGCTCGGGTATGAGTCGGAAAAGGAGATGATCGAGGAGCTGCTGAAAAAACATACACAGCGCGAGGTGGCCAAGATCTGCGGCTTGTCGACGGGGAGTATCTCGAACAGGATTGCGGCTCTGGGGGTGGAGTATGTGCGGCATAAGAGACAGGAGTCAGGAGTCAGGAGTCAGGAGTCAGAAGTCAGGAGTCAGGAGCCGGAAGATAGGAGTCAGGAGTCAGGAGTCAGAAGTCAGGAGTTAGAAGACGGGAGCAAGGAGTCAGGAGCAAGGAGCGAGGAGATTGTTGAGAGGGTGTGCACTAAGTACAGAGTTGTCTCTGCTAACTCGCCGGTTTTGCTCGCTGAGGCGGTGAATAGCCTTGTTTTACAGGGGTTTCGGCCGTGCGGCGGGGTGGCCGTTGCGGGGACGGGGGGGTACTTTTTACAGGCGGTGATGGAGTGGCGATTTCGGCCGATATAAGGAGGCGCAGGATGAAAAAGGTTATAATGTGTGTGGCGTTGCTCGTTTTTGTGATGGGCGGGTGTGCGCTCAAGGTCACCCATGAGTATTATCCGATCACGAAGCTGGCGCCGCCGATCGACGCCAGGTGCCGATGGGCGGTCAAGGCGTACCGGATCGACGATGTTCGCGCGTTTATGGTGTTAGACACGGGGTGGTCTCCCTTTTTCATGGACCCTAAACAGGGCGTGATTTGGGTCAAGAGGCAGGTGTGCGAAAAATGAGGATTGCCTGTCCTGTTTGTCAGAGCAAGTTTACCATCGCCGAGTTGATGCATGAGGCGGCAAAGGATGAGATGATCGAGATGGCGTCACGGTTCGGCCGGAACTGGGGATTGGTGTTCGATTATACCGAGTGTTTCCGGGCGGATCAGTGGGCCAGCGTGCGCGAGCAGAAACGGCTGCGGCTGCTTCAGGAAGTGTGGAAGTTGTTCGAGAAAAATGAGTTTGAATATGACGGGAAACGGTTCAGGACGACGGGCTGGGCGGAGATAATCAAAGGGCTGAGGACCGTCGTGGATGCGGAGAAGTACGGATTCAAAAACCATAATTATCTCAAGAAGATACTGTTAAGTCAAGCAAAAAGGTTGAGCGATGAGGGGTTGACGGCGGCGGAGGAGAGGGAGCGGGAGAAGAAAAGACGAACATCGAACACTGAACATCGAACATCGAAGGAGGAACGAAAGGGCTTGACGGCGGAGGAATTCAAGCGCCTGGAGGGGATTGAGAGCCTGGTGGATAAAATCGGGAGTCAGTTTGATGGCGAAAACGGTTGATGATATTATGGCGGGGCTGAGGGAACCGGGGTGGACGATGGGAGAGCGTTTACGGATTGCGCGTGGGGATGCGAACTTAACGCAGGCCGCGGCTTCCAAGGCTTTGGGCATCGCTCGCACGACACTTGTTGCAATCGAACAAGGCCAGAGGCAGGTCAGGATTGATGAACTCCGAGAGCTTGCTAAGTTATACGGGACTAACGCCAACTCTCTGCTAAGAACAGAAGCCGTCCATGTGGACCTCGCGCCACGTTTTCGGAGAATCCAGTACACTAAAGATGCCGCGATTCAAATCGCTGGTAAGCTTCTTGCCGATTTGACCAAGGCCGAGGTCGAGCTTGAGAACCTTCTGGGTGTGCAAAGGACTGCCAATTACCCACCGGAGCGGCCGCTTGTTCCAGGTAACGTGGAAGACCAAGCCGATCGCGATGCATTGGAGCTTAGGCAACGCGTCGGCCTCGGACTACAGCCCGTCTTGGACATCACAGCATTCTTAGAGCTTGAGTTTGGGATTCGGATCTACGTGCGGCGACTTGACGCTAAGATTTCTGGCTTATTCGCCTTCGATGATACAATCGGTGCTTGCATTTTGCTGAACGCAAACCATCCCCGCGAACGCCGGAACAACACTGCCGCCCATGAACTGGGACATTTAGTATCAACCAGGCGCAAAACCGACGTTTTATGGTCTCGATCACCTGTGAGATCACCAGAAGAGAGATACGCAAACGCATTTGCGCGTTCCTTTCTCACTCCTTCACGCACCGTGATTGAGAGACTTCATGAGATAACGGCAGGTGCGTCAAAGCTTACCCGGCGGCATGTAATATTGATAGCTCATTCCTTCGGCGTATCTCGCGAGGCAATAGTCCGAAGACTGGAGGAATTGGGACAGACGAAGAAAGGGGCGTGGGATTGGTTTGAGGCGAATGGTGGAATCACTGAAGAACAAGTACGTCAGGTACTAGGTGACCGTGTAACCACTGAGGAAACCAAATCGGACGCGAATCTGCCAACTACATTCCGTTTAAGTTCTCTAGCAAATGAGGCCTGGCGGCGAGGGTTGCTGAGTGAAGGACAACTAGTCCGTCTCCTGAAGCTTGATCGCATAGAACTTCGAGAGATGCTAGGTAATCTGGAGGCTGAAGGGGAGGAGGGTGATGAGGCCCCGGTGCTGCTTCGATAAGCTCTCGCTACCTCTCGTTGTGGACACGAGCGTGGCAATCAACCTGAATGCAACGGGCTACGCATCTGCCGTTATCAAGGCGATTCCAAACGAATTGAGAATTGTTGATGTCGTCCATGAAGAACTGAACGGCGGAGCTGCCGGAAGCCCTTTCTTTCGCGAGAGGGGGTGCCCTATGATGACGGATCAAATACGAGAGAGGATAGACAAACGGGACGCGGCCCTTGAAGTGCTCAACCGGCTTCGCGGCATGTTCGGCGCCGTCGGGTACCTGATGGGCGGCGAGTCGCGGCGTCTCGAGGGTGAGTATGCGGATTTGGAGACCTGGTTCGGCGACGTCCAGGACCGGCTGGAGCAGGCGATCGGGATTGTTGAGGAGCTTCCGATGGGGGACGGGGGGAAGGAGTCAGGAGCCAGGAGTCAGGAGTCAGGAGTCAGGAGTCGGAAGATAGAACCCAGGAGTCAGGAGCCAGGAGGCGGAAGATAGAAGCCAGGAGTCAGGAGTCAGGAGCCAGGAGGCCGAGGGCCGGCGGCGGAGTGATGGGGAACGGTAAAAAAGCCTATAAAAATCCTGTCGCGTGCCCTGTTTGCGGCAAGGTCTTTGCCGAGTGGGAACGGGTCAAGGGCCTTGCCATCATCAAAAAATGGTGTCCGGGATGCAAGGCATTTCGGTATATCACCAAAAAAGGTTGACATTACGGTAATTATTCGGGACAATTTGAATAATTATCAATAGCGGCCAGAGCGCCCGTAAAACAGCATTGAAATAATGGCGGCCAGAGCGCCCGATATCCTGCGAGAAATCGCGGGGTGTCGGGCGTTTTTTTTGGGGGGAAAGGGATTATGTGATCCGATGGAGTACGTTGTTGATCAGGCGGACGTTGACCGGAGATTTCGCGAGGCGCGGTGTTGCGCGTGGCATAAGAAGACAGGGGTGTGCAGGACGGTGTATGCAGTCGAGGAATGGCAGGGGCGGTGTTTGTGGGAGAATCCGACGGTCAAGCGTGGAGCGGGGAGCATGGGGCGGAGAATTGACAGATTATGAGGCCGTGCTTGCAGACCCGCTGAATCCGCTGCACGTCTATTGCCGGCTGCGGGATATCGGGATCCCGAAACGGCGGGCGGCCATGTGGACCAGGAGATATGAGCGATGGATGAAAAAGACCGGAATTTTGAAAAAGCGGTGAATATCCTCCTGGAGCTCGAGGGCGGGTATGTCAACGATCCGGCCGATCCGGGAGGGGAGACGAATTACGGGATCTCGCGGCGGTCTTACCCGGATCTGGACATCGGGGCCCTGACCGAGGATGAGGCGATCGAGATCTACCGGCGGGACTGGTGGGAGCGATACGGGTATGGGCGGATCGAGGATTCCGACCTGGCCGCCAAGATATTAAGCCTGGCCGTCAATATGGGGCCGTCGAAGGCGCACAGGCTACTGCAGGCGGCTGTTCTTCTGTCGGGCGGCAGGATGATCATGGTGGACGGGATCATCGGGCCGGAGACCGTCGGGGCGGTGAACGGGCATCCCAACCCGGCATGGCTGCTCGCGGAGCTGAGGCTCATGGCGATCAAGCATTATGTTGAGCTGGATAATCCCCGCTATTTGAAGGGATGGATCAGGAGGGCGCTGGCATGAGGACCCGCTGGATGACGCGATTATCAAGGGTTTCGGGCTTTGCTGTCGTAGTTTGTTCGATAATGATTTTGCTAAGTCCCTTCGGAAGCTCGATGGCGCAGGATTTGGCAAATCAGGTTTCCCGGGAAGAGATCGTGAAAATAACAAGGACGTACGACGCCTTTGGAAACGTTGTTAAAACCGTTGCCGAGGCCAATGCCTATCCACATATTTTCAAACACCCCGACGAAATACGATCCGATAAAGGATGGCCGGAATGGAATACGGGGTTATGTCCCTATTGCGTTAAAACATTTCACCGGTGGGTGACGGGACATTGTCTTAGCTGTCATAACAAGGACCGCACATTAAAGTAGGGGGCAAATCTGATGCAAAAGACACTTGGTATCTTAGCGCGATCATTTACTAACATGGCCGTCAATACAGAGGTTTTAGCGTTGTTTATATGTTTGATAGTGCTAACTCACTTGGCACCGGCGGCGGCTTTCGAAGTCGAGTTTTACAACTCACTTAGTACGCCTGCGACCTATAACCTCCGCTGGATGGATAACCCGCACGGACACGCTCCATGCTCCATGCTCCCCGCTCCATGCTCCGCCCCCCATGCTCCCCGCCGCGCCGCCGGCGCGTCACTGCCCCGCGACCATCTGTATCTGCCACGGCGACAGAATCAGTCGTTTTGCGTGCCAGGTAATCGAATAAATCCCCGGAGTGTAATCGTTCTCCATCAAGTTCCGCCGCCCCATCGGTTTCATCCCGCCCCCGGCGATCGACATCGGACCCTGTCGCATGGAGGGCGGAGCATGGAGCGGGGAGCATGGAGCGAGGAGGTGAGTGATGGACTGGAAAGGTGTTGCGGGGACGGTCGCTAAATATGCGCCGCTTTTAGGAGGGATCATCGGGGGACCGGCAGGCGGGGCGATGGGGGCCGGCGTTAAGCTGCTGGCATCGGCATTTGGTCTGAGTGAGGAGGAAACGACGCCTGATAAAATTGATCATTTACTCCAGACGGATCCCGCGGCAGCGGTGAAACTCGCCGAGATCGAATCCAACAACCAGATCGAGCTTCAGAAGTATTTCCTTGAACAGGAGAGGTTGCGCCTGGCCGATGTTGCGAGCGCCAGGGAACGGGAAATCAAGATTGTGCAGGCGACCGGAGAAAGGGATATCAATTTGTATGTCCTTTCATGGCTCGTGATTGTGGGGTTTTTTGTCCTTCTCGGATTTATGTATTTTACCGTCATTCCGATGGATAACGTCGGGCCGGTAAACCAGTTGTTCGGTGCGCTGGCAGCCGGTTTCGGGATGGTGCTGCAGTATTTTTTCGGGTCATCGAAGAGCAGCAGCGATAAGACGAGGCTATTAGCACGTCAACAAGGAGAGGACAAACATGAGTCCTGATCAGGTATCGATCCTAACAAGTTTATTGGGGGCGATCAAGCTCTTTTCGAACTGGCCCTTTGCGGTTTTCTTTTTCATGCTGATCGTCGGCCCCTGGATGATGTCGCTCATGCTGTTTTATTCGCAGCGGAAACGGTACGAAACGGATATGAGCGAGATGAGGCGGATGTATGAAAACAATGTCAAGCTGGTGGAGGATTTCCACACACTCGGGGTTCAATATGGAGGCATGGCGAGGGATTTGACAGAGGTGGTCATGATGAATACCCAGGCGATGACGACATTGACTGATGCCATAAAAGGGAATCAATTCTGCCCTGTTGTACGCCGGGAAGGGGGGACGGGATGAGCGAGATCCTGAAATTTAAAGGTCGTTTGGCGGAAAAGGAGCTGCAGGCGAAAAGCCTGAGGCTTCGGATGGCCGGGGATGTCACGGCGTTGAGGGACCTCCTTGACCCGTTTCTGCCGGCTGAAAAGTTGCAGGCCGATGTCATCGCAGCACAGGCCATCGAGCTTGCCAACAAGCAGATCGCGCTTAAAGAGGTGCTGGCTGAGATCGAGGCGATCAACCAGGCCCTGGGGAATTGAGCGATGGCCATCGATTACGAGACGAAACAGCGGGCCCAGGATTTATACGTCGTAGAAGGCATGACGCTGGAGGAGGTCGCCAGTGCCTGCGAGATATCCGACCGGACCGCGGCCAACTGGTCGACCGAGGGGGACTGGACCGGGGAACGGGCCAGGTACCGGGAGGCTATCGCCGGCATCAGGAGTAACTCGATTAAATTGAAACAACAGTTGATCCAAAAGGCACTCTTTACGCTGACCGGCATGGATAACATCGATCCCCAGGACATGCACGGTTTCCGCTCCATCCTGGTGGCGACTGAGATCAAGGAGAAAGAGAAGGACGCGGTCGCAAACATTGACCGGCCCAAGATCTTTCTGGAGGATATGGAGTTTGTGGCGGAGGTTTTGAGAGAGATCGATCCGGAAGGGTTGAAGGTGCTGGCCGGAAGCTTCGAAGAGATCGTGACACGCTTTAAGGGGAAACATGCGAAAACGGCCTAAACTGACGGAATACGGGTTTGACCGCTGGGCCGATGATATGGCGGCCTGGATACGGGAATCCGTCTCGCCTTTCGAAAAGGATACGCCTGAAAAACAGAGCGCGCGCAAGGAGCGCAGCCGGCACGATCTGCTTTATTTTTGCAAAACCTATCTCCCTCATTATTTCACAGCGGAATTTGGGGATTTTCATTATGAGTGGGAAGAATTGACAGAGATCCGGGATGAGGCGGTTTTTGTGGGGGCGCCGCGCGAGCATGCCAAAAGCACGTTTTTTACCTTCGGTGTGCCGCTCAGGAACCTCTGCCACGAGATCCGGCTTTTTCAGATCATTATCTCCGATACCAATGACCAGGCCTCGGGGTTTACCCTGCCGATCCGGCTCGAACTGGAAGAAAACCAGAGGATCCGCCACGATTTCGGGGACCTGAGAGGCCGGGTCTGGAAAGCGAATGATTTCACCACGTCGAACGGTATACGGACCCTGGCCCGGGGACGCGGAGAAAAGGTCCGGGGACTCAAAAATCGGCAGCACCGTCCCGATTTTGCCGTGGTTGATGATTTCGAGAATGACGAAAACGTTGAGAACCCCAGGCTGATCAAAAAGGGGAAGCAGTGGCTGAAGCGGGCGGTCATCGGCTCGATGGGCAAGGGCTTCACCGTCATCATGGTGGGCAACCTGTTCCACCCTAAAAGCGTGCTGTCACAGTTCATCGCCGAAAAAGACGATGACGGGGAGAGACTTTATGTCAGCAGGGTGTATGACTGCTGGCTCGATTTCGGGAAACAGGATCAGCGCCCGCTCTGGCCGGCCCTCTGGCCTCCGGACAGGCTGGAAAAAAAGCGGCGCACGATGGGCACTGTGGATTTCAACGCCGAGATGCGGAACCTCACCGGCGCCGAAAACTCCCCGTTTCCGGAGAAATGGTTCGTCTATTACGACCCACAGGAGATTGAAGACGCGGAATTATCCGTGGCATCGTTTGTGGACCCGAGCGCCAAGAGCGGAGAAGCGAACGATTATAAAGCGATCGTCACGGCAGGGCTGAATCGGCAAACCATGATTTTTTATTGCTTGCATGCCTGGATTCGCCATGCCAGTCCGGGAGGAATGTTCGATGCAGCCTATAACCAGCATGACGAGTATCCGGGGCCCGTCGGCATCGAGGACAATATGCTGGAGGATTTCCTGCATGAGGCAATCCAAAGTTATGCCAGAGAAAAAAAGCGATACCTGCCCTGGCGGCCGGCACATCATTCCACGAACAAGGAAGCTCGGATCATAGGAACGCTCAGTTACCTGGTGGAATTCGGGAAGCTGAGGTTCCGGAAGGGCCATAGCGATCAGGATCTGTTGGTCGAGCAGCTCATATATCTCCTCAATCAAAACGTCAATGACGACGGTCCGGACGCATTAGAAGGGGCCGTGGGTCTCGCGCAGATGGGAGGCGGACAGATGGAGTACCAGACGACCGGGAAGCGGCGGTCCTATATGCGTATGGCAAATTACATGGGGGCATAAATGCCTGAGGCGGAAATCACAAAAAAGCCTGCCAAAGACGAGATCGCAACCGCGTCGAAGGATATCGACATCTTTGCGGGTTGGCTCACCAGGCTCGAAAATCCGGACCCAACGTTGAGGACGGAGGCGGCGGGAAAAGGGCTCAAGCTCTATGACGAGGTGGACAGGGACCCGCATGCCGGATCGGTTTTACAGACCCGATACCTCTCCGTAATCGGCAAGGAGTGGGAGGTTTTACCGGGGGAGCAGGCGGCAACAAGGGGGCGGCCGGCCGCCGAGACCCAGGCCCAAAGGATAGCGGACTTCGTTTATAAAAGTCTGGAAAACACGAATTTCGACCAGGCCAGACAGGAGCTTTTGCAGGCGGTGCTTTATGGGTTTTACGTTGCGGAAGTCATGTGGGAACTGAGGGATGGGCACATCGTGCCGGGCATGATCCGGGCGAAGCACCCGCGGCGGTTTTCGTTCTCGATGGACAGGGAACTGAGACTGCTCACACCGCAAAACATGATCGAGGGAGACCCTCTGCCGGATAGAAAATTTATCCAATTCACCTACGGATCGAGCGATAACCCCTATGGCAAGGGGTTGGGACAAAAGCTCTGGTGGCCGGTGTGGTTCAAGAAAAACGGGATCAAGTTCTGGATGATTTTTTTAGAAAAATTCGGCATGCCGACGGCTGTCGGCAAATATCCGCCCGGCACGCCGGCAGATCAGCAGCAGGCACTTCTCGATGCCATTGACGCGATACATTCCGAAACCGGAGTCAAGATCCCGGACACGATGGCGATCGATCTCCTCGAAGCGACGCGCCAGGGGCGCGTGACCTATGAGACAATCTGCGAGTATATGGATAAGCAGATTTCCAAGGCAGTCCTCGGGCAGACGGCCACGACAGAGGGAACGCCCGGTAAACTCGGAAACGAAGACGCGCAGGAGGAAGTCAGAGCCGATATCCTCAAGGCAGATGCGGACCTGCTGTGCGAATGTTTGAATAACAGCCTGGTCAGATGGATCGTGGATTATAATTTCCCCGGCGTTACGGCATACCCTAAACTATGGGTCCGAACCGAAAAAGAGCATGATCTCAAGGCCCTTGCCGAAAGGGACAAGACATTGGTGACTGACATCGGAGTTCCTGTCGGGAAACGGTATTTTTATGAGACCTATGCGATACCGGAGCCGGAGGAAGGGGAGGAAATCGTCACGGCAAGGAGCGGGGATCCGGGAGTAAGACAATTTGCAGAAACGGCCGGTATGCGCTTCGGGCAGGATGACGTGGACAATCTATCGGCCCGGGGGGCGATCGACGCAGACGGGGCTGTCTCCGCGCTCCTGGAGCCGGTTTTGAAGATGATCGAGGGGGCCGGATCATTCGACGAGATAGGGGAGATGATTTATGAGATGTACCCGGCGCTCGACAGCCATGAGTTCCAGGCGCTGCTCGCAAGGGCGATGTTCGCGGCGGGCCTCACGGGGTACGCCGCCGCCGAGGGGGACGAAGGGGACTGATGCCGGAAGCCGTATACGGAAATCTGCCATTTAAGGAGGCAATCCAATATTTCAGCGATAAGGGCGTCATGCTTTCGCCCGATTCATGGCGGAATCTCTGGCAGCAGGCCCATGCGAGGGCATTCACGGTCGCGAACGTGACGAAGATGGATGTCCTTGTCGGCATCCGCGACGAGGCGGAAAAGGCCGTCAAAACAGGACAAAGTCTCGGGCAGTTCAAGAAAGGTCTGAGACAGACCCTCGAAAAGAAAGGCTGGTTCGCACCGAAGGGCGAGCGGGCCGAGATCGAGATGCCGGACGGGACGATCCGGAAACGGCTGACGGCGTGGAGGGTTGAAAATATTTATAAGACGAACCTCCAGGCCTCCTATAGCGTCGGCCGCTACGAGCAGATGATGGATTCGGTGACGCGGGTTTTCTGGCAGTATATGTCGATCATGGATGCGGTTACGAGACCGGAACACGGTGCGCAGCACGGAAAGGTGTATCACAGGGATCATCCCTTCTGGAACCAGTGGTACCCTCCTAACGGGTTCGGGTGCCGGTGCTACGTCAAGACGCTCAGCGAACGCCAGATGAAGCAGAGGAAACTGACCGAAGAAACGCAAGGGGTCCGGGAAAGGCCGGATGAGGGGTGGCGGTATAATCCCGGGAAAGCGGGGCTTGATGCATGGAAGCCGGATCTTAAACCCTATGACAGACTGGCGAGGGAGAGGATCGAGGAGGCTATGACGCTTCCCGTCTTCGTGCCCGCCGCGACGGATGAAGACATAAAAGAGTTCATCTATAATCGCGACAGGCTACCGGATCAATTCAGGCCGTTTGTCACGCCGCATGACGTCGAGGCATACAAGGCCCTCGGGGCGAGCGTTTATACGGCCTATGACGGCAGCTCGGGGTATGCGATCACCAAAGACAATGAGCTGGTTTCCGTTTTTTCGAAACCGGGCGCCAAGCGTGGAGGCTCGGCCGTTAAAAACGCCATCGAGCAAGGGGCTGAAACACTGGATTGTTTTGATGGGTACCTGCCGGGCTTTTATGGTAAATTCGGGTTCGAAGAATATGGCCGGCTGCAGTGGGACGATCAGTACGCGCCGGAGGGCTGGGATGCGGATCGTTTTGGAAAGCCGGACGTGGTTTTAATGAGACGCAAAGGAAAGGCGAAATGATGTCCGAAAAAAAGAATGGGACGAAAGAATTTCAGGACCTGCAGCAGAAATATATCGATACGACATTCGGGACGGTCCAGTGCGACGAATGCCGGCACTATATCAGCGGAAACCGGTGTAAGGCGTTCAAGGAGATCCCGCTCGCGATCGTCTCCGGGGAGCATGATCATCGAGAACCCTACCAGGGAGATAACGGCATCATGTTCGAAACGAAGAAATAACAGGGGAGGATCTGAATCAGATGAGTAAATTCAAGGGTTTTAGCGATTGGATAGAGATCTTTCGGGGCGGCAGGCAGATCGATAGCCAGGGCCTGGAACATGACGGAGATAAAATCATTGATAAGGCTGTTTCGACATTCGATGCCTCGGAACATGAACCGCCCGTCGTGATAGGCCATCCGAAGGAAAACGCGCCGGCATTCGGGTGGGTGGAAGGGCTGAAGACCGATCTGAATGACGGGGTGAAGGTTCTCTTGGCCCGGTTCAAACAGGTGGTACCCGAGTTTGAAACGATGGTCGAAAAAGGTCTTTTCAAAAAACGATCTGCCAGTTTTTACAAGGACGGCCGCCTCAGGCATGTCGGGTTTTTGGGGGCGGCGCCGCCTGCGGTAAAAGGATTGGCGGATATGAAATTCGAGGGCCAAGCCGGGGCGGTATCATTCGAATTCGAAGATTGGGCGATGGGAACAATTGCACGTATTTTGAGAAATTTGAGGGAGTATTTCATCGAGAAAGAGGGTAAGGAAAAGGCTGATGCAATCATCCCGGACTGGGATGTGGAATATATCAGAGAGGAGTCCGGGAAAGACAGGACGGAAATCGATGCTGCCGTTCCGGCTTTCAGTGGCGCGACGAGCGCTATTGATGACAGGGGCGCGGCTAACCAACAAACGAGGGAGGGAAACAACATGATGGGATTCAAGGAAAAGGTCAAGGGGCTTTTAAGCTTCATGGGCGTGGATGTCAGCAAAGTGCCGGATGATGCATTGCCGGATACACCGCCCGACGGGATTAACGGCACGGCATTCACCGAGGCGGACCTGGATAAGATCAAAAAGGCCGCCGAGGAGGAAGGGCGGAAAAAGGCCGAGACGGCATTCGCCGAAAAGGAGAGGAAGGCCCGCGGAGAAAAACGGAAAACCGAGATCTCCGAGTTTGTCGCCAACCGGATGAAAGACGGCAAACTGATCCCGGCCTGGGAAAAGATGGGCCTCGAGGAGTTCATGCTGAAGCTTGACGGAGAGGATGTCATCGAGTTCTCGGAAGAACGGAAAATGACGGCCATCGACTGGTTCAAATCCTTCCTGGCGGAATTACCAAAGGTCGTGGAGTTCAAAGAGATCGCGACCAGGGACGGGAACGTCGCGACCGGGGATTCCGCTGGAAAACTGGAGGCGCTTATCGAGGCCAAGATGAAAGAGAGCAAAACCCTGGACTATTCCGCGGCATTCGCCGAGGTGCAGATCGAAAACGCGGACCTGGTCCGGTCATATCAATCCGAGATGAGGGAGGTGGCGTAATAATGGCGACTGAAAACAAAGTGATAGATCTCTCCTATGAGGCGGAAGAGGACCTCACCAGTGATCAATACCGGATCGTGGTGCTGGACGCCACGAACGGCACGGTGAGGCGGCCGGACGCGATCACAGATATCCCGTTCGGCGTGCTGCAGAATGCGCCGGATGACGGCGAGGCGGCGGTGGTCAGGCCTGTCGGGTGCGGCGGGGTGAGCAAGATTGTTCTGGGCGCCACCCTGTCTCGAGGGGCACGCGTGGCGATGGAATACGTGGGCGCAGCGGATGCGGGGAAAGCCCAGGCATGTGTCTCCACCCAGTATCCCGTAGGCGTGCTGTTGGATGGTGGTGTCGAGGATGATCTCGCCACCTGCCTGCTCACCCCTCTGACCGTCACTGCCTAAACGGCATAACAAAACCAAAGGAGGAACAAGAACATGGCTCAACCAAATGTAAGGGAATTGATCGTTGCGGGGCCGCTGGCCGGGGTAAGCATAGCGTACCGCAACCAGAGTTATATCGGGGACCGGGTGTTCCCCATCATAGACGGCGTCTCGCCGAAGTCCAAGATCGCCAGGTACCTGAAGGGTGCATGGTTCAGGGACGAGGCGGGGATCAGGGGGCCGGGATCGCGCGCCAGGCGGGGCGGGTACCCGGCTGATTATATCGATGTGCTGCTCAAGGAGTACGCATTTGCAAAAGAGGTCACGGACGAAGATCGCCGGGCCGTGAATGTTGCCGGCGGACCGCCTATGAGGCCGGATCAGGACGCGATCGAATTTTGTGCGGATAAAATCGACCTCGGCAAAGAACGGCGAGTGGCGTCCCTTGTGCTGACAGGCACATGGAGCGGCGTAGCCGGCGAGGACGCGGAGGGCCTATGGGCGGCCGGAGCAGGATGCACATTCATCGATGACGTTGAGACACGGATCGAGACGATCCGGAAAAACACGGGGTTTCGGCCGAATGTTCTGATGTTGAGTGCCAACAATCTCCCCGAGCTGAAGCAGGAAAGCTCGGTCCTGGATAAGATCAAGTATACCGAGCGCGGGATCGTGACAGCGCCATTGCTGGCAGCCATGTTCGAGCTGGAGGAATGTCTGATCGGGGATGCGATCTACTCATCCGCAGTGGAAACGGCAGCCGGTGACGATTTTACGGGCGCTAATGTCTGGGAGACGAACGCAAACAAAGGCGCGGCGTTTTTATTTTATCGGCCTCAAAGGCCCGGGCTTAAGATGCCGTCTCCCGGATACCAGGCGCGGGGACGATATGAAGACGGATCCCCGAGGCGAAACACCATGTGGCGTGAAAACGCGGAGCACCAGGATGTCTACGAGTCCGCGGAGGAGACGCACATCGTGCAGACAGGGGCGGATCTCGGGTTTCTCTGGTACGATACGATCGCGACGTAAGACGATGGCTCAAGGTGTAAGGATGACTTACACCTTGAGACTTTTACGAAATGTAATCGACGGAGGTGAATGAAGATGAAGATTAAATATTTGGGGCCGAGCAGTACAGTTAATGTGGCGCCCTATGGCAAACACGATGTCGGGGAGGATAAGGATTATCCAAACGAGTTCGGCGAGGCCCTGATTAAAACCAGCCGGAAACAGAAATTTATAAAGGTGGGAGGAGCGAAGGAGGGGAAAGGCAATGATAAAAATAACCAAGAGGGCTAAAGGCCTTTTCATCGGCTTGCTGGCATCCATCCTTCTGCTGGCGTTTTCCTGGACCGCCATGTCCGTCTATTATGACGGGTTTTTTACTAATGTGTTGGTGAAAGGGGTCCTTCATGTCATCGAAAACGTCACCATAGGCGATGATCTCACCGTGACGGATGATGCCGATGTGGGCGGAGATCTGGGCGTTACGGGCACCCTCACGGTGATCGGGGACGCTGTCTTGCCGACAGGCTCGATAGGGGCGGGGGAAATAACGGACGCTGTTTATCGGATACCAGTTCCGCTTGCAAGTGTATTCGTTGATGGCACCGGTCCTATAACCAGCTCCTCTGCGCCGAATTTGACGACAACGGATAATGTGGCAGCCATTGTCTGGGACAACTCCGGAGAGACTGCGGAAATACAATTTCCGTGGTATCCGGATACGAACTTTACCTCGCTCACGGTTAATTTGATCTGTACTTCCTCGGGAGCGGATGGAACGGAACATGCCGTAGACTGGGGCATATGGGTCCACGGGAATGACGTTGGCCTTCCTTCAGTAATCGGCCAAACAGGGGCGAGTTTGACAAGTGCGACGCTCGATGCATCGGAAGAGCTGGTAACGCTGACTCTGGATGCCACCGGGATCGCGGCGATCGCTGCCGGGACGTCCGGTGTCGATATCGCGGTATGGAACAATGGCTCAAGCAATAACACGCTGGAGATAAAACAGATGTATCTTGGCGAAACCAGATAACACACCTTGGCCTATCATAATAGCGACGGTGCTGATTCTCGGCGCTATTGCCAGGCCGCCGGTTGTAAGCCTCCGGGAATACCTCGAATTCATGTTCAGGTGTGCGGTTGTGTTGCTGTTTGCCATATACCTGTACCGGGATATTAATAAGTATGCCGGGCTCTTTCTTATGTTGGCCCTGTTCTCACACTCAGTGCCTGGATTAATCCTGTCAGGTTTCAAACAACTCCAAACGGATCAATCCTATATTGCGCTGAATATGGTGGCTGCCGGGTGCGGATTGTATGCATTAATCATTGCGAAATGTTTGAAGGTCGACCGCTTGCTGGACGCTCTTTGCGTGATTGCGATATCAGATGTCCTGGCCCTTATTTACATGCAGCAGACCCTGAATCCGTTGAATGCCGATGTATCAAGGGCTTCAGGTATATTCGCGAACCCGAATGAATCGGCCGCCTGTCTTGCCATGTGCGGACCGGCGTTTTTCAGGAGATATTGGGTTTTCTTTCTGCCCGGGATTTTGTTGGGGCTGGGTCTCTCAAAATCGAGCGGCGGGGTCATCGGCTTTGCATCGGCGGCTGTTCTATTTATGATTGTTTCGAAACCGGGATGGGTAGCCTTGATTTCGGGGTGCGCGATAATGGCAGGACTCGCGCTGTTCGTAAAATACATTGATCAACCGTGTATCCGGCCGAGGTGGGAATTATGGCAAAAAGCGATAAGCATCTCAATCATTAATCAACCGTTTTTGGGCTTTGGCCTGGGAAACTGGGCCGCGATCTATCCCGGATTATTGCAGCGGGGCGCCTTTCCGCAGGGTTGGGTCAGGTTGCATAATAGTTTCATCCAGGGTTTCGTTGAGATGGGCGTTTTGTTCCCGATTATCATCCTCGGCTATGTTGCAAGTATAGTCAGACGGGTTACTTCAACGGTGGCGATGCCGCTGGCCGCGATGGCCGCCATTGTTGCGGGGATGATTACGAACTCCATGTTCCGGATGAGCGCACTCAACGCCATGATTGCCGTTGTATGGTTGGCAATAATGGAAATCATGGCCGGGAGAAATAATGGCATACTGCACACAAAGTGACATCCTCTTGCAACTGGATTCATCGATCCTCATAACGCTGACCGACGATGCCGGGGCCGGCGAAGTGGATGATGATGTCGTCACCAGAGCGATCGCCGATGCGGATGAAGAGATAGACGCCTATGTGTCCGTTAAATATAGCCTGCCCTTTTCGGCTACGCCAAACCTGGTGCGGCGCATGTCGGTTGATCTTGCGATCTGCAATCTTTATGCCCGGCGGGACGATACCATCCCCGAGACGCGCAAGGAACGGTGTGAGGCGGTGATGAAAGATCTGGACCGGATCGCCAGAGGAATGATGAGGCTTGACGTGCCGGAGCCGGGCTCCGATCCGGATCATGGCGTGCAGGTGACAACCTCAAAAACAGACAGGGTATTCAGCAAGGGGCGGACCTCGGACGGATCAACCGGGACGCTGGACAATTATTGAAAAAGGTGCAAGGCCCAAGGCGTAGGGCACAGGGATTAAAGATATAACATGGCAGGCGCTTTAATCGAAATAAAGATTGATGACTCTGAAATGCGGGAGCTGCTCGGCCGGGTGATGGCCCATATGGATGACATGACGCCGGTGATGCGGGAGATCGGCGAGGTGATCCAGGAGAGCGTGCAGAGAAATTTTGAGGAGCATAGGGCGCCGGACGGGACGGCGTGGGAGCCTCTGGCCCCGGCCACCGCGGCCGCCAGGGCCAAAAAAGGCCGGAGCGCCGAGGACATCCTGATCCTGAACCGGATCCTGATGGGCTCGGTTCATCCGGAGGCATACCCTGACAGGGTGGAGATCGGGACGGATGAGGTGTATGCGGCAATACATCAATTCGGCGGCATGGCGGGGAGAGGCCATAGCGTCAAGATCCCGGCGAGGCCGTTCCTCGGCGTGAGGGATGAGGATTGGCCGGAGATCAAGGCGGCCGTGGCGGCGTTCCTCACGGCGCCGCGATGATATGCGATGTGAGATATGGGATATGAGATGTGGGATGTGAGATATGGGATATACCGGGTATAGCATAGAATCGATTGAGGACGCGATCGTGAGCACGCTGTCTAACAACGCAACCCTGAAGGCGTATGTGAAAACCTTCGAGCGGATGCCCTGGGATAACCTGGATGAGTTGGTCAAGCTGCTCAGGCAATACCCGGCGATTGTGGTCTCGTATTCGGGAGGCGATGACGACACCGGCAACTTCAATGTCATGGATCACTCGGGGCGGTTCGCCGTTATGTGCGCCCATAAAAATGTGAGATCCCCATCGGCGGCGGCCCGGGGGCCGGTTACCGGAGAGAAAGGCGTCTACGATATGCTGAAGGACGTGTTGGCGGCTCTTAATTTTTCGACCCTGGGGTTGACTATACTACTTTGCAGGTCGCTCCGGGTAAGAAGGGTGGCCGCTACTAAGTCGCTGACCATATTCAGCCGCGAATTCGAAGTGAAGTGGCGCATGACCTACAGCGCATAAAGGGAGGAAAAAGTTATGTTGATTCAAAAATTTCAGATCGCCCAGGAGATAGAGGACGAAGAAGGGACGGCGGAAACGCTGGCTGCCGCAGACGCAGTTCTCGCGTTTAACGCGAAGTTCACCCCGAATATCCCGATGCTGTCGCGGAACGTCAATCGCACGACGCTCTCCCGCGTGGCATCACTCTCGGGCAGGCGGAGCGCGATGCTCGAGTTCGATGTTGACCTGAAGGGCTCGGGCACCGCAGGGACGGCCCCCGAGTGTGGAGACCTCATTCAGGCATGCGGGTTTTATGAAGCCGTCGTAGCCGTGACATCCGTGACCTATACGCCCTTAAGCGATTGGTCGGATCCGTCATTGACCCTCGCCATGTACGAAGACGGCATGATCTATAAGCTGTGGGGCTGCAGAGGGGATATGACGATCATGCTCGAGGCGGGCAACCCGGGGAAAATCCACTTCGTCTTCACGGGCGCCGATTTTTCCGTCACGGATGGGGCATTACTTTCAGCAACCTATAACGCCACAGTGCCGCTGCCTTTCGTGAGCGCCACCTTTACGATCAGCTCCTATGCGGGGATCATCTCCAAGCTCGATATCGCTATGAATAACGCCGTCGTCCTGAGGCCATCGGTCAATGCGGCGAGCGGGCATCTGTCCGCCGCCGTGGCGGATCGCGGGCCGGTCGGCACGATCGATCCGGAGCATGTCCTCGTGGCCACGGAGGATTTTTTCGGGGACTGGCGAGCCGGCACCCTGGCGGCCCTGACGGCCACGGTGGGGAGCGCCGCCGGCAATATCTGCACCATCACGGCGCCGAAATGCCGGTATTCATCATTGGCCCTGGATGCGAGGGAGAATATCCGGACCCTCAATCATCAGTTCGATTTGACTGAGGATTCCGGGGATGACGAGATTTCGATCGCGTTTACGTAAGGGGAAGGCGGAAGGCACAAGGCATACGGCGTAAGGGTAAGAATGAAAAAATGAGACGGAGGCGAAGTGGATGGATATTGAGACGATAGAGATTCGGGGGCTGACCAGGGGGGAGATAAAGCAGCTCAAGAAGGACGGGGTTGTTCTGGGGAAGCTGACGGATATGGAGGAAGAGGCGAGGGATGGAGCCCTGGATAAACTTTTCAAGATTGTATGCCCGGATCTGGATCCGGACGAAATCACGCCCGGAGAGGCGCTCGAGTTATACACCCGGATAACCGGGATGACCTATCTCAGCGGAGACGAAAGAAAAAACTCCGCATCGCCGCAGGCTTAAGCCTCGAGGGGAGATTGTATGACTGCGGCGAGTGCAGACAAAAGGAGATGGATAAACACCGGCTTTGCCCGATGCGGGGGGCGAAAGCGCAGGTCGCGATCTATGCGATCGATGGTGAGGATATTTTCGAATGCCCTGTGGGGCTGGTCGACCAGGATCTCTCCGAGGAGGCCTTCGGGCTGTTCAACCATTATGAGCAAGGGTACCTGCCTTTCGGCGGCGGGATTTATGATCAGCCTGAGCGGACGTTGCAGATGATCGAAGTCGTAAAGGCGGTGCGGGCGGAAAAGAATAAGGATGGCAAGTAAGGATGGCAAGTGATGTTTGATGAAGCGAAAGTAAAATTAATCATCGAGGCGGCAACCGACGCGGCGGCCAAACAGATGCGGCAATTTACGGACACCACGAACAGGGGCCTCCAGGATGCTGATAAATCCGCCAGGAGTTTCGGGGACGGCCTGAAGGCGGGGTGGGAAAAGGCAAAAGGGGCCTGGGTGGGGATCACGGCGGCGGTGCTGGCGGCAAAAAAAGCCTTTGATCTCATGAACCAGGCGGCGCAGTTCCAGGAGCGGGAGCAGGCCTTCGCCAACATGGCGGCGTCCCACGGCGCCAACGCCGACAGAATCATCGCCGATATGAAGCGGATCTCCAGGGGCACGATCGACACCATGACGATCATGGAAAAGGCCGGGACGGCCATGACCCTCGGGATCGCCGCGGATAAGCTGGACGAGCTGATGCAGGTCGCCAGGGCGTCATCCAAGATCACAGGTCAGACGGTCAGCGCGGCTTTTTCGGACATCACGCTGGCGGTCGGGCGGCAGAGCAAAATGATCCTCGATAACCTCGGGATCATCGTAAAGGTCGAAGACGCCAATGAACGGTACGCACAAAAGCTGCATAAGACGGCGGAACAACTCACCGAGGCTGAAAAAAAACAGGCCTTTTTAAATGCTACCCTCGAGGCCGGAGGCGATATCGTAAGAAGGGTCGGATCCATGCAGGACTCGGCGGCGGAGCGGATTCAGCGGTATCAGGCGCGGTGGTCGGATGCGTCATATACTATTGGCAAGGCCCTCCTGACTGTGGCACAAGTGATCAATATTGCGTTAATCGCAGCCGAGACGACTGTGTGGAGATTCATAGAAGGCGCCGCCGCAGGGTTTGAGATCCTATCTGACAAAATGGCATGGATCCCGAAGATAGGCAAGCATTTCAGCACATGGGCACAGGGATTTCGTGAGGTAAAAGAGGGAATGCAAAGCGTCCGTGAAGAAGGCATCAAACAAATGAGCGAGACCTGGGACGCGATGACCTCCCTCTGGATTAAGAGCAAGCCGGTCCACCGGGGCGTCATTAAAGACCTCGAAGACCAAGGCGCCGCCGCCAAGAAGGCATCAGACGAAGTAAAGAAGCTGATGGATCTCCAGAAATCGGATGCCGAGAAACGGCAGGCCGCCATTGAAAAGATGTATCAGGAAGCCGGGATCAACGCCGAGGGATTTTACCGCGAAGAGATCAACAAGGTCGCCAAACAGGCCAAGACGTGGAAGGACGCCGGCGTCAATATCGCGGACATCAACGAGTGGATGTTCGCCCGGATCGAGAAGATCCAGGAGGAGGCGTTCAGCAAGGGGGCCGAGGCCCAGGCCGACTGGCTGGCCCAGCTTAAGTGGCATGCCGGCGAGCTGGTGACCGATCTTGAAGACAAAGAGGCCGATATGATGGCGCGGTTTGCGAAGATCGGCCAGGGCATCAAGGATCTCGACGGATCGCAGATCGGCGTGCATGTGCAGTTGTATGATCAGCCATTTGTGGATGGGGTGGAAAGGCTGATAGAGAGCCTGGAACGGCTTAAAAACAGTCAGTCTGCGGCGGGGCCAGGATCGGGGGCTGCAGGAAGCGGAGAGATAGGTAGCCCTGATTTTATCCGGTTAGGCCAAACAACAGGGACAGCCAGAATCTACGAAGGCAGCTCGGTTATTAATGTCAATATCAACGAAAAAATGTCCAGGTCGGACATTTCGAACATCATCGAAGAGCAGACGCGGCAGAGTGACAGATCATGAGCAATCCTAAATTCTCAAAGGCGGGGCAGTCCGATATCGAACTCGACGGTCACGTAAATTATCCCTTCAGGAGGCCGAAACAGAAAAGCCAGGTGGTAGATAGGACCGCGGCGGGATCGCTGCAGGTGGAGGACCTGGGCGTGGCCTGGCAGCGGTTCCCGTTGAGCCTTGTGCTACTGGATCAGACGAAGAGGGACGCCCTGGTCAACTGGTGGGATAATGTGAGCGATGGGGCCGCGAACACTTTTACCTATACGGATGAGGACGGGACGGAATACACCGTGCGGCTGGTGACCAACCCGATGGACTTCGAGGAGGATCCCCCGGGTCGGTTTAAAGGGACTTTACTGCTGGAGGCGGAGGTTTAATTGAGGACGGATCTTTCAGCTAATTTTCAGACGCAGATGGCCCTGGTGGGCAGGAAGCCCAGGCAGCTTGCACATTTCCGCTTTCCCTATGCCGGGACGAAGTATCTGTCAGACCAGGCCCTGGGCGCTGCGGACGGGCTCAGCCACGAATATGCCGCGTTGATCGAGGACTGGGGCGAGCTAAACGATATGGCGGGCGGGGATGAGGAGGCGATCGCGACCTCGGAGATCCGGCAGTTATCTCTTACCATTTGGAACGGCGGGACGACGCCGTTTTCCGATTATTTCCTGGAGGAAGATCCGGAGAACGTGCTGGTCGATATTTACCAATGGTTCGACGGCCTTTCGGCGAGTGACGCTGCAATCATAGACACATTCGTCATCCAGGATCCTATTGCCTATGACGAGGCGAGCAGGCTGTTGAGGCTGGATCTCGTCTCCGTCATCATGCTCTATGACAGGCCGCTCAATGATACGCTCAGGGTGTCGGATTGGCCGAATGCGAAGACGGAAGACGTCGGGAAGGGGATCGACCTCATTCTGGGGACGGTTTCAAAAGTCCCGACGATCTGCGCCCGGACGGCGCCGCAGGCCACACTGAACGGCAGCATCCTTGAAAATTCCGCAACCATCAATGTTAATGAGGATCTGGACACGCTGGGGTTTTCCGCGTCCGGGGCAATCCAGGTCGGGGAAGAAAAGATCCGGTATTCGAGCCGCACATCGAGCGCGTTCACCGTTGCACAGCGGGGATGGACAACCACGGCGAGCGAGCATCTCGATAGGGATGAGGTGGTCGAGCTGATAACGGATCATACTTACTTGATCGGTAAAGGGCCGGTCAGCGCCATATCGGATGTTAAGGTGGACGGCTTCGCGGCGCCGGCAGGCATCTATACGACCTATCCCGCGACAAATCCCGCAAAAATTGTTTTCAGCGAAAAGCCCTTCTCCATACAATACGCGAAGGGCCGCTCATTTCTGGAGATGCAGTTTGATGTGGTCAATACCGAGAACACGGCGTACCAGGCCTATAAAGCTTATGACGCGGCCAACCTCGCCTCGGCGGCAATGATAAACAAATCATATCCCCTGTTATCGCTCAAGCAGGCGACGGTGAACCCGGACAGGGGAGAGATCGTGAAGGCGTACCTCGCCATAGAGCACTGGGAGAGCGGGCCGTTTGCAAACGATTATGCCCAGGTCTGGATCGAGGGGATCGGGAATATCGGCAGGCTGAGCCGGCCCAATCCGGATGATTATCCTGACCTGGAGGCGGAGGTGGATATCGATCACGGCCACGCCCACCAGATCGGCGGGGATCATGTGCACGCCTATGTCGATCCCGGCATCACGACAAAGGATGCGCCACACACCCACGCGACCGACGGGGTCAGCGTCACACAGACCTATTACCCGAGCGAGCCGCTCGGGTTTGAATTATATGCATACGTCGCCAATCAGTACGGGGACGCGAAAACGATAAGATTCTCCGGATTGAAAAAGTTCGACCAGGCGGTCCTGCGCGTCACGGTTTATACGATGGGCGCCGCATGTATTATTCTTTACCCTGGAGGGCCGACTTGGGGCGTTGAGGTTCCGAACGGTGAAACAATTATCGGGATCCAGAACTGGTCGAGCGGGTCGGATTTTTTTATCACGTTCCGCACGAAGGGCTGGGGAGTTGTTGGAGGGCACGTTACGGTAGGGGCGGCAAGCGTTGAGGCGACGACACTGACGACCATTGTCCAAAGCTACACCGGTGTCACGACCGGGATCAGCAACGCGGGAGACGTCCAGCAAAACCTGAGCGCGGTAAAAGAGGTCGGCGATGTTGATGGGTTGGCGACCGATAATGTCGCCCTTCAGGTGACGGCGTTGCAGGCGCCGACGAAAAGCAATGTCAACTTGTTTGACGTTACCGATTATGTCAACTTCGATTGGGGCTGGTTCTCAGACAGGGATATCCGGGTCACGTATACCGGGACTCACGACGATAAGTCCGTGTATGTTTTGCATGCTTTTTTCGACGTGGAGCACCGCAAACGGGAGCGGGTTTTTTCAGATGATGTGACGGCTGCGGTGACGGGGCTGATCGATGACGGCAGCGGAACCTACACGGGGACACCGAGCGCCGTCATCACCCGGCCTGACTATGTATACAAGCATCTCTTGATGGGGTGCGGGGGCCTGGGATCTGCATACGTGGATGCCATGACAGTGGCGGGGGCGCGGCTCGCGGCCCTCGGGTATACGATAAACGGTATTTTGAGGGCGGATTTGACGGTCAGGGAGGCCGTCAAAAAAGTGGAGTTCCAGACCAGGACCCGGCTTTTTTGGAATGGGGCAAAGGCGAAATTGGCGGTCAGGGAAAAGATGGAGGACTGGGGGTCGGCGGATAGGGCGCTGACAGCCGACGATTACCAGCTCAAGAGTTTTTCGGCCAGGAGGCAGAGGGTCCCAGATATCATCAACACGATCGACCTCTGTTACGATAGAGACTGGACTTCAGCGGTTGAGGATTCATCGGGATACCAGGCCGACACGTCTGATTCTGACGCCGCATCTGTCACGGCTCATGGGGTGAGGGAAGATAGAGGCCGGTTTCTGTTCGACCTGGTGACAGGCTCAAGCATGGCCGACAGCCTGCTGGATTTTTATATCGACACGCTGAAAACCCCATCAACATTCTACACGTTCAATGCATACCTTGAACAATTTGACGTAGAAAAAGAGGACATCCTGTCTGTCACCAGCAGTTTCGGGGAACTCCGGAAAGCCGCGATGGTGGTTAAGGCCTCTCATCGGCTATTCGGGAGCGGGAAGCTCTCCAGGATGAACTACATCAAGATAGTTGCCGAATGCCTCCACTACTTTCTGTGGAGCGTCAACGAGGCGGATACGATCGTGGTGTCCGACGCATTGAGTGTCGAGTGCGGGTTTGATTTGCTGCTGCATGATGTAGTGCTCGCCCTGGATCAGTTGACCATCGGTTGGGGCCGCGAAATAGCCGAGGAGATCACGGTCTCGGAGGTGTTGAGTATCATCGCCGTTTTCAACTCCGCACTGTCCGACACCGCCGTCGCGTCCGAGGCGTTGTCAATAGAGATCGGGATCAACCTGGCGGAGACGGTAAAAATTCACGATGTGGCGAAATGCTGGAATCCACAGTTCGGTTTCGGGGCAGGCTATTTCGGGACGATCGGCTTTGGAGGGTATAGTCTCTTCGGCAACCTGGATTCCATGATCGTTGAGGCGGCAGACGAATTGGCCCTGACGATCGGGCCTGTGCTCGCCGACAGCGCCACGGCGTCGGAAATATTATATTTCAGCGCAGGGTTCGGAGGAAACGATATTTCTAACGGGTTCGGACTCGGACCCTTCGGGAGTTGAAAAAACGGAAACAGTCACAGCATCTGATAAATTAAATATGATAATGAGATTGGGGAGGACGGATATGGGTGAAGTAACAGTGTCGGGCCGGGTGCGCATCGTGCTCAAGGATGAGCACGGGAAAATCAAAGATGACGAGACGGTCGATAACCTGATCGTCACGGTCGGCAAAAACCATATCGCCGACCAGATGAGTGATCAGGGCGAGGCCGCCATGAGCCACATGGCGATCGGGACGGGAACAACGGCCGCGGCGGCAGGGGATACGGCCCTGCAGACGGAGCTGGACCGGAACGCGCTTACATCCACGACCCAATCGACCAACACGGTGACCTACGTCGGCGACTGGGCCGCGGGCGACGGCACCGGCGCGATTACCGAGGCTGGGATATTTAATGCCGGCGCGGCTGGAGTGATGCTGTGTCGGAGCGTGTTTGCCGTTAAAAACAAGGCCGCCGGCGACACATTAACGCTCACGTGGGTGCTGACAATCTCGGTCTAAAAGGGGAGCATCATGGCAAATACGTACACGGACCGAATGAAACTCAGACAGCCGGCCGCCGGGGATACGGCCTGGGATGACGAGGTGAACGACAACGCCCAAATAGCCGAGATCATTATCGGGGCGATCGAGCAGGGCAATCACGTCATCGCGGGGGTAACCCCGAGTGACGGTGGCGGCCTGCAGATCGATTATGCGGCGGGGGTCATCGAGGTCGATAAAGTCTCGTTTAACATCACGGCGGGCAACAAAAGCTGCACCGACAATGATCTCAACTGGTTGTATGTGGACGATGCCGGTGATATGCAGATCAACGTGACGCCCCCGACCGGCAATTATGTCCCGATCGCGTTTATCGACTGCAGCGGGGCCGATATCAATCGCATCGGGGACCTGCGACATATCGCAGGGACGGAACGATACAAATGCACGGCAATTACCGGCGGGGCGGCAGGCGCGCTGGATGCGTTACCCGTAGGGGCACTTAGTGATAAGCAGCGTTGCCTCATTATGGATGCCAACGACACCGCGACGTTCTACGAGTTCCAGGGCGCTGCAACGGATGCGGAGCAGGTTGCAACGCATCCGTTCATAATACGCCCGGATGACTACGCAGCCGCCGGCGTATGGTATGAGCAGCGACCATCACTCATCAGCCTACAGGACCAACAGTTCGCCGCGGATGCGGAGGCATCTGACGCCTATGCGGTTACACTGGATCCGGCGCCGGCTGCCCTATTCCCTGGCATGATGGTGATTTTTACTGCCAACACCTCCAACACTGGGGCCGCCACGCTGAACGTCAATGCATTGGGGGCGGAATCCATAAAGAAAAAACACGATCAGGATCTTGAAACGGGAGATATCGAATCAGGGCAGGTTGTGGCCGTGGCGTATGATGGAACCAACTTCCAGATGCTGTCTCCCGCGAATGATGGCGAGATAGGCACGTGGACGTTCGGAGTGGCCTTTGGCGGAGGGACGACAGGGATTACCTATGGGTCCCAGACGGGACGTTATGTGAGAAATGCTGGCAAGATCACCATAAGCGGATATATGGCATTGACCAGTAAGGGCACAGCCAATGGAAACGCGACAATAACCGGGTTGCCGCTTGTTTGTAAAAATGATAACGGGGCATATGCCTCCGTGTCTCTAACCCCCGGTAAGATATCCTTTGCCAATCAACACCAGCATTATATCAACATAAACGCTACAACCATTGCCATGAATGAGGTTACAGAGGCCGGCACGATCACAACATTGACCGATGCCAACTTCGCAAACGATTCGACAATAATGATCAGCGCAACCTATGAATATGAGTCAGCATAGAAGGGAGGATATAATGGGCGAAACATTAGTATCTTATAATCACTCAGTTACAAAGAGCGGTCATATTCACGTGATACAGATAACAAAAAAAATGGAAGAAGGCAAAGAAATAGGGGTAACTTATCATCGTCATGTTATCACGCCTGGTGATGATTTTAGTAGAGAACCTGCTGAAATCCAGAAAATAGCTCGGACCGTCCACACGCCTGAAGTTATTGCTGCGTATGCAGCGTTTCTCGAGACGGTCTCCATTTGAGGCGTTCCGGGGTGGCTTTAAGTCGGGAATAAAACAGGTTGAAAAAGGGATTTTAAGGAGCCTTTTGTCAACCATTATCGCGAGAAAAAAGCCTGTCGATTTCAGATGCTGAAATTGAACAGGATTTTTATGCCTTGTAAAATCCGGTAAATTTTCCCTCTGAAATTTCTCATTCCATTTGCAAATATTTCTCAAACCACGTGCAAACTTACATTCATCAAAGGTATTCCTGACTATGCCACTATTCTCTCAATACGATGATACAGATACAAAAACCT